>SMVB01258189.1_pt1 | contig 11022 bp, 15 predicted proteins | sample 2456461 | NCBI WGS metagenome assembly SMVB01 (sample SAMN11095934, study PRJNA526329) | marine sediment metagenome | biome: Marine sediment; feature: Surficial sediment; material: Deep marine sediment; isolation source: Hadal surficial sediment | place: Pacific Ocean | collected 2014-05 | depth...
AGGGAATGCAGACCCCTTTTTTGGTCAGAATTGAGGAATGCCCTGTCCTCAATAAATCAAATATTATTAATAATATTCAAAACCCACAATCAGAGATAACCCCTTTGGTTGTGGGTTTTTTTGTTTCTGTTTGGTGGATAAGTATAAAAAAAACCTCATTTTTACTGCTTGTTTTATGCTCCAACAATCACACTACAATCACATTCATCAAAAACCATCGTGAATTTAAAAACTAAAACTCAGGAGCGAATAAAATGAGACATCATAATTACACAAGACCTGGATTTCAAACTGCAATCATAGGAACACTTCTTTTATTGCTATTCCCTCTAACGTCTCTCGCTGCTCCAATTGATGATGGTGTGACAAACCTTCTCGCCGCAACCCAGCAGGGCGACGGCTCTTGGATCAGCACTCAAACTCGTGATTCTCATACTATAACAGAGGTAATGCGCACCCTTCAAATACTCGATACGTGTGTTGCCAATAGAAGCACAGCAGGAGGTTATCTATCCGCTTTGATTATCGAGGACACCGATGAGCTTTCAAGGATCTAGAGGTGTTTTCCGTAGAAGGCATCGACGCTACGCTGCTTGTAGATGATCTAATAGCCAGCCAGGAAATCGACACCGGCTGGGATTTGCTTGACATTATGGCCCCGGATGGGACTACGATTGTCGATGTAATGGGTGAAGGTAGCGTGGGTCTGCAAGGAATCACTGAGTTTTTCTTTGAAAGTGCGGAGCCATCTTTCGATGACCTCCCGTTAGATGAGTTCCTTGCCCGATTCCCTGAAGGTGAATATAAATTCCTTGGCATGACGACTTAAGGAGGTGAACTGGTAGGCACTGCTACACTAACACACATTCTTCCCTGCGGGCCTGAAATTATCACGCCGGAAGAGGACGACGAAGTGGATCCAGATGATACTGTAATAATATGGTGAATGTAAAGATCCAACAGAGCTTGAAATTGTCGGCATTCAGGTAATCGTACTGCGTGAAGAGCCCAAACCTAAACTCGAGTTCAGCGTCACGCTGCCACCCACAGCAATGATGATCACGGTTCCTTCAGAATTTCTGCTTCCAGCAACAGAATACAAGTTTGAGGTTCTAGCTATAGAAGCAAGTGGGAACCAGACTCTTACAGAAAGCACTTTTACAACGCCTTAAATTTCGTAACCAGAGCCCTTTCTATATATATGCCTTGGACAGCCCCTCGAGTAATCTTAAACAGGTTTTTTGGTTATATAACCAAAAAAGGCTGTCCAAACTTTCCGATCGTGATCTAGCGACAGTCCTGGTCTATAAAGAAGGCTCATTTTCGTTTATCCCATTAGCTAATGTTTGGCGGCCTAGTAAAAAGTACAGAATATTTGATCATCATATCGCTGGTTTATATCTAGTTGGAGATAGAATTTTGTTAATACAAAAAATAAATTATACTATTAGTACGCCTTTATTTTCGAAAGGAGAACTTTATTAGTGTTTCAGTTAATCAAATTTTCAGCTCTGCTATTTTACTTCTTATTTTTTTCGATTTACTTAAATTCTGAAACTAACAGCATCGATTCTGAAATGAATTTGCAGACTGTGAAAAAGATCACTCCTCTACAAGCTCATGATTTAATCGAAAAACTCAAATATGATCCTGACTTTGTTATTCTTGACCTTAGAACTCCCGAAGAATACAAAAAAGAACATATCGAAAATGCGAAGAATCTTAACTACTATTCAAAAACTTTTAAAAATGAATTAAATAAATTAGAAAAAGACAAAACATATGTTATTCACTGTCGATCAGGTGGAAGGAGTGGAAAAACGGCTCCTATAATGAAAGAGTTAGGATTTAATGAAGTTTATGATATGGGTGGAATTACACAATGGAAAGAGCAAGGATTTAAGACCGTAAAATAGTGATTATCTAAATCAAATATAAAAACTATTCAATCTCTATTTTTATAAACTCGTCTCCCTCTGGTATCCTAAAATAATTACCGTCCTTACATGTAAGCTCGAAGTAACCGCTATAAATTCCTTGCTTGTCTGTTTCACCTTCTTTCCAGTCATGTCTTCCTATACCCGCTACCCCATGCTCCAGATTTACATCAGATCTAAGAACCTCTTCTCTTTCTTTTAATAAAATAAATATTGCTTTGGCCTGACTTATATCAATGGGCAGCAAATTATGCATATTAACAAGCCTGAATTCTATAGGATGATGAGTATCACCCTTATTGATATTAAATTCTCTTTGAACCTCTGTCCTTAGCTTCATCTAATAGATATTGTATCAAATTAATCAGTAAAATTAACAATATTTTTTATTACTTTTTCTCATCCAACTCCTCAAAACATTCTTTAGCCAGCCTAAGACCAGTGAGAGCAGCTGGAAACCCTGCGTAAACCAGGGTCTGCATAATAACTTCGGTAACCTCTTCTCTGTTACAACCACAATTTAGAGCGCCCTTTATATGCACTTTTAATTGTGTAGGTGCAGTGCCCAGTGCTGTAAGAGCGGCGACAGCTGTAATTTCTCTAGCCCTCATATCAAGCCCGGGTCTGGAAGAAATCTCTCCAAACACAAATTCCATAAGATAGTTCACCATATCAGGAGCAATATCATTTAAGCTTGCAACAGTCCTGTCTGCAGCTCCTGGTGAAATTTCGTTTAGCTTATCCCATCCCTTTTGATACTTTTCCGAATTCATTTCCTGGCTCCTTTTAAAAAAAATATTGTATATGATATATAATAAATACTGATTGATAAATTATAATAATACTAAGGGGGAGTATATAATGATTATTTTAATTGCTGAATTTAAGACCAAACCTGAAACAAGAGAAAAAATGATAGAAATTTCAGAGCCCTTGGTAGCGCTATCAAATAGGGAGGAAGGATGCATAACTTATGATTTTCTACAAAATCCATTCGATACAAATTCTTTTAAGTTTGTCGAAAGGTGGCGAAGTCAAAAAGACCTAGACCTGCATTTTGAAAAAGCTTATTTCAAAGACTTTACCGATAAATTCCCGGAACTTTTACAAGAAGTAGAAACTTTAAACATCTATTATGTTAGTGAAGAAAATATGGTTGCTTAGAATATTTTACTAGTATGAACAATAGGAATAACTAAAATTAGAAGTTGTTTATGATTAGATTCTATAATTATTAAAATGTCCGACTACATTCTGCTAGCCTTAAACAAAACCTATTTGCAAACCCTAAACAAGTCATATATTAAATTATATGTCCTGTTTATTTTACAAATCACTTTTAAAATCCAAGATGCTAATAGCTATTATTCTACGAATCTCTATGATCTATAAGTATTTTCCATTTTTATTTCTCTTTTTTCTGCCTCTAAACAGCTCCTATGCAATAAATCCATATGAAAATATTACATTTTATCAGCTTGATAATGGCATGCAAGTTGTTCTTGCGCCAAGCGATAAGGCTCAAAACTTTAAAATAAAAGTAAAGGTAAAAGTAGGTCAGTCGGTTGAAAATATAAATAATCTTGGTGTCAGTCACCTTTTGGAGCATTTGCTTTTCAGAGACGGAAGATTTGAAGAAGGACAAACATATCTTCAACTAATTAAAGAAAATGGTGGATCTATTAATGGATACACATCATATTACGAAACCGGCTATCATGCAAAAATTCCATACAAAAAAAGCGATTGGCTTGTTAAACAATTTTCTAAAATGCTGTTTAATAGAGATATTAAGCATAAAGATATACAAAGAGCTAAATCATCCGTTGAATTAGAAATTGGTGAACCTGGATGGCTTTCAGAAAAACTTAATAGAGATATCTTTGGTTCTTATAGTCTTCGATATTTCCCAGAACCAGGATTTTTCGAATCTGAGTTTGGTATTAAAAGACAATACTACACCGATGATGAACAAAGATTATCAAATAGAAAACTTACTTATGATGAGTTGATCAAATTATATAAAGATTATTATTACCCATCAAACATGATTCTATTTGTTTCTGGCAATTTCAATCCTAACAATATGATTTCGTTAATAAAGACTGAATTTGGCAAGTACAAAAAGAGAACCGGTAAAACTGTAGATGATGACATAAAACCCATACCCAACAATAAACCATACTTAAGAGTTGAGCAGTTCCCATTCTTCTCTCCTTATATAAATATCGGAACTAAATATGATAATCTAACACCACAAGAGATATACATTCTGTACTCATATCTTGATTATCTTTCACATCGACTGATGAAAGAACTTAGGAATAAAAAAGGCGAAACCTACAGTGCCCATGTATCAGTATTAGATAGATTTAATTCTGGATATGGAACAGTTTCATTTGAGACAACCCATGATGCTTTCAATACTAATATTAACTATGTCAAGTCTTTAATAGAAAACGAAACACGTAAAAATAAGTTTCAAGATGATGCAATTAAAGAGGCTTTAAAATTAACTCGAGAGCAGCGTATTGAACTTGCTGAATTAGACGCCGATTCAATGATGCGACATGCAAACAAATATCATACATTTAGAGATAAATATAATACTACAATTTCACCTTATGAAGCTATATATACGATCAGTTATTCAGAATATAAAGAGGGTCTAAAAAAAATATTCAATCCTGATAATTCTTATGTTTCAGTCTGGATGCCCTATAAATTTCATAAACTCGAACCATACATTTTATACTTAACGTTCCTAGTCTTATCAATAATAGCTATAAAAAAAATGTATAGTAGAACATTTGATGAAACTCGCGTGGCATGGGTTAGAGAAACAGCTCACAGCCCACTGATGATTATAGAAATAATAACTTTTCTTATAATCTCGATGTTTTTATATAGTTTGATTATATCTCCTTTAGACAGATATATTATACCGTCTAGTTTTTATAATTCTCTAACATTATTTCCTTATTATCTATATAATTTTTTTACAATATTTATTTACTTATTAATTTTCATGGGGCTTTTAGCACTATTTCCCAAAAAAATTATAGTAGAAAATGATAACCTTATCATAAAAAGTATAGCTCTATACCTAAGAAAGTTTAAGAAGGAATCTATTCACTCTATTGATACTATTTCTTTGTTTCGATTATTAATTTCTCCGAAAATATGGTTCAACATGAAGTTTAGATATTATAATTCTGATTGGAAAATATGGAGAAAAGGCTTACTTGTAAAAACTAAGATGGGAAAAACTTATTACATAGGAATTAAAGATGCAGACGAAACTAAATCACAATTGAACACCTTACTCTTGGAAAATAATTAATAGCTCCAAAATAATTCTCTAAAACTTTTACAAGAAGTAGAAACTTTAAACATCTATTATGTTAGTGAAGAAAATATGGTTGCTTAGAATATTTTAATTGTTCTATACATTTGCAACTTATGAAAATAACTAAGGACTCTCAAGATTTGGTAGTTGTTGAGCACAAACCAGGCTTGTTTGAGTATGTATTAAGTATTGCTTCAATCTTTTTAATCTATACCTTCTTTGAAATTCTATTACTCACACCTGAAGACAAGAAGAATTTATTAGGAGCGGCGTTTGGGTGTATCTTTATAATATCAGCCTTAGCGCTCTTCTATGAACAAATTGAATTCAAATTCAATCCTATTTCGCGGCAGTTGTCCTGGAAAAGGAATAGATTTTATAAAAAGACAGAGGGCATGTTATTTTTTCATAATATAACAAACGTAGTGATTCAAACTTACTCCAAAAAAAATAGCTCCCTAAGCAGAGTAGTGCTGAAGACCGATTAAGGAGGATTTACCATTAACAATTTCGTATATTGGAAATCATGGATGCGGAAAAGTAACGGACAAACTTCACTCTCTTCTTGAATTTGAATCAAGGGATTTAGTTATGGACAGCGTATTTGAAATGGTAAGTAAAGGAAAAAAATCGAAGCTATTAAACTGCTGCGAAACGAAAAGGGAATTTCACTGACAGAAGCCAAAAACATTGTAGATGATTTAACAAAGACGAACTAAATTTGAGGTTTGGTATTATTTTTTGAAGAAATTGTCTATAAAAACTGGGATTTAATAGTCTATCTAGATTTCTTAAATGAGATTTTACAATAGACAATATGCATGTATTATGCATACTAATGCATATGAGAACAACATTAAATATAGATGATGACCTTTTGGAAAAAGCCTCAAAGTTAACCGGTATAAAAGAAAAAACTTCTATTGTAAGAGAAGGTCTTAAAGCCCTGATACGCATGGAAACTGGAAAACGCCTGGCAAAATTGGGCGGTACCGAAAAACAAATAGAAGATATTCCAAGAAAAAGAACTTCCCAATGATTTTAGCGGACACTTCTGTTTGGATAGATCACTTTAGAAGTTCCAATTTACATTTTTCTGATCTTTTAGAAAACGACCGAATAATATGCCAAGAGTTTGTAATTGGAGAACTTGCTTGTGGAAATATAAAAAACAGAAAAGAGATATTGGGATTATTAAATAACCTTAGAAGCATTGAACCTGCATCTTTGGAAGAGACCTTATATTTTATCGAAGAAAATAAACTTATGGGTAAGGGACTGGGATGGGTAGATGTAAACCTATTAGCTTCTTCAATACTTAATAATTTTGTATTGTGGACCATGGATAGAAGATTATCCAGCGCTGCTGACAAACTTAAAGTCAGTTACAAATATGTTCAATGATTAAAACCAATCCATTCTCTTTGTTACTTAAACCAAAAAAAATTTGTGTAGAAAAAACCTCAGCTTTTGATCACTTAAGCCCTGAAAAGAGGTTTGATATTATTTTTTAATGTAATTTTTAGAATATGAAATATTTATAAGTTTAATTATTAATAACACTCATACACGCCTTATAAACTATTTCAGTTCTTTCTTTCAATTTCCCCTTCAATTCCTTTGTGGCTTTCATTCTTGCGGGTTCAAGAATTAACCCAAAAATCATTCCGCTAAGAAGATCGGTGTCCTTAATTTTCTTTCCTTGTTTCATGCCCTTTAAACATTTTTTCATAATATGATAAGGGTTTAATTTGTTGTTAACCTTCAGTTCTCGTGGGAAGTTATATTGTGATAACAGAATAAAGCTGAATTTAGTCGGGTGCTTATCATAATAATCATAAAATAGTTCTATAGAATTAAAAATTTTCTTCTCATTCGAAAGATCTTTATTTTCTAATATTTTTTTTATCATCGCCCCAAAACTTTCAACTTCTCGCTTATAAAGAGACCATGCCATCTCTACCTTGCTTTTATAATGGCGGTAAAGTGCACCGTCAGAACAATTTGCCTCAGCAGCTATTTCTTTGATCGTTACTTCTTTTAATCCCCTTTGAGCAAAGAGTTTAATAGCCGTTCTTTCTATCGCTTCCAGTTTTGTTGTTTGTTTCGAGATTTTATTTTCTCCTGAATCTTATAAGTTATTAAATATACAAAAAATGTAAGTGAATGCATAATTATTAATTAATTAATTATTTCTTTCAAACGGCATTATAAAGATTACGTTAAAAAAAAAGAAACATTATCGTAAAAAAATATTCGAGGGTTGGCAATATGATTCGAAGATTTTAGAAAATGATTATTATTTTTAGCTAATTTTTATGTAGCCGTGATTTTTGTAATTTGGATTTAAAAAAAGCATTAAAAAGGTAGTTAGAGTATAAACTTTGATCAGAACCGGCCGGATTCTTTTCTATTAAAGAACCCGTTCTTTCATCTAGCAAAAGAAAAATAATAATTTATAAAATCATAGATTCCCAATAACTACACTTGGGAATGACACTGGACGACCTAAGATTATCCAACGGAAAATAAGTTGAAATATAATAACTAAAAATACTATTGACATTATAATTATTTTATTATATTATGTGAATAAATATTCATTCACATATAAATATATGATTATTAAACAGAAATCAAGATGAATTTAGAAATATATTTTTTAAGGAACATTTGATGTTGGATACTATGAAAAATAAAACCAATAATCCCTTGCCCTACTTTGTATTATTACTAGCCCTATTTTTATTCAGAGTTATCGCACAATTATTACAATATTTCTTCAACCTCCCGTTTCTGCCATCTTTTGAAGCTTGGGATAGTGGAACACTGCCTTATGGAACTCTGATAATCGTACAATTATTTATAGTATTTTGTTTCTTAAAAATAATTTATAAGATTGCTTCAAACAAAATCAAGCCAAATGTAAAAATAGGTTATACCTTAATCACTTTTAGCACCCTCTATTTTACTATTATGTTGTTCAGACTGCTTGCAGGATTAACTTTATTAAAAGAGATAAAATGGTTTGTAAATCCTATACCCTCATTCTTTCACTTGGTATTAGCATCATTTTTAATACTATTCGGATATTTTCATTTATCTTATAATGAAGGTGAATTAAAAAATGCTTAGATTAAAAAAATTAACTTCATGCCTGGCATACCCCTCTGTAATAGTATTATCTTTTGTTATATATATAATCTTAGAAGGTCTAGGGTTTAGTATTCTGGTTTCCACATATACCCCCGTTGTATTAGCCGCACTCATTATGTGTAGCCTTGAGTTTTTTATTCCATACAGAAAAAACTGGAATGCAGAATCAGAGGATGTAAAAAATGATCTCCTTTATATGGGATTAGTGCAGGTTATGCTGCCAAAGTTTTTGTCTTTCTTTTTTGCCATAACTTTGATCGCTTATTTGCAATCTACTAATCTGCAAATCTGGCCAAACCATCTGCCACACTATATTCAAGCAATCTTAATGCTTTTGGGAGCAGATTTTCTTAGATACTGGTTTCATATAGCAAGCCATAAGTGGAATATTCTCTGGAAACTCCATTCAGTTCATCATTCACCTTCTAAACTGTATTGGATTAATGTTGCTCGTTTCCACCCTGTTGAAAAAATACTTCAGTTTCTTTTGGAAGTCCTACCCTTCATTGTTTTAGGCGTTGGTCAGGAAGTGCTTTCACTCTACTTTATCTTTTATGCAGTCAATGGCTTTTTTCAACATTCCAACATTAAATTGAGGCTGGGGTTTCTAAACTATATAGTCAGCGGCCCCGAACTTCACCGCTGGCACCACTCTGTAGAAATAAGAGAATCGAATCAAAACTATGGAAATAATCTTATAATCTGGGATCTGCTGTTTGGAACATGGTTTTTACCGGAATATAAAGAAGTGGATGAATTGGGCTTGGAAGACAAGACCTATCCCAGTGATTTTATAAATCAGATAAAAGCTCCTTTTATTAAAAAATGAGGCTTTAAAATGATTAGTCATTTATCAACCGAAAAAATAATTAACATTTTTATAAAATTTTACTTCTTTACAGTCAAGCTGCTTGTTTGGAGACCTTTTATAAAGAAGACCCTCAAACCAGAAGCCGAACAAAATTCGGTTCTTCAATCTCTTTTAGAAAAAAATAAAGATACTGTCATTGGCAAAAAATATGGATTTGCAGAAATAAGCTCTTATGAAGATTACAAAAAATCAGTGCCTGTTCATAATTATGAAATGCTTAGAGCGTATATTGAAAAGCAGGAGGCAGCTAAAAAACCGTATTTAACTTACAATAACCCAATAATGTATGCTCAAACAAGCGGAACAACTGATAAACCAAAGCTCATCCCCATATTCGATGAAACTGTAAGAAATTACAAAAAAATCCAGAGTCTTTCAACTTACGCTCAATACAAAGAAGTGCCTTCGATGTTTGAAGGGAAAATCCTTGCAATTGTAAGCCCGGCAAAGGAAGGAGAATTGGACAGCCTAACTCCCTATGGATCATTATCTGGCCTTCTTTATAAAAACATCCCAAAAATTATAAGGTCTAAATATGTTTTACCTTACGAGATATTTGATATAGAAAATTACGATGAAAAATATTTTTTAATATCCGTTTTAGGCGTTTCTCAAAAAAATCTTACTACACTTGCATCTGCAAATCCTTCAACAATTCTTAAGCTTTGTGAAATTATTGAAACAAGATTTGAGGAACTAATAGATATTATTGAAATGGGTACACGAAATTCACATCTAAATATTTCTGATACTGGAAGAGATATTCTTAATCATTATTTAGATTTAAACAAAATAAGGGCAGATGAATTAAGAAATATCCATAGAAATAATCAATCAATAAATCTCAAGGATATATGGCCAAATTTAAAAGCTGTGGTCACCTGGACACAGGGAAACTGCTCACTCTTAATCCCCAAATTAAGAAATCAATTGCCCTTTAGCACAAAAATACTTGAGCTGGGCTATTTTTCCAGTGAGTTTATGGGAACCGTAGTAATTGATGCAAATAGTGATTCCGGAGTCCCAATAATTAATGAGAATTTTTACGAGTTTATTGAAAAAGATGATTGGGATCTTGGGAATAAGGACTTTAAGACTATAAAGGAAATTAAAGAGGGAAAACAGTATTACATCATAGTTACTACTCCCTATGGTCTTTATAGATATTTCATAAATGACATTATAGAAGTTACCGGTAGATTCAACAACACGCCTGCAATAAAGTTTGTACAAAAAGGAAGGGGGGTTACCAACATAACAGGAGAGAAACTTTATGAAGAACAGATAATAAAAGCATTAAATGATATAAAAAAAGAAGTTTGTATTGACTTTAACTTTTTCATAATTTTAGCGAATCCCGAAGATCTATTTTACGAATTGTTTTTAGAGTCTGAACCAATTTACAACATTGATTTATCAACCAGGATTGACAATGAATTTAAAAAGATAAATGTAGAATACAAAGCCAAAAGAGAAAGCGGCAGATTAAAACCTGTTAGATTAAATTATTTAATAAGCGGCACAGGTGAGAAATTTAAAAAGTATTGCATAAAAAACGGCCAAAGAGACTCACAATTTAAATTCAATCATATTATGTATGCAAATGAGTGCAGTTTTAATTTCAGCAACTATATAATAAAATGAAGCTCAAACACCTTTCAGCAAAAAAACTTGAAATTCCTTTCAAAGTTAATTTCAAACACGCTTTA
>SMVB01064088.1_pt1 | contig 11019 bp, 11 predicted proteins | sample 2456461 | NCBI WGS metagenome assembly SMVB01 (sample SAMN11095934, study PRJNA526329) | marine sediment metagenome | biome: Marine sediment; feature: Surficial sediment; material: Deep marine sediment; isolation source: Hadal surficial sediment | place: Pacific Ocean | collected 2014-05 | depth...
ACAGCCTCGGGCATCGGCGCCGCGGCAGTTATGGGGCAGATACCCGGCGTTTCAGCAGCCGAAGGCGATGTCTTGAAGATCTGGGCCAACCCGGGAGTCCACAAGGTTGGCGCCAAGGACTGGAGCGCCATGTCAACCCAGGCTGGCGTAGAAATTGCCGCAACCGCCAAAAGCGCGCGCGCCGACGAGTCGATCCTGAAGATGGTCGTCGGCGATGGCAACAAATTATTCGACGCGATCACCGACAATGGCGGCGGCATGGAGGACGCGCTGGCTTCGCAAAAGGCGATCGTACCGATCGATACCAGCAAGATCCCCAACTGGAAGAACATCCTGCCGGTCTACAACGAAGGAGGGCTGGCCGCCGACACCATCCGCTTCGAAGGTAAGGTGTATTCGACGCCAATGATTTCCAACGCCGATTCCATGGCCTACGATTTCAAGGCGCTGGGCTTCCACCCGGACAGTTGGGGGGTGATGTTCGATTCCCAGTTCAAGGGAAAGGTCGCGTTGCAGAACGACTTCGGGCCGACCCTGACCAACATGGCGATCTATCTCAAGCAAAGTGGCAAGATCGACATCGAAGATCCCTCCGACATGGCGCCCGACGAGGTTAAGGCGGTCTGCCAGTTCCTCATCGAATGGAAAAAGAAGGGTCAGTTCCGCACCTTCTGGGACGGTTTCCAGAACGGCGTCGGCCTTCTGACCAGCGGCGAGGTATTGATGTCGTCGTGCTGGGAACCGATCCAGCTCGTCGCCAACCGCAAGACCGGCGACAAGGCCGACATCCGCTACGGCACCATGAAGGAAGGCCACCAGACCTGGAACAACGTGATCATGCTGACCAAGGGTGGACGCGAGCGTGGCCGGGACGCGCTGTACTACAAGCTCGCCAATGTCTACCTGTCGCCGTGGTTCGGCGCCCGCACGCTGTCGAGCCTGGGTTTCGCGCCGCAGATGACGGGTGTCGACGAGTACATGAAGGCCCACCCGAGTGACTTCCCGGCCGACAAGCAAGCGGCAGTGATCGACATTCTCACGCGCAAAAACGTTCGCTTCGCGGTCAAGGGTAATGCGTGGCAGAACGTGTTCCCGAAAAATATTCGCGCTTATCAGGACTGGTGGGCGCGTCTGCAGGCTGCCTGACCGGCTGTGTCGGACCCTGCGGCGACAAAAAGTTCGGCATCCATAAGGAGAGGCCGGGCTATCCCGGCCTCTCCGGTTTGGTGGCAACGGTTGTTGGGAGAAAGCGGCATCCAGAAATGGGTGTTCTATGTCCCTGTTGTATTTTTCGTGCTGTTTTTCGCCGCACCGGTGGCGCTCACCGTCGTGTGGAGCGTTTTCGAACGCACCCAGTTCTGGATGGAGCCGGGCTTCACCCTGTTTGCCTATGAGAATTTCTTCACCTCGGCCCGGGCGGAGAATTATGTACTTTCGATGCTTCATTCCGCCGCTGCAGTGGTGGTCTCTTTCGTCATTGGCTTTCCCATCGCCGTATTTGTGCGCCGGCGCGTCGCCAAGGCCGCGCAGCACCGGGTCATATTGCTGTTCATCCTGCCGTTCATGATTTCCGAACTGGTGCGGGTGTTCGCCATGCGCCCTGTTCTGGGCCGATTCGGCCTGATCAACACGGCCCTTATGGAGCTAGGCATCATCTCCGAACCGATCACAATTATCCTGTTCTCGCCGCTCGGCGTCGTCATCGGCGACGTGATGTCGTTCCTGCCGTTCATGATATTCGCCGGTTTCCTGGCGATGGAGGCTGTGCAGAATTATATCTTCGAGGTATGCGACGATTTGGGTGCCGGGCCGGCCCGCCTGTTCGGCGACATTATCGTGCCGCTGGCCGCCCCCGGCATATTCGCTGGCAGCGTTTTTATTTTCGTCAACTCGATGGGCGTGGCGTTGGTGCCGACCCTCCTCGGCGGACCCGGCGCGGTGAATGCCGGATTGATTGCCAATCAGGCCATTGTCGCGCTCGACTTTCCGCTGGCCATGGCAATCAGCACGATCATGATTCTTACCCTGGTTCTGCTGCTCTATATCGGTCACCGATTGTTCGATCTGACCAAAGTCCTCGAACCGATAAGCTGACGGCGCCATGTACGACGATTTCGCCAATCCTTGGATAACGCGGTTGAAGTGGTTCTATCTGTTGGCGGTGGTATTCGCGCTGCTCTCGCCGGTTTTCTACACCGTCTATATCTCCTTCAACGAGCACGGCTTCGGCGCCCGCATCTACGAATTCACATTCGATTGGTACCGGGTCGTGCTCGGCGACACACTGCTGATAGCGTCGCTGGAATGGACGTTTTATCTGGCACTGGCAGCGGTCTCGGTGGGCATTCCGATGGCATTGCTGTCGGCCAAGTTCTACAAGCGCACGCGCCGTAAGGTTGCCTTCGTTGCATTGATGTTGTCGCCGCTGTTTGTGCCTGCCGACATCATGGGGGCGAGCCTGCTGGTGTTTTTCAAGAACCTCGCCAACTTTTTCGTTTTCCTCGGCGACGTACTGGGCGTCAATTGGCTCGACGGCTGGTTCGACCTCGGTTTCCTGACGGCGTCGATTGGTCAGATCATCTATACGCAACCCTACGCATTCATTATCATCCTGATCACCATGTCGCGCTACCGCAGTCAGCAGACCGAAGCGGCGCGCGCTTGCGGCGCCTCCGCCTGGCAGGCCTTCTGGCAGGTTGAATTTCCGCAAATCAAGGTCGGCGTGTTTTCTTCGTGCGCTTTCGTTACCATTCTTTCGTTCAACGAAGCGACGCGCACGGCGCTGCTGAAGGGAGGCTTCGACACCTTTTCCAACGTGCTGGTCGCGCAGATGCTCAACATCGGCATGTCGGGCGAATCCTATGCGATGGCGGGAATCATGAGCATTGTTTCGATGGTCTTTATCGGCTCCATAATCGTTTACACGCTGCTGCGCACCGAGCGCCTCGAGCGCAAAGCGCGGGCCATGGCCGAACCGGTGATGTCGACCTGACGTCGATACCTGACGATTTTAGGATACTTCAAAAAGTGAACAATTTGTCCGAAACTGCGGTCGAAGTCGTAGATCTGGGAAAAGACTATGGGACCGTCACTGCCGTGAAGTCGGTCAACTTTTCAATCGGTAGCGGCCAGTATTTCGCGCTGCTGGGGCCGAGTGGCGGCGGCAAGACCACCTTGTTGCGGCTGATCGGCGGCTTTATCAAGCCGACGCGTGGACAGGTATTGCTGCACGGCCAGGACGTCAGCCATCTGCCGCCGAACAAACGGCCGACATCGATGGTGTTCCAGAGTTACGCGCTGTTTCCGCACATGAATGTCGAGCGCAACGTCGCCTACGGCTTGAAGCTGCGTAAGTTGCCGCGCAACAAAATACGCGACAAGGTCGACTGGATGCTCTCTATGGTCGGCCTCGACGGCTACAACGAGCGCATGCCGCACGAGCTGTCGGGCGGCCAGCAGCAGCGCGTGCAACTCGCCCGCTCGCTGGTGCTCGACGCCGATATATTGCTGCTCGATGAGCCGCTGGCGTCGCTCGACGCCAAGCTGCGCAAGGATATGTGCCTGGAGCTCAAGCGCATCCAGGAGAAGGTGGGCATCACCTTCATCCATGTCACCCATAACCAGGAAGAGGCGCTGACCGTCGCCGACCGCATCGCGATCATCGCCGACGGCGATTTGATCGAGCAGGGCACCGCGCGCGACATCTACGAAACGCCGCAGACGCGCTTCACGGCAGGTTTCATCGGCGACAACAATGTACTCGATGGTATCGTCGCCGGCGTTTCAGGCGAGCGCGTCACGGTCGATCTCGATTATGCCAAAGTCGACATCCCCGCGCCGGGCGACGCGGTGGCGGCGGGCGACGCGGTGTCGTTTTCGGTGCGCTCGGAACTGCTGCGCGTGATCGACCCCGGCCAGGCCGCCGACGGCGCCTGGCAGACGCTGCCGGCGACCTATCTGGAGACCATCTATCTCGGCCTCACCACCTCGCATGTGGTGCGGTTGCCCGATGGCAGCGAAGCGGTGGCCCGCATGATGTCCGACGAACCGGACATTGGCGGCCTGGAGCCGGGCCAGGCCGTGATGGTGGGCTGGCCAACCGACCGCGCCCGCCTGCATTTGGCTTAGCCCGCCCCGCTACTTCCCCGGCGTCGAGATAATCGACGTGGTCATCGAGCGCGGGTCGCGCATCTGCCAGCGCCCGGCCTCGACGAGGGCCATGAAGTCGCCGCAGAATTGGTTGTACAGCGCCGGTTCCTCCAGATTGCACAGATGGCCGGTGCGCGGCAGCAGCACCAGCGCCGACGAGGTAATGGTGCGTTTCATGAACAAGCCGGCGTCGAGGGCGGGGTCGTCCTCGTCGCCGTTCATCACCAGGGTCGGCACAGTGAGCGCGCGCATCTTGTCTTCGAGATCATAGAGCGACGGCCGCCGCCGCTGCACGCCGCGCATGGTGTTGGCCGAACCCTGGCTGGAATGTTCGCATAGCTGGTCCTCGAACTCCTGCCAGCCGCGCGGGTCCTTGTTCTGGAACTGCACCCGGGTCGGCCCCACGGCGTAGACCTTGCCGAACACCGCCATGGTCTCGTTTTCCATGCGGTCGGCGACTTCGGTGGTCTCGCGGACGAACTGTTCCTGCACATCGGCCTTGGCGCCGTAGCCGCAGCCGGCGACGACCAGCGACAGGGCGCACTCGGGATATTCGAAGCCGAAATGCAGGCTGGCGAAGCCGCCCATTGACAGCCCGTTGATATGGGCCTTATCGATGCCGAGCCCGTCGAGGATCGCCAGCACGTCGTCGCGGGCGCGGTCCTGGCTGTACATCTCAGGGTCTTCGGGCACGTCCGACGGCGGATAGCCGCGCGCGTTGAAGGCGATGCAGCGGTGGGAGCGCGCGAAATAGCGCATCTGCGGCTCCCAGTGGCGATAGTCGCCGCCGAACTCGTGGATGAACACGATCGGCGTGCCTTCGCCGGTTTCCTCGTAATACAGCTTAACGCCATCGTCGGCGGTGACATGCGGCATGGTGACCCCCCTCTATCTGTCTACTTGTTTTGATTGTCTGTTTAGGTGCCGCGGCGTCAAGCGGCAAGATAGTTTCCACCGCGCCCTGTGAACGCCGGGATATCCGTTATGGGTTGTGCCTCAACGGATCGACGCAACACTGGTGATTGAGCCTGCTCCCCGCCCCCTACCGCCCCGCCAGCGCCACGTTCTCGACTTGCATGCGACGCCACAGCAGCGCTCCGTTCGCGACGGTGAACGCCACTGCCACCTCCCACGCGCCGGCGATCAGCGGCACCACGGCGATTTCGGCGATGACGATCAGATAGTTGGGATGGCGCAGCCAACGATAGGGGCCGCGTTTGACCAGCGCTGCGCCGGGCACCACGATCACCCGGGTGGTCCAATGGCGGCCGAGCGAGGCGATCACCCACACCCTTCCCGCCTGCAGCACCAGAAATACGACGAACAACAGCGGGTCGAGGGCCGCGCCGGCGGGCACGAACACGACGAGGCTGACAAACCAGGCAACGTGCAGCGCCACCATCAGCGGATAGTGGCGGGCGCCATATTCGATGCCGCCAGCGGCGAGCAGACGCCGCGTGTTGATGCGCGCGATCGCCAACTCGACCAGCCGTTGCAACGCGATCAGGGCAATCAGGATATGCCAGATCGAAACGATCACATCGGGTCCAACGCTGGGTCCAATAGGGCGAACGCGGCGGTGAAGCCCGGCCCCATCGCCGACATCAGCAGGCGGCCGCTCGGTGCTTCGGCGGGCGCTTCGGCAAGAGTGTGCTTGAGCACGAACAGCGCCGTCGCCGCCGACATGTTGCCGTAATCGCGCATCACCGCGCGCGACGCCGTGAGTTCCCCCCGCGCCAGGCCGAACACCTCTTCCAGCGCATCGAGCACCTTGGCCCCGCCCGGATGGCAGATATGGCGGCCGACGTCGGAAATAGTCATGTCGTTGCGCTCGAGAAACGCCGCTGCCGGGCCCGGCAAGTGGTCGCGGACGAAAACGGGGACATCGCGCGATAGCTGAATGCCCAGCCCATCCTCGCCGAACGACCAGCCCATGACGTCGAGCGAATCCGGCCAGGTGTGCTCGGCCCAGTCGAGGATCGCCGGGCCCTCACCGTTACACGTCACCAGCGCCCCCGCCGCGCCATCGCCGAACAGGGCGGTGGATATGAGGTTGCTCTTCGAGGTGTCGTTGACCTGAAAGGTCAGGCCGCACAGCTCGACCACCAGCAGCATCACCCGCGCGCCGGGCCGGCTCAGCGCCAACTGCGCCGCCCGCGCCAGGCCCGAGACGCCGCCAGCGCAGCCCAGGCCGAACACCGGCAGGCGTTCGACATCGCGGCGCATCGCCATGCGTTCGATCAGCAGCGCGTCGAGGCTGGGGGTCGCCATGCCGGTGGTCGAGACCACGACCAGTGCATCGATATCGGCAGTGGTGAGTTCGGCCCGGCCGAGCAAATCGGTCGCCACGCGCTCGAGCAGCCCCATCGCGTGTTCGATGTAGAGATCGTTGCGCTCGGTGAAACTGTGCGGCTGGCCGTACCATTCGATGGGCACGCACGAATAGCGGGTTTCTACCCCGGCGTTGGCGTAGACCGGCGCGAAGCGGTCGAAATCGGGCACGCCGGGGGCGAATATCTCGGCCGCGCGGGCCACCACATCGGACTGGCGCAGAACGAATTCGGGAACCGCCGTCGCCACCGCAGAGATGCGCGCCGGCCCCCCTTTCGCAAAATCAGCCATCGGCTGCCCGGGCCGCCCGGCCCTCGGCGCGTTCGCGCACCGCCAGATAGGTGGCGCCGGCGAAGATCATCACGCCGCCGATCCAGGTGAACATATCGGGCACCTCGGCAAAAAAGAGAAAGCCGAACAGCGCCGCCCAGATCAGCTTGAAAAAGTCGATCGGCACCACGACCGCGGTGTCGGCGAGCCGCAGCGCCTGGGTCAGCGTCAGATGTCCGGCCGTGCCGATCAGCCCCATCAGGGCCAACAGGCCGAGCTGCTCCCACGTCGGCCACTGCCAATGGAACAGCGCCGGGATCAACGACATCGGCGTCATGAAGACGACCATATAGGCAACCATTGTCGGCGGCGAATCGCTGCGGCCGAGCGCCTTCATGACGACCAGGATGATGCCCCAGAGGCTGGACGCCGCCAGGATCAGCATCGGTCCGGTACCGATCTCGATGAATCCCGGCCGTAGAATCACCAGGGTTCCGGCAAACCCGATCGCCAACGCGCCCCAGCGGCGCCACCGGAAAGCTTCGCCCAGGAACAGCATGGCCAGCACCGAGGCGAACAGCGGCGCGGTAAACGACAGCGCGTTGGCGGTCGCCAGGGGCGTGATCGAAATGGCGACGAAAAACATCATCATGGCGCACACATGGCCGAACGACCGGACGAAATGAACGCGCACCTGATCGGTTCTGAACAGCCCCCAGCCGTACCGGTAGAGCAGATAGGCCAGAATCGGTGTGCCGAACAGGTTGCGGAAGAACGCCACCTCGAACGGGTGCATTTCACCCGACAGGCGGCGAATGAAGGTGTGCATCGACACGATCATAATCGTCGTCAGGAACATCCAGAGCATGCCCTGGACGCTGGCCGGCAGGCGGCTCAGCATGGATGTTTTCAAATCCCTCAACGTGAAACTCCAACGGCCCGGGCCGCTCGGTTGTGCGTCTGGCGCGATTACCGCAAGATGGTGATACCGATGTGCAAAATCGGCAAGTCCGAACGGAGAAAAGAGCGATGATCACAGCAATTGTCCAGTTCAAAGTAGCCGACGATGTAAGCCGTGACGAAGTTTTGACCAACATGCGTAATGTCGCACCGCGCTTCGAATCCGTTCCCGGACTGATCCGTAAGAATTTTTTATTCGACGAAGCGCGCGGCATTGGCGGCGGCGTCTATACTTGGGAAACGCGCGAAGCGGCGGAAACGCTACACGCCGAGGGCGGCGCCTGGCGCCAGGCCATCCGCGATCTGTACGGCGTCGAGCCCGAAGTCACCCTGTTCGAGACCCCGATCATCGTCGATAACGCCATCGGCGAAATCCAAACCGCCGCCTGACGGCATTAACGGGACCCCCGCCATGGCCACGATCAAGAAAGCCGTACAGTTCGCCCGCACCGGTCATCCGCCCGACGTGGTCGAGTTGGTGGACATGGAGACCGCGCCGGTCGGCCCCGGCGACGTGCTGATCGACGTGGAGGCGGCGTCGATCAATCCCTCGCATCTGCTCACCCTGTCGGGCGGTTATGGCATTCAGCCCGAATTGCCGGCGGTGCCCGGCGCCGAGGGTATCGGCAAAATCGCCGAAATCGGCAGCGAGGTGACCAACGTCAAACCCGGCGACCGGGTGATGATCCCGCCCTACACCGGCACTTGGCGGCAACAGGCGGTGGTGCCGGCGGACCGCATCACCGTGACCTTCCCGCCCGACGGCGACCCCAAGCAAATGGCCATGATCATGGCCAATCCGCCGACCGCCTGGCTGTTGCTGAAAACCGTGGTCGATCTGCAGCCCGGCGACTGGCTGATCCAGAACGCGGCCAATTCGGCGGTCGGCCAGTACACCATGCAACTGGCTAAAATTTATGGCCTTAAAACCGTCAACGTGGTGCGCCGCGACGGCCTGGAAGACATCGTCGCCGGGGCCGGCGGCGATGTGTGCGCCGTCGATGGACCCGATCTGGGCGAGCGCGTGAAGGCGGCGACCGGCGGCGCCGAGATCAAACTCGGTATCGACGCGGTGGCGGGTGAGGCGACCCAGCATCTCGCCGATTGCCTAGCCGACGATGCGGTAATCGCCAATTACGGCCTGCTGTCGGGCGAGCCGTGCCACCTGTCGCCCAACGACATCATCTTCCGCAACATCAGCCTCAAGGGCGTGTGGCTCAGCATGTGGCTGCAAGGGCGGGACTCGACGCCGGAAAGCCGCGCCGCGGTCTACGAGGAAGTGCGCGGCTATATCATCGATGGCCGTATGCGCGCCGAGATCGAGGCCACCTATCCTTTGGACCAGATCAAGGAGGCGGTCGCCCACGCCCTGCGCCCGCGCAAGGGTAAAATCATCATCCTGCCGAACGGCTAGGATTCACTCAGGCGGACGCAGCGCGTCGATGCGGCGGTCGAGGGGCGTGATCATTGCCGAAAACCGCGCCGCCAGCCATCCCATTGGCCGCGACCAGTTGAGCCTGATGAACACCAGCAGAAACGGCAGCATGGTGATCACGGCCAGGAGCAGCCGGGCGGCTTGCCCGACGCCGAGCAGGCGTGGCCACCACAAGCCGAATTGCAGCACCGCGTAGACCGCCAGCCCCACAAACGACGCCGCCAGCAACGCGAACAGCGCGGTCAGGAACCAGCGAACGATCCGCAAGGTCATTATTTTCATACCCGCCACCTGTCCATCTGAGCCGGCCGGCTCAGAAAGCGCATACTCGCCGTCTAGAACTTCTCGACCCAGGGCCGCAGCTCGATCTCCCAGGTCCAGGCGCTGCGGTGCTGGCGGTGGACATCCAGATAGGTGCGGGCGATCGCGTCGGGGTCGAGCAGGCTGTCGGTCGCCTCGCCGGATTGTCTACCCTCAGCCAAACTGCGCGCCGCACGCGGATCGTCGGGACCCTTGCTTATCCCGCCGTCGATGACGAAATGGCCGATATGAATGTTGCGCGGCGCCAGTTCGCGCGCCATCGCCTGAGCCAGGCCGCGCAGACCGAACTTGCCCATGGCGAACGGCGCCGACTGGGGATACCCCTTCACGCTGGCCGAGGCGCCGGTGAAGAGGATCGACCCGCTGCCGCGCGGCAGCATCACTTGCGCGGCTTTCTGGCCGACCAGGAAACCGGCGTAGCAGCTCACCATCACCGCGTTGAGCACCGCGTCGCGCGCGACTTCGGCGATCGGACCGCGGGCCCGCGCGCTGGCGTTGTAGACGACGAGATCGGGGATGCCGAGGTCGGCCCCGACGGCGTCGAAGAGTTTGTCGACCTGGTCGCCGTCGGTGGCGTCGCAGACATAGGCTGTGGCCCCGGTTTCCTCGCAGAGCGGCGCTAATTTTTCGGCATTGCGCGCCGCCACGGCCACGGCCATGCCCGCGTCCGCGCACAAGCGCGCCAACGACGCGCTGAGACCGCTGCCCGCGCCCACGATCAATGCAATTTCCTTATCGGCCATGTTTACTCCCCCCTATTAGTTGCGACATTTTAGTTGCGACATTCTGGCGGATGGTCGCTCAATGCCCACCCTATCGCGTGTTTCAACATTCGTATGAAGTAATACCAAATCTCGTTAATAAGAACCCCTTTCATGGTGGCGGATTGGCCCTCCCGGTTAGGCGCGTGGCGCAGCGCGGCCAGAGGGCCAATCCGCCCCACCGCAGGTCGCAATAATTTGTCCACCGGCGTCGTTGCGCGGCTTGCGGCGCCGGCACCACGGCGCAACCCGCGCCTATCCGGTGGACAAACTAATGTCGGTGAAAGGGGGCCTTATTAACGAAACTTGCTATAAGTCCCCAACGATCAGAGCACAGCAATTCACGAAAAATTCTTGATTGCTGTGCTTGCATAGGCTGCGGTCGTTCTCTTAATTTACGGATACGATGTCGGATACAGCTACCAGTAACGGGTTTCTCACACGCACGCGCGGCCTCCTGCAGCGCGCGTTGCAGGACGTCATCAACGTTACCGGCCTGGGCCGCACGGCGTCCTTGCGCCCCGATCTGCCCGACGACGATCTCAAAATTTTGCAGGAGCGCATCGACGCCAGTCTGGCCGGGCGCGGCGGCGAGGCCTCGGCGCGCGGCAACGCGGCGCAACTCGGGCGCTACTATCTCGACCTCAACGACGATGGCCGGCTGCGGTTTTTCCAACTGCTCGCCGAGAAATATGGCGTCGATCATGACGGCCTGAACCAGGCCATGGACGACGTTCGGGTGACCGAAAACAACTCCGCGGCCTATGCCAAGGCGGTTGATAGGCTACGCCA
>SMVB01323999.1_pt1 | contig 11019 bp, 6 predicted proteins | sample 2456461 | NCBI WGS metagenome assembly SMVB01 (sample SAMN11095934, study PRJNA526329) | marine sediment metagenome | biome: Marine sediment; feature: Surficial sediment; material: Deep marine sediment; isolation source: Hadal surficial sediment | place: Pacific Ocean | collected 2014-05 | depth 0-1...
GAGTTTAGCATCGCTAAATGAGTATTTTGGTAACGCAGAAGCTGGAAAAAAGCCCAAGTTGGGAAACAAAATGGAATTATTAGAGGTGCCCAAATGTTACTGATACGGAGATGAAGCTGGCTTTATGGCAGGCAGGTATTGACATTAAATAAAATCGCTGAAATTGAAATTTTCATTTCAGAAATGGATCTTGATTTCGATGTCACCTGCCGGCAGCTGCCGTACTTTCCAGCTCACTAAAAAGAACTTCAAATATCAACGAGATTATCCAGGATAGCGATTTATTATTTTTCATCATTCATCAAAGATGTCAGCGTCTCACCCAATCGTTTAATTCCAATTTCAATCGTTGCCTCATCTACATTAGAAAAGTTGAGCCTTAAGGTGTTTGTTTCTGTTTTTCCAATATAAAATGGATGTCCGGGAACAAAAGCTACTTTATTTTCTATGGCGATATTGAATAGTTTCATGGAAGAAATATCATCTGGCAAAGAGACCCACAAAAACATACCGCCTTCTGGTGTGGTGTACTTCTTTTGGAAAATGCTTTTTGATGCTGGAAATCATGGCTTTGCGCTGAAGATTGTACACTTTTTTAATATTGGAAATATGATCATCGAATTTTCCCATTGCCAGGTATTCTACAAGAGTACATTGAGCAAATTGATTGGTATGTAGATCAGAGGCTTGCTTGGCAATTAATAAATTCTCATAAATTTCGTCAGGAGCCACAATCCAACCGAGTCTAAAACCGGGAACAACAGTTTTTGAAAAGGACCCCAGCATGATTGTCCTTTCCGGTAAAATTTGTTTGAATGATGATTTAGCTTGCCCGGTGTATCTTAGATCTCAATAAGGATCATCTTCAATTAAAAACAGATTTCGGCTCTTTAGTATTTCAGCAACCATTTCCCTGTTTTTTTCGGAATAGCTGATTCCCGATGGATTTTGAAAATTGGGTACAGTATAAATGAGCTTAGGATTTCTACCTGGGAAAACATGTTGCAAAGCTTCGATGTCCATCCCATCATCATGAACTTTCACAGGATTGAACCTTGTTTTATATACTGAAAATGCCTGGATCGCACCCAGGTATCCTGGCTCTTCTATGATAATGTCATCTCCTTCGTTTAAAAAAGTTTTGCCTAAAAGGTCCAGTCCCTGTTGAGACCCACTAGTGATCAAAATATTTTCAACGGGTACGTTTAGATCTAATTTTTGCTTATATCTTTCAGATATAAAATTTCTAAGTTCAATAGAGCCTTCCGAATTACTGTATTGCAATGCTGCGGGGCCGGTTTTTTCGAATACCAATTCGGTAGCTTGTTTCAGATCTTCTATTGGGAAAAGATCCCTGTTAGGCAATCCACCTGCAAAAGATATTACATCTTCATTCACGGCAATTTTTAGTATTTCCCTTATAAACGACTTGGGAACGTCTGAAATTCGGTCAGATAATATAGTATTCATTTAATAATTTTTTCAATTTATTGAAAATGAAAAATGCCTGAATTCACAAAATTTTGATCAAACAGGTGTTATAAAATGTAACAATGATTACAAAGTGAGAGAATGATTTCTATTATCACATTTGCACTGTTACTTTTTATTCAGAATCAAAAATAGAAATATTATTTCGGAGACAATATTATTCATTAAAGATTCATTGATAGTGTAAGTTTTTAAGGTTTCGTAAAATTTTATTGATAACAGAAGTCACATTGTCTAAGTAAGATTTTTCGCTTTTTGTCATGATAATTGTTCAGATAGAAATAAACTAGTCGAATCTAATAATTCCCAGAATGGGAAAATTGGGGAAATATTAAATCCCTTCTTTTTGATTTATAATTAAATATTGAAAATGTTATATTTATTTTGTCCACACCTGCAATTGATGTCCAATAAATAATCATTATTGATAATGTACTATAAAGTAGGTTGTTAAGCCAATTAAATTAATGGGTATATCTACTTTTAGATTGCCATTTTTTAAGGACAGTAGACTTTTTAAAATTGGTATAATCCAAAGAAGAATATATTGAAAAACTTAGCCTTATTATTACTTTTTTCTATAGTCTGGAATGTGTCCTTTTCGCAGGACTTCAACCATGGGCAGTTATTTTCAGGGCCTGCTGACAATATCCTGGAAATAAATTTAGGCTCAGAGTTACATAGCTCATATGTTGAGGTAGATGATTTTGTTGCGCATACGAATCTTCAAAATTTTACATCAAGTACTACCCTGGCTAAACATCTCACTCAATCATTTACTGATGAAACAAAAAAGGTAAGGAGTATCTATACCTGGATAGCGCTTAATATAGTATATGATGAAAATGCAATTTTCGCTTCTACTAAAAGCAATCAAAGTGCAGATTACATTTGGAAAACCAAGGTAGCAGTATGTGAGGGATACGCTAATCTTTTCAATGAAATGTGTCATAAAGCTGGAATTGAAAGCAGGATGGTGAAAGGGTATGTCAGGAGTTTTTCAGGTGATGAAATGAGGTTCCCAAACCATGCATGGAATAGTGTGAATATTGATGGAAAATGGCACCTTTTGGATGTTACATGGGCAAGTATCAACTTTGATGTTAGTGAAATTTCCAACGAATCATTAAAGGATAATATCACAAGGCACAAATTGGATTATTTCTTTTTGATGGAGCCTGACAGAATGATATTTACGCATCTTCCGGAAGATCCTTATTGGCAATTACAAAGCGCATATGTTAGCATGGAAAATTACTTAAAAGGTAAAAATCGCATTGAGTCAGCTTTACAGAATCAAAATATTGAAAATAAAGATTTTGAATATTTAATTTCGGCATACGAAGGGCTCGATTCTTTGGATAGATCCATTTCCTACCTTGAGCGAATGGAAAGAAATGAACAAAACAAAGTTAAAGAATATGGATTGGGAATAGCCTATTATTACAAGGCTCAAAAAATTCTGAAAGAATCTGGTAGCACTGTTTCCAATGAAATAAAAAAAGCAAAACAACTTGCTAAAACATTTTATAAAAAATCACTAGATCAGCTTGGCTTGCTTGATAAAAATGATTTTGGTTATGAATTCTCAAAGGATTTGGCCAGCAATGTTTCGTTTAAGATAGAAGTGCTTCAATAGCGATAGATATTTCTATTTTAATAATTTATTTTCCTTGGGGAGTACACGCAGTTATTGGTGGAATATTATTGGTTGCAGGTCTTATAAAAGCCGTAAATTATTTTTTCTTTTAATTGAAAAAAATAAAAGGACTGGTTTCCCAGCCCTTTCACACAAAAATGAACACAGATGACTAAAAAAGTTGACTACTAAACTTTACTAAAATCGCACAATTATTAGTAAAATTCATAAGTATATTCCAGAATAGTCATAAAAAGTAACCATATAATACAATTTAGTTTGTGGTTGTTGTGTTTTTTACAATAACTTTCTGACAGGTAACATGTTATGGATAAAAAAATTCTGCCTTGGCCTATTGACAAAGTATTATGTTCCGGTCAAGATTTGTAATTGGAAACCTCAACTTTCTACATATATCTATTTATCTGCCCTCGTCAACTCAGGATAGGGCACATCATAACCTTTTGCGGCGTGCCATAAAATTTTATTAAACAATCCCTCATCCGCTTTGTCAATATCATCCAATGGCATTTTCATGGATTCGCTTGCAAAGTAAAATTGTTTGCTGGATTTGTTCAAGGAATTTAGCGCAGGATTCATTTCATCAAGAGGTATATTGTTTTGTATAGCCATATAAGGAGTGAAGTCTGGGGTATCTGTGAAACAATCCGTCATTGGCGTGGCTGCCATGTCAAACTGATTCATTGGTGGAAGTCCTAATATAAGCTCCATAGTACGTAATATGCTGTTTTGGTTGTAGTGAGTGCTAATTACCTCACCTCGTTTTGTATATGGGCTCACACATAATGCAATGGTACGTCTGCCATCCACATGATCAAGACCAGCCTGCGGATCATCTTCTACCACGAATATTGCTGTCTCTTTCCAGAATATACTTTTGCTGACAGCTTCTATTATTTTCCCGAGCGCAAGGTCGTTGTCGGCTACTGCAGCTCTTGGTGTAGGGAAACCTTCTCTGGTTGCAACAGTGTGGTCGTTGGGCAAAAGCATGATCATGAAATTGGGTAGATCTCCCGATTGCTCATATTCATGGAGTTCTTTGATAAATTCTCCAGCCCGATACACATCCTGCACAGAACCTGGAAATCCTATATAAGTCGGACAAGTGTAAGGTTCCAGTGTATGAAGTTGTGGGATTGCTTGAATTTTAATCTTATTAGATCCATCCATGAAATCTTTATAATTATCTGCCCATGTTGCCGATGAAGGCGTAATTTTTGCCCCGACAAATTCACCATAGTTTCGGAAACTCAGATTCGCTCGCAATACATAATCCCAAATAAATCCTGATGCAGAATAGGCAAGTGCGTCATCACCATCGTATGGATAGCTGCGTTCAAATCCTCCGAAACTTCTTTCCAAATAATCTGAAACATTCCCCTCATCTGTCCATTGATGTCCATCCGCGCTTAGCACACCATTGCAGTAGGTATTATCCAGCAATACAAATTGTTCCGCAATTCCATGATGATTGGGCGTTACATCACGACCAAAAAAACAGAGGGCCGGCTCCCCATTGCCCTGCGGTAAATCTCCAAATATTTGATCATAAGTTCTGTTTTCTTTGATGATATATAAAACATGTTTAAAGACAGATTTCTCTCCGGGTTTTGTGGGAACAGGAACGATTTTTTCATCGACTTCCTGAAGATTAAGTGATTGGTTGATTTTAGGTAAACGCATGTTGGTGGCAGCCCTCACCGTATATTGTTCAAGTGTTTGGCTATCGGGAACTGGAATAAAGGAAACCGATCCAAGATGTTCATGTGAGTTGTATCCCTTTTCTATGCTATCGGATGACGATTTCCCGCCATATTTCCAGATTCTCTCCCTTACACTTTTTGATCCTCTATGGTTACCTCCAACACCCTTAATGTTGGCGACAATCAATTGATCTCCATTTTTAGTCATTGCAACAGCACCAGGATACCATCCTGTGGGGATTAACCCAGAAACTTTACCATCAGAAAGATCAATTACCGCCAGGGCATTATTTCCTCCATTGGCAACATATAATGTTTTTCCATCCGACGAGATAGCTAATGCGGCAGGAGCACTACCTAATGGAAGATTTTCCATGGGTTTGGCACTCAATTCCCCAACAACATGATCCGTATTTGTGTCAATCACCGAAATAAAATCACTATTTGTATTTGCCACGTATAGGTGTGTTTTATCTGGCGAAAGAACCATTGCCGATGGGTGAAGTCCGGTCTCAATTTCTGCTATTACCGTTCGTGTCACCAGGTCAATGACCGAGACTGTACCCGAGGATGCAATTCCAGTTTCAGCATCCACAACCACCTGGCTACCAGACGATGGACCTGTGGTGTCTCCGGCTTTTGGTACTCGTCCACCCCAATTGCTGACATAGGCTTTGTCACCAGAAAGTACTATGGTGTAGGGTGCGATTCCTACAGGGATCTGCTCAACAACAGAATTTGCGTTTAGGTCAACGACCGCAATTGTGTTGTTTCGATTGAGCGTAACATACAACAACCGTTTGTTCTCGTCTATGGCAATGCCTCCCGGATAAGCCCCATCATCATCATCTTCTTCCGGACCAGGCAATAAGATTTCATCGACCCATTCAAAGCTTTCATTTTCCTGTTTTTTAGCTGCTCTTAGTCGGCCTTTTGTGTCCGTAGTCCATACTTTATCCTCTAGTTTGTCCCAGATAATTCCTGTAAATGTATTTCCTCCTTTTGGAATTTTCAATGTTTGAATTACCTCATGAGTTTCTGTATTTATAAAGACGATATCTTTCATGTTTTTCACTGCCAATATGGTTTCATCGGGGTGAAGTGCAAGATCTACAGGCCTTCCTTCAAAGATGACATTTTCCCCGGCAGGATCAATACGTTGGGTTGTGGCCACAATGTAGGTGCCATCTTCTTGAGGGCCCACAAAAGCACGCTCAAAAAATGTATCAGGAGCACGTTGAAGCGCTTCATCAAGATAGGAAATTTGTTTTTTTTCTTTAGGGTCACAACTTCCAAAAAACATAAGTATTCCTATTGTATAGAGAAGATACACAAATGAAGGTTTCACCTTAAATACTGATAGTGCGAATGCGGAGTTTTTCATGGAACTTATTAAAAAAGTGAAAATAACTAGTATGAATTTTTTTCAAATGAGAATCAAGATATGGATTAAAGGTTAGAATATCCATCGCGAAAGAAAAACTTTTACATTTTAAAACAATTGGTTAATTCCACTTCAGATCAGGATGCAATAACCAGCCTTAAAAATCATATGGTAGTTTTATAAAAGGAAATAGAATACCTGGAATTCATATCAAGATTTTATCATATTATCAGTATTCAATAAAATATCTCAATGAAATATTTACTCCTAATATTACGTAAATATTACGTGGATAATTATGCATGTTTTCGGCAATTTTATATCAATAACATGGATAATCGGCGGATTTAAAATGCAGTTTAATTTATTCACTTACCACAATTGATTTTGACATAACATACAAATAATATTTTCATGTTTAATTAATTTATAAATAACACTATAAACATCATAGGTTCATTGTTAACTCATTTATTTGTGTGAATAACCATTGAATTATCAAATGTTAACAAGACCAAAGGGCGTTTTGCGCCTGATCTTTAAAATTGCGTTTCTGTTTTTCTTCTGTGATTCCTTTGCACAAGAAACCAAAGATGCAGATTCAATATCGCAACTTGCATTGAATAATTCTTCTAAGTTTGAGGCTGAAGATATCATCTCAAATAAAGCAGACATTATAAATGAAACGAAGACAAATAGTAAAATTAAAAACAGCCTCACAAATAGAGAGATCACCATTGACAATGGTAAAACATCATTCAAGTTTAAGTATGGAGTAAGGCTACAAACAAGGTTTGATTTGTCCAAGGTGCAGGAACCGGGCGCTAAGGCAGAAAGTGAGTTATACTTCAGGCGCGTAAGATTTAAATCAGACGGTCACCTGTTTACCCCAAAACTTGGATACAAATTGGAAATCGATGTAATAGGAGCGCAATTTCTGGACGCTGTATTACAATGGAATTTCTATAAAAATTTTGTTTTGTGGGCAGGGCAGACAAAGCTGAGAGGAAATAGAGAAAGGGTTATCTCTTCACAAAACCTTCAATTTGTTGACCGATCATTACTCAACTCCAAATTTACTCTTGACAGGGACATTGGTTTCTGGCTCATGCATCATTTCAATGCTGGTAATGGCGTCATTAGAGAAGCGATATCTGTATCCAAAGGTGAAGGCAAGAGTATTTTTCAAGATAATCCGATGCCCATTGACAGAGGACTTGATTATACAGCCAGACTTGAATACCTCCCTTTTGGCAATTTTGCAAATAAAGGAGACTATAAAGGTTCTGACCTGGAACGAGAAAAAACTCCTAAGCTGTCTGTAGGACTTACTTTTGATTACAATGAAAATGCTGTACAATCCAGAGGTCAGAAAGGCGCTGTTACGGATAACGAGGCCAACCTGCGATCATGGATTGGTGATGCAATGTTTAAGTATAGAGGCTTTTCAATAATGGCAGAATATGTGGATCGAAAAGTATATAATTTCTCTCAGCAGACCATTGAAAAGTACAATGATTATGTAAATGATTTTTATACCGGAACCGCATTCAATGCTCAATCAGGTTATCTGTTTAGAAGGAATTATGAGCTGGCAGCAAGATATACACAGGTAAGACCCCAGAAAGGATCAATTTTTACAGATTTGACGGAGTATACATTTGCATTATCAAAGTATATCGTAGGTCACAGCATAAAAGTTCAGACCGATTTTAGTATACGGCATGAACAAGACAAACCAATAACACACATTTACAGACTTCAATTAGAACTATCATTATAAATTTTAAATCATGGAAAATATAGATAAAGGGCAGATACAATTTTTCAACATCACCAAACGCGTACTTCTGTTGTTGGCTATCTTGTTTGTATTTCTCGTATCGCTCAATTTAATGAGTGGTGGGTTCAAGCTTTTGGGTAAGGACATCGCAGAACAAATAATTACCATAACATCCAATCCATTTGTTGGGTTATTTGTAGGACTACTTGCAACAGCTCTTGTACAGAGCAGCTCTACAACCACATCCATGATTGTTGCAATTGTAGCATCCGGAACTTTAACTCTTCAAAATGCCATCCCGATGATAATGGGTGCAAATATTGGAACGAGTGTCACAAGCACGATTGTGGCTCTTGGGCATATTCCAAAAAGAGCTGAATTTCAAAAGGCGATCAGCAGCGCCACAGTTCATGATTTTTTTAATCTTATTGTAGTAGCTTTCCTTTTCCCAATCGAGTACTTCACAGGAGCATTGTCATCTTTTGGTGCAGCGATAGCTCATGTTTTTTATTCTGAAGGCGTTAATAGTACCAAAATGTTTAGCTTGTTGGGAGTGACTGTTAAGCCTGCTGCCAAAGCTATTATTAGCCTCCTGGGATCTAGTGCTATCGTAGTAATACCAGTTTCAATAGGAGCCTTATTTATTTCGTTAAGAGCATTTTCACTATCGTTAAGGAAAATACTTATCGGCAACTCTCAGAAAAACCTTGAAAAGTATGTTTTTGGAAATTCATTTAAATCGCTTCTTTGGGGAACTGGAATTACAGCCGCAGTTCAATCAAGTTCTGTGACCACCTCACTTATAGTCCCGCTTGTTGCTACGGGTAAAATTAATCTCAGAAAAGCTTTCCCATTTTTGATGGGTGCAAATATCGGAACAACAGTGACCGCCCTCATTGCAGCCATTTCACAAAATGAAGCCGCTTTAGCTGTTGCTATTTGCCACTTACTTTTTAACATGATTGGAGTTTTTATCTTATTCCCTATTAAATCCATCCGAGATATTCCTATCTGGATGTCAGAAAAGTTAGGATTTTATGCCGGGAAAAGAAGACTTGTTGGTGTTGCCTATATTGTAGTTACCTTCTTCATTATTCCATTTACATTGATCTATTCTACTTCTGATTTCTCTGAGAAGAAAGTTAATAATGAAGAGGTTATCGAAACTCAGGTTACGCCGGTCTCTGCCACTTTTTATAAAAACTAACCATAAGAAATGCATAGTTTTGAAATACGGATAATTGTGTTTTATAACCATTGGTCATGTTATTCAAGTTTCGCATTCTTAGGAAGAATTTATACTTTGTTGATCTTGTGTGGCTTACGTTTAATTCCTCTGCGTAAACTCAGCGTAAAACCTCTTTTTCCCTCCATGGTAAATAGCTAAACCACAGAGGATCACGGAGAAATAGCAGAGAACCACAGCGCCAAATATGGTAAAATGGAAATGTTGAATATCAAGTTTTCAGCCGCTTAAGATGATGTATATATTCATAAAGATTAAAAAATGAATTGTTTGTAAATTGATACGAAAACTGAGCAATTTTATATTCTTTTTAAAGCCATTTCTTAAACCGCCTCTCCTCATTGGTTTGATATGCTAATCAAATAGCCTATTTCCAAATTTCAAGTGTATTCTAAGTATAAGCTGAATCGATCAGTTTAGGAATAATTTAAATGCTTTTCCATTCATCGAATATGAAAGTTGATGTGAACATGGATTATTGACATTTTTGTATAATATTAGTAGCATCAATTGCTATAAATATTTCATTGAACAACTCAATTTATGAAAGATCTCGAATCACAAATTCTAGCTTGTAAAAAAGAATGCGAGCATCACTTGAATAATGAACTGCTCCCTTTTTGGTTTAACCGAAGTTTGGATAAAGTCAATGGTGGATTTATCACACACTTTGATAAAGATGGAAATGATACAGGTGAGAATGAAAAATCCATGCTCGGCCAGGCAAGAAGTATTTATGTGTATTCATCCGCCTATCGCCATGGACTCGGGGGAGATAAAAGCGCTGATTTTGCCAGAGAGGGGGTTGATTTTCTAATTGAAAAAATGTGGGATTCGGTGCATGGGGGATTTTACTGGTTGACGGATAGGCAAGGCAACGTAAAAATTGATGAAAAAATTCTGTATGGGCAAAGCTTTGCAATCTATAGCCTGAGTGAATTCACACTGGCTACGGGTGATTTGAGAGGACTGGAATATGCCGAAAAAGTATTTGACTTGATTCAGAAAAACTGTGTGGATACACATTTTGGAGGATACTTCGAAATGTTTGAACGGGATTGGACACTTAAAGGGCCAGGCGCTGCAGGAGGAGATCGGAAAACACTGGATATCCATATGCATTTAATGGAAGCTCTGACGACACTTTACGAGTGTTCCAGAAAAGAAATCCATAGAAGAAAATTAATCGAAATTATAGAACTTATAGTAGATAAAATTCTTCATCCTGAATATCGGACTGGTGTACCACAATTTTTTAAAGACTGGAAAGTCGCCCCGCAAATTAAATTCGACATCATCTGGGGATGGGACAGGTTTTCCGATGATGGTTCAAAGGGTCAGTCAGAGGATAATACCAGTTATGGGCACAATGTAGAGTTTGCCTGGCTTCTGATGCACGCATTGGATGTGCTGGATATTCCGATGGAGAAATATAAAGATATCATACAAAAAGAATATGACCATGCTTTGGCCCATGGCATTGACTGGGAATTTGGTGGTGTATTCATCGAAGGATCACATTCGGGAGGAGTGTATGACCGGGAGAAGGAATTCTGGCAAAATGCAGAAATGCTTATTGCCCTGACACAAGGGTGCCTGGTTTTGGATGTTGAAAAATACTGGCCGGTGTATATGAATGTGCATCGTTTTGTATTTGATAAGATGATTAATCATGAAGTTGGAGAATGGTGGCCGTTGCTTACAAGAAAAGGAGAACCGATCTGGACACACATGAGCCACAATTGGAAAATC
>SMVB01204667.1_pt1 | contig 11018 bp, 9 predicted proteins | sample 2456461 | NCBI WGS metagenome assembly SMVB01 (sample SAMN11095934, study PRJNA526329) | marine sediment metagenome | biome: Marine sediment; feature: Surficial sediment; material: Deep marine sediment; isolation source: Hadal surficial sediment | place: Pacific Ocean | collected 2014-05 | depth 0-1...
GCGCTCTCGAAATCGTTGCCAATCGCCTGCACATCGTAACTTCCTGCCGGCAGTCTATCGGCTGTGTACCGGCCCGCGCCCTGACTGATGACCATAAAGGTCAGGCGCCCGTCGGTGCTATCCAATCTTACGAACGCCCCGGCGACAGGCTGTCCGGACGAATCCGTAACCAGGCCCTGGAGGATCCCGCTATGACCCTCCGGGCTAACCGCAGTGTCAGCCACCGATTCCTCCGATGGTTCGCCCGAGCAACCTGCGGCAAATAAACCTGTTGCAGTCAGAATGATGAGCCCTAACCTGGTTTTCTTAGTCATTATCTTTATTCCTTCAGCACCGCCACGGGGAAGCAAAAGTCGTGCGTAACGTTTCGTGAGATATAGAACTTGCGCGATTATTTAACGGTCGTCAAAATACAAACCATGAGAAACCTTTTACTCGGTCTCCTGGGTGTCACGGTGATTGCGGTGCCCGCCTTTGCGGCGCTCGAAGCAGGCGACATTGCGCCGAACTTCGAAGCGAAAGCGTCGCTGTCTGGCAATCCCTTCGATTATTCGCTTCGCGAGGCGCTCGATAAAGGCCCGGTGGTGGTCTATTTCTATCCGTCGGCTTATACGAGAGGATGCAATATTCAGGCGCATGAGTTCGCAGAGAGCATGGACAAGTTCACGGCCGCTAGCGCAAGCGTGATTGGGATCTCTCTCGACAGCATCGAGCGGCTCAATGACTTCTCGGCCGATCCGGAGTATTGCGCGGGCAAGCTTGCAGTGGCCTCTGACGTCACAGGAGAAATTGCGAGATCGTATGAAGTCGCAGTCAAGGATGCCCGCGAGGGCAAGTTGGACACGCGCGGCGTCGAGATCAACCATGGCACCGCCAAACGCACGACGTTCATCGTGATGCCAGATGGTGTAATCGCCGAGACGATAGGCGGAGTCACCCCGATGGAGAATGTCCAGAAATCACTCGAAGCGGTACAGCGTCTTCAGTAGTGCGTGGGAGCGGCATCTTGCCGCGATCGCGGCAAGATGCCGCTCCCACAGCTTACGTTTTCTGCTCCCGATAAAATCCCAGAGCTTCGAATACCGGGCGGTCAGTCTGTGAAAACAGCACGGCCGGCGTATCCCCGTCGTTGCTAATGCGGTACGGGACCCACGATGGCATTGCCGTGACGTCATGCGGTTTGGTCGTGAACTGATCATTATTGGGAGTGTGAAAGGTCACGGATCCTTCCATCGTAATGAACAAGATGTTCTCGGTCCTGTGCATTGCCTCAATCGTAGATTTTTCCTTAATAAGGCGTAGCGATGTCCCCATAGTGGGAAAAGTCGGGCCGCAAGTCACCGGATTTACATACTCGATCACTATGTCTTCGTGCGAGTCCCCGGCATCTTGCTCTGCCAGGTTTTCGAGCAACGCCCGCGCTTTGCTGTAGGGATAATAAATCAGGGGGTTATTGGACGCCGGAATATGATCCGGGTACATTTTTTTGTGGTGCACCATTCCTGGGCCGAAATTGTCGGTTACGGCGTTCACTTCGTGCTTGATTGCCTGGTACTTCTCGCCCGTAACGTCAACCATCTGTTCATAAAATACGCCGCCAAGCCAATAGGCCATGAGCACATCGAGACCGTCGTACCAGATAACGTGGGAATCGCCGTCGTTGTGATGGTCGTGCCAGGTCCAGTTGGGGGTCAGTATCAGGTCTCCCATCGACATTGGCAGACGATTGCCTTCTACGTTGGTATACGCGCCGGACTCGGGTGCCTCGAGAACCAAACGAAATGCATTCGCGCTGTGGCGATGCGAGTAAGCCTTTTCAGCGGGTAACAACAACTGAATACCGCCGCGTAATGTCGGCAATGCAGCCGCCGGCATGAAGTCCTTGAGTGCGGGGTTTACAAAATTGATATTTCGCCGCTCGGCCTCTTCGGTCGTCAAAAGTGAGCTCAGGCTCATCAGCCGTTCCCTCGCGTCGCTATAAGACCAGGAGTAAGGGACGGCGATGCTGACGGGGCTCGAAGTAAATCGAAATGCCGGGTTGCTATCGGCGGACTTCGAATGTGTCGCGACAAAATACGTCGTGAAATTATTGGCAACCAGGTCCTCAATAAAAGCTTCTCGAGAGAGCTTGGGTATTGCGCTCATCGCTTCAGACCTCGCTCCGGATTGGATTGACAAGGGCGCCGATCTTCGTGATTTCGGCTCGCAGAATGTCGCCGTCTTGCAGGAAGCGTTGCTGGCCAAACGCCACATCATGCGGCGTGCCTGTAGCGATAACATCGCCTGGTTCGAGAGTCAGTCCATTGGAGGCGTACATAACGAGGTCCTCGATTCTATGCATCATGCCCTCTGTTGAGCCACTCTGTTTGAGCTCGGGCTCATTATCCAGCGTCAATGTGATCTCCAGATCGTAGGGATCAGGAATTTCGTCCTTGGTTACGAGCCACGGACCAATCGGAGCCGCGTTGTCGAGGTTTTTCAGCGTAAACCAGTGCAATCGGGCTGAATTAGGGTCCTCAGACAACGATCGGCGATCGCGAAAACTGAAGTCGTTGATAACCGTGTAACCTGCGATGTAGTTAAACGCATCGTCACGGGAAATGTATTTGCCACGTTTGCCGATTATTACGGCGAGCTCGATCTCGCTATCGTGCTTCTGCGACGTTTTGGAGTGGCAGATCGGCGCCCGGTGCGGCGTCATCAGCGTTGGCATCTTGATAAAAAAATACGGCTCGCTGGATTGCTTGGTGCCACTCGCCTTGGCATGGGAACTGTAGTTCATGGTCACGCAAAGAATCTTTGCGCAGTCCCCGGCGGGCGGATGAAAGACGATGTCGTCCGTATTCAGGAACACGGAGTCGTCGGCTCTGGTTTTACCGCTTGCGAGATCGTGGAGTTCCTGCGCCAGCGCCATGGCGCGGTCGCCGCCTTTGAGCAGATTGCTAACCGAATCAAACCAGTTCGGTGCTTGCGCATCGCAATACACCTCGTAGGCGCGAGCCAGGTCGATAATCGTATTGCCTTCGAAATGTGTACCGAGCCTGCGGGCAGTATGTGGTGTGGTCGTAAATGTGAGTAGTTTCAAGTTGCGCCTCGTTTGAGTGAATTCAGAAATTCTTCGATGTACTGGTTAACTTCGGTCGGGTTCTCCAGGCTTGCGACGTGCCCGGCATCCTCAATGACATGATGCACCGAGTCTGCAATGCCGTTATTGAGATTATGCGGCGAATCCTTGGGAATGAAAATATCGTCGCTGCCCGAGAGGATCAGCGCCGGCACGTCAATCGTCTGTAATGTCTCGGTATCGTCTTCCTTAACTGCCATAGCCTCGAGTGTGGCCGCGTTGGCCTCGGCACTGACCGTAAAGTTCATCATCTTGATCCAGTCGACGACCCAGGGCCGCTGTTTCGCCGTATTTGGCGCAACTCTTTTGGGCGCTCCGGTTATAACAAAATTCTCGAGTCCGTTTTTCTGGATATTCTCGATCTGAACCCGACGCCTGTCCTTGATCTCGTCGCTATCGGCTTCGGCCTTGCTGCAAATCATCACAAGGGCCGATATCTGCTCCGGACGATGCGCCCACATGCGCAGCGCAATGTAACCGCCTATGGAAATACCGGCGACGATCGCTTTGCCGATGCCGAGCTGGTCGAGAAATTCGCCGTACATGCGGCCGATCGCATCGACGGTATGATTGTCGGGATCGAAGGAGGAATCGCCGTGGCCCGGCATGTCCGGCGCGATGACGCGATAGCCGAGTTCGACGAAATGCGAGAGCTGCGGAAACCAGAGGTTCTTGTTATGACCAAAGCTGTGCAGAAACAGGATCGGCGTGCCACTGCCGCTGTCGTGATATGAGATCAGGTTGCCGGTCGAAACCGTGACTTCAGCCAAGTGACTTCCTCTTGTAATTATTTCAAATGAATGGAATATGATCGGGTTTAATAATGCAAAGTACCAAACTCGCGGGGTTCAATAAACTATGAATGAAACAGATCGCCTGATTAATGATCTCGTCGTTGCCAATCGTATCCTCGCCAACGAGAACGTATGCGATGCTTACGGACACGTCAGCGTTCGTAATCCGAACAATCCCAACACGTTTTTCATGGCGCGCTCACTCGCGCCCGAACTGGTTACTGCCGAAGACATTGTCGAACTCGATCTCGAGGGCAATCCGGTCAGTGACGAGTCCCGCCACCTGTATCTCGAGCGTTTCATTCATGGCGGCATATTCGAATCTCGTCCGGACGTCATGTCTGTCGTGCACGCGCACGCTGAGGACATTCTGCCGTTCGGGATCGCCGATGGCACACCGCTGCGACCCGTTATCCATTCGGGCAGCTTTATCGGCGCCAACGTACCCGTGTGGGATATTGCCGATCGTTTTGGTGACACCAACCTGCTGGTCGCGAACGTCGAGCAGGGACGGGATCTGGCGAAAACGCTTGCGGAGAACAACGTGGCATTGATGCGCGGTCACGGCTTTGTTGCTGCAGCCAGGTCGCTGATCGAAGTTGTGCGCATGTCCGTCTACTTGCCACGAAACGCGCGGGCATTGTCCGCCGCACTGCGCCTCGGTGGTAACATCAAGTCGCTCTCGCAGGGTGAGATCGACGCGCGCAATCAGGGCTACAAACCGTATTCGCCCGAGACCTGGCGCGCCTGGGAGTACTGGGCCAACAAATGCGGTTGTGGCGATAGGCTCGTCAAGCCCGATAGCGCCGAATAAGACGCTGACTATTCGATTCGTCCGTGTATCGGGACGAACAGGTCCTCGATCGGTATTTCCTTCTCGATGAAGTGCTGCTGTCGCATGTACTTCACGAACGCTTCGAGCGTCGGCCGGTTCTCCTCCACGCCATAAGCCCACAAGTCGTCGCCAAAAAACTCATCCACTTCGAGCAGATCGTCGAATAGCCACGGCAGCATGTAACGCTGCGCGGCGGAGAAATACATTTTGTCGATTGCCCATCGCCGCGCTTCGAGAAATGCCTTGAACAGGCTGGTCGCGATCCAACGGTTTTGCTCGTAGATTTCGCGTTGAATCGCGACGGTATGCATTATCGGGTGAATATGGTGTTCGCGATAGTAGCGCTGCTCTTCCTCGCGGGCGTTGGGAAACAGGCGTGCGACCTTATCCGGATCGGTGCGCAGGGAGTCAGGCAGGCGTGAGCCGATCAGGGCGTCGATTTCCCCGTCCCTGAGCATCTCGGACAGGGACTTGTCCGAGGTGTTTTGCACGATGTCGACGGGTTTCAAGAGCTTCGGTGGTGCGGGCGGCTTGCCGTGCGTTCCGGCCTTCTCGACTGCGCCCTGCACCCATTGCACGTTTGACAGATCGACGCCGTAGATATTCTCGAGGTCGCCGCGAATCCAGATAGCTGCTGTAATCGTGTACAACGGCACGCCAATGCGTTTGCCGGCGAGGTCCTTTGGCTCTTTGATACGGGATTTCGTGTTGATGCAAATGAATCCGTGGCGAAAAGCTTTGGATGGGAAAACGGGTAGCGCCACAAACGGACTGTTGCCCTTGACTGTCATGCCAACGTGTTCTGCCAGGGACAATTCGGACATATCGAATGCATGGTCACCGACCATGCGGTCAAAGATCTCGCGCGGCGCCTGAATTTCCAAGTAGTTCAGGTCAATTCCCTCGACTTCGATACGCTTGTATTGCAGCGCCTCCATACGGTCGTATGGGCCGCAGGCGAACGTCATTTGGAGTTTCGACATCGTGAGTTTCCTGCTAATTATTGCGGGGTTTATTGAAACACGTCGAACAGGTAATTGTATTTAATGACGAACTCGCGCTGCGCGGGGCCAAGACCCGACATACGCTCATCGAATTCGTTGTAGACGAGATACAGGCCCGAACTCGCGGTTCGCAGCAACGAAAAGCGCAGATTCGTCGACAGGGTGTCGGTTTCATCTTCGTACTGCAGCACGGCCTGGATGCTCATTTTGGGTGTGAACGAATAGGAGAGTCGCAGCCTTGCCAAATTGACATCAAAATTACCACCGGGATAAGGCAGGTCAAACGAGCTGTAAATATTGCCCAGTTCGGCGTTGAATGACGCGCCCGCACGAAAACGCAAAGTTGATTCGATGACGACGCGATCACCGCCATACACCTTGCCGAATCGGTTTTCCATGTGCAGGCTTAGCGGCGCCGACAGATCGGTATTAAACTCAATCTCGATTTCCCCGCCCGAGTAACTGCCAGCGGGTACGAATACACCCTCGATAATTTCGAACGGCTCCAACAGTCCGTCAATGATGTAGTTGTAGCCGGTCTCGAGCTGGTAACCGTTTTTGAACTCCCAATGCACATCGTAGTGGCGGAAACCGGATTCGAGGAAACCATCAAGGTCGTGGAAATCGCTGAACCTCACGTGCGGTCGGGCTTCGAGCAGAGGCGAATCGGCGCTTCCGCGAAAGCGGCGCAGCAGGAAAAACTGGCGGTGCGTGTAGTCGTCACGCCGGAGGAAGCCCACTTCCGGGTTGAACGATTCCGTGACTTCTGTGAAAGTCAAATGCGATGACCAGACGCTTGAGTTGTAATTAGCCGTGACAGCATAGGCATAGTCGTCGCCTGTAAAATCCGGACCCGGTGTGGAGGTTCTGGCCACCCAGCCCTCGAGTATGATGTCTGAACCAATACCCCAACGCCCATCGATTGCATAGGTTTGATTCTGGTCGTCTGCCGCAGGGAGTGTCGCGCTGCCGTCGCCCTCGCGCCCGACAAAGAGCGCACCAACGGAAGATCCGTTACCCAGTTCCTGGCTGACTCGTGCAACCAAAAAATCATTGGGCGATGTAACGCCAGCCAGGCCGTCATCACTCATGTAGAGCAGCCCAACATTGGTGGCCGATCCGATTTTGCCGGACAGTCGCAAGCCTGCCTCGATCGGTACCTGCTCGCCGTCAACGATACCGATGCGCCGACTGAAAAACAGCTCGATTTGCTCCTGGATGCCGACTGAAAACTGTCCGGCGTTTTCGAGAAAAAACGGACGCTTCTCGGGCAGAAAGATGCTGAATCGATCGAGGTTAACGATGACGTCGTCAACTTCGACCTGCGCAAAGTCAGTGTTGTAGGTGGCATCCAGCGTCAGGCTCGGCGTTATTGAATACTTGATGTCAAAACCGGCCTCCTGGTCGTTGCTTGAGTCGTCATTCTCACGATGCCAGGAGCCGAGCACATACGGTGTAATTTGCAGGTTGCGCTGCGCGGGAACTTCGATGCCATTCAGTATGCCGGCGCCAGACACCCGCGTAATTGTGTGTTGCCGCCCGATGGGTGCCCAGTAGGCAATCTCGTTGTTACGGCGTATGTTGCGCTGAAAATTGATGCCCCAGGTTTGCGTTGCTTTGCTCCCGTAGCGCAACGTGCGAAACGGGATTTCGAACTCGGCACTCCAGCCAAAGTCGCCGACGATAGCGACGACTTCCCAACTTCCGTCCCAGTTCTCGTCGTAAATACCCACGTTTCTCGTGAACTGACCTGATCCACCTTCCTTGATGACCTGTGCGTCGTATTGCATGCTGGTCGGGTTGGTGCCGAATACATATCCGTTTTGCTTGTCGAGAAGGCCATCGATAACGAAACGAAAACTATCGGTCTGATCCAGCGACGAATCGCGGCGTCCTTCAGAAATAATAATCCCGTCCGGGTTATCGTCGTGCGCAATGACGCCGATCCAAAGCGCCGTATCAGTAAAGCCTACGAAAACCTCGGTCTTTTGGGTCGCGGGGGCGCCCGGCACGGGCTGCACCTGCAAAAAGCCCGAAGTGGCTTGTGCATTTTGCCAGGCCGGATCACTTCGCACGTCACCGTCAAGCGTCGGACTCGTAATGAATCGGTGCGCCTTGACATCCGGCCGTGGCAGGCTTTCCAAATCCTGGATTTCATGCCCTGAGGCCGTCGTGCAGAGCGCGAACAACACAAGCGGCACAAAGGGATTTTTCGAGGTTGTATACATCTGATGGAACTGTGCCACGGTGCATATATCGGCGGCGAATTTGCGTACACATGTAACGAATCACCCAGATTAAGATACGGGAAGCGAATGCCAACGTATTAGGGTAAAGCCGATGATGTACAAACAAATAGCAACCGTAGCAATCATGTTGTCGATGGTCCCGGGCATCGGTGCGACCCAGTTCATCGAATCGACACTCGGTTACCCGGATACGATCGTTTACAACGCAAATATCATTACGATGGATGATGCATCTTTTTCATCCAGCCCCGGAACCATTGCAGAAGCCATGGCAATTCGCGATGACAAGATTCTGGCGTTGGGGTCGAGCAAGCAAATGCGATCGCTGGCGGGACCGGATACCAGCCAGGTCGATCTCAATGGCCGCACTGTGTTGCCCGGTTTCATATTGACCCATGAACATCCCACGGATTGGGCCTGGACCGAACCAAGTGCACTGAATCACGTTTTCCCCGAGGGCAACGAGCACATCGTCGTGCATTTCCTCAAGGGCGATGCAGAAGAGCAACTCGCGAATTGGGAAGACGGTCTGAGAACAGCTGTCAGCAACGCCAAACCGGGTCAATGGATATTGCTCAGTTCGGATTGGGGTTCGAACTTCGAGTATATGCCTGAACTCTTTCCCAAGTTCCTGCCACAGATTTCACGGCAACGGCTGGACGAACTGGCGCCGGACAATCCGGTGCGCGTTAAAAACAGTTGGATTGATGGGCTCGTCAATACGCGGGCACTCGAAGTTGTCGCTAGTGTATTTCCGAATCAAAAAATAGAAGGGCGCGGCAACCGCGGTCCGACAGGCCGCCAACTCGAGCCTGACGTCATGCTGCACGGTAAAGTTGATCTCAATGCCGAGTTGCTTAAATCGCAAATGGAATTGTGGGCAGCGCATGGCGTCACTGTCTACGGCTCGTCACCGTACACGATAGGCAACCTCAACGCGCTGCGGATTCTCGACCAACAGGGACGAATGCCGGGCAGGTTCGCCTGGAGCTACACCGGGCCGGATCTGCATTATCAGACCATTCGCCTGGTCTCGGCGCTGCTGGGTAACGGCACTGACTATCTCTGGAATATTGGCGCGCACGGTGAACGATCCGGTGGCAACTGTACAACGTTGCCGGCATCGGACCGCGTCAAGTCACAGGAATTTTGCCGCCTTGAGCCCGGCGACGATGGCCGGCGTGTGAAAGAGGACATCGTGCGCAGTGGTGGTCGCATTGCAGCGATGCATTCGGGCGGCGACAAAGATATCGATCACCTGCTCGATATCATCGAGGAACAAAGCGCAGTCGCGGGACTATCGCTGCAGGATATTCGTGCGCGCCGGCACGCGTTTGATCATGCCTCGGGTGCACCGCGGCCAGATCAGATTCCGCGCATCAAGAATCTGGGCATGATGATCAGCATGATCAACACTGTCATCTGGGAGAACCGCACGGGCTATGACGCGTCCTATCGGCTGCGGAATTATGGCGCGGAGTATTTACACTTGTCCGTACCAAGGAACAGTGTGACCAAAGCCGGGATCATGAATACGCAAGAGGTCGATCGGGCGTTGCCGCATTTCCTGTTTTACAACGTCTGGGTTGGCATGACGCGTTACAATTCGGGTATGGATCTTGTGCTGGCGCCGGAAGAGGGCACCGACCTTTTGACACAGCTTAAAGCACTGACGATCTGGGGCGCCTATTACGTGCTGCGCGAAGACCGCTTGGGTTCCCTGGAGCCCGGAAAACTGGCGGATTTCATCGTGCTGGACCGCGATTTGCTAAGCATTCCTCGTGACGACATTCCCAACGCCAAGGTCCTGATGACAGTCATCGGCGGTAAGACGATTCACCTGCTACCCGGCCTGGCCAGTGAACTCAACAGTGCTGCCGTCGGACCGGCCACCTGGCCATCCAAGCCGCTGGAAAATCGCTTTGTGTTCAAGGGACCGCCCGGTATTCCCGAGTATATGCAACAGCGGTGAGGCGACGTAAATACATTCTGTTCAGACTGGCCGGCATCGGGCTGTTACGGCTGGTCTTGACGCTTTGCACAGCGACGTTGTACGCCGGTGACGAAGACATGAGCCCGAGTGCTTATCATGTGTTTGATCCGGAGACGGGCTACATGATAACGGTCGATCCGCTGGATGAAGAGCAGCAGGATTTGGTGGTGCCCGATGATGTGCCGCCAGAGGTCGAATCGACAGTTTCAGTTCACTGGTATTACTGGATCACTGCGATTGCCGCTGCAGGGAGCATCGCAGTCTGGCTGCACAAGCATCGGGAATCTCACGCTTAGATGGACTTGATGCCCGGACGAACCTTCTCGCTTTTCGCCCGGATTGTGGTGACCTCGTCTTTTCTGTGCTGTTTCGCGTATGCCGCCGAAGATCAGGCGGTGGAATATCCCGCGTCGTTCTTCGATCGCTATCAACCAATCACGGCATTGGATATGATTCTTCAAGTTCCCGGATTCCAACTAGATGATGGCGCCAGCGATCGGGGGTTTTCCTCGTCGGCAGGGAACGTCCTGATCAACGATCGGCGACCGAGTACTAAACAGGATGCACTGTCTGCAATCCTGACCCGCATTCCGGCTAGCCAGGTCGAACGCATAGAACTGCTACGCAGTCAGGTCAGGAATGTCGACCTTCAGGGGCAATCCGTCGTTGCCAATGTGATTTTGCTCGATGTTGATCAGGCTGTGTTCCGGTGGAGTGCGTCTTATCGTTATAACGTCGACTTCGGCTCAACCACGGCAGGCGGAATTTCCGTAGCCAACCGTTGGCGGGACGTTGAATACAACACCGGAGTGGAGCTACGTAATTTGTCACGTGGCGATTTCACGCCACAATCCGTGTTTGACGGTGACGGAAACCTCATTGAGGAGCGCTTCGATGTGCTCAATATGGATGGTAAGCGCAGCGCCGCAAACCTGAATGCCGCAATACCGTTTGGCGAGACCTCTGTTCGACTCAACACCAAACTTGCCGGGGAGACGCGCGACGGAGAGCGCATCTCC
>SMVB01018676.1_pt1 | contig 11017 bp, 6 predicted proteins | sample 2456461 | NCBI WGS metagenome assembly SMVB01 (sample SAMN11095934, study PRJNA526329) | marine sediment metagenome | biome: Marine sediment; feature: Surficial sediment; material: Deep marine sediment; isolation source: Hadal surficial sediment | place: Pacific Ocean | collected 2014-05 | depth 0-1...
CACAATGTTTGCACCATGGGGAAAAGCTCCGGCCGGATTTCACTTTCGGTCATGAAACCCAGGGTTACGAGGGCGTCGTGCATCTCGTCCGGGTCCCGCGGTTCCGGCCAGGCTTCATCGCGAACCCGTGCGATGGCTTCAGGATCCAGCCGTCCGAGTTCGGCGGCAGACGCCGGGTCCGTGAAACCCCGGGACTGCACCGCCAGGGTCCGGCGTTCCTCTGCCGGCGCGTCGTCCAGGAAGGCATAGGGCCTGGCGTTCAGGATTTCCCGGGAAAGTGGCGAGGGACCGTTCAGATCCCTGGTAACGACTTTCAATTCGCCGGATTCCAGTCGCTCGAGGAGTGCGCGCAAACCGTCGATATCCATGACGTCGTGCAGGCAGTCTTCCATGGTCTGGTTGACCAACGGATGCTCCGGAATTTCCCGGTAACCGCCGGCGATATTTTCGGCGCAGGCCAGTTGATCCGGAAACACCACCGCCAGCAGGTCTTCGGAATCGGAGCGCTGGAACTGGGGTGGTATCCGCGAGCCGTTGCGGTTACGCCGCACCGCCAGGGCAATCGTTGCGTTCCAGCGCCAGTGGGTGGGAAACATGGGTGCCGCCAGCAGCGCCTGTTCCAGCACGTCGCGTACTGTTTTGCTTTTCAGATAACCCGCTACTTCTTCCAGGGGGAAGCTGTGGGTAGGCCCCAGCGACAACACGATGCTGTTCTCCAGCGCCGCCGCCTGCAGTTCGAAATTGAACTTGCGGCAGAAACGCTTGCGCAGGGCCAGGCCCCAGGCCCGGTTGAGTCTCGAGCCGAAGGGTGAATGAATCACCAGGTGCAAATCGCCGGCTTCGTCGAAGAAACGTTCGAACACCACGGTGTTGTGGTTTGGCAGCGTAGTAAGGGCAGCGCGGGCCGCGGCCAGATAGTCGGCCAGTTGTTTCGCGGCGGCTGCCGGCAGGAGGTATTCCGATTGCAACCATGTCGCCGCGGCATCCACGCCTTCCTGGAGTTTTTCATCCGCGTTCTTCATCAACACACACACCGCGGCTGAGAGCTCATCGCTTCGGCCCGGCGCTTCGCCGAACCAGAAGGGAATGTTGGGTGGTTGGCCCCTGGCGTCTTCCACGCGCACTTTTCCGGTTTCCACGCGCAGGATCCGGTAAGAAGTATTGCCGAGCTGGAAAATGTCTCCGGGCAGGCTTTCGAAGGCGAAATCCTCGTTGAGGGTGCCTACCTTCAAGTCCTGCGGTGACAGCACTACGTCGTAGTCGAACTGGTCCGGGATGGCGCCGCCGTTGGTGAGCGCCGTCAGCCGTGCCGCACGGCGTCCGCGCAGTCGGCCGTTCACCGCGTCCCGATGCACATAGGCGCCACGCCGGCCGCGTTGGGTGGCGAAACCCTCCGAAAGCATGCGTGTGACGCTTTTGAACTCATCGAAATCCAGTTGCCGGTAGGGCCAGGCGCGTCGCACTTGTTGATAGAGTTCTTTTTCGCCCCATTCACGAAAAGCCAGTTCGGCCACGATCTGCTGGGCCAGCACATCCAGCGGTTGCCGGGGGATGCGGATCCGATCCAGTTCTCCCGCCGCCACGGAATGCAAGAGCGCGGCGCATTCCAGGAGTTCATCCCTGGACAGAGGGAACAAGCGGCCTTTGGGGATTCGGCCAACGGCGTGGCCTGAACGTCCAACCCTTTGCACCAGCGTGGTGATGGAGCGTGGCGAACCCAGCTGGCAAACCAGGTCGACCTCGCCGATGTCGATCCCCAATTCCAGCGATGCTGTCGCGACCAGCGCCTTGAGTTCGCCGTTTTTGAGCCGGCGTTCCGCTTCCAGGCGATGTTTGCGCGCAAGGCTGCCGTGGTGGGAAGTCACATGTTCTTCGCCCAGACGTTCTGCCAGGTGACGTGCAGTCCGTTCCGCAAGACGGCGGGTGTTGACGAACACCAGGGTACTGGTGTGTTCATTGATCAATTGCGCGAGGCGGTCGTAGGTTTCGCCCCACACCTCATTGGACATGACGGTTTCGAGCGGGGAAGGGGGCACTTCGATGGCCAGGTCCCTTTCGCGCATGTGACCCGTATCGACGATCGTGCAGGCGTCGGCTGCCTCCTCAGAGCCGGTGAGAAAACAGGCCATGTCGCGAATGGGTTTCTGGGTCGCGGACAGGCCCACACGCACCGGTGGTTGGGGCGTTAGTGCGCACAGCCGCTCCAGCGAGAGGCTCAGATGCGCGCCGCGTTTGTTGCCGGCCAGCGCATGGATCTCGTCCACGATCACCGTGCGTACATCGGAAAGCATGTTCCGGCCCGATTCGGAGGTGAGCAGGATATACAGCGACTCCGGCGTGGTCACCAGGATATGCGGCGGTTGACGACGCATCCTGGCGCGTTCGGTCTGGGTGGTATCGCCGGTGCGTACGGCGGCGCGAATGGGCACATCCGGCAGGCTGTGTTCCAGCAACTGGTCACGAATGCCTGCGAGCGGTTCGCGCAGATTCAATTCGATGTCGTTGGACAGCGCCTTGAGCGGAGAGATGTACAGTATCCGGGTTTGTTCGGGCAGTCCCCCGTCCAGGCCATCCCGGATCAGTTGGTCCAACACCGCCAGAAAAACCGCCAGGGTCTTGCCGGACCCGGTGGGCGCGGCCAACAGCGTATTCCGCCCTTCACGGATAGGGGGCCAGGCCTGATGCTGGGCGTCCGTGGGGGCGTCAAAACGGGTTTCGAACCAGGCCCGAACGGCCGGGTGGAAATCGTTCAGGGGCATGGGCACAGCATAGCACCCGGGGTGTCGCAGTCAGACGGGAGTCAGTCGGCCCACATCTTCAGCAGGTTCAGGTAGGTCTTGAACAAGCTGCGTGTTTCAGCCGAGTCCTTGTCCCGCGCTCTCGCTTTTTTCATCAGGCGGTGCAGATCGAACAGGATCTCGCGTTTCGCCGCGTCGCGGACATAGCTTTGTACCCAGGTGACCGCCGCCACCCGCGCGCCGGCCGTGACCGGTTGGACCCGATGCAACATGGTCGTCGAGTAAGTCACCGCGTCGCCGGCGTTGAGCTTGACCTGTTTTTCGCCGACGGGGGTCTCCAACCTCAGGTTGCCGCCTTCGTAACTGTCCGGATCGCTGAGGAACACCGTGACCGACATGTCGGTTCTCATCACCTGACCCTGGATCGTCGCAAAGGCGTTGTCCATGTGTTCGCCGTATTCCATGCCGGGTTCATAGCGGTTCAGTATCGGAGGAGCGATAAGGCGAGGGTGCGCGAAGTCCTGAAACAGTTCGTTGTTGCGCAGGGCGTTGCGGACGGTTGTGTCCACTTCGATGGCGTATTTCCGTTCGAGCTGGATCTCCAGATTGTTCTTGAGATGTCTTACGTGCTCACCGGCAGTCGCTTTGCCATCCACCGTCTGACCCTTGTCGGCCAGTTCCCGCAGGCGGCGGACTTCTTCGGCACTCAGCAGTCGTGGAATTTCCATCAGCATCGCGTTGCACTCCGGACCGGCCGGTTCCGGACAGACCCGCCCCGAACAGACAATTATAGCCAAATGCCGGTGCCTGATCGCCGTGACATAATCAGCGCTTGTGACTTCCCAGGAAGATTATCAATACACGGCCTCCGGGCTCGGCGTTCAGGTGCTGAGCGAGGGAGAAGGCGATCCGCCCGGGCCGGGTCAGAAGGTGTTCATTCATTACACCGGTTGGCTCGAGGATGGGCAGCGTTTCGACAGCTCGGTCGAAAAAGACGCGCCTTTCGCGTTCGTTCTGGGCCGGGGCGAGGTGATCCCGGGCATGGACGAGGGCGTGGCAGCCATGCGCGTGGGGGGCCGCCGCCGATTCCGGATCCCGCCGGAACTCGGTTATGGCCAACACGGCGCGGGTGGTGTGATTCCCCCGGGCGCCACGCTGATTTTTGAAGTCGAGTTGCTGGAACTGCGTGAAGCCGAATCCCGGGCGCCGCAGGCCTTTCCCTTCAACGTTTTCAGTGACAGGTTGATGACCGGCGAACTGGGTGACCTGATCCGTGAACTCAGGCCCCATTTCATGTTGCCGCCCTATCCCTGGGGCCACTGGTTGTACGGGCGGATTTTCCAAACCGTCGCCTCGAAACTGGATGGCGATGTTATTGAGCTCGGTGTGGGCAAGGGTGGTACCAGTCTGTTCCTCGCGCATCTGGCGCGCTCTGTCGGCAAGCGTGTTTACAGCTTCGACAGTTTTGAGGGGCTGCCGGATCCGGATGCGGGGAAGGACAATCCCTACTTTCGCAAGGGCGACTACCGTCCCTCGCCGCGCATCGAACTGAATTTGATGCAACGGCTGCACTACCTGGCCAAACAGTATGATCTCGTCGATACCATTCAACCGGTCAAGGGTTTCTTTGCCGACACCGTGCCGACGATTCCTGAGGCGCAACGATTCTGCCTGGCGCATCTGGACAGTGATCTCTACGACTCGGTGCTGGTGTCCCTGCAGGGCATTTACGACAAGGTGGTAGACGGCGGGGCGATCATCCTCGATGACTTCTTCCATCCGGCTCAGGGACCCGCCAGGGCGGCGGCGGATTTCTTCAACACGCGCGGTATCCTGCCGGTCTATCATGTGTCGTTCCCCTACAGCGTTGTCGTGTTCAAGGGCGAAAGCGCAGATCCGGCGACGGCGACTCGGGCCCTGGATGGAAATGTCTACTCCCTCGATTGGCTGCGCGACGATGGCGCTTTGTTGAGCACGCTGGAGAGTTGCCTGGACGCGCCCGGCGGCGAGAACTGCCGGATGCTGCTGGAATTGCTCAGGAGCGAGCCGCAGGGCGCCCGGGACATCTACAGCTATTGGCGTTCGTTGGAAGCGTTCTGGGATCGCATATCGATCCCCTCAGCCACGACAGTCGAAATCTGAACCGTCATGTAGGAGCGGCTTTCCAGCCGCGATTCCTATGAAAAAAGGGAACAGCTAAAAAGGGGACAGTTCCCTCATTAACCTCCTAAAGCTAACCGCGGACGGGCCGCCGGGTTAATGAGGGAACTGTCCCCTTTTTAGCTGTTCCCTTTTTGGAACTGCCTACCCGCCCTGTTGCAGTTCCTTGGGTGACTTGATCCAGCAATTGAAAGAGACGACTATGCGCGGTCGTTCACCGATGTAGGGAAAGATCTCGTGGCGCAGGTAGGAGGGAAACATCACCAGTTTCCCGGCCTCGTGTTCAATTTGCTGACCCGCCAGAGCCCAGGGCGATATCAACCGCCGGTTGCCTGCGTCCATGTACATGCTGGAGTCCGTGCGCGTATCATGGAACCGCACCGCGCCGCTGTCCGGGCGCGCCTCCACGTCTTCTCCCGGGTCGATGCAATAGATGCCCGACCAGGACGCGTTGGGATGGTTGTGCATCCCCTGGTAGCCGCCCTTGCGCGTGATATGAAACCAGGCGTGATAGTCAAAAGTGAGTTCCTGGAACTCTTCATCGGTGTAGTCGGTGATTTTTCTCAGCAGGGCGCCCAATGCCGTGTGACAGAAGCCGGCCAATTCCTTGACGGGCTTATCGGGCCAGTAAAAAAGATCGAAGCGGCTTTCAAAAAGCTCGCCGTGCTGAGTGTCGAAACGGGGAAACTTTTGCCATTTCTCCCCCTCGGACTCCCGTTCGAAGAACAGTTTTATCAGTTCCTGGTTCAGACGATCCGCGTCTTCATAGCAAACCTGGCCCATGGGGACGGAAAACATCGGGCCAAACTTGAGAGAAGCGAGGGATTTTTCAAGTACGCCTTGGGCCATGTGCGCATCCTGCGTTCGGAGCGAGAATCATAACCCAAGGCCGGTGTCTTTTGAGCCTGGTGAATATGGTGGTATTCACCTGTGGGTGTCGTTTTCAGGAGCGCGGGTATACTGTAGCGTCGCTTTGTTTCTGAGGCCAACCGTATGATCGTTACACTCGAATCGGTTCTCACGCCGGATGAAGTCAACCGCATGGTAAGCCGGCTTGAGACTGCGCAGTTTGTTGACGGGCGTGCTACCGCTGGAGCCACCGCGGCACGCGCAAAGAAAAATCTGGAACTGAGCGGTCAGGATGAACTGCAGGAACTCAGCGACCTGGTCATCGCTGCGATCAGCCGCAATGAGGGTTTCAGGCTTTATGCAATGCCTTTGCGTATGCTGCCGCCTATTTTCAGCAAGTATGAGGTGGGGATGTACTACGACGAGCACGTGGATGGGCCGCTCATGCAAGGGAACATGCTGACCCGTACCGATCTTTCCTTCACGATATTTCTCAGCGATCCGAGGGGATATGAAGGCGGTGAACTGGTTATCGAAAGTGATGGCGTCAGCAAACCCGTCAAACTGCGTGCCGGAAGTGCCGTGCTGTATCCGTCAACCACCCTGCACAAGGTCGAGGCAATCACGAAGGGTACGCGCCTGGCGGCGATCGGGTGGGTGCAGAGTCTGGTGCGCGATACCCAGAAACGCGATCTGTTGGCTGATCTGGCGCGGGTGTCGGCCTGGGCGCGTGAGACCGCCCCGGATGCCAAAGAAGCCAGTCTGCCGGGAATGATCTATTCGAATCTCGTTCGGATGTGGTCCGAACTCTAAGAAAACGAACCTGTCCTGTTTTCTTCAAGTGCTTCCTTCAGGGGTTGCAGGTATTTCTCGTAATGCTTCCAGCGGCCGATCGAGCTCGCATAGATGGGTTGGCGCACCTGTGCCGAACTGGCGGTGATGACCGTGCGGTCGGATTCGTAGAAACGCAGGCAGCGGTCGTCCCAGGCCAGTCCCACAAATTCCAGCATCTCGCGGGTCACGTTTTCCTGATCCTTCACGAGTTCCTCGTAATTGACTTCGAGCAGTGGCAGCGATAGCACCTCTTTCCAGTGCGGCATCAGACCCTCATACAAAACGTAGTAAATGCCGATGTTGCGCAGATCAAAGGAAAAGGAAAGTCCCTGGCCGAGAAAATCATGGAAGAAACAGGACAATCCCGTGTCCATGGGGTCGCGCGTGCAATGAATGATTCTGCTGCGCGGTAACAGCAACTCGATCAGACCGAGATGCAAGAAGTTCGTGGGCATCTTGTCGCTGACCAGTGTAATTGCATCGCCGGGTTTTCCAAGTGCGGCCAGATAGTCGGCGGCCATCGCGGTCACGTGTGTTACATCGAGTTCGGGGACACACTCCGGATAGTGCCGGTCACTGCCCAAACGGATCGGAAGCGTTCGGGCCAGATCACTGATCAGTTCCAGTTCTCCGGCGCCGTGCGCCTGGGGGTGACTGGTAATGATCTCTTCCACCAGTGATGTGCCGGATCGAGGCATTCCAACAATGAAAACCGGAAGTTGTGACTCGTGGCCGGAGCGCGGGAGACGCGCCATATTTTTCTGACTGAACGCGTCTTTCAGTGCCTCGAATTGCCGGCGATGCAAATCCGCGTCGAAAGGCATGCCTTTCAGGCGGTTGCCCCGATCGAAATGTTCAAAGGCCTGCGAATAGTCGCCCCGCCCATCGCGGAGTTCACCAAGAGCAAAACGTAGCCGCGCTTCCATCGCCGGACGCAGGTCATCGTTCAGCAGCGGCTCCAGCAACGCCAGAGCCAGGTCCGTGTCGCCCCGGTGCTGGTGGATTCGCGCCAGTGAGATTGCGGGGTCCGGGAGGAGCTGACCCTGTTCCAGCAGGGGCCGGACCATTTTCAGCGCGGCGTCGCGTTGTCCGCGCAAATCCATGATCCACAGCAGGCCGGCCAAAGCCGCGCCGTGTCCCGGCACCAGCTCCAGGCATTCTTCATAGGCTTGCCGGGCGTCATCGAGCCTGCCGACACGTTGCAGCACCGTGCCCAGGTGGCTGTGGGCGTCGGCAAAATCCGGGTTCAGTTGGGTGGCCTGGCGGTAGGCTGTTTCGGCTTCTTCCAGCCGATCCAGCATCTGCAGAGTGATCCCGCGTTGCACCTGTATCCAGGCATTGTCCTGGATCCCGCTCGCTTTGCCGTAGGCTTCCAGCGCGTCTTCATGACGTACCTGGGCGCGGCGTACGTCCCCCAGCCCCACCCAGGGTTCGGCGAATTCCGGTTGCAGCTCGATGGCCCGTCCGAACTGGTGTGCTGCCTGGTTGTGGTCGCCGCTGGCGAACAGCAGGCGACCAAGATTGGTGTGCGCCATGGCAAACCCTGGCTGCAACTGGATGGCCTTGCGGAACGCCTTCTCGGCGGCGGCTGTCTGGTTGAGTGAGGTTTCGATCTTGCCCAGGGTGTCGTAGAACAGGGCGTTGTCCGGTTCGCCCGCGATGGCCTCCTTTATTCTCCGCTCCGCCGCATCCCAATGACCTTGCTGCGCGTGGACGTTGCACAACAGATAAGCCGCGTGAGCGTTGTTCGGGTTATCCGCGATAACACGCTCATACAATCGACGCGCTTCTTCGAGCCGGCCCTCCTGATGAGTGGCGATCGCCTTCTGCAAGATATCGTTGGGGGGGGTGGCGGACAAGGTTCAGCTGCCGTCGAGGACCCGGCGCAGGGATTTGAGATGATCCGCGTAGTGTTCCGACCGGTCCACCGATGTGTCGTAGATCGGGCGGCTGGCCTGGTGACGGCTCGCTGTATCCACCGGGCGTTGCGACTCGTGGAAACGCAGGCAACTGTCGTCCCACTCCAGACCAGTGAATTCGATCATGTTCCTGATGACGGCTTCCTGATCGGAGATGAGTTCCTCGTACTGCAACTGGAGCACGGGTAATTCGATCAATTCGGTCCAGTGATTCATGAGGCGCTCATACTGGCCGTAAAACAGTCCGATATGTTCCAGATCATAGGAAAAGGACAGAGCACCCTCGGAGAAATTATGGACATAACAGGACAGGCCCGTGTCCATGGGGTTGCGCCGGCAATGGATCACCCGCGCCTTTGGGAACAGCATTTCGATCAGGCCCAGATGCATGAAATTCAAGGGCATCTTGTCCGTGGTGCGCAGAAAATTCTGTTCCGGATCGCCTTTCAGCATACTCACGTAATTCAGATAGCCGTCCGCCAGTTGATCGAGGTCTTCCGGGGAAGCAAAACGCAGACAGCGCGGAAATGTCGAACCGGTATCGAGGATCCGATGCATTTCCCGCGCGATACGGCCGATGTTTTCCAATTCGCCGGCGCCGAACACTAGGGGATGGCTGGCCAGAATCTGTTCCACCAGAGACGTGCCGGAACGGGGCATGCCTACGATGAATATCGGTTCCTCGCTGCTGTTTCCCGAACGTGGCAGGCGCGCCATTCGCTCCGGCGTGAAGAATTCGATCAGGCTGTCGAAAAACAGGGCATCGCCTTCCGGATCGTAATTCTTTGCCTTGATACGGTTGGCTGCGCGGTAGTTCTCGAAGGCCTCGTTGTATTCGCCCATGGCGTCGAGGAAATCACCTACCGCAAACTGCAGATCAGCGCGTTCGGCGTCGGAATGATCCCGACCCAGGGTCTTGCGGACCAGATCCATGGCCTCGGCAATGCGGTCCATGCGCTTGAGCAGGTAGGCATGGACGATGATGAGATTCACCGGGGCATCGTCACACGCCGTAAAACGGTCGACGATCTTCAGGCCTTCATCACGAGGCCCAAAACGCTCCATCAGTGCCGCGATTCCCGACACGGCAGCGATGTTGTGCTCATCCCGTTCCAGGACCTGCTGGTAGGTCTCGAAGGCATCGTCGAGTTCGCCGCGCAGTTCCAACACCGCGGCCAGGTTGTTGCTGGCGTCCAGATCCTCGGGATCCAGCCCGGCCGCTTTCTTGAAGGCGAGCGTGGCTTTGCCCAGACGGCCAAGGGCCTGGTAACACGCGCCCAGGTGGTTGAAAGCCGGCGCGTAGAGGCGGTTGCGGGCGATGCTCTTTTCGAAGCACTCCATGGCAAGACGCGGGCGACTCTGCATTTCATGGATCGTGCCCAGGTTGAAGTGCGAGATTGCCAGCCCCGGCCGCAGTTCGATCGCCTTGTTGAAGGCCTCGGCGGCCTCGTCAATTCGCCCGAGCGCACGCAAAACGTGACCCAGATTGTTGTGCGCCTGGGCATAGCCCGGGCGAAGATCAATGGCCCGACGGAAAACGACCTCCGCGTCCCGGTGTTGGCCGACGTTGTTGAGCACCCGCCCAATATTGTTGAAGGCTTCTGCCAGTTCCGGGTCCAGCTCCACGGCGCGGCGAAAACGTTCCAGCGCCTGGTCCCGGTCACCCCGTTTGAGCATGAGGGTACCCAGGTTGTTCTCCACCGCCGCGAATTCCGGTTGCAGTTTCAAGGCTTTGCGATAGGCAGGCTCGGCCTCGTCGTCGCGCTCCAGTTTCTGCAGCAGTTCGCCCAGGGTGTTATGAAAAGCGGCGCGATCGGGGGAGAGTTCGATGGCCCGGCGGCACAGTTTTTCGCCGTCCTGGGCGCGGCCCTGCAACCCGTCCACGGCGCTGAGCAGATGCAGCGCCTCGGGGTTGTCCGGCTCCGCGTTCAGCACCTCCAGGTACAGGGCCTTGGCACGGTCCAGATCACCTGCACCGTACGCTTCGAGTCCCTGCTTGAGGGCCGGCGGAATCTGTGCCTGTTCTTCGCTCATGGATTGGATGTCGCCGTGTCCCGCGGCGAACACCGCAGGCTAGCATGGGCCCGCAAGGCCGTCATGCCAGCGGTGCGCGGGATGTTGGGGTATCCTACCGGGCCCGGGGGGGGCAAGACCCGGGCAAGATCGACCAGCAAAACATAGAACCTGTTTGGTCGTTTTGCTCACGAGGGGGGAAACGCGGGCAGATTCCATGCACAAAGGATGGCACCTTGACCCGGATACAGTGAAGCACAAGCGCCGGAACTGGACCCAGGTCTGGTCCCAGGGCTACGTGACCTCCTGTATTGGCGCCTTCGAAGACAACTACGAAGGCCCCATTCGCGCATCCTGGCAGGCTTTTTTTGCCGGGCTCCCGACCGGTGCGCGGGTGCTCGATGTGGCGACGGGTAACGGAGCCGTGGCCCTGATCGCGGCCGAAACCTCCCGGGATCTCGGTCTGGACCTGGAGATTCACGGCATTGATCTGGCCGATATCGA
>SMVB01137497.1_pt1 | contig 11015 bp, 8 predicted proteins | sample 2456461 | NCBI WGS metagenome assembly SMVB01 (sample SAMN11095934, study PRJNA526329) | marine sediment metagenome | biome: Marine sediment; feature: Surficial sediment; material: Deep marine sediment; isolation source: Hadal surficial sediment | place: Pacific Ocean | collected 2014-05 | depth 0-1...
GTTTGCCGTTATCAACGGCGATGTGTTCAGCGATTACCCGTTGGCAAGGCTGAGAGCCATCAAATGCAGCCATGCGCACCTGGTACTGGTGCCCAATCCGGCACACAACCCAAACGGCGATTTTGCATTGCAAGGTGGGTATATCAGTACAGCCGCTGACCCGGTTAATCCGCTTCGCCATACTTTTAGCGGTATCAGTGTGTACCACCCGCGCTTTTTTGATTCTGTCCCCGGCGGCCGGTTTTCAGTGGTACCCATGTTATTGGAGGCGGCAAACCAGCAAAACCTGACCGGTGAGATTTACCGCGGTAACTGGCACGATATTGGCAGTCTGGAAAGACTTGAAAAACTGCGTGTTCAATAGCTGTATTTATTGACCTGGATCGTATTTCCGGCAAAAATTGCAAGTATACTCATGCTCATTGACTTACCGCTCTTGCCAGTCAACACGATCATAAGTACCGAGCACAAAAGAAAGAGATTATATATTCAATACAAGTCAGGTCTTAAACCACAAATCAGTCGGAGTTTGATATGAGAATCGGTGTACCGAGGGAGCTATATGCGGGCGAAAAGCGCGTAGCCACAACCCCTGACGTGGCCAGCCAATTAATCCAGTTGGGTTTTGATGTAGCGGTTGAATCCAATGCAGGTGCCGCGGCGAATTACTCCGACGCAAGCTATCAGGCTGCCGGGTGTTCCATCGCAACTGTGGATGAAATCTGGAACAATTCCGACATCATTTTGAAGGTACGCGGCCCCGATAAAGAAGAAAGTATGCGTCTGAAATCTGGCCAGACACTGATCAGTTTTCTATGGCCGGCACAAAACCCCAAACTTCTTGAACAACTCAGCAATCGAAAAGTCACGGCCATGGCCATGGACAGCATTCCACGCATTTCGCGCGCGCAGAAAGTGGATGCTCTGAGTTCGATGGCTAACATCGCCGGCTATCGGGCCGTGGTAGAGGCAGCCCAGCATTTCGGCCGCTTCTTTACCGGACAAATTACTGCCGCCGGTAAGGTCATGCCTGCCAAGGTACTGGTGATCGGTGCCGGTGTTGCCGGGCTTGCAGCCATTGGCGCTGCCAAGAGTATGGGCGCTATTGTGCGCTCCTTCGATACTCGACCCGAAGTCCAGGAGCAAATCGAGAGTATGGACGCCGAATTCCTGCTGCTGGACTTCGAAGACGAGGACGGCTCCGGTGAAGGTGGCTACGCGAAAGTCATGAGCGAGGAATTCATTAAAGCTGAAATGGCTCTATTTGCAGAACAAGCCAAAGAGGTGGATATCATCATTACCACCGCGCTGATTCCCGGCAGACCGGCGCCCAAACTGATAACAGCAGCAATGGTCGAGTCCATGAAAGACGGCAGCGTCATCGTCGACCTGGCCGCCGAGCAGGGCGGCAACTGTGAACTGACCGAACCTGGAAAGGTAGTTAACCACCACGGTGTTACGCTTATCGGCTATACGGATTTACCCAGCAGGATGGCGGCTCAATCCAGCCAGTTGTACGCAACAAATTTGCGTCACCTGCTGACCGACCTGACGCCCGGGAAAGACGGTCAAATCGTGGTCGATATGGAGGACGAAGTTATACGCGGGGCAACCGTATGCAAAGATGGTGAAACCACCTGGCCGCCACCGGCAGCAACAATCTCAGTGGCGCCGCCCAAGGCAGAACCGGCACCGGCACCAGCACCGGCACGTGATGTTGAGAAAGAAAAGCGCTCAGCCACCGGCCCCATCATTGGAATGGTGATTGCAGGCGTTGCTCTTCTCGGTCTGGGTGCGGTTGCACCTGCCTCGTTCATGGCACACTTCACGGTTTTCGTATTGGCCTGCTTTATCGGCTACATGGTGATCTGGAACGTAACAGCCGCATTGCACACGCCTTTGATGAGCGTGACCAATGCGATATCGAGCATCATCATTATTGGTGCCGTATTACAAATCAGTTCAGACAACGGGCTGATCATGGGGATCGCGGCGGCAACCGTTCTCATTGCGAGTATCAATATCGCGGGTGGCTTTGCCGTCACACGCCGCATGCTCGAAATGTTCAGGAGGTAGAGACGTCATGATTAACGCCGGAGTAATTACCGGGTCGTACATCATTGCGACCATCCTGTTCATCCTCGCCCTGGGCGGACTTTCCGACCAGGAGACAGCCCGACGGGGTAACTGGTTCGGCATCGCCGGCATGGCGATCGCACTGATCGCGACGGTACTGGGTGTCGTTACACAACACTACACCATCCTGTTGGCGGCGATGGTAATCGGCGGCAGCATCGGTCTGCTGGCGGCACGTCGTATTCAGATGACGCAGATGCCGGAGCTTGTCGCTATTTTGCACAGTTTGGTCGGTCTCGCCGCTGTTGCCGTCGGATTTGCCAATTTTATGGACCCGACCCAGCACCTCGCGGGTGTCGAGCTAACCATCCATGACATCGAAACTTACATCGGTATCCTGATCGGTGCCATAACACTTTCGGGGTCCGTGATTGCGTTTGGTAAATTATCCGGACGCATCGGCGGAACTCCATTGACCCTGCCTGGCAGGCATTGGATGAATCTTGGTTTGCTAATCGGAGCGATCTGGTTTGGATACCAGTTTGTGCTGCAGTCACCGGCAGGCGGAGGAATGTTGCCACTGATCATCATGACGGTTATCGCTCTTTTGTTTGGCATCCACATGGTCATGGCCATCGGCGGCGCGGACATGCCGGTGGTGGTCTCGATGCTCAACAGCTATTCCGGTTGGGCGGCAGCAGCGACGGGCTTCATGCTGAGCAATGATTTGCTCATCGTCACCGGTGCACTGGTCGGCTCCAGTGGCGCCATCCTGAGCTACATCATGTGTCGTGCAATGAACCGTAAGTTCCTCGCCGTAATCGCCGGTGGCTTCGGTACCGCCAGCGGAACAGAAGCAGCAACATCAGTCGATCTGGAAGGCGAAATCAACGCTATCGAAGCTGAAGAAACCGCAGCACTGCTCGCCAATGCCAAAGAGGTAATGATCATCCCCGGCTACGGTATGGCAGTCGCACAGGCTCAACATGTGGTGAATGAAATCACCAAAACTCTGCGCGACAAGGGCATCAATGTTCGCTTTGGCATTCATCCGGTCGCGGGCCGCATGCCGGGCCACATGAACGTACTGCTGGCAGAGGCAAAAGTACCCTACGACATCGTTTTCGAAATGGATGAAATCAATGACGACTTCCCGAATGTCGACGTCTCAATGGTCATTGGCGCCAACGACATCGTCAACCCATCAGCGCTGACCGACCCGGATGGCCCGATCGGCGGTATGCCGGTAATCGAGTGCTGGAACGGTAAAACTTCAATCGTACTCAAACGCAGCATGGCGACGGGCTATGCCGGGGTTCAGAACCCGCTGTTTTTTAAAGACAACACGCGTATGTTGTTTGGGGATGCTAAATACACCCTGGATCAGGTGCTTAAAGCGTTATAGCCAGGATGTTAGTTTGTTTGTACTAGCGATCCACGGTGCACTAAATTTGAACGTGGCTAATGTTTCGGGGCTTCGATTTGAAGTATTGCTATCCGACCGCGGCGCTTCGGGTACCTCCCTCTGGGACACGGCACAAGTACTTCCCTGTAGCCTCTGTAAAAAACGTCCTGTTTTTTAAGGTCCCAGAGGGAGGTACCCAAATCCCCGCTTGGGATCAGTGGATTCTTAAAATTAACCGTCGGACATAATCACTTCGGCCTACCTGTATTCTTCACTATATCACCCCGTTCCCGATCCCTGGCCTAGCGCCTTTCCACAGCTAAAAAAAATGGTGGATACCTGATCCGACTTGCCGGGCTTGATTCGGTACTGGCATGGATGGGGGTATTTGCTAGCATCCACGAAACCCTAGTGGGGGTATGGGTAGTACCTCCAGAGACCTTAAAAAACAGGGATGTTTTTTACAGAGCCTCTATGGACGTACTTGCGGCGTGTCTCTGGAGGTACTACCCATACCCCCACGATCGGTTTGTATCATTCTCAAAGAATCAACCAAGTCTAATCGATTGGAAAAGTTTGACTCTAGTGTTGTAGTGTAGTATAACACCTACACATAACCGATACTTAGGATAGAAAGACCATGAAATTGACCCGAATTCTCGCCCTGATCGCAGGCACTACATTACTGCTGTCAGCCTGTAATCAGGATTCCGACAATGCAGTTGCAATTGTCCAGGAAAACACAAATCCTCTGCTCGCCCATGTCCCAGCCGATACTGCTTATGTATTTGCCGATCTTGAGCCCATCCCGGAAGAGATCACCGATGCGTATGTTTCACGTTTTCAACCGGTACTGGATGTCATGGCGAAACAAGTCGCCAAGTTTCAGGCTGACTATGACGCCGGCAATTACGAAGACAATAAAATTGCTGTGCTTGCCACAGCCATGCTGGAAGAACTCGGCGGCAGTCTGAACTCGAATGGTCTTGGAAATCTGGGTATCAGCATGCAGGCACATCACGCATTTTATGCAATGGGTGTCTTTCCGGTTATACGCGTCAGCTTGAATGACTCTGAAAAACTTCGCGCCGCAATTGCTCGCATTGAAGCTAAAATGGGATTTGAAATGCCCGTAGAGACCCTGAATGGCACCAACTATTGGCGTGTTTCAGAGAACGGTATGCCGGTTGGTGTGTATATCGCCATTCTGGATCAGCAATTGGCTATCAGTCTATTTCCAATAGCGGCCGAAGACAAATTGCTGGCCGCATTCCTGGGACAGGACATGCCGTCTCAAAGCATGGCCTCTACCAATGCGCTAGCTATCATGAATAGCAAGAAAGGTTATACCGGCTACGGTTCAGGCATGCTCGATCTGCAAAAACTGGCCGATGAGTTTCTGAATCCTGATAGTGCTACCCATTCATACCTGGGGCCGGAAATGAATTTCGATATCGCGTCTCTGGATGCTGTTTGCGTTGCGGAGGCAACAGCAATGATCGCAAAGGCACCGCGCATGACTGCCGGTACTACAAGTATTTCTGCCAATGAAATCGCTTTCCGCTATGAGTTGGAGATAGAAAATTCACTGGCTGCCGGTCTGGCCGCCTTGGTCACAAATACACCTGCTGCCACGGAATCCAGCAACCTGTTTTCCGCATCACTGGCCATCCAGGTTGGGAAATTGCGCAGTTTCGTTTTGGAAAAAGCAACAGCGCTGGCTGCCAGTCCTTACCAGTGTGCAGAACTTCAGCAACTTAACCAGGGCGCGACCGAGTTAGTGGTTCAGCTCAGCATTCCGATGCCGCCCATGGTCAATAATTTGCTGGGTGTACGTGTCAGAATGGACAATTTCGATCCCGATGGAGAATTCCCCCAGGTTAGCGGTCTGGTGGCATTGCATGTAAACAAGCCGGAGATGTTTGTTGGCATGGCAACCATGATGGTACCCGGCTTTGAGGCACTGGATCTGCCCAATCAATCTGAACCGGTCAAAATTCCGGCTGAGATGATTCACATGGAAGGTCTGGATATATACGCGCTGGTTGGAGACGAGGCGATTGGCGCTTCATTGGGTGAGGAAAACGCAAAGGATCTTGGAGATTTCATGCGTGCAGAAGCCCAACATGACGGTACCTTCTTCTCAATCAACTATGACGTTGCAAAACAGATGGAAATTCAGGCAGCCATGACAAAACATCTGGGTATTGATCTGGGAAGTGAAGACTCGTTTTCTGATGAATTTTCTGAAGCCGTGGCAGATACTTACAGTTCCATGTTTGACCGCTCGCGTATCGAGGCCCGCCTGACCGCCAGCGGCCTGGTTATCGATAGCAGTATCTCGTTCAAGTAGTACCCTGCTTCCGTCACCAATAAAAGGGCCGCAAATGCGGCCCTTTTACGATGCACTAAAGTTAGTAACGAAAATGTTTTATCTTTTCACCCTTCTGACCCAGCTCGGTCATCGCCTCAATACCAATTTGCAGATGTAGATCCACCCAATTGGCGGTGACTTTTTTATCCGACTCTTCCGTTTTTACGCCATCAGGTGTCAGCGGCACATCTGATACCAGTAACAAGGCGCCGTGCGCGATTTCATTGGCATGGCCAACTATAAACAGGGTCGCGGTTTCCATGTCGATACCAATGCAGGTCATGTCACGCAGCCTTTGATGGAATTTTTCGTCATGCTCCCATACCCGGCGGTTGGTGGTGTAGATTACGCCGGTTCGGTAATCAACACCGTGAGCCAGTATTTTGTCCGACACAAATTTGTGCAATTTGAATGATGGCAGGGCCGGCACTTCAGGTGGAAAATAATCGTCGCTGGTCCCTTCACCTCGGATTGCGGCTATCGGCAGGATGAAATGACCGATTTCGGTGGATTTCTTTAACCCGCCACACTTGCCAAGAAACAACACACCATTTGGTGAAACGGCGGTCAGCAAATCCATAATGGTTGCGGCGTTACTTGAACCGATACCGTAATTGATGATGGTCAAGCCATCTGCATTAGTACAAGCTTGCATTGGCCGGTCTTCACCATAAATTTTGCAGTCAAATTTCTCTGCAAAACGACGCACGTAATCGCCAAAGTTCGTGACCAGAATATATTTGCCGAATTCTTTTAGCGGCATGCCGGTATATCGCGGTAACCAATTGCGGGTGATCTGTGCTTTTGTCAGCATAAAATTACTCCTTATTCCTTGCTAGCCTTCAGCACTTCCCGTGCCAATGGAACCGTTATTCTTCGTTTACTGGTCAGAGCTGCGCGATGGAGTTGTTCCACGGTTCGAATCAAGGCAGCCATGCTCCGGTCATGGTGTTTCAACAGGTATTGCTGCACATCCCCAGGCAAACTGTAGCCCAGTGTATTGCTGTACAGATTGATCACTGCCAGTTTGTCGTCGTCTTCGAGTGGCAATAATGGCAATCTTAAACCCCAGCTCAGCCGGGATGCCAGGTCCGGCAAGCCAAGGCACAATGCAGAGAGTCGTTTTCGGCTACTTACCAGGAGTCGCCCATTTGCCTCTTTAATACGATTGAAACAATGAAACAAAGCTTCTTCCCAGGCATCATCACCGACAATAACATGTAAATCGTCTACACAGACAAGGTCCAGTTTCTCCAACCCCTGTAAGGATGCTATCGCGTCCTTTGGCACACGTTTTAACGCGAGATAGAAAGCCCGCCCCTGGCGTTCACGGGTTTCATGACACATAGCGTTCAGCAAATGGGTCTTGCCACTGCCCTCACCGCCATAAAGGAAAATATGCGAACCAGGTTCGTCTTGCATATGCTTCAGGGCTTCAACCACTGCACGGTTTGGCCCGGCGACAAACTCGTCAAAACGATTGTCACGTCGAGGCATGAGCTGCAGCGGGATTTGCGGGGAAAACAACACCTTAATCGCCAGGGTCCGATGATGCATTATACAAATCGCTTTGCCGGTATTTCCGGTGCACATGCCGTACCAGTACATTCATCGCTGCAGCCACCGGCAAGGCCAGTAATATGCCGAGGAACCCGAATAGCTGGCCGCCGGCAAGCACCGCAAAAATTACCGCCACCGGATGCAGCCCAATCTGATCACCCACCAGCTTCGGGGTCAGATACATACCTTCGGCTGCCTGGCCTACGCCAAAAACCAGCAACACCATAATCAGGTGGAAGCTGTCCTGAAACTGGAAAATGGCAGCACCGGCCGCAACCACCAAACCGACTATGGAGCCAAGATAAGGAACGATACTAAGCAAGCCCGCTCCCATCCCTATCAATACGGCAAATTCAATTCCAACCAACGACATTCCAATGGTATAAATCACGCCGAGAGCAAACATGACCATTAGCTGTCCGCGAAAAAACGCGCCCAGAACTTCATCAACTTCCTTTGCCAGGCGGCTGATCTCTGCCTCCAAATTGCGAGGCAATAAATCATGGATACCCCGGATCAGCAAGTCCCAGTCTCTCATCAGGTAAAAAGTTACCACCGGGATCAAAACGAGGTTGATCAATAGTGCCACTGCCGCCATTCCACCACGGGATATAAAATCCATAATTTTGAATGCAGCTGAGCTGATCTCTTTCCAGTAGTCCTTCAACATCTGAGAAAATTGTGCCGGGTCGAAATCCTTTAACTCAAGGCCCATCTTGCCTGCCAGCCAGGGAAGTGCGGTACCGGAAAACCACTCAATCCACTCCGGCAGGCGGTGTATCAACAAACGGATTTGGTCCAGCAGCAACGGCGCAATAATCAGCAACATCACGGTCAATAAGGACAACATCAAAATAAATACAATGCTGACGGCGACGGTCCTGCCAAGCTTCCATTTCCAAACCTTGGCTTTTTCCAGGCGATCGACCGCCGGGTCGCCAAAATAGGCCAGCACGGCGGAGATCGCGAACGGTGTGATGACCGGTGCGAGCAAGTAAATGAGCCCAGCTGTGGACACCAGTACTGCCAGCATCAACCAATTGCGTGAATCAGTATTCATCGAGGTATGAACTCATATTCGTATTCACTCCCTGAGCGTGAAGGTGACAGCACCGAGCCTCGGTTGAATGCTGCAGCCAGATACTCAGACGAAGCATTCAGTTGTAAGCGAAAGTGTACACGACCAGGTGCAGCAGCCAATATTTCCACCGCAGTTACCAGGCTCAGCTTCTGTAGGTATTCGAGACAACGCACATAGTCATTTGCACCTGACAAACCACCAATTGTGAATTCAATCGACATATGGCCCTGTTCCGAAACCGCAATTGTATTGATCGCGGCGACCTGGTCAGTCATTTGATGGACGCCTTCGGCCAATGCGAACATTAACTCCTGGTCGGAGTTTCTCCAACTCCAATTGTAACCGTCGCCGGCAAGAATCCAACGCAGAGTCCACTCCGGTCCTTCGCGTCTGGCCGCAATGATTGCCACACCATCTGCTGGCGCGCCGCGCTCGACCAGATAGTCGGTGAACCCGCCCCAGACCAGGCGCATGTCAATTAACTGTAATTCTTCATCATCCAGCTCAGGCCAACTCAAAGACAAACCCCGGCTCTCGGCAAGTTCTTCCATGGCTGCCCAGGCGTAGTCAAATTCGACCGGTTTCAATTCGCGCTTAAAACCGTCATCAATGACTACCCATATCTGCACCGCTGGCCTTTCCTGTTGCCAGCGTGGCAGACCGACCAGTTTTAATAGCGTGTCCACTTCGTCTTGCCTGAATTTGGCGATCAGTTGCAATTGGGGGCTGATAACACCATCGGGATCCAATCGCTCGATCTTGCTGTAGCGAATTGAAAGCAATAAACCACTGGCATTGGCGAGCGCCTCATCCAGTGCTGACGAAAACGGCATTTCGCGTCGACCGCTGAGTTTTTGCAATACCTGTATGAGGGCCTCAGGAACCGCTTCATTCCGTTCATCCTCTCCCTGGCCGCTGACCACAACCACACCGGAATACAGATCCATGTCTGCAAATGACGGAGCTGTGACCAAAGACAGTATAAATATCATTAGCAGTACATTTTTCATCTGCGCTACCGGGCAAAAAGAGGGCGGATAAGGGTGCAATAAGATACCATAGGAGGCTACAAACTCGCATAAATAAACGGACCCTTTATTGAATACCAAAGCGGAAGAATCCCCTGGACTAAGTTACCTCGATGCCGGAGTGGATATCGATGCCGGCAATGAACTGGTGGAGCGAATCAAGCCTGCAATCAAGTCTACCAACCGAAATGGCGTGGTCACCGGTCTGGGCGGCTTTGGCGGCTTGTTTCAGCTCGATACCGAGCGTTACAGGGAACCCATTCTGGTGTCCGGGACCGATGGCGTTGGTACCAAGCTGTTACTGGCACGGCAATTTGACCGCCACGACACCATTGGCATCGACCTGGTTGCCATGTGTGTGAACGACATTCTCACCTGCGGTGCGGAACCGTTGTTTTTCCTTGATTACTACGCCACCGGCAAGTTGCAAATTGACAATGCCCAGGCCGTGATTGAAGGGATTGCGGAAGGCTGCCGGCAGTCCGGTTGCGCATTGATCGGTGGCGAAACTGCCGAAATGCCGGGTATGTACGACGGCGACGAATATGACCTGGCAGGTTTTGCGGTCGGGGTGGTTGATCGATCGCAGTTAATCGATGGCAGTCGCATAAAAACCGGCCATGTTGTGCTGGGTCTTGAATCATCCGGTCCACACTCCAATGGTTACTCATTGATTCGCAAGGTTTTGGAACAATCCGGGGATGACCCGTCAATGCCACTGGCCGACAGCACCCTGGGTGAGGCCCTGCTCGCCCCCACCAGGATCTACGCAAAATCGCTGTTAACACTGATGGAAAAACACCCGCTGGATGGAGTCGCACATATCACTGGTGGCGGGATCTCCGAAAACATCATACGTGTGATACCAGACGGTCTAGGTCTTGAAATCGACTTGTCTGCCTGGGAACGTCCTGCTGTATTCGACTGGTTGCAAACCAGAGGTGGTATTGACGAGCAGGAAATGCTGCGAACTTTTAACTGTGGAATCGGCATGGTGCTGTTGGTTGCTGAAGATTCAGCAAATGAAGTTTGTCAGGCGCTGGACTCGGTTGGTGAAACCGTGTATCGCCTCGGTCAGGTCATTGAGACCACCGGTAACGAAGCGCGAGTCCGTTATACCCGCTCATGAGCCAGGATAAGTTGCGCGTTGCAGTGCTGATTTCCGGCACCGGTAGCAATCTGAAAGCACTGATTGACGGCATGATGTCAGGTGCCCTCAATCTGGAAATTGTCACGGTGGTTTCAAATCGCAAAGATGCAGCCGGGTTAAAGCATGCCAAAAATGCTTCCATACCGGTCAATGTTATCAGCCATACTGAATTTTCTGACCGTGAAGCACACGATGCGGCCATAACCGGCATATTACAAACCGCTCGGGCAGAACTGGTCGTGCTGGCCGGGTATATGCGCATTTTGGGTAAGGATTTTGCCAAACGCTACGATGGACGCATGATCAACCTGCACCCTTCCCTGCTGCCGTTGTACAAAGGA
>SMVB01413880.1_pt1 | contig 11015 bp, 18 predicted proteins | sample 2456461 | NCBI WGS metagenome assembly SMVB01 (sample SAMN11095934, study PRJNA526329) | marine sediment metagenome | biome: Marine sediment; feature: Surficial sediment; material: Deep marine sediment; isolation source: Hadal surficial sediment | place: Pacific Ocean | collected 2014-05 | depth...
GGGCAAGGGCAAGGGCAAGGGTAAAAACGTCGGCAGCCCAAAAAGATTGGCGGAAATGCTAGGCTTCGGAAAAGAAGTGGAAGACGTTCCTGATGTGGAAATGTAAGAGCACTTCACACAACCTAATATGAGACGGAGAACGAACCATGGGACTTGATGCCATTATTTACCTAGCGGTAGCTCTCATATTTCTCGTTATCGTAGAAGAAACCGCACTATCACTCTGCAAATATCGCAAAAAAGTTGGCAAAGCCATCCTGAATTATATAGCCCACGTCACCCACGGTAGAAGTATCGAATCATTCGGCGTTTATGTTTCCTTCTCTCTCGGACCCATCGGCTTCGTAATCCATGTGCTCATCTGTCACAATTGCGACTATTGGACAATTTCCGACCAGGCAGGAAGAAATTTAGCCATGGGAGTTGGCTCGCTCGTCTCAGCGATATGCTTGCCACTAATATTTTTCCATTTCTTTTTGTCTATAGGAGAATTCCTACGCGACAATAACTACCCCATTGAAATAAAAGGTTAAATAAAAATTAAAAAAACGCCCCTGGTCTGTATGGCTGGGGGCGTTTTTTATTTTAAAACTAACTAAATAGGGCATGACAAAAGCAAGAGAGAGAAAAGCTGGAGGCGGTAATGCCAAAGGATTTCGTGTTGAATTATTAAATGAATCGCAACAGATGGCTTACGCAGCATATAAGCAACATGATGTGTCGTTTTTTATTGGCCCTGCTGGCGTTGGCAAGAGTCATTGTGCAATGCTTTTCGCCATTCAAGAAATTCTCGCTAAAACCAAAAGAAAAATAGTTTTAACAAGGCCAATTGTGGAGTCTGGCGAGAGTTTAGGTTTTTTGCCAGGGGATTTTCAGGAAAAAGTAAATCCTTATATGATGCCACTTTATGATTGCATAGATAAAATGGTGGGAGATACGGGGCAGTGGCGTGAAAAGGTAGAGCATTCATTGGAGGTGGCACCACTAGCTTATATGCGGGGTAGAACCTTTGACAATGCAATTTGCATTTTTGATGAAGCACAAAATGCTTCAAAGATGCAATTGAAGTTGTTTCTCAGTCGTCTTGGCGTAAATAGCAAAATGATTATTACAGGCGACCCTGAGCAAAGTGATTTGGATGTAAGGGGCGAAGCTCCGCTGATGGATGTTGTGGGCAGATTGGATACGGTTGTTGGAATTAGCATTATTAAATTTAGTAAATCTTCAATTATACGACATAAATTAGTGAGTAAGATACTTGAAAGACTAGATGAAAGACTAGATTAGGAGAAATATGGCTGATAATACCCAGTTAAGTCCTGGCGCGGGCGGCGATTTAATATCCACAGATGATTTGGGGACGGAAAAAGTACAGCGTGTCAAGGTTCAATACGGTGTGGATGGCAGTGCTACAGATGTAAGCGCAAGCAATCCGATGCCGTGTCTTGTTGAGCAAGCTACGCATGACAGTTTAAATTTGAACGCTAACTTACAAGTGGGAGACACCGACGTAGGTGGAGGCAATCCTGTTCCTGTATCGGTTATTCAAGTGGACACTTCTATAGGGTTTCATAATGAACTTGAGTTAAATGACGAAACCAGCACCACGGTAGTAGGTGCGGGCGGTAGTGGCGTTAGGCATATGGTGGATTCAGTAACTATTTGTAATGCCAGTAGCGTAATTGCTGTAGTTTCAATTTTAACGGCGACAACAGCAATGTACACGGTGCATGTGCCGGGTAGCGGGAGTGTCTCCAGTACCTTTCCGACTGCACTTAGAGGCGGGGATAATGAGGATTTAAAGGCTCAGGTTCAAACCTCTGGATTTTCAGAAGCAACTCCAGGTGGAATTTATGTGAATGTTTCGGGCTTCTCTGACTAAGAGGACAGATGTTACTTCCGCTTTTATTTAATTTAAATAACCTACCCGTTTACCAAGTTGAGGGCACGGGCGGTTTTACGCTTGCTGGTTCTGCGCTAGCTTCTGGAACATTTGAAGCAAGTGTGAAATTTTCTTGGCAAATTGGCGAACCGATTGAAAGATTCTTTAGAGTTGAGACAATATGTGCTCCCACCACTTGTGATACTACTGGAATAGATACAGATCAAACGTGCGATATACTTTGGGGGGTTAAGGGGGAGCAACTTATCTTTAATGTTCTTGCTCGTAGTGTTAGTGAGGTTTGTGAGAAATTAAGAAATAGAGAGTTCATTGTTCCAATTAAAAGTATAAAGGTGTTTACTCGCCCCGCTTTTAAATCGGATAGAGCGTTATTGGAAGCTCAAGATGAAGACGAAGATTTTACCTGCAATGAACTTGATGAAGTGCCCTTTTGTACCCAGGGAGCATGTCTTGAGTTTTGTTTAGATTATGATTTAACGGTCCCGGTAGTGGCTACTGTGTCCGGTGGTTTTACTTATTTTTATGAGGGTACAGGCGGTTTTACGCTCGGCGGTTCTGCCGTTGTTGCTTCCCCAAATTACAGTTACGTTGGCACAGGTGGTCTTGTTTTGGGAGGTTCTGCCGTAGCTGAGTTTTCTACTGATTTAGGCGAGTTTGAGGTGAAGGCTGTTGCTACAGTTGCAATTTCTGATATAGGCGTGACGTTTGGCACTGTAGATGGCGTGACTTTGGAGCCAACAGATGATCTTGTAATTGTAGATTGTGATTGTACGCCACTTCCTGTTGTATTGCAGTTGACACATGAGATAAACAGGAAGAATGAGTTTGCTAACTTCCTAGTTAGGAATAGTTTCACGCTGAATAAAATACTTCCCTTGCGATACAACAAAATTTGCAAGTCATGGCAATATAACTCACAGTTTATAGGCATCGGCAGGGATGGTGTTACGCAGGAGAGATGGCGGCTAGTTTTTGAATGGGCGTGTACGGATAATTTAGGTTCATATGATTTAGGTAACGCGGTTGTTTGGAAATTTTCAATGTATATGGAAAATAAAAATTTAACGAGTAATTTGGATTTTGATACTAGAATTTTGGTTGCCTTCCCGTCCCAAGGCGTGTGCATTGGTGAATTAAAACTGAATTGGGGATTCAATATAAACACAAGCAGTCTTGATATAACCACTACTAATTCTTCTGTTTTTGTGGATTATAAAATACTTCAAGATGGAATTGGATTATTTAAGTCTCAAAGTTGGATTGACGACCCTATATTAGGGTTAGGAATTAGTCAATTAACGAATTCAGGACTAACAAATACATTTGATATTAGACCAATATTCCCACCAAGTGCAAAGAAGTTATTAGGGGATGGAGAGACAGTACAAAATGCTTTTGTTCCAGCAGGATAAACGATGGGTGCAGCCTTATTAGTCATTTTTTATATTATTCTGACCTGCGGCTCTATAGCAGGCGTTATCTCTTTAGTTATCTTAATAGGTATGGGCAATGCTACGGTGCGATCTAATGAGGAGATAGCTCAAAGGCTTAAAGAAGTGGAAGATATACTTGTTTATCTTGCTCGTTTACAACAAGAGCTTAACCAAAAGCGACAACATTTAATGGATTTATCAGGTGTCGGAAATTATGACCCAAGGTATATTCCTAGAACCGATTTAACCAAAGATCGAACCGAACCTATTGATCCTACTGGCGAACAAACTAACGAAAAAAACTGGGAAGAAGGAGTATAATTCTTTCCAGTTTAATAAATAAGACAACATATATTTTACAATAAGGAACTTTTTATGCTTACTATAAATGAACGTAATGATCTTATACTTAATTATCTTCCTCTGGCGAACAAAATTGCTTGCAATAAAAAAAGAGTTGTCCCTTCTCATGTCAATCTTGACGAACTTAAATCAGCGGCTTATCTAGGCTTAGTGGACGCCGCTTCTCGATATGATACTAAATATAATTTCGCCCCCTATGCTTCAATTCGTATTTCTGGGGCAATATTAGACTTTCTAAGAGAATTAGGTTGGGGAAGTCGCGCCCAATATACTGTAATATGTTGTGGGGATGATTACCCTGAAGATTGGTTTGCGAATGATGAAACCACTAAAGAGTTTGAAGAAATTACAGAATGTCTTTTAAAGAGTGAACGACAAATTTTAGTATGGTATTGTATTTATAGATATACCATGAAGGAGATAGGTCAAAAAATATCACGAACAGAATCGAGAATCAGTCAAATAATATCAAGGTCAAAAGATAAAATTAAAAATCAAATGGGGGTTTTATGCGCAGCATAGGTTTAGCGGTATTGATTTTGCTTTTTGCGTGTCAGGTAAATGCAGCAGACTACGTTTCAAAAGTTATTGAAAATGGGCAAATCCGATGGACTAAAATTCCAATGCCCCTTGGCGTGTCTCATATTCCTGATTTAAAGAATTTAGAATGGCACAGGAGAACCGTAGGCAACATAGAAATTCTTGCTTTGGACGACGCCCAGGGGGTTTATTTAAAACAGACTTTGCCAAGGATTTTGCCTTGGTTGACTTCACGATGGGGGTTACGGCCAGCCAGATTATCTGTGCCCGTTAGGATGTTGGTGGTTAATGATGCGGAATTGATGAAAAAACTGTTTAAAATACAGTATTCAAAGGCAGAGCCGTTTAGGAATTACGAGGGACAAATCCTTCATGTTGTTTATTTGCTATTTGATGGCGAGCCACTTGATTCTATATCCGATCCAATGACTGTTTTAGCATTGGCCGAACAGTCTCGCGCGGGTGGTGGAGATTTTGGACTTTGGGCACAAAGAGGTATGGTAGGTTTAAATGGCTCTTTGAACAAGGTTAAGGCAAGGATGGCATCTCTGGCTGGTTTGTCCCGTAATAATCAGCTAATGTCTAGTGGAAAGCTCTTTACTTTGACCCAGGATCAATGGTATAAATTAAAGCCTGGAGAAAAAGCGCTATTTGACAATCAATGTACCGCTCTTTGTCTTTTGTTGAGAAAAGAGTTTGGTCAACAAAATCTGCATATGTTTTGGAGAGCGGGCAGCACTGAAGGGGCTTTTGCTCAAGTGTATGGATTTTCAGGATTTGCAGAATTTGATAGGAGCTATTTTAGATATTGTTTTGACATTGCCAATGAAGTTTCTGCAAATAAAGCACCAAATCATTACTTGCAAGTTAATGCAAAAAGATAACTGGAGATTATAATGTTTAGTTTAATTGGATGGTTGATATATGGCCTTATTGTTGGTTTAATTGCTAAGGCCCTACATCCCGGAGAAGATCCGGTGGGCTTTACTTGGACTATGGTTGTCGGTGTTGCAGGCTCATTTATTGGCGGTTTCATAAATTGGGTTATCGGCAATGGTGCCAGCCCTCTTTCATCTTCTGGTATTTTAATGGGAGTTGTAGGCGGTGTTATATTTCTTGTTACATGGCGTTGGTATCGGCTCCGAAGTCAAGAACGTAGTTTTATTAGCGGGAGGCGGTTGCGGTGATAAATGAGGATATTGTAAAGTCGCTTAGACACCGATATAGTGAAATTCATCCTCTGATTTTTCATCGTTCATGTGAAAAGGCCAGAACCGCTGGTGAATTATTTGATATTTTGGATACTTTTAAGGATGATTATCCTCAAGTGTGGGATGAGGATGTGCGAAGATGGGTTAAAGCTGATGATTTATTTCAATCACATAAATATGAGCCAATTTAATGTTAAGTAAAGCCAATTTTAATAACGAAGTTATACAATCCAAAGAACCTGTTCTTGTTGATTTTTGGGCCACTTGGTGCGGGCCTTGTTTGCATTTATCGCCCATTATTGACAAGCTGGCAGAAGAATTTGAGGGTGCTAAAATTCTAAAATTGAATGTAGATGAAGCGCATAGCCTATCATCCAAGTACGGCGTCACAGCTATTCCCGCTTTATTGTTCTTCAAGGATGGAGAGGTTGTAAGTAGGATGGTTGGGCTGCAAACAGAGGACGCAATTCGTGAACGATTAGAAGAAATGAAACAATGAGGCCATTATGAAAAGGGTAGTTTTGACAGGAGTAGGCGGGTTCATAGGAGCACACTGTGTCAAGCATTTCATGGAAAAGACGGATTGGCAAATTGTTGGTGTGGATTCGTTTAGACACAAAGGAACCCACCAAAGATTGTTGGATATAGCAGGCGATTATATTAAATCTGATCGTTTTGAATTGGTCACAACTGATTTATCTGTGCCTTTGAGCGAACCTGTTAAAAATTTAATATTTGACACGAAAATAGATGGTCGCGGCAATGTTGTAAGAAGAAAAATTGATTATATTATCAATATGGCCTCTGATTCTGCTGTAGAAAGATCAACTGTTGATCCTGTTGGTTGTTTTCAGAACAATACCAATTTAGTTTTAAACATGCTTGAGTTCGCCAGAGAGGCTAAGCCGGACATATTTTTCCAGATTTCAACGGATGAAGTATATGGCGAAGCAGGCCCAGATCAGGCTCACCACGAATGGGACGTTATATTGCCCAGTAACCCTTATGCAGCATCAAAAGCGGCTCAGGAGGCCGCTGCGGTAGCCTGGTGGCGAACCTACGGTGTTCCAGTGGTCTTGACTAACACGATGAATAATGTTGGTGAAGGTCAAGATCCAGAGAAGTTTTTGCCAAAAATTATAAAGATGGTGGCAACTAATCAAGAAGTGCCGATTTATGGCGAAAGCGTAGATGATATCGGTACTCGCTTTTATTTGCACGCTGCCAATCACGCTGATGCAATTGTGTTTTTATCCAAACAACCTGTGCCAAAATATGCTGATGGAGCACACCGACCGGCTAGATATAACGTGTGTGGCGATGTGGAAATGAATAATCTGCAATTAGCACAATTGGTTGCAGAAATAATGGGCATGAAATTAAAGTGGCGGTTGGTGCCCTCAGATTCAGCCCGGCCAGGTTATGACAAGCGGTATGCTTTAAATTCTGAATTGATGACACGAATGGGTTGGACCCCGACGATTTCATTCCGCAAAAGCATGGAAAGAATCGTCAAATGGACGATGGATCATCCACATTGGGTTATTTAATGGCCCTTTTTCTGCCTCCCTGGAAGATCAGTTTACATTCTCGTTCTCGGCAAGTATAATACAGGCATGGTTTGACCTGTCTAACTGTCTAAAAATTTTCAAGGAGGCTTAAATCGTGTTATTGCCAGGACTTGGGTTGTTCGTGCTCGTTATGGGCACCAGCTTTGCCACGTTATGTATTGCCTGTTGGCTTTCCCCCACTTTTAAAGCAGAGACGAAAACAGCGCTCAGAGAATCGTTTTTTGTCTATTTTGAGCCTATAATGACGGTTTGGTGGATGATTTCGTGGATTTTCAAGTGTCCATTATGGGCTTATGAGTCCTTACGCCGCTGGATAGATGGCGTTCGCGCAAGAGGGCGGGTCCGCGCTGCGAGGGAGCAAGAGAAAAATAGATTATATGAACAATTAAGCAAACAGCCTGAATTGTTGGGTGAAGTCAGGAAAAAATTAGAAGGATTGAGTGATGACGCCCTTGGAGTTCATCGCCAGACTGACGAAGAAGCCATAGACGCTGCACTCAATGCCGGTGAAAAAACCATAGCAGTCAAAGTAGCTGGGCCACTTGTTGAAATGGGGGGTGATCCCGTTTCGAGTAGAAAAGGTCATGGCGATGGACACGACCAAGAAACACCCTAGAGGAGAAAAATTATGGAAGTTGCAACTCCAATTTGGTTGACACTTGTCGCAGTAATTGTTTTAATTTAAATCACCGAGAAGACGATAATGAACGTAGTGACGGCTGATTGGCATTTGGATCACGGTAATATTATAACATATTGTGCCCGAACTGCCTTTATGAACGATAGCGAATTGGCGGAATTTAATGCAGTTCCGAGAGAAAAAAGAGGCAGAACAAAGATTCGTTATTCGCAGGCAACAATCAATCGAATGAATGACGCCATTATTGATGGCGTTAATGCCGTAGCTGGCCCTGATGATGTGGTTTGGAACCTTGGCGATGCCATTTTTGCCGGTAGGAATATCGAGAGATGTTTTGAACGGCTGTTAGCATTTCGCAAAAGAATTCACGCCAAGAGAATGTATTTAATTTTTGGCAACCACGACAAACTTATCAACCCAAGTCTAAATTATAAGCGAAATGCAGAAGGCGTGATTTTAATGAACCGTCACGCTTGGACGCCTATTCTTAAAGATAGACAAGAAGCTTTTACTGAAGATCAATTCCATCAGATTTTTGACCGAGGGTTTATACGGCATACTACCTATTTCAAAGGCGTCCGATTCACAATGGATCATTACGCCGGTTTGGTGTGGGAAGGTAATGGCCGTGGCACCTGTATGTTGTATGGCCATTCACACAGCAATTTGGAACCTTGGGTGGAGAAGTATATGCCAGAGGCAAAAATGATTGATGTTGGGATTGATAATCGTGCGAGAATGGGACTCGGATACACCCCCTGGATGGAAGATGAATTATTGCAATATATGGCAGATAAAAAAGGAACACCAGTGGATCATCATGGCGCGGAGTAAAAATAGTAAAAATAAAAAAAGTCGGGATAAGTCGGATAATAAAAAACCTGCAAAAGATAAAATTGAAATGTCAGGTGTCGTTATCGCAGCTTTGGGTGGCGATAAGTTTATGGTCCAACTTGAGGGATCACAACAAGTGATGGCTTATATGGCTGGAAAGATGCGCAAGTTTTACATCCGCATTGTTCCTGGCGATGTTGTCACTGTTGAGTTGTCTCCCTATGATCTAACCAAAGGAAGGATAACGTACAGAGAACGATGAGCATTTTCAAACAATTCAAACTGATCTTCAGAGTTTTAAATAAGAAACTCGACACCATGTCGTCAGTGGGCCAGCAATCGTTTGCGTGTCTCACTGCTCTTCCTCCAATCTGGCTTGTTCTTTCTGAATGGAGCAGCTACACTGCATGGGGTCTTACGGCACTCGTGGCCGTTTGGTGGTACTTTCGAGTCGCGTGGAAGAATGGAGAGTTGTGATGGCCAATCACATGACGGTTAAAACTAGAAAGCACATGAAGCCTGAAGATATCACTCAGATTCTAAACGACCTGAATAAATCTCATTTTAAGGGCGGATTGGAGTTTGAATACTGCGAAGGTGGTTGGGGAGATCACACTTGGATTTTCAAATACGTTGGCAACGATGGCAAAGAGTGTGGTGACCGAATTTGTTGGCTGAATGGGAAACAGCATTTTGAAATGCGTCATGGCGGCGGTAGTCACTTCATGTGGTGGCTTGATTGCACGGTCTGCAATGAATTGGGCGTTAGATTCAATGGCATGTTGTGTGACGATGGAGACGGCGAGAGGCGTAAGGGAGTGCCTAACAAATATCCTGAGTTTGTTGCCTTTCTCAAGATGATGTGTACTGGCCCCGTGGATAGGGGAGAAGATTTCCTTCGAGCCAGAATGCAAATGGAGTGTGAGTGGGGCACGCCGCCCGAACACACTCCCGATCTAGGCGAAAAGCTCGACTTAGAGGTTGTGTTTACTCAATTTGAGGCTGCCGATGATTGATCTGGGGCTAAAATACAAATTTGATGGAAAAATGGTGACATTATGATGTTTCTTGAAGATATGGCAGGCATCAAGTGTGGGCATCCAGGCTGTGATCATAAAAGTTGTGATGGCTTATTGTGGTTGCATCAAGCATGTCATACGAAGAAAGGGCTGACTCTCCGTTGTGCGGATAATGCTTTGGTGATTAGTTGTGCAGTGTGTCAACAAGGCGTAGTGAAAATTGCGATAGTCCGTGAAATTAAAAACTATGATCTTGTTTGGGTCACACACCTTGAAGGAATGTTGTTCGTTAAGGAAATGGAGACTGAACGCACGCTCGAAACTGTGGATGTAGCAAGTTTGAAGGAGCCGGTATGAACCCTACACGCCTGGATTTAGCATGAAACACTTTGGCCCGACACTCTTGTCCCCACCCGTGGGCGAAATATGTCAATGGTGCGAAGAACCTATTGCAGAAGGTGACAGGGGCGTTTTTTATAATGATTTTGAGAATCAGCCATGGCACGAAGAGTGTATCACCCGATTTACGGTCGGTTCAGTAGGCCATATTTTGGGCATCTGTTATTGTCACAATGGGACTTATGAAGACCCGCCAGGATTAACTAGACGCCAAAGTGCTAAAGCAGCCTATTTGTTTTGGGTTGGCAGTATGTTTGGACGCGGTGAACTTAACAAGGAGTTTTTTGAAAATGAAAGATTCTCAGGACAAGAACTTGGCACGTAGTTGCACTACGCCGCCCAAGAAATTAAAAAAAACGGCCCTTGCTCGACTTGACTCAAAACCAGTGTCAACGGGCTTTTTGGACGATACAGACGAGCCAGCCAGTTCGACTGTACAAAAGCCAGCAGCAAGACCAACTGGCAAAAGCTTGTCAGCAGAATCGTCTTTCAACTCAATTTTGCTGGAAAAGCAAGTTACAGATTTTTTGGGCGAAAACCAGGATAAAGAGGAAGCTTGGCTAAAGGTTGAAGTAGAGGTTCCTAAAGTTGCAAAGGTGCTATTTAGTCTTCGTAAAGGATTACGACAAAAAGATCCAGTGTTGTTTATTGAAAATATGGTTATAAAAATCTCGGCCAACACTGAATGCGTGTTTGACCGAATTGTCTGTGAAATTATTGATGTAATTCACAAGTGCAATTCGTCGAAGTGGACCTTTTATGTACTCCCAATGGAAACAGACATTTTGATTCCTTTGAAGAAGGCGGGTTGGGGCCAGTGTAAGGGCGAACCCAATCAACCTCATGGTTGTGCATTCAAACCCCGCTTAGATACTGTTTTGAAAGAGGCCCCGCAAAAGGTACATAAAAAGGTACATAAAACCGATCCAAATGATCGTGCTCAAAGAGGGCGAGAAAGAAGCAAAGTGGAGAATATGGACGCCGAAATTGCAAAAACGGCTGAAGGGATAAGGAAAAGATTAGAAAGAGAAAGAGAAAAAGAAAAAGAAGAAGGGGAAAATCAAGTTTGAAGTTTACTTTCTTCTGTTCCGAAGTATAATGA
>SMVB01358843.1_pt1 | contig 11014 bp, 8 predicted proteins | sample 2456461 | NCBI WGS metagenome assembly SMVB01 (sample SAMN11095934, study PRJNA526329) | marine sediment metagenome | biome: Marine sediment; feature: Surficial sediment; material: Deep marine sediment; isolation source: Hadal surficial sediment | place: Pacific Ocean | collected 2014-05 | depth 0-1...
AAAACCGAAATAGGTCATAAATAGAGTGTAAAGGCCGGCGTACCAAAAGCTGGGCGAGATGTTTTTTGCAAATCCGAAAATAGTCCAGTTAAAAGTCAGGTAGTCTTTCCAATTGAGCGGGTTGCCAGCCGGATCGGTAAACAAATTTTGGTTGAACGGCCACCAGGGCGCTTTGATTGCGTAAACCGAATAGAAGACAGCAAACATCGCGGCAAGGAACAAGACCCGTTTGACGTCCCAGCTGCCGTCTAATTTGATGCCGATCTTGTTGAAGAATTTAATTGGCAGTTCAGAGCCGATCATTTCAAAAACCTGATCGTTCTCAATTTCGGTGACTTGTTTATCTTTTTCGAGTTTGACCGAATCTTTGCCGATTTCTTTTAAATGCGTATCTAAATAAAGCGTGAGTTTTTCCTGTTTTTCCAATTCACGCAGTTTGTCCACGTTGCGCTTTTTGGGAAAAACCAGCTCCTCGTCAATGGTGACCATGGTGACGTTGTTATGCGGAGCCAAGGCAATCGCAGCCTCGGCAGCAACGTCTCCGCCGCCGTAAATCAGAATATTTTTTTCATTATACTCGTCCGGGTCGGCTAAAAAGTGAGCGATTTTTTCAGCATATTCTTTTTCCCCGGGAACGCCCGCTTTGCGGGGATTGCCGGCCTTGCCAATGGCGAGAATCACATATTTCGCTTTGTAAACTCCTTTGGAAGTGGTCACCACAAATAGATCCGTGAGCTTTTTAATATCGCTGACCGACTCGTGGCTGTTTATTTTAAGCCCGCGGTCCCTGATTTGTTTTTCCCAAATTTCCAGGAATTCTTCCTTTGAGGATTCTTCACACCACATGGACGACTCAAGGGGAACATCCAGCGGCTCCATAAAAAGCGGCTTGCCTTTGGTAAATGAGCGGATTAAATTCGCCGGCTTGCCTTGCTCGATAACAATGTAATTGAGCCCCAGCTCCTGTGCCCGGTTGGCCGCCCCAATTCCGGAAGTTCCTGCGCCGACGATCAGAACGTCATAAACATCAGTTGGTAGATTCAATGATGGTTTGTTCTCAAAAAGCCGGTTAGTCAAGTTGTTGCCCTGGTTTAAGCCTAATTTGATCAGGGGTATTCCGCTGACTTCGCCGATAATGTATAAGCCGGGAATGTTGCTTTCATGTTTTTCGTTTACTTGCGGAAGTTTGACAATGGCAGGGTCGAACTTCCTATCGAATAGTTTTCCTAAAGATTGCTTTGTTATTTCGATGAGAGAAACCATAACGACTCAAATTGTAGTTTTATGAAGAATGTGGATTATTTACAATGGTGTTAACTGCACCACAGAACAGAATATTCCAATTTAGGTTTGATTCAATTTAAATTCAAATAGAAATTATCTAAGGAGTGGAATAAAAGGAGTTTTATGGGCGACGCATAACTGACCTTATTAGAGCCCAGTTTTATTTTAGCAAAAGCATGAGTTTTGTAAAAAGAGCTTTCCCATTTACTTTAAGCGTGTAATAATAAGTCCGGCTTGCAACGATTTTGCCTGCAGCATTTTTCCCATCCCATTGTATCTGATGTTCTCCAGCGTCTCAGGGTACGTGCCGCTGACAACATCAAAAATGACGTCACCGCCCACACCATTATCTAAAGAAGCTATAGCATCTGCAAACGAAATGAAATCACCGCCGCCGGAGGGATCGATTATGAAACTACCTACCTGGGCTTGTGCTGAATCTGCAAAATATACTAAAACAATTAAAATGCATAGACGAGGTAATCCCCCCAATTTGCTCGTGTGTCGTTTTGAAGTAAGCATAGGTTGCCTCCTCGCTTGCATTTAGATTTTTCAGATAAGCACGTAAAAAGATTATTGGAAGAAATGTCTATAAATAATTACTGGCAAACTAGATAAAATGCAAGAAATTGTTTTTACGGGAGTTCCGGTGTTACACAATTGTAAAATTTAACCTGGAAGATTTTGGTTAAAATTTCTTCAACAGGGCAATTTGACCGGCATGATAGAGGTCGTGTTGAATCACGCCATGAAGCATAAAATAATTTGAATAATTCTCTCCGATCGCAGGCTCGTGCAATTGGGAATCGTCAAGTTTTGCTACCGCTTCGGCAAGTTTTTTATGTGAGGCGTCGAGTGCCCCCAAAGTCTTTTCCCAGGCGGCTTCGCCGGTAGCGGTGACTTCGGGCCAGTCTTCTTCGGGAGTCGGCTCGAACGCTTCACCGGCAAGTCTTCGTCCGGTGGCGTCTTTCCAGACTTTGATATGAAGCACGAGCTCCCAAATGCTGTGCGCGTTTTGAACCGGCCTGGCGGCAGCTTGTTCGGCAGTCACGTCAGCCAAAAGCTGCATCACAGACGGCCCGTGCCAGGCGTCGCCACGAAAATTGATTTCGAGTTGATCTGAAATTTTGTTAATTTCTTTCACTATCTCGGAAAACTTTCTAATTTTAGCAATTCAGCAAGAATCTTCGCCTTTGAGAAACCTTTTGCCCTGCATAAACTAAGCTCTGTAGTTGTCCGGCTTCCAGTTCTTGACGGCTTTTTTAATATTGTCTTCCGACATATTTTCCGAAACTGCTTTCTCTGCCAGTTCCTGAAATTCATCATCGGAGGCAAACCGCAGGCCGATAATTTGACGAGTGGTTAGTTTCGAATCCAGGAGTTTGCCGGTCATTGCAAAATGGCGCAAATTCTCCTCGGCGCGGATGGCTCTGTCCTGGGCTTTCAGAGCAAATGCCCTGAAAAGGAAAAAGGTAATAAGCATAGACAAAGATGTGACGAAAAGTAGTGAAGCGCTGTAAAACCCTGTCCCGCCCATTGCTTTAAAGAAATTAATTCCCGCGCCAATCATGGTGGCTAAAACCATGAGTGATAAGACAAAGTGATAGACAGGCACCCATCGTCTGTGGTTTGAATAATTTTGTGCCATTTTCCCCTCCATAATGTGATAAAAGAGATTTCTTCAAAACGACCCTGTCATTTCGACCAATGGGAGAAATGATTTTTATGGTAGATTATGAATTAAATAGATTTCCCGCTAAAGCCCGAAATGACAAATCAAGCTGTTTTGTCGAAGTCTTGAGTTAGAATGAATTGAAAATTAAGTAAATTGTTGCAGTTTTGCAACTTATAATTTTAAAATGAATGAAGCTTATGAATTTCGACAAAGGATTAGGGTAAATCAGGATAGGTTCCCGGAATCAGGATTGGCAAAGGCTCTCCGAGTCGTTCACTCACCATTTTAATAAACTGCAGGACAGGATCGTCGAGTATTTGAAAATTAATCGGTGAAATTTGCTTTTTTAGATTCAGGAATCCCTTGCTATTCGGGATTTCTATAATTTCTACTTCCTGAGATTGTTCTAAACCGGCCTCTTCTTTGGCAATTTCGATGGCTTGCATTAGGCCGCCTATTTCGTCCACCAGCTTCATTTCCTTGCCGTCGATGCCGGAATAAATCCGTCCTTCAGCAATTTCTCTAACCCGTTCCACTGTCATGCTTCGACCTGCAGCAACTTTTTCAACAAAATCCCGATAGTGCTGCCTGATAATAGTCTCGGCTTTTTGCCGTTCATCCGGGGTGAGGTTTCGCGCCGGTACCTGCAGCCCGGTAAATGGAATACTGATACCCCGGCTCAGGTCGGCGTGTTTGCCGCGCTGCACAAGATCCGAAGTCATGCCAAGCTTCGCGCCGATTCCTTTGTCATAGACCCACCCGAAAATCACACCAATCGACCCGGTGATGGTGTTGGGTCCGGCCAGAATTTTATCGCCATACATGGAAATCCAGTAGCCGCCGGAAGCGGCAACCTGGCCTTGCGAAATAATCACCGGTTTCGTTTCGCTGCATTTTTTGAGGGCTTCAGCAACCAGATCGCTGGCCATGCCGTCGCCGCCGGGAGAATCGACCCGGAAGACGACCGCTTTGACAGATTTGCTTTTGCCGAGGGCGAGGAAAACTCGTTCCAACCAACGGGCGCGAATACCGCTGTCCATGGCGCAGACGCCCAGGCCGTAAACGACCGCAACTTTCGGTAAGGTTCCCCAGTTCTCAGGAGGTAAAGCGTTAGCAAGCAGTTCAGCCGCTGCAAGGCCTTTTTTAGACTCTGAGGTCATTTGGTTGATAATGCCATCTACACCGGACCAGCGCGCCAGAGTGTCTACCAAGCCTGCTTCAAGCGCTTGTTCGGGGGCAAAGTAAGATTCATCGTCGATGAGCCGGTCGAATTCCTCAGTCGAAAGATTGCGGGCAGCGCAGACTTCGGAACGCGTGAGTTCGTACCAGTCGTCCAGGTAATCCTGGAGCTGCTCGCGGTCTGCTACCGACATCGAGTCCCGGCTGAATGTTTCGTTGGCGGATTTATATTTAAAGAACCGCCATTCCTCAAACCCCAGGCCGAGTTTCTCCAATGTTCGTTTGAAATAAGTCCGCCCGAGCGCATATCCCCGCAGCATAATCGAGCCCTGGGGATCGAGCACAACTTTGTCGGCGACACTGGCTAAATGGTAACTCGTCATTTGCGCCCTATCGATGAAAATAACCACTTTCTTGCCCGAGCTTTGCATGTTCTTCAGGGCTTCCCGAATCTCCCAGGCGTGCTCGGGTCGAATTCTCATTCCGGAGAGATTCAGCGCAATGGCGCTCACCCGCGGGTCTTCAATGGCCGCTTGAATGTTTTTTAAAATATCCATGAAGCGCAGGGTGCCGTCAAGAAATTTGTATTTAAGATAGTCCACACGTCCTTTTAAGGCCAAAGTTGTGTAGCGCTTATTTTTTCTGAAATGTGTTTGAAGGAGACTCCGTTTCATGCCGCCCCTTCGCAGGAAGTAAGAATTGGAAGCATAGTTCGCTTCCGGATCAAAATGACTTTGAGTTCCCATGCCCGATTTTCCAAAGTTGATGCTCAGCCCAAGGGTAAAGGCATCTGATTCGAAATAGCGGCCGACTAAATGAAATCCGGGCGTTAGCTGCAAGGCTGCCCCGGCGCTCCACGGTGCATTCTTGATTTTGGTGCCTTTTTGAAGTGCCGCGTCTGCAAACAGAGTCAGCCTCGGTGTTCCGAATGGCCTGATGCCGATTTCAGCAATCCCTTCCCGGCTGCTGCTTTCCAGCGAGAAATTTCCAACCAGGCCGAAAGAGAAATATCGGGAGGGTCTTAAAATCGTTCCGGCAGAGATCAGGCTTTCTCTTGCCGACGCATCAGACTTGCCTTTTGACCAGCCGTATGCCAGACCAAAACTAAGTTCAGGTGAGCCAATTCCCGTGGAGAGGCGAAAATCGGTCACTCCGACGCCGGCAATTTTTTGCCGCTGCACGGAAAATCCAAAGTGCCTCATGCCGGAAAACAGGCCCCAATTTTTGAGCGAAACCGGGTCTGTGCCGTCGGTAGACCAATAGAAACGAAACTCGGGTTGATGCAGAAAAATAAGGTTAGCGGGATTCGCAGAGCCGACCAAACCGCCTTCAAAAGCAGCGGGAGATGCCAGCAGGAAACGGTTGCGGGTATAATAATCAGGAATGGGTTGGCTTAAAGATGTTCCGTAAAGCGCAGCCAATAAACAAATTGAGAGAAAGTGTTTCATGGTAATCTTAATTCATAAACCTCTCGGTCAAGAGAAAAAGCATAGAACACCGTTTTGGGTTGTTCCTTGCAAATACGATCATCGGTGTCGTCGTTGGTGTCGGTTGTGTGGTCGTCTGTATAGTCGTCTGTGTAGTCGGCTGTGTGGTTGCTTGTGTTGTTGGTGGCGGCAGCCAGTACTGGATTGCATGCTGGGTCAGCACCGAGATCAACAACGCCCAGCCAAAACTGAGAAACGTCCCGATAATGATATACTCGGCAACCTTGCGCTCACCGGCATTCTTGATCTCACCGAAGCGAAGGATTGACTTGGCGGCAATGAGAAATCCGATCCCAGTTGGTTGATTAATTAGTAGAAACAGCATGACAAGGAAGCGCTCAAGCCATCCAATGTATTTGCCCCCATTTTTCAGTCCTTCAATACCTTCATCGCCAATCTCTTCTGTAAAAGAACAGGTGGCTTTCCCGACCAGGATTCCGCCAGCATGAACTGTGAGAATCAGTCCTGAAAGAAAGCTCATAGATGCGAAGTACCACTGAGACAGTCCGTTCGGCAAAGCCGTAGCCCACCAGCCACTCGTTGCTGTATCAGGAAATAACCAGGCAAGTCCGACCAACACTACCAAATGTGCGCACTGGTCTATGAGGAACGGCACCAAAGAATCCGCCATTCGGTACACTTTTATAGCATCTATTGCGAAGTGCATCAGGAAGATGGCAACCAGAATCGGCCAGTGAAACGCCCCCATTAACAGGCACGAGATAGTCGTCACGATGGCAACATGAATAAGCAACACTCCAATATTTCGTTTGTGCTTCACTATCCATTTTGTCTGGAGAGTAAAGTCAGCGAGCAAGTGTGCGGTCAGGATTGTTACGAGTGTTTCTGGCATTTTAAAACTGACAACTATTTTAGGTTGCTTCCACTTAGGCAACTATTTTAGCTTGCCTCCACTTAGGCAACTATTTTAGGTTGCCTCCACTTAGGCAACTATTTTAGGTTGTCTCCTCTTAGACAACTATTTTAGGTTGTCACTCCTTTTTGATTGAATAATGGATTCCCATGCCGTCCTTTCGAATTGATGGATAGCTTCTCGAATGGCATACCAGTTCGCACCGTTTAGAGCATTGGTCACGGCTTGCCTTGAGACAGTTGGATTCAGCCTCTGAGCGATCTCTTCATGGGTCGGTTCCCTCGGGGCCAGAGCAACGCTAACGATCTCGGCCTGACGTTTGGTCCATTGGCCGATGAGCGAGTCACAAAGATGCCCGACAACAGACAGCCATTCAGATAAGGGCCGAGCAGACTTTGGAACCACAATAGTCATGTTTGAATACAGTGTCATGCTGTCCAGACCATGACCTGACAGAAAGAAAGCTTCCCCCCTTGAAAGCGATATCCGTTTGAGAGATATGTTTTCAACCTTCCCCATGCCGATAGAGATACGGCTGTCCGCTTTTCCTTCCGCCAGAAGTGAAGCACGCAGAAAAATCCCCACTCGCATCGCCAAAGCCGGGTTCTTGAGTAGCAATTGCCAAGTATCACCACGGAAGAACTCCGGATTGCCTTTGACCAATCCACGCTTCCACCCCTTCACCACTTCCGCAGCGTTGAGCAGAGTCGAAAGAACCGCATCCAGGTTACTCTTCGAAAGGAGGCTGGATTTGATTATATCTCCCGTCAGCACGGCAAAGTATTTGTGTTGATTCATAGGTCTCCCTCGGATTTCCCTTTTCAATTTCAGAGAGCATTTTCAGCACTGTTATTTTCCCCACTCAATCATTGGCAACAATTCCATCGCTGCCTTTTTCTTCTCATCACACAATTTTGGCATAAATCTGAGTGGCCTGAATTGTTTTGTGGCCTAAGAGTTTTGAGACCATGTACAAGTCCACGCCCTGAGTCAAGGCCAAAGTGGCAAAAGTATGTCTTGCTGTGTGGAATGATACCCGCTTGTCGATACCGGCATCTTTGCACCACGGTTTTATCACGTTGCCTAATTTAGATTGACTCGGCATTTTAAAAATGCAGGTGTTTTCCATGTTCAGAATTTTGGAATTATCTCGGTCGGTTAAAATTTGACTGGCCATCGTGGACAGGTACAGGTATTCAAACCCTTAGTCTTTCTTTGCCTAAATTCGATGGTGTCCCCTTTGATTTGTGGCCACTATAAGGCTCTAATGTCGGAGAGCCTCACCCCTGTGAAGCAAGAGAACAGAAACGCCTTTTAACCTCATGGTCTCGGCAAGGCGCTTGAGCCAGTCTCTCGATTTCCGTTAATTTTAAAAACGTTCGCTTGGTTTCCTGCGTCTTTATCCAGCCTACTGTAACTTGTTATAATTTCGTGAATTATCAGATTCCTCCCTGCTCGGTCGGAATGGCAAGGTGGAAGGGCTTTCATAGAAGATAGATTGGTGCGAATTCAAACTCAAGGAATTTTTTGTCCTTTCACAAGTCAGAGTTGATAGGCGAAAAGAGAATGTGTATCTTAAACTGTCAATATTTAACGAAATTGAAATGAAATCAGAAATAGAGATCAAGAAAGAAGCGGAGCTAATAGTCTTGTTTGACGGCGTTTGCGCCCTTTGCGATCGGGCGGTTCAGTTCCTGCTTAACAGAGACAAACGAGGCGTCCTGAAATTTGCCCCGTTACAAGGACCAACCGCTGCGGCAATTCTGAACAGGCATCCGGAAATTGAGGATAATATACGGAGCATAATTTTTGTGCAAAATCATGATAGCGCCAGCGAATCTGTTTCAGTTAGATCTCAGGCGATTCTCGATTGTTTATCCGCCCTGGGAGGTATTTGGCGAGTTGTCTCCTGGCTGAGAATTGTTCCGCTTTTTCTGAGGGATGGGTTTTATAATTTTATTGCCCGGAAGCGTTATCGTTGGTTCGGAAAATATGATGAGTGCATTGTGCCGCCACCAGAGATGAAGGAGAGGTTTATGGAGTAGGGGTTTAGCCTTCAGCAGTCAGCGGTCAGCAAATAATTATAATCCGCTTCTGTGCGTCTTTATGAAAAATGTGAGCATTTTTTAATTTCTACAATCTCATCATTTAGCTCATTGTACTGAATGTTTTCTATGAAATCAAGACTGTTGGCCAGCATGAACAAATGTTCTACCGCCGAGGCTGAACCCATTGCAATTTGAAGAAATCGTGCGAAATCCAGGTCGGTTTCTCTACCACACCCTTCTGCAATATTAGTTGGAAGGGAAGTACACGCCCGTCTAATTTGACTAGTTAAACGATAAAGTTCTTCGCGTGGGAAAGTTGCGGTGATTTCATAAACTTTTAAAGTCAGACGATGAGACTTTCCCCAAACCTGTTGTTTTTCTAAAATCCCTCATGGTTATTTAGCCATCAGTTATAAGCTTTTGAACGGTTCTGTTAGCTGGAGGCTGACCGCTGAAGGCTAACACCTAACTCTTGCCAATTGTTTTACCCAAATAGGCTTTGATCACCGCGTGAATTTCCTCTGATTTCCAGATCTGCAGCACTTCATCGTCGAAAATCCGGCGGTATTTTTCGAAGCGATCTATCACGGGTTGGCGCATCAAACGCTTGGTGCTTTGAAACGATTGGATCGGAATTGCCGCAAATCTTTCGGCGACGGTGATGGCATGCTCGAGAAGATTCTCAGACTCCACAACCTCGTCAATAAGACCAACTCCTATTGCCTCTTTTGGAGAGCAGAGGCGACCGGTGTAAACGATTTCCTGAAAGTGCTGTCTTGGAATCACAAAGCGCAGGATCTCAAGCGGCAAAGTTGGAAAAGGCACACCGACCCGCATTTCGGGTGCACCGATTTTGCCGTTGCCTTCAGCCATCAAACGATAATCGCAGGCACAGGCGACAATGCAGCCTCCGGCGATGGCGTGTCCATTCACCGCAGCGATAACCGGTTTCGGGAAAGTGAAAAGTTTTAACAGTCCGCTGGTTAGCAACGGCACAAACGCTTCAATATAAGCGTTGCCGTCTTTCAATAAACGAAAGAGGTCGACGCCGGCGGAGAAGCATGAACCTGCCCCGGTAAGTACTACGGCTTTGCATTCAGACTTTTCCAAATTGTCTAACTGTTTTATAAATTCCGTAAACAATTCTACGTCGATCGTGTTGACCTTGCCGTGATCGAAGCTCAAAATGGCGATGGATTGCCGATTTTCTAATAGAATCAATGTTGCATCTCCGCTAAATGTAGGGAACGGTCGCGACCGTTCCCTACCGGATTAAAAGTCAATACCCCACCGCAGCCCGATTCGGACTCCGTGGGTCAGCGGCTCCCATTTTAAATCCGGTTTCCGGGTCAATGGCAATTCCCATAGCCCGTCCCTGTGTTTCTCGCCAAGCAATTTTATGCCCCATTTGCTCAAGCAGTTCGGCCGAATCTTTAGTCGTCCCCCATTTTTCAATGCGAATGACATCCGGCAGCCATTGATGATGAAATCTTGGCGCGTTCACTGCATCGAAAATATTCATTTCAAAGTCCACAAAGTTCAGGATAGTTTGCAGCACTGTATTGATAATCGTGCGCCCTCCCGGGCTGCCGATAACCATGATGGTTTTGTCATCTTTCGATACAATCGTTGGCGTCATGGAAGACAGCATGCGTTTTTCCGGCTCCACCAGGTTAGGCTCTGTGCCGATGAGACCGGTTGAATCCGTGCGACCCGGCCAGGGATTGAAATCCCCCATTTCATTATTGTATAAGAAGCCGGCGCCGGCGGCCACAATTTTTGAGCCGTACCAGGCCTCGATTGTGCAGGTATTTGATACCGCATTGCCTTCTGTATCCACCACCGAATAGTGCGTCGTTTCTGAAGATTCGGCCGGCCATTCAAAATTGTTTGGACTGCTTTGGGAGGCTTTGGTCAAATCGATAGTTTTGCGCAGTTCTTCAGCATGTTCTTTTGAAATGAGCCACTCGACCGGGAGGTCCTGATTAAAATCAGGATCGCCCAGATAGTGCGCCCGATCCGCAAAGCCCCGTCGCATCGCTTCCACCACTAAATGGATATAAGCCGCGGAATTGTACCCCAAATCTGTGAGTTGATAGCCTGCCAAAATATTCAGCATGATGGACAACGTGATGCCTCCCGAACTGGGCGGCGGCATTCCCGTAACCGTGTAACCGCGATAAATTATTTCGATCGGTTTGCGAATAACCGCTTGATAAGTTGCCAAATCTTTTTCCGTAATCAAGCCGCCGTTTGCCCGCATATCTGCTGCAATCAATTTGGCAGTTCTTCCTTTATAAAATCCGTCCCTGCCTTTTTTAGAAATTTGCTTTAAGGTTTCAGCCAAATCTTTTTGCTTAAAGATTTCGCCGGGCTGAAACGGGCTGCCATCTTTTTTCAGAAATTTCCTGGCGGACGCCGGATATTTTTCAAATCTTTCCTTGTTGGCCACTAAATCTCGATGAAA
>SMVB01270903.1_pt1 | contig 11012 bp, 9 predicted proteins | sample 2456461 | NCBI WGS metagenome assembly SMVB01 (sample SAMN11095934, study PRJNA526329) | marine sediment metagenome | biome: Marine sediment; feature: Surficial sediment; material: Deep marine sediment; isolation source: Hadal surficial sediment | place: Pacific Ocean | collected 2014-05 | depth 0-1...
AGGATCGTTGCCTTTGAAGCGAGTCCCGCTAACGCGCAACTCATCGAGGATAGCGGTGATCTAGACGATTGCGATATACAGCTTCGACATCAAGCGGTCTCGAATGTCGATGGCACGCTTACCTTCAACGTCGAGCATTCTTCCACGAAAAAAGGCCAGCAGTTGCGCCAGAGCATTTGCTCGACGCGGAAACGAATCGCGGGGAGCCTGGGTATGACTGAAGTCGAAGTCGAATCGATTCGCTTGGATACTTTTGTCCAACAGTTGACTCCCACCCCTGCGAGCATCGCTCTTTGGATCGATGCCGAAGGTAATAGCCATGAAATCCTCGAAGGTATCGAGGGAGTCCGAGACCGAGTCACGATAATCCATGTCGAGGTAGAAACTCGGGAGTTCTGGCATGGTCAGAAACTAAAAGCCGACGTCGTAGACCTGATGGCGTCTATGGATTTCGTTTCTTTTGCCCGCGGATACGATGAGTTTCAGCACGATGTCATTTTTCTAGCCGCACGCACGTTGACATCATCCGGAGTCAACTTTCGGTTGCATGCGTTTCGCGTCTTCATTGTCTCCGCAGTCGCTTATCCCTTTGAATTCATCAAGCGCGAAATCAAGCAGAAGGTTCAGGCGATTCGATCAGCTGTGAGGAACAAGCGCCTGCGTTAGGCACCTGAGATACTGCCGCCACGTGTAGCGGCCGGGTCTCACTTCGGTCAACAACTTGTATATGCCATCCCAACGTTTTCCCGAGCTGATCATTTGCAACACCAGGTAGACCTTCAGCGTATCCATGAAGTGCGCCGCACTCTCTTTGATTTCTGGCGGTATCCGTTGAGCCTGTCTGTAATGTTCGTAGGTGTTCAAAACGGCTTCTATCCCCTGGATACGCTCCGAGAAATCGGCAGCCGGGGAGCATCTGTTCGGCGCGTCCAAGTGTCTTACGGATAGATCTTCCGGGATGAAGTAGAACTTTCCGGAACAGGCGAGACGAAACCAGATTTCAGCATTTTCGGCATACCGGCGTCCCTCTACAAACCCCCCCAGGGACAGGATGTGGTCGCGGCGAAGAAGGACTGATGAGGACATCATGGCGATGCCGTGGTCAAGCACCGCCGCGTAATAGTCTTCTACTACTCCCTCGGCAACGTTACCGGTACGAAGTGAGAGATCGGGGACCGAATATTGGGTGAAGACAGCGCAAACTCCAGGCGGAGTGTGAGCTGCTTTCGTCATGGTTCGTTCGAGAAACCCCTCAGACCATTCATCATCGGCATCCAGCAGCCCTACCCATGTCGTGCCCAAAGCTCGCATGCCGACGTTGCGCGCTGCACCAGGGCCATTATTGGGGGTGCGTATGAGGCGCACGCGCGGGTCCGCTGACTGCTCTACCCAATCCGGGCCGGCATCGGTCGAACCGTCGTCGACGACCACAAGCGACAAATCGGCATAGGATTGACTCAGCACCGAGGCTACTGCCCGACCGATTGTCGCCTCCTTGTTGAAGAGGGGAATCACGACCCCCGCTTTGTCGGACGCCATCATGAATACCTCGAGCCGCTAGCAGGCCTTCGCCCGACTTTTGGTCATCGCGTTCATCATAGGAACAATCGGAGCGCGCTCATATCTGCCGAGCCCGACGTGGCAAGGCACAGGTTTCACGATCTCGAGAGGCGCTTGCTGTTCTCGTTGTTGCGGGCTCATCGGCAAACCGCGATGAGTCTCCGGCGCGCCGTTCTGCCGACGAGGTAGGCGGCGGGGTCGCTCACCGCAAGGTAACGGATGCCACGAAATCGATCCAGCCACCGATCGGGGCTTTCCCGATGCAGCTCGAAGTAATCGTTGGTCGTCATCTCCCAGAACACCTCGGCCAGGCCTGCCAACCGGTGGGCGCGCGCCGCGTACCGCTTGACGCGGAGGCAGGGAACGATCGAGCCCCTCTGGCTGGCGTGGGCGTCGAGGGCAGAGCCATGGGCCGACGCGACGCTCGAGATGTCCACGACCCGGTTGACGAGAACGGCGCTCAGCGGCACCTGGATTTGAAAGATACGGATCCGTGGCCCGTCATCTCCCGGGTAGCATGTTGCCAGCGCCTGGGCCAACGCGTGTGCAATCGCATGGTGCTCGGGATGGAAATCGACCCGTGACGGCGCGTATACGAACGTCGGTTTGCAGCGTCGTAACAGCTCACAGAGTCGCGACTGGAGCACGTTCTGCTGCCACTCTCCCTCAGGGAGTTTGAACCACTCGAATCGATCAATGCGCAAGTGCACGGCCGCCGCTTCCGCCTCGAGCCGGCGCGTCTCCGCCATCTGTTGCGGCGCCAGACCGAACGCCCGCGAACGTCGCCCGTCGGTGACGTAGGCAACGCTCACTTGGGCACCGGCCGCCTCGTGCCGAAGGATTGCGCCGCCACAACCGACGACCTCGTCATCAGGATGCGGCGCGACGACGAGCACCGACCCGTCGTTGCCGAAGAACACCTCCTGCGCTCGCGAAGTTCTCAGGTGGCTCAGGAGGCGAAATCCGGCACTCCACAGCGTGGCGAAGGCCTCCTGTACGCTGCTCTTCGCCCAATCGCGCGGGCGTGCCCGCTTCCGGAATATTGAGCTAGATGAGGTCGAAGTCACCTCCCGCGAGCATCCAGCGCCCGGAGCCGCGAAGCGTTTCGATCCGGACATCCGGATCCAAGATCACCGCGTGGATAGCGAACGTTCCCCAGCTGAACAGAAAGCCTCGACGGCGAAAAAGCCGATGTTGGCGGCTGCCGGGGACCGCCAGGGCGACCGCGATGTCCGCCCCTGCGTCGCGCAGTCTGCCGGCGGCCTCGCGGATGAGCCAGCTTCCAATGCGGCCGTCCGGGTGCGGCGTGACCAACTCGGCGATGGCGCCAATCCGACGACCGTTGACCTCTTGCACCCGGTAGGCGGCGTATCCGAGTGGTTCTTGGGCGTTGCTGGCGACCACGATCCGGTAGGGTGACACCGGTACGTCGAGGAGCCTGTGACTCATCCACGCTTTGTCGCGGTGAAGCTCGAGCTGCTCATTCGAGTCATTCACGTCCGCCAGCCGGTCGAACGCCGCTTCGGATTCAGCCCGATCCATCGTGTCGCACACTCGACCGGGAGGCCGCCGCCCGCCGAAATCCCAGAACCTGTTCCAGAGCCCGCCGGCGGCCTTGAGCCCCGGCAGTCCACCGAGTGGCGACCGTCTCGACAACAACACGTCGGGCTGGATGGGACGGATCATCCAGCGCAGGGATGAGACTCGTTGCCAGCCGAGCGCATCGGTGCGCGACCCGTACTCCTCGTTGGGCATGCCAAGGACGAATGCCACGCCGGCGTCACGCCAAGCGGCATGAGCGCGGGTTACGACTTCGGTGAACACTCCTCGGCGGCGGTTCTCGGGCGCGGTCATAGCGTCCACCGCCACCATGACCGTGTGCTCCCCGTCCGCAAGACGGACGCGCCGTGGGATTCCCGCGTATTGACACACCGGACGATCCTGGCCGTCGACCGCGAGCCACACGTTGGGCGGTGTCTTGGCGTGATCGCCAAGCTTCCACTTCCACAGCTGCGGCGTCATGGGCCGCTCGAACACCCGTTCGAACAGCGCTGCCAGGTGCACCTCGTCGCCCGGACGGTACGGGCGACAGGTCCATGATTGCTGCTCGATCACGATCCGCTCGGTCTCACAACCCGCCCGGTCTCATAACCCGCCCGCCCGCCAGGGCGACAAGTGCAACGCGCACACGCAGCGGCGGCAGATCTCGTCGGTGGAGACGTCGAGATTGCGCCGAAACGCGATCGCTCGGTCGGCGTTCAGAATCTCATCGAGGGGCGCCTGGTGAATGTTGCCGAGCGGCGGGTGGAAGAAGCATGGTCGCACGGTGCCATCCGCCTCGATCACCGTTGACACCCAGGGCGCGTTGCACTTTGGAGCTGCGGGCTCGCACTGCCCGGTGTGGGCCAGAAAATGACGCGCAATCCGCCGGAGCTTGTCGGGCGACTCGGCGATAAAGTCGGACTCGAAGTCGCTGCGAGAGCGGGTGATGACATCTTCGAGCAGGCGCTCGAACTCGCGGGCCTCCTCGGGTTCAAGGCCCACCTCGGCCGCCCTGGCTTCGTCCCAGCGCACCGGCCGGTTGAACGCCTCGGTGGTGATATCGGCCGCCAGGAAGGAGATTTGGTTCAGTGCGATGTCGTGAGCAGCCTCGATGATTCCGAGCAGATGCTTGTAGTTGAGACGCTGAACCACGCACCGCCCGGTGACCCGGTAACTCGGGTCGATCCCGCGCAGTGCCCTGACACCGCCGGCGAGCCGATCGAACACCCCGGGGATGCCGCGAATGCGGTCGTGCAGCGACCGGCTTCCGTCGAGGGAAACGATGACCTCGTCGCACCACCGCACGACCTTCTGCGCGTGCCGTTCGAGGCTCAGGCCGGTCGAGAGCAAGGTAATCCGAACCTCTTGCTCCTTGAGCAGGTCGCACAGCGTCCAGAGGTTCGAGTGCAGCAGAGCCTCGCCACCCGATAACACGACGGACTGGACGCCAAGCCTGCCGAACGCCCTGACATGAGGCGCGAGGTCTTGGCGCGAGAGTTCCTGTCTGCGGTTGTTCGCCTTCCAGATGTCGCACATCACGCAACGGCAATCGCAGCGACTGTGCGGCATGAGAACGACCACCGGCAATGTGCGGATCCGATGGGTCCACAGGGTCGCGTGGCGCTTGACGATTTGACTTGGAGCGAGCATCAGGGCGCCCTTTGCAAGCGGTAGATCGTCAATACCTCGTTGATCAGGTTCTGGCGCGCGATGACGTCGATGATGAGGTCGTTTCGGCGAAAAGCCGCGAGGAACGCTGCGCTATCGCCATCCGAAGAGAGGACCACGAGCGCGTAGCCTCCGGGGGTCAGATGATTCAAAAGCTCCGCCGCAAAGCGCTCGACGACGTCGTCAGAGCGCCAGCCCGTCTCGAAGGCATCGCCGGGCCGGCCTCGGAAGTACGGCGGGTTGAAGAGCACGACGTCGTAACGGCGCCCCTGCACCGGCTCGAAGAGGTCGCCTTCGTAGACAACGATGCGGTCATCCATCGTGTGGAGCAAGGCGTTAATGCGCGCACAACGCGCCGCCTCCGGATTGATGTCCACTGCGTCAACCTGCGCGGCCCACTGTGCGGCTATTACAGCGCCGATGCCGGTTCCGGTACCCATGTCGAGCACCCGCACACCCGGCGGAATCAATGAGTCGTTGAGCGTCCGGGAAAGCAACTGGCCCGTGCGGAACAGCCTGGGATTGAAAACTGACGGCAGCACGACGATGGAACGCCCGGCCACCCGTTCGATCACCATGCGGTTGAGGCGATGGCGCTGAAAGAGCAAGAAGCGGCAGCGTAACAACACGCGCCACACGGGTCGCAGCACGCTCAGCGGCGCTCGAAGATGGTCAGGTGGTGCTCGCACGCTTCGGCTCCACCTGATGTCGCGTCCAGAGCATCCCGAGGCGGCCGAGCCAGGCATTGAAAAAGGTGATGAGCCGCCTGGTCTGGCTGCGCAGACCGTGTCCGTGTTCGCGGCTCAGGGCCACTTCGTTCACCAACCAGCGGATGGCGAATCGGTAGAACAGTTGCGATCGTCTCCCGGCCACCGTGAGGTCCCGATCCGAGCCCTTTTCCCAGCTCGTTGGCGAGACGACGCGGTCGGCCACCTGCCGATAGTATTCCGTGCCTTTGATGGGGTACGCGATGGTGGTGAGAAACGTGTCGGGGGCGGCGGCCTTGAGATAGTCGACCGTCGCTGCGATGTCGGCCGGGGTCTCGCCCTCGTAGCCGAGCATGATGAAGGTCCCCGCTTCGATCCCGTGACTTTGGAGCATCCCGATGACCTCGCCCATGCGGGCGGCGTTCGTGCGCCGTTTCATCGCGTCGAGTACCCGCTGCGAGCCGCTTTCGGCGCCTACCCACAACCGAAAGCAACCCATGTCGGCGAGCGTCTGGATGATCTCCTCATCCAATCGATCTTCGCGCGAGATGGCCTCGAAAGGTACATGCAGCCCGCGTCTCTTCAGCTCGGCAGCGTACTCGAGATTCCAACGATGATGCACCGTAAACACATCGTCGGCGTACCAGAGCATGTCGGGATGATAGGTCTCGACGATCAGCTCCACCTCGTCAGCCACGCTCTGCGGTGAACGGCGGCGGTGGGTGAAGCCGAACACGCTGTGGCTGCACCAGGTGCACTGGTAGGCGCACCCCCGGGCTGTGATCAGAGAAACCGAGCTCCTACCGCGTTCCCGACGCCAGGCGTCCAGGTAGCGCTCCATGTCGATGGCCCCGCGGTCGGGGAACGGCTGGGCGTCGAGGTCGCCGAGGGAGCCACGGGCGGGAGTCTCCACGATATCGCCGTCGGGCGCCCGGAACGCGATGCCCGGGATGTGCTCCAGGTTCTCTGCCCCCTGGCCCAGGAGATGCGGAACGAGCTCTGCGAGCGTCAGCTCCCCTTCGCCGCTGACCACCACGTCGGCTCCGCGGGCCAGATACTCCTCGTGGTAGCTATAGGGCTCTGGTCCTCCCAGCACGACGATGGCCCCCTGATCCTTGGCCAGCCGGGTCATGGCGAGCACGTTGCGGCGCGTCATCAGATTGCCCGAGATGCCGACGATGGGCGGCGCTTCGTTGGCGATGAGGCGGCCGAAGTCGGCGGGGACGTTGAACGTGGAGTCGAAGATCTCCACCTCGAGGCCGCCCTGCTTCAGGTGTGACGAGAGGTACAGGAGTCCCAACGGAGGATAGGGATGCTTCTCTGTCGGATCTTCTTCGAGGTGATAACCGTGCGTCAGCAGCAGATCCATTGGTCTCTTCGCACTCGAGGCTCGTCGGCCACGCTGCTCCGCGATCCTCGCTTCTTGTTGTAGAACTCCCCGGGGTTGCCGTTACAGGCTCTTCAGCACCTGTTAGGACAGCCTGGGCGCCGGATGCAGCCTCTCGATGAGCATCTGCTCCAGCGGAAGACCGTAAAAATTACGCCGGCACCGCCAACGCGACACCGCCTGCAGCGGCCATCTACGCCAGGTTTCCGGCCCCCCAGCAAACCGATTATAGAACTTGAATCGTTCGATCAGGCGGTACTTTTCCGGGCTTACCCAGGGTGCGGCGGAGCCGATGAAGTCGAACTCCGCCCAGTCTTCCAGTGTCGATGGCAACTCGTAGCCCGACCGAACCAGGTCCTCCGTGATGTGCGAGCCGGGGTAGGGCTTGAAGTAGAAGAGCGGCGTCTCGAAACGCGGGCTCATCGCTCGCAAGCGTTTCATGACGCTCACCGTTTCGTCGACGCTCTCGTCGCTCTCGCCGGGAAAGCCGACGATGAAGGGGAAGATGCCGGCCACCCCATGGCGGACGCACATGTCGGCTGTTTCCATCACTTGCTCGATGGTGATGTCCTTTTTCATCCAGTCGAGCATTTCTTGCGAGCCCGACTCGACGCCGACCATCACCCGACGCAGACCGGAACGCACGCAGAGAGCGAACTTCTCCTCATCGAGCCGCACAGCCTGGTCGGCGCGGAGCGTGGCGGTCCAGTCGAACTGGAGACCGCGCTGCAGGAACTGCTGGGCGATCTCCGCCGCGCGGTCCGCATAGGTGAAGAAAGTCTCATCTTGAAACGCCAGCTCGGTGAAGTGATAGCGCTGCCACAAGGCCTCGATCTCTTCACCCATCCGGGAGGGAGCCACTGCCGTCCAGCGACGGCCATAAACGAACGGATCGGCGCAGAAGGTGCAGCGGAAGTAGCAGCCGACCGAAGAAATGTAATCGATTTGACGCTGTGCCTTCAGGCTGAAGTACCGCTCGACCGGAAGCAGCTCGTAGTTCGCGGCCGGCAGGTCATCCATGGCGATGATGGGTCGAGGTGGGTTCAGCTTCGCTTGGCCGTCGTGCCGGTAGGCAATGCCGTTGAGTTGGTCGAGATCCTCTCCACCGGCCACCCTCTCGACCAACTCGGCAAAGGTCGCCTCTCCTTGACCGCGGACGGTGACGTCGACCGAGGGCTCTTGGAGCGTCTCCAGCGGAAAGAGCGAGGGGTGCCATCCGCCCCAGACTACGGGAAGGTCGGGGCGCCGCGCCTTGGCGGCGCGGCTGATCTGCAACGCATCGTGTATGGGGTCGCCGGTGAGGACGGTTATCCCCAGGAGCAGTGCGCCTTCGATCTCGCGGAGCACGGCTGCCACCGGGTCCGCCTCCAACCGGCCGTCAACGATCAGCACCTCGAACCGGCTCTGATCGATGCACGATCCGAGGGCGACGAGTGCCAACGGCATGGTGTAGAACACCGAGCTCGGGTTGTAGAGGACGATCTTCGGCTTGCGGCTCATTCGGAGCTCTCCGGTGTCGGCACGGCCGCCTCCTGCGGTGTCATCGCCGTCGACAACGACTCGACCCGGCGGTCCGCGAGACGCATCAACCGTTGCATCCGAAAGCGCGCGAGCGGCAGCGTGGACCCGTGGTAGAGAGCGGCCCCCGCCAGCCGCAAGGCTCCCCTGTTGAGGCGGGCTGGTCGGCGAAGTGCTCCGAGCAGCAGCCGAGCGGCGCTGCGGGCCCTGAACTCCTTGTGCAGCACACGGTACAACTGCCGGTAGAACTCGGTGGTGTAGGTACCGACAAACATCATGTCGAGGTCCTCCGAGTCGATCCAGTTCTGCTTGTCTCCCAGATCCTGCTCCACCACCCGGTAGAACTTGGTGCCAGGGAGCGGATAGGAGACCGACATGCCGATCTCGTCGGGTCGGCACTCGCGTACCATTCGCCGCGTCTTGTCGATATCTTCCTCGTCCTCGCCCGGATAACCGAACTGGAGAAAGAACCCCACCCGGACACCCGCATCGTGCAGCCGTTCGGTTGCTTCGTAGATCTGTTCGACGCGGGTACCCTTCTCCATGGCATCGAGGATCTTCTGGGAGCCGGACTCGGCGCCCACCCAGACGGTGTCCGCACCAGCGCGTTTGAACGCGTCGATTTCACCTGCCCGCAGCAGGAGGTCGACCCGGCTCTGACACTTGAACCTTACGCGGGCGTCGCGAGCTTCGAGTTCATCCGCGAACCGTGCCATCCAGCCGCCGCGGAGTCCAATGATGTCGTCGGCGAACCAGATGTGGTCGGGGCGATACACGTCCTTCAGCCTGGCCAGCTCGGCAGCGACTTTGGCGGGCTCGCGCACGTGGTACGTCTGTCCCCAGATCGGTTTTGCGCACCAGTTGCAGTGGTAGGGGCAGCCGCGCGTCGTCACCATGTTCATCGAGTAGTAGCCATGGTGACGCTGCCAGAGATCCCGATACCTCCGCACGTCCACCAGGTCCCAGGCCGGCTCCGGGAGTGAATCGAGGTCCCTGATCACAGGGCGAGGCGGCGTGCGCACGACCTCACCCGTTCCACTTTTCTTGAAAGCGAGTCCGGTGATCTGCTCGAGGACTTCCCCGCTCCGCCCATCGAGATGGTCCATCAGCGCACCCAACGTCTCCTCGCCTTCGCCGATGAGGACAATATCGGCCCCATGCGCCAAATACTCTTCGGGATGATCGCTGGCATCTGCCCCGCACACCCACACCTTGCAACGCCTGCGCCGCGCCGCCTCTACCATCGCGAACGCTGCCTGGCGCATGCGCAGTAGGCACATCTTCGACAAGTAGTTGAAGTTGTCCTCGTAGAGGACGGCGACTCGCGGTTGCTGATTCTCGAGAGTGGCATCCCACTCGGCCTCCGACTCGGCCAGCATCGCGTCGAACAGCCCGATCTCGTAGCCGCGGCGGCGTAGGCAGGCCGCGGCGATCAAGGTTCCCAGCGGCGGATACGGCTGCATCAGTCGCCTGAGCTTGGGGTCGAACCGCAGGTAGTACGACTGGCCGAACAAGACGTCAATCATGGCCTTGTCCATAGCGTTCGGAAAAGAGTCGGGCGTAGAGACGGTCGGGGTCGAGCCCCGATTCGCGGGCTGGAAACAGACGTCCCAATTCGTCGTCGGCAACCGACCCACCGAGATGCGCCGCCACTCGATCCCGAAACGCCCGCTCAATCACCGGCCCATAGCCACCCCGGATTACCTCCTGCCGGTCATGACGATAGGCGCGGCGGAATTGCTCTCGCCGCCATCCTTGGTAGTGCAGCCGCAACGGGTAGTAACGGAGGAGTACCCTGTGAAGCGTGCGATCCAGGCCGCTCCCCAACCGTCCGCCCAGGAGCCACTCGAAGGCGCGGGCGAGTCGGGGGCGAGTCACCTCGGCCAGCCGGTTTCGCCGGTCGTCGGCGTGAGAGAGGTTCGGGAGGAAGTCTTCGATCCACCGATTCGCTGCCATAAAGCGCCGGTAGGTGGCGTCGCCCCACAGTGGTACAGCCTGGGCTACCTCGCGGGCGTGATACAGGTTGTCCGGCTCCACCTCCAGCGAGTCCAGCGTCAGGAGGTAGTTGGGGCAGACGCGCACCGAAAGCAACGACGCGATGCGGCGTAACAGCATCGAGCAGACCTGCACGGTCCACAGCCGGCCGCGTTCGGTGACGAGAAAGAAGTCGACGTCCGCGTCAGGGCGCGCATTTCCGGCCGCTTGGGAGCCGCACACAGCCACCATGCGGACGAAAGGAACGTAGGTCAACCAGTGCGCGTAGCGCGCCGCCAGCCGCCACCGTTGGTCGCTGATCTCCTGTCGCTGGCGCCGCACGTCGACGGTGTGTTCGCGGCCCGTCAGGGTGAGAAATCCGTCGGCGTTGGTCAGATGGCGATCGATCAAGCCCGCCAGGGCCCCCGCAAAGACCTCTTTCCCCGGGTAGGGGGCCACCAGGTAGCGGTGCAGCTCATCTTCGGTCAGGGGATACTCGAACAGATCGCTGTACAGAATTGTCAGAAGAATGGCGCGCTGCATCGTGGACAGGTCCTCCCCCCCCGGCGACGACATCACTTCGAGCTTGTCGGTCCCGCCCGTTGGCGACATCACTTCGAGCTTGTCGGTCCCGCCCGTTGGCGACATCACTTCGA
>SMVB01000341.1_pt1 | contig 11009 bp, 6 predicted proteins | sample 2456461 | NCBI WGS metagenome assembly SMVB01 (sample SAMN11095934, study PRJNA526329) | marine sediment metagenome | biome: Marine sediment; feature: Surficial sediment; material: Deep marine sediment; isolation source: Hadal surficial sediment | place: Pacific Ocean | collected 2014-05 | depth 0-1...
TGCTAAATCCCATGCCGATAGTTAATTTTTCTGACATTGGGTAGGGGTTTACAGATTCAAAGGTTCAGGGGTTTATGATTGAATGTGATCAGAGAAGTTTCTTGCCAGACTTTATTGAGTCTCAATAGATATTCTTTAAAACTTTAAGCTTGCAATTGTTTGCTCTTTCCCTGTGAATTTATGGAGCTCTGATTTTAAATTACTGGTGTCCGACTAACTCCCCCTTGGCGAAGGGGGTTGGGGGGATTGACATTGATAACCAATGCTTTACGCTAGGTTCGGTTTTATTTATACATGAGGGCATCGTTTTTCAAACTTAAATAAAAAGGTCGATTAAACGAAAAATTACAATGTTTTCTCATGACATCAAATTTTCCCGGATCCAGTAATTTTAAATGTAGGAATTGTCTTATTTATTGCTGATTCGTTGGGGACTGAGCCGCTGCATTCATTTCTTCCTCACTCAGCCATCCACCACCCAGGGCTTTATAAAGCTTCACATATCCATTAAACAGCATTTTTGTGGTTTCGGATAACCTGAGTTCTGCTTCAAACGCCTGACGCTGGCTTTCGATTAATTCCAGAAAACTGGTTACGCCTTTATCGTATCTTTCTTTAGAGAGACTTTGCGCATTTTGAGCAGCGGCTACATGCTCTCTTCTGGCCTGGAGTTCATCCTTTAAGGTATGAATTTCCACTAGTGCGTCTTCCACTTCCTGGAACGCAGTAATTACTGTTCGTTCATATTCATAAAGTGTTTGTTCAGTTTTATATCTTTCTATTTCGACTCTTCTTTTATTCTTCCCAAAATTGAATACAGGTCCTAAAAGACTTGCCCCGGCTGAATATGCCAAACCATTGGCGGTAAGGGTTGATATATCTGTACTTGCTACTCCAAGCAATCCCGTTAAACTAATGGCTGGAAACCGTTGTGCCTCTGCCACTCCAATTTTGGCAGTTTGTGCATGTAGCAACTGTTCCGCACGCATTACATCCGGTCTTCTGACCATGAGTATGGACGGGAGGCCCACTGGGATATCCGGAGGTAAATTCTGATCCATCAATTCAGCGCCTAACATTATTGGCTTTGGATTCCTACCTAAGAGAATGCTCAACGCATTTTCAGTTTGGGCAATTTTTCTTTCAAATAATGGAACGGCGGCGGCTGCAATTGCCCTTTGTATTTGTGCCTGATTCACATCTATCTCCGGAATAATGCCTTCGTTATATCTTGCCAGGATGATGTCTAATGATTCTTGTCTCAACCGAAGAGTATTTCTTGAAATATATAATCGCCATCTAAAATCCAGTAATAGAAAATAGGTGCCGGTAATTTGGGATATCAATCCTATTTGAACGGTTCGTTTTCCATATTCTGAGGCAGAAAGTTCAGCTTTTGCCGATTCGGTAGATCTTCTGAATTTACCCCAAAAATCAATTTCCCAACTTAATGTTCCAAAACCTGTAAAAACATTAGAGGACCCACCACCTTGCGTGGGAACGCCATTAAAAACATTGCCATTCATAGCTCCGACGGAATATCCAAATCCAGGCCAGTAATCTGCTTTAGCAATTCCAACAGCCACGCGAGATTGCTCGATTCGTGTGGAGGCAATAAGTATATCCTTGTTTTCTTTCAGGCCAATCTGAATAAGGGTATCCAAGACAGGATCATCAAACAACTCCCACCAGCTAATATTCAAAACTGAATTTGTCATGGCCAGCTGAAGACTATCATAACGATAAACCTCAGTTGAGTCGATTTGTGTTCTCGATGAACTAAAATTGGGACCGACCTTACAGGAGTCAATGATAAAAATTGAAAGCAGGATTATACTAATAAATGAAAGTCGATTTATCATTCTGTGGTTCTTTTTCAATTTAGTTAGTAGTTTCTGTTGAAGTGGCCAATTCACGTTCACGTTTTTTCTCATAGCCGGCTATTTTACCTATAAGTACAAATAGCATTGGGTACATAAATATCCCGAGCAGGGTGGCTAATGACATTCCACCTAATAGTGCCATACCCATAACCTTTCGAGCTTCTGCTCCTGATCCGCTGGCAAGAACCAGGGGAAATACACCAAGAATAAAAGAAAAAGCAGTCATGAGTATCGGACGAAATCTGGACTTGGCAGCAGCTATGGCAGCATCAAACAAACTCAATCCTTTTTTGAATTCCTCATTGGCAAACTCTACGATAAGAATGGCATTTTTGGCAGCCATGCCAATGAGCATCACAAAAGAAACCTGGGCAAAAATATTATTTTCAAAAGTTGGACTGAATAACCTTGCGGCCCATAGGGCGAAAAGCGCTCCAAAAATAGCAAATGGCGTTCCAAGTAAAATGCTTAAAGGAAGGGACCAACTTTCATATTGTGCTGATAGAATCAGGAACACAAATAATAACGAAAATGTTAAGATCATCATCAGAGATCCGGAAGCCTTGTTTTCCTGGAAAGACATGGCATTCCAGCTATAGCTCATATCCTGGGGAAGAACACTCTCCGCCACTTCCTTCAAGGCATTTCTGGCTTGTTCCGAGGTAAATCCCGCTGCCGGTCCTCCTGTCACTTCAACAGATCGATATAAGTTGAATCGTGTGGTGTAATCGGGACCGGAAATCGGTCTGATGGTGGCCACGGTAGCTAATGGTACCATTTTCCCCACATTATTCTTTATAAAGAAATTATTTATTTGAGACTCATCTACCCTATACTCGGGCTCTGCCTGAATATAGGTTTTGTACAACCTGCCAAATCGTGTGAAGTCATTTACATAAGCGCCTCCCATAAAGGCTCCCACCGTAGTGTAAAGGTCATTTAATCGAATGCCCAACTTGAGGGCTTTTTCTTTGTCAATGTCCATAAACCGCTGTGGTACTGTGGCTTGAAAAGTGGTAAAAGCGGTGGCAATTTCAGGCCTTTCATTAGCCGCTTTAATAAATTTCATTGTATTTAGAGCCAAGTACGCAGGATCATTTCCACCTTTATCTTGCAACATGATACTAAATCCGGAGCCATTTCCCAGTCCGGGTATGGCAGGAGGCCCGAAAGCAAAGGCTTGTGCTCCTTTAATTTTGACAGCAAGTTTGGCGTTTACTTGCGTAACAATTTCCGCTGCGGTTAATTCTCTATCTGCCCAATCTACGAGGGAAACAAACAAGAAACCAGTATTGGAAGTCATAGCTCCTGATAATATACTATAACCTGTGGCTGTTGTAACAAATTTTACTTCCTCAATCTCCATTAGAATTTCCTCGATCTGCTTCGTAATGACATCTGACCGTTGAATAGAAGCGGCATTGGGTAATTGTACATTTACCATGAAATACCCCATGTCTTCTTCCGGAATAAACCCTCCTGGAACCAGGCCTCCAAAAAAACCGGCTCCTACTGACATAACGATAATAAAAACAGCGCTTCGCTTTAATTTGCGCGTTACAATATTGGTAAAACTCATATAGGATTCGGTGGTTTTGTCCATCCCCTGGTTGAATTTCTTGAAGAACCAACCTAAAGGGCCACCATATGGCTTTGGTTCTTTTAGCAAAATGGAACAAAGCGCCGGGCTAAGTGTCAGGGCATTTACCGAAGATACGATTACGGATACTACAATGGTGATTGCAAATTGTTGATAGAGTAAGCCTGTAATACCGGCCATTCCTGCCACAGGGATAAATACAGCAATCAACACCAGAGTTGTGGCAATTACCGGTGCAGTTACTTTGGCCATGGCATCAAGGGTTGCTTCCTTGGCCTTCATACCTTTGGCAATATTTACTTGTACCGCTTCAACCACTACAATGGCATCGTCCACGACAATGCCAATAGCCAATACAAGACCAAGCAGCGATAGTACATTAATGGTAAAACCCAAAGCTGGGAAGAACATAAAGGCTCCAATAAGAGATACCGGTATAGCGAGCGTAGGAATTAGAGTTGCCCGCCAATCCTGAATAAAGACGAACACGACCAATACAACCAGGATTAAAGCTATGATTAAAGTTACTACAATATCTCTTATGCCGGCTGTAATCGGAGCCGTAGAGTCCAGAGAAACATCATATTTTATACTTTCCGGAAAGCTTTTTTCCAACACATCCATCTCACTTATAATATTTTGTGCCAATTCAACGGCATTTGATCCTGGTGCTTGATACAGGGCAACAATTGCTGCTGTTTTCCCGTTGAGCCTGGGAATCATATTATATGTCTCTACCCCCAAATTGATTGTGGCTACATCTTTCAGTTTAATTTGAGACCCATCAGATTGGGTTCTGACTACAATTTCTCCAAATGCTTCCGGAGAATTAAATCGCTCGGGCAAACGTACCGTGTAGGTAAATTCGGTGCCGGGAGGGGCTGGTTCGGCTCCAAACTTACCACCGGGTACAATCAGGTTTTGCTCATTAATGGCATTAATTATTTCAGGAACTGTCAGTCCCATATGAGCTAAGCGATCAGGTTTAACCCATATGCGCATTGAATAATTGGCAGCTCCCATTACATCAACCCTACCAATTCCTTTAACTCTTGCTAATTGATCCTTGATATTGATCAGGGCGTAGTTGCCTAAGAAATCCTGATCGTATCGGCCATCAGAAGTGAGGGTTACCAACATTAAAATATTTGGTAAGGACTTTTTGGTAGTTACGCCAAATTTTGTGACAGAAGCCGGTAATTTTGCCGAAGCTGCAGAAACCCTGTTTTGACTTAAAACAGTGTTCATATCCGGATCAGTACCTACATCAAAAGATACCTGAATAACCATGGTACCATCATTGGAGTTGGTTGACTTCATGTAAATCATGTTGTCAACTCCATTAATTTCTTGCTCCAATGGTGTAGCCACTGATTCCTCTACACTTATAGCATTGGCGCCGGTATATGTACCCCTGACTTCAACAATAGGAGGAGTGAGGTTTGGATATTGCTCAATTGGCAAGCCAATCATAGACACACCTCCCACAATTACTATTATAATTGCAATAACCATAGCCACAATTGGGCGATGTACAAAGAAGTTTCCTTTATTTTCAGCCATGTCTGATTATTGAGCGTTGGTTTGACTTTTGAACTCAGTAACTACAGGATTCACTTCCATTCCGGAACCTACTTTTTGTAATCCTTCCAAAACTATTTTGTCATTGGGTTCTAATCCTTCAGAAGCTATATAGTAATCGCCAATTTTTTCAGCAATTATAATTTGTCTGGATTCAATTTTATTTTCTGCATTGACAACAAATACAGAAAATTGACCCTGTAGCTCGGTGACACATCTTTGCGGTACCAACAGCGCTCCTTTTTCGTCCTTCATTTTAATTTTCACCCTGGCAAACTGTCCCGGACGTAAAATGAGGTCCGGATTTGGAAAGGTCGCCTGGACCAAAATAGCGCCTGTTGAAGCATCAACTTCCCTGTTTACAAAATCTATAGAACCTTTGTATGGATGTGTTGAACCATCCGAGAGGATAAGTGAGAGTTCAACTCTGTCAGTATTTGGTCGTTTATTAGTATCAGTAGATTGAAATCCACCGATTTGGAGTTCCAGGTCTCGAAGTTCCCTGGCTAAAAAAAGATATTGTGTTTCTGTTAAGAAGAATTCAACTCTAACACTTGATATTTTAGATACCGTATTGAGGATGACAGGATTAGGGCTTCTGCCAACAAATTCACCTATACGTGCTTGCGTTTTGCCTATTAATCCTTCGATCGGAGATTTTATTCTGGTATATCCCAGGTTTATTTCTGCCATTCTCAAGGAGGCTTTCGCGGCATCAGCTGACGCCAATGTGGCATCTCTACTGGCTTGTGCAAAATCAAGATCACTCTTACTCACCGCATTTATTTCAGCCAGCGGTATGTACCTGGCTAGCTCGTTTTCGGCATTTACAAGTTTAGTCTGCGCTTCTGCAACTTTGCTTTTTTCACTGGCTACGGCTGCTTTGAAAAGTTCAGGATCTATAGTGTAGAGAAGTGTACCTTTTTCGACTGTTAAACCTTCTTTAAAGTGAATACCTGTCAAAAATCCTTCGACCCTGGCATTTATTGAAATATCTTCCTGTCCATAAATTTGACCAACAAAATAGTCGTAAATAGGGACGTCTTTTTGAATTACATTGATTACCTGGATTTCAGGAGGCGGCGCTTCTTTAGTTGCTTTTTCTTCGCAAGAAGAAATTGATATTAGAATTCCAATCAGGAGAATCCCAATGCTGTGGTTGTATTTTATTTTCATGAAAATTGTGCGGTTTATTATTGCTGATCAGATTATTGCTTTCCGATCATATTTCAATATTCGATTTGTTGACAATTAATTCCAAATAATAGTTGATAATTATAACTTGATTATAGACCAAATAGCATTTTATCAGCAATAATCAAGTATTGCACTTCGGACTTTAGTAAAATTATTTTGAATATCCGATGCGGATGGTGCAAAGCTTAAACGGCATCAGAATTTCATTCTTTCTTAAAAGGGCACCTCTAATAACTTCATTTTGTTTCCCAACTTGGGCTTTTCTTTTGAGCTATTCCGAATTTGCAATCCGGAATTCGATAAATTTTGATGGTTTCCATTCACCCAAACCTTTCGGTCTGTGAGCAGAAAAATGGGAAGCCAAAGGTTCTTAACCATTTCCCTTTTATTTATGGCAAAAATCCTTACAGGTTTTTGAAACCTGTAAGGATTAGCATCCTGATTATAATTAGCATTCTTTATTTCCACTCATCAAGTGATATTACCATTCACACGAATCTCAATAATTTCTGCAACCAAAAATGGAAATGTTGCATCTATCTGGTAAGTCACCTATACTCTTGTAAACAATGCTTAAGAACTATTTTAAAGTTGCTATTCGAAATTTGTTTCGTCATAAATTCTATTCGTTCATTAATATATTTGGCTTAACAACAGGGATTGCCGTGAGCTTACTCATCTTATTTTATATCTATGATGAGTTGAGTTATGATAAATTCCATGCAGATGCTGATCGCATTTATCAGGTGTATTTAAAAGCTAAACTTCAAGGCAAGGCTATAGATGGAGCAAATACCTGTGCGCCACTTGCTGCAGCAAGCAGAGATGAAATCACAGGTGTAGATGATGCTATACGAATTAATATTTGGCGAGATGTCGTCATTAGGTATGAAGACAAAATGTTTACGGAAAAAAAGTTGCTTTTGGCGGATTCTAATTTCTTCAGTTTTTTTTCATTTGAATTATTGGAGGGGAATCCACAAAATATTCTAAGAGATCCTAATCAAATTATTCTTACTGAAACAGCAGCAATAAAGTATTTTGGATATGTAGTCGGTCAGGATGATTCTCCGTTAGGCGAAATGGTATTGATGGGGACTGATAAAACAAATTGTGAAATTGTTGGGGTTGTCAAAGATCCACCCAGAAACTCTCACTTTCATTTTGACATGATCCTCTCTATGGAAACATGGGATTACAGCAGACAAACCATGTGGTTGAGTAATAGTCTTTATTCCTATTTGAAAATTAGTAAAAATTCAACACAGGAACAGATTCAGGAGAAAATGAAATTGATGGTCGATAAATATATCGGGCCGGAAGTGGAACAGTTCCTTGGAGTTTCTCTGGAAGAATGGCGTGAAGCAGGAGATAATTACGGGTATTTCATTCAACCTATGACTGATATCCGACTTCATTCGAGCCTTGATGGAAATATTGAGCCTCCGGGAAATATTGCATATGTGTACTTGCTTTCATTGGTTTCCATTTTTATAATTCTAATAGCCTGCATCAATTTTATGAATTTATCCACGGCCAGATCTGCAGGAAGGGCTAAAGAGGTTGGAATTAGAAAAACAGTTGGTGCGACAAAAAAAGGATTAGTTGCCCAATTTCTGCTCGAATCGATAATAATTAGCGCTGTATCAACAATTCTTGCTATCGGGGTGCTGTACCTTGCACTTCCATTCTTCAATCAGATTACGGAAAAAAGTATTGGGTTTGATATTATTCTTTCAAAGTATTCGATTCTTGCCATGATAATTGTGATGGTTGTCGTTGGGATACTGGCGGGAAGCTATCCTGCATTTTACCTGACGTCCTTCCAGCCAACTGAAGTATTGAAAGGAAAAATACGTATGGGAACGAAGAGCAGGTGGATCAGAAGTTCACTGGTAGTTTTTCAATTTGCAATTAGTGTGTTTTTGATCGTGAGCACATTAATTATTTATAAGCAACTAAAAATGGTGCAGGAAAAAAACCTGGGATTTGATAAAGAGAATGTCCTTATTATTGATAATGCAAGGACCCTTGGCGATGATAAGCAAGCATTTAAAAAAAATCTGGAAAATCTGAGTAGCATAAAAAGTGTCAGTATTTCCAACTTTGTTCCTCCTCATGTGCATAGTAATAGCGTATATTTTCCCAATGGAAATAGGGAAGAAAGTACACTTTTTCACCAGATATATGCCGATCATGATTACCTCAGTACCATAGATCTTCACATGTATGAGGGGAGATATTTTTCGGAAGATTTTCCATCTGATTCCTCTGCGGTAATTATTAATAAGAAAGGGATGGAAACGCTGGGCTGGACAAGTCATGAAGGCAATCAAATTGCTGAGCCAAACAGAGAAGGAGGAGCCAATATTTTCAATGTGGTTGGTATTGTTGATGATTTTAATTTTTCTTCACTGAAAAATGAAATTGAACCATTAATCATATTTCTTGCAGACTGGGGAAACCTTATGCCGGTAAGACTTGTTCCTGGAAATATTGCTGAAAAAATAAAAGAAATAGAAAGCAAGTGGAAGGAAATTGCTCCGGGAGAGCCATTTGACTATGCTTTTTTAGATGAGAATTTCGATGCTATGTTTCAGGCAGAACAGCGACTTGGGAAGATTTTTGTAATGTTTACCTCTTTGACCATTTTCATCGCGTGTCTTGGGTTATTTGGATTGGCTTCATTTATCGCTGAACAAAGAGCGAAAGAAATTGGAATCAGGAAAGCCATGGGAGCAAGTGTCGGAAGTGTGGTGATTTTACTATCCAGGGAATACACGAAATTGGTCTTCATTTCAATTGTATTTGCTGTACCGGCTGTGATTTTTCTGATGAACTGGTGGTTGGAAAACTTCGCCTACAAAACAGAAATTGGCGTAATGAGTTTTGTGATTGGTGGTTTGGCAGCTTTGGCAATATCCTGGCTTACGGTGAGCTACCAATCAATCAGAGCTGCTATCGCTAATCCTACGGAGGCACTCAGGTACGAATAATTGATAAACTAAAATTAACATCAGGGAACTTAGTTGGCAATGAGATTAATGATTTGAACTTCTGCATCGGTTTTTGTCTGATCTTCTGAAAAGTCCAGCGAGTAACAGCATAAAATATTCTTCAGTTCATTTTCCCTGGTGATATCGATTGGTTGATCATTTTTAAATGCTCCGCCATCTGCTGTTGCATGATATAGTTCATCGCTTATTGGCAGATATGCTCCGGCAAGAATGGGTTTGCTGTTTTCCAATAAAGCGATTAATACGCCAAACCAGGGGATATGGGCTGCATAATTTGATGTGCCATCCAATGGATCAATAATCCATGAATATTTGCCGGCATTATTGATGAAACCGTTTTCTTCTCCAAGGATATTGTGACTTGGGTATCGCTCTTGAATAAGTTCGGTAATTCTTTGCTCAGACTTAAAGGCACCTCTATTAATTCCTTTTGGAATACCAACGCATGTATTTTTTTCAGATACAAGGCACCAAAAACTGAGTTTAGCATCGCTAAATGAGTATTTTGGTAACGCAGTAGCTGTGAGAAAGCCCAAGTTGGGAAACAAAATGGAGTTATTAGAGGTGCCCTAAATATCAAATTCCGTGACAATATTACTTTGGTCTTGCTTTGTTTGAAAGGTAGAGATTTAACCGAAGCCTTGTTTCAAAATGTCACCGGCATCAATGAGCAGTGTTTTTAGAAAATCGACCGTCATTTTATTTTATCCATTTTTCCAGAAAATGAACCATTCATAATTCACCAACCAACGATTTGGAAAATAAATAAAATTTGAGGAAAATGTTTGTGTAACTATGACTTGAGAATTTTTCCGTTCTGTACCTCACCAACATAATGGACATCATACATATTTTCATATCTTTTTATGGCCATTTGAACCTGGTTGTATGTTTCTCTCCATATCTTGATGCCTTTGTTCTCGCCTCTTCGACGAACCTCTAGGTAAAAACCATTTTTTAATTTTACTTCTCTAGTTACAGGCCTTGCCATATATCAAATTTTTAAATGAAATGCTGATGATCTAGTTCCTAACATTAATTTTGAAAATTGGATTAGTCCGCAAAATTCATTTGTGTTAAACAATTAAATAAATAGACAGTTTAATCCGGATATTGATTTTCAACGTGCAAAGATAGAAATTTTATTCGAATTATTGGGATTTTTGACATATAAATTAGACTGCATATCTATCGAATTTTCAATTAATTGTATGAATGAGAATAAAGAAATCAATAATTAATTCTAATTAGAACGTGCCTATAAAGTCAGCGTCTGTTCAGAATGTTCGAGATCAAGGCTTGCACAGTGTCTGAAAAACGCCAGCCTGCCCGCGAGGCAGGGAGTTTACGTTGGTAAATGAGTTTTTCAGAAACAAGCCTAACGCAGAGATCGGACATTATGGACAGACACTAATTATTGATTTTACTTTTATTTGTATTTTCTGTCATTTATGTGATCAAATGATGAGTTTTGGTGTTAATCATAACTACTCAGATTACCAAATATTGCGGTGACCCAAAGACGTGTGTTAAGTTAAGTGTACTGTGTCGGATAAGTCGCAGTAATTCCCGCCTGCCGGCGAGGCAGGTTTGTTCTAGACAATGCGAAAAATAAGATCAGAGCTCCGTAAATTCACCGGGAAAGAGCAAACAATCGCAAGCGTAGAGTTTTAAAGAATATCTATTCAGAATCAATAAAGTCTGACAAGAAACTTATCTGATCACATTCAA
>SMVB01246071.1_pt1 | contig 11003 bp, 11 predicted proteins | sample 2456461 | NCBI WGS metagenome assembly SMVB01 (sample SAMN11095934, study PRJNA526329) | marine sediment metagenome | biome: Marine sediment; feature: Surficial sediment; material: Deep marine sediment; isolation source: Hadal surficial sediment | place: Pacific Ocean | collected 2014-05 | depth...
CCTAACCCACCTGGTGCATTGTTTTCATTCGGACCCCAAGAACTGCAAATATCTTTGCTCGACGATTTGGATGGAGGGGAGGGCGCAAGAATTTGGGAATTCTTAATAAAGGCCCAGCCCTTGTCTACGGCTGACGCTCCCGTGCCCGGTACGCTTGTTCTGATGGGGATCGGTTTGTTGGGCCTTGCGCGGGCGCGTCGTCGAAGCTAATCGATTAGGGTATTTCGAAAGGGGCTCGGCCTTTTGGCCGGGCCCCTTCTCGCGTTTTATTGCTTGATCGCAATGCCGGTGAGCTCGAAGTGACCGTTCGCTAGGAGCGGGCCCGAGCCCAGGAACGCGCGCGCGGGGAAGTGGTCGTCGAAATAGGTGCGGTAGACGTCGTTGAACGCGCCGTAGAGCGACAAGTCTGGACAGTGGATGTTCACCATCACGAGGTCGCTCATGGACATTCCGGCCATTTCGAGCCGTGACTTCATACTGTCCATGACGATCTTCACTTCGTCCTCGATCTTCGGCGGAGGTGCCCCGGTTGCGGGGTCGATGCCGATGGCCCCGGCGAGGTAGAGCGTGTCGCCCACGAGAACGGCGTTGCTGTAAGGGTTGTTGTCACTGCGGCCCGGGACGTTCATGAACTTGTGCTCTGTAGCGCCTCGGGTCTCTTCGACCGTGAGAACGGCAAAGCCAGCAATCAGAACGAGCGCGAGCGCAGCTATCGTAAGGTTTCGCATGATTTCCTCCTGAAGCTCGCTACTCTACACGCAGAGCGATGGCGGGGTCGACCGCGAGCGCGCGCCGGGCGGGGACGTAGGCGGCGAGAAGCGACACCAAAGCGAGAGTCGTTGCGAGCACAGCGAAGGTCAGCCCGTCGAGCTGAACGACGCCGAAAAGGTGCTCTCCATGAGCCGGCCGATGAAAAAGGCCAGCACGAGACCGATGCCGATACCCAGTGCGGTGGTGCGGAGCGCGCGGCCCACGGTCAGCTTTAGAACGTCGCGATGCGCGGCGCCGAGCGCGACGCGGAGGCCGATCTCGTGCGTCCGCCGGCTCACCGAATACGCCATGACCCCGTAAATCCCCACGGCGGATAATATCAGCGCGATGGCGCCGAAGATCCCCATTACCGTCGCGGCATATTTGAGGCCGATGAGTCGCTCCGACAAGAGAGTCCGCATCGTGCGCGCGTTGAAGATCGGCTGGTCCGCATCCACGCGCAGCACCTGGGCACGTACGCCCGCGGTGACTTCCTCGGGCGCTCCTAGCGTTCGTATGGCTAGAAATAGCCCTAGCCTCGGGGCCTGCTCCATGGGCACGTAAAACGTCGGCTGCGGCTCTTGCAGGAACCAATCGTGGAGCACATCGCCCGACACGCCGATGACGCTGAGCCAAGTTTCTTCCGTCCCGTAGCGGAAGCGCCGGCCTAGCGGATCTTCGCCCGGCCAGGATCGCCGTGCAAACCGCTCGCTCACAACCGCCACCATGGCCGTGTCACTCCGGTCTTCACTCCCGAACGCGCGTCCCTGCACGATAGGGATCCGCATCGTCTCGAGATAGCCGGCGGTCGCGATACGGAAATGGGCACTCTGCCGCTCGGACGGGTTCTCGACGGGCTTGCCCTCGATGTCGATGTTGCGGCTGGTATTGGAGCCGCTCGACGGCAGGATGTTCACCGCGTCCGCGGCTACGACGCCTGGAAGCGCGCGCACGCCGCTGAGGACGGAACGATAGAACTGAAGGCGCGCTTCGTCTTCTTCATACTTGCCTTCGGGGAGCGAGATTTCCATCGTCATCACGCCGTCTGGGTCGTAGCCCTGGTCGGCATCGGCCATCCGCATCGTTCCCTGGATGCTCAGCCCTGAGGCGACCAAGAGGGTCAGCGCCATCGCGACCTCGAACACGACGAGCATGTTGCGCCCGCGCTGGCGGGCGTGGCCGTCAGAGTGGCCCCGGCCACCCTCGCGAAGAGCGGCCGTGAGGTCGGGCCGCGAAGCCTGCAGGGCCGGGATTAGGCCGAAAACGAGTGCTGTTGCGACCGCGACGATGGCGGTAAAGCCCAGGACATGCCAGTCGAGGTCGATCTGGTCCCAGCCGACGACGAATTTCGCGATATGGGCCGGCATATTCGAGCGCATGAGCTCGACACCCATCCCCGCGAGCGGCAGCGCGAGAAGCGCCCCCACGAGTGCCAGGAGCATGTTCTCCGTCAACAGCCGGCGGATGACGCGGCCACGTCCGGCGCCGAGAGCAAGGTGAAGCGCTAACTCCTTTTTGCGCTCTGCGCCTCGTGCGAGAATCAAGTTCGCCACGTTGACGCAGGCGATGAGCAGCACGAAGACGGATGTCGCCTGCCACATCAACAAGAACGCGGGGGCACCGATATCGACGACCGCGCGGCCGAGCGCCATCGTGTTGATATGGCGGCCGCTATTAGTGTTCGGGTATTCCTGTTCGAGCCGCTGGGCGACCAGGTCGAGCTCGGCGCGTGCGTCCTCTACGGTCGCTTCCGGCGCGAGTTGTCCGATCACCTGAAGGTAATGGCTATCTCGAACGGCTGTTGTTTCCGCGTCGAACCAGAGGGGCGCCCAGATTTCCGTGCCGAAGGGATAGTTGAAGCCCTCTTCAGCCACGCCCACGACGTCGTAGCCCTCGCCATTCAAGAGAATTGTTTGGCCTAGGACGTCCGGGTCGGCGGCGAAGCGTCGCGTCCAGAGCGCGTGGCTCAGCACCGCGGTGCGTGCTCCAAAATCTTCGGCATCGAGCGCAAGCGTGCGTCCGATTTGGGTTTTTACACCGAGAATATCGAGAAAGCCCGCCGTCACCAGTGAGCCTTGAAGCCTCTCGGGGCTATCCCCTCCGGTCATGTTCACGTCCCACCACTCGTTGGCGACGAGCTTGTCGAGATGCTCGCTCTGCGCTTCCCAGTCGAGAAAGTTCGCTGGCGCCACACCGCCTCGATCCCAGTTGGAATTGGGAGCGACCTCGAAAAGCGCCACCAAACGATCGAGCTCGGGGACGGGGAAAGGCCGCAGGACGAGCGCGTCGACGATGGAAAAAATCGCCGCGTTCGCCCCGATCCCGAGTGCGAGCGTCACGATTACCATGACTGAGAAGGTCGGGTTCGCGACCAAACCGCGCGCGGCATGCTGCAAGTCTCGTAGGAATGTCGTCATCGGACGGTCTCCTTTTCGTTGTCGCCGTCGCTCCGGCTTTCTGTTCCAAAATATCCGCATCCCCACCCGAAGGCTTACGGCCCAGTACCAAATCGCGGCCGTTCGAGACAAGCGGCTTTCGGCACGAGCGTGGTATTCCTCGCTCAGATCTCCCAGGATGGCGTCGCCGTAAGCGTTTCTTGGTACGAGCCGCTCGAGGAGCGCTTCCGCTAGCCGCGGGGGTCTCCTCATGTAATTTTCCCGAGCACCGATTCCAGGCCTTGCCAAAGCCCCACGATCGCGTCCTTCGAGTCCTTCAGCGCGTTCACGCCGAGCGTGGTCACTTTGTAGTAGCGCCGTGAGCGGCCACCGCGCTCCGGTGATGGATCACCCATCCGCGAGGACAGGTAACCCTTCGATTCGAGCCGCTCGAGCACCGTATACAGAGCCCCTCGGGCAACGTGCCTTCCGGCCCGCTCTTGGAGCTCTTGGCGAATCGTGACCGCGTAGCCGCCGCCCTCGAGTCTCAGGGCGGCCAGAAGCACCATTTGTTCGAATCCACCAATCATGAAGCGACCATACCCTAATGCCTACGTTGTAGGCAAAATAAAAGTTCAGGGTTTTCTCGAAAGGAGAGAGAGGGCTGCTTTTCAGGGGCGGTGGTCGCGCGCCCACTTCTCGGCGTCCTTGGCGACCTCGCCTGCGACGCGTTTCCAAGTCACGAAGGCGCCCGCGAGCGCGACCTCTGACTCTTCGATGGTGGCGCTCGTCTCGTAGCGCACCGACAGAATATGGCGGCTCTGGTAGTGCGTTTGCTTCAACGCACCGCCCCAATCGTTCTCACCGGACGGACGGACCTCTATACGGCGGTCGAGAATCACAACGAGCACGTCGGCGTCGTCGCGGTCCTCGGTCGACTCGATCCCGCGGTCGCGAAGCTTTTCGCGGACATCCCGCGCCGAGTCCGCCAAGTCGCGGCGCTTTTCGGAAGAGAGCTTGTCGTGTTTTTCAAAGTCGACGTAGGCAGTGGGATTTTGTTGCGATGCGCCGAGCGCGGCCCAAATGAGCGAGGAAACCATGGTCAGGATCCACACTGGTTTCATGGCCGACACGTTAGCACGAATGGGGCACTCAGCTTCGGGCCTCTCGGATGACTTTGGAGGCTTCCGTCAGATCGCGGAACCGTGTGCAGTCCACGCCTTCCCAGTCGTCGAAAGGGTCGACGAGCGCGGTGTGAACGCCGGCGGCACGGCCCCCCTCGATGTCCGCGGCGTAGATATCTCCGATGTGCAAGGTCGTCGCCGACTTCGCGTCCGACTCATCGAGCGCGTGCTGGAAGAAACGCGGGTCGGGTTTCTCGTAGCCGACGATATGCGAATCGAACACCCGTTCGAGATAGGGGCGCAGCCCAAGGTTTACGAGGACTCGTTCGACGGAACCGTCGGAATTGCTGACGACGACGAGGCGCAAGCCGAGCGCACGCAGCTCTTCGAGCGCTTCTGGAACGCCTGGCAGCACGTAGCTCCAGAGCTTCTCCCGCCCCGGACCGCGAAACACAGGTACGAGCTCGCGAACGAGCTCCCCTCTTCGTTCGGGCGCGACGCCGAGCTTCGTGATGATCGTGTTCAAATAAAGCTCGAACGTGGTGAGACCCTCGGTCGATGCGTCACCTGCGATAGACCGCGATATGGTGGGTCGTGACGCCGCCTCCGCACGCTGTAGCCTATCGAACGGGACGACGACGCCGCGTTTCGCGAGCTCGTCCCCGATCCAGGCATAGTCCATCGAGACAAGGGTGTTCCCGACATCGAGGAACATCGTTTCGAGTTCGGCGTACGGGATTGGGGGATGCGCCATGAAGGCGTAGATTAACTCAGTCTTCGCGAAGCGCCGCCATGGGTCCGATCTGGCTGCGCGCCGCGACCGTAAATAGCTCGCTATGCGGACGATTATCGTTCGAGAGCGATACAATAGGGCCCGTTTTGTCGAAGCTAAAAACCGACTACCCGCAGACCGAGCTCGTGCTCGTGGGAGGCGGCCATACACACGTGCAAGTGATCCGCCGCTTCGCGATGGAGCCTCCACCCTCGACACACTTGACCGTCGTTGTCGACCATCCCGTCGCCATTTACTCCGGCATGGTGCCCGGATTCGTCGCCGGCCAATACCGCGCCGAAGAGCTCGAGATCGACGTCGTCCCGCTCGCGCGGCGCGCGATGGCTCGGGTCATCTTGTCGGCCGCGACCCGCATCGATGCGAAACAACGCCTCGTGCATCTCGAAGGACGCCCGCCCATTCCTTACGATGTCGCCTCGGTGGATATCGGCTCGACCGTGGCCGGGCTGGACTTGCCTGGAATTCGCGAGCACGCTGTCCCGACGCGACCCATCGCGGAGCTCGTCCGGCGGACCGACGCCCTCGTCGAGAAAGTCCGGAGCCGAGACGTGGGAAAGCCTTTTCGTATCGTCGTCGTCGGAGGCGGAGCGGGAGGCGTGGAGCTCGCGTTCACACTATGGGAGCGTGTCGGTGCGCGCGACGACCCGACGATCCAGATGACCCTCGTACACGCTCTCGACCACGTGCTCGCGGGTTATCCCCAGGGCCTCATCGACCGCGTCTACAAGAACGCCGAGATGCGCCACATCGCCATCGTCCCGAACCGCCGCGTTCGGGAGGCGACGTCACAGACCGTCATCTTTGAAGACGGCGAGACGATGCCCTGTGACGCGCTCGTCTGGGTAACAGGCGCCGTGAGCCATCCACTCCTGCGCGCCTCCGGACTTCCTGTCGAGCACCGCGGGTTCATCCGCACGCGGTCGACGCTCCAAGTCGAAGGCTATGACGATCTCTTCGCCGTCGGCGATTGCGCCACGATGAACGACTACCCGAAGACGCCAAAAGCAGGGGTCTACGCGGTGCGACAAGGACCCTATCTGATCGACAATCTTCGCGCGCGGATCGCGGGCCGGCCGCTCAAAGCTTATCGGCCGCAGGGGGATTTTCTCACGCTCTTGAATCTCGGCGACGGAACCGCGCTCGGCGCGAAATGGGGACGCTCGTTCGAAGGCAAGTGGGTGATGGATCTCAAGGACTGGATCGATCGCCGCTTCATGACGCGCTTCCAAGTCTTGAATCGTGAAGGGGTCATGACCGAAGCGTTCGAAAAGCTTCCGGACATGTCGAAAGAGATGGAGATGCTCTGCGGCGGCTGCGCGGCGAAAGTCGGCCAGAGCGTTCTCGAGCGCGCGCTCGGCCGGCTCGACAAACGGCGTCCGGACAAAACGGTGAAGCTCGGGCTCGAAGAGCCGGACGACGCCGCCGCTTACGAGACGCCCAAAGGCGATGTCATCGTGTCGAGTGTCGATGCCTTCCGCGCGTTTTTCGACGACCCCTATCTCGTGGGACGCGTTGCCGCTATCAATTCGGTCTCCGATCTCTACGCCACCGGGGCTGAGCCTCGCTACGCGCTCGCCATCGTCGCCGTACCCAAGGACGCGCCGCCCGATCAAGCGGAGGAAATTCTGTATCAAGTGCTTGCAGGAGCGCGCGCCGTCTTCGATCCGGCAGGCATTACGCTACTTGGTGGGCACACGACGACGGCGACGGAGCTCATCGTCGGCTTCACCATCGACGGCTATGCCGGTGAGCGCCTTCTCGCTATCGATGGTTTGGAGGTCGGCGACCGCCTCTTGCTCACCAAGAGTCTCGGGACAGGCGTCTTGCTCCATGCCGACATGCAAGGTCGTGTCTCCGGACCCTGGCTCCAAGCGACGATCGATGCGATGCTATCGAGTAATGCTGAAGCTGCGCGGATCGCAGCCGAGCTCGGCGCGAAAGCGGTTACCGACATTACGGGCTTCGGGCTTTTGGGGCATCTCGCCGAGATGTTGCGCGCGAGCGGCGTCAGCGCGGTGCTCGACGTTTCGCAAATCCCCGCCCTCCCTGGAACCGTCGAGCTCTTGGCGCAGGGGTTCCGCAGCACGTTCCATCCGGAGAACGAGAAGGCCAAAAAGGGCATCATCATCCGTCCGGACGCGCAGAAACACCCTCGGCTCGAGCTTCTGTTCGATCCACAGACTTCGGGCGGGCTTTTATTCGGTCTGCCAGCCGACCGGGTCGGCGAAACTTTTGCCAAGCTCTCTAACGTGACCGATATTGGAGAAGTCACTGCAGCGCGTGACGACGGCGCGCTGGTCGAGGTAAGGGCGAGCACGCTTGCTCATGTGAAACGCTCGGCGATGAGAGCGTAAACCGCGCGCATCCCCATCGCTTCACCACCCTCCGGTCGGCCAGGGCGCGAGCTCGTGTTCCAGGCCATGAGGTCGATATGCACCCACGTTATCTCGGGCTCGACGAACTCTTGCAGGAACAAGGCGGCGGTGATCGAGCCTCCGAGAGCCGTGTCGGTAGCGTTCGTGATGTCGCCGACTTTGCCGTCTATGAGCTTGCGGTAGGGCTTGAATAGCGGCATGCGCCAGAGTGGATCCGACACGTGGGTGCCGCACTTGTCGAGTACTCTGGCTACGTCGTCATCGTTCGTGTAGAACGCCGGGAGCTCGGCGCCGAGGGCCACTCGAGCAGCGCCCGTCAGTGTCGCGAAGTCCACGATCAAGTCGGGCTCGTCGCTCGAGGCCTCTGCGAGCGCGTCCGCGAGAATGACGCGACCTTCAGCATCCGTATGGCCAATCTCGATGCTGATGCCTTTGCGGGTGGGCACGACGTCGAGTGGTCGCAGCGCATTGCTGCTCACGCTGTTCTCGACCGCAGGGACGAGCACCCTCAGACGAACGGGAATTTTCGCGTCCATGATCATGCTCGCGAGCCCGAGGACGTGCGCGCCACCGCCCATGTCCTTCTTCATGATCTTCATGCTGGCGGCCGACTTCAAATCGAGCCCGCCGCTGTCGAAGCACACGCCTTTACCAACCAGAGTCACCTTGGGACTTTCGGCGTCCCCCCAAGTGAAATCGATGAGACGCGGGGCGCGGTCGGTCGCCGCGGCGCGACCAACGGCGTGGATCGCGGGATATCCTTTTTCGAGGAGCTCGTCGCCGACAAGGATGTGAATCGCTGCGCCACCGTCATCCGCCACGGCTTTGGCAGAATCGGCGAGCTCGGCGGGTCCCATGTGGGACGCGGGAGTGTTGATGAGATCGCGCACGAGAAACGTCGCACGGGCCGTGGATTCCACATGGGAACGATCGCATCCTTCGGGCCATGCGAGCTCGCCGCGCTCTTTGTTATCGGAGGCCCGCATGCGATCGAAGCGGTACGTGCCGAGCGCCCAACCGAGCGCGGCGCGGTTCGATTCGTCCCGTGTGAGCGCAGAACCGACGTGGTAGGCATGGGCGGGAAGCTCGTTTGGAAGCGTCGACCAGTCCCACAAGCTATCGCCGACACCCAAGATCACTTCGCGAATATTGCCTTGCTCGTCCGGGATCGTCAGACTCCGTCCGGCGCCCGCTTCGAACTCCACGCTCTCGACCCAGCGCTTCACCGCGGCGGGCTGAGTCTCGAGCCAGCTCGAGAGTGCGTCCTTTTGGATCGGGCGAAGCGGTATCGACGATTCGCGGCGCTCGTCGATGAGGTTCACTTGACTCTCACTTCATTCCTTCCTGCGTTCGAACTGTGACCGATAATAAGCGAGCTCTGCCATCGACGCTTGCACGTCGAAGTAAGCGTCGTGCTTGTCGCCGACGATCTCGTCTTGGCCGCGATAGAATTTTTTGATCTTGTCGGGGTGGCCCGTCTTTTCGAATCGCGGACCACGATGATGAAACGTCCATTCGATCTTCAGCGAGGTGACGTCAAGATGCCGGTAGTTCAGATGGGACAGAAAATCAGGTAGAAATTTTCGCGCCAGGAAGTAGTCGGCGTAGATACTGTTGCCGGCCATGACCGGTCGCGATCGGACGTCTTTGTTGCTCGTCTCGGGAAATTCGTCCAGGTAGAGCGAAAGATAGCGGTCGATCTCGGAGGCCGGAAGACCCTGACTCTTGCAGCGCCCTAGAAGAGGTTGATAGTTCTCGAGCACGTGTTCCGAGATCTCTTCTTGGGGTGGTAGCGTCAAGCAGGCCGTGAGGCCGTCACGCCTCAGCAGCTCCTGCGGAATACCCTCGGGTCGCTGTGGGATCGGACGGAGCTCGGCGTCCGTTACGATGAGCGCGACCTCGAGGAGCTGAGCGGTCTCGAGCTCGAGACGGGTATATTCGGTGTCGAACCAGCAGTAGAGTTGGCGCAGTCCGCTCAATGTTCCGATTCAGCGCTTTCCCGTTGGTTGTGCTGAGGGGTTCCGCTACTCGGCGCGGCATGGGGGGTGTTCATCGTAATCACGACGACAGAGGCGAGCATGCCAACGATGCCGAGCCAAAGCGAGGGGCTTGCTTGAAGCTTACCCCCGGACGAAAAGACACTATAAAGCGCCGTGATGGTGACAGCTCCGCCAAAGACAACAGGCATCACCGCATGCGGCATGCGCGCGCCGCCGCTGAACATACACAATGTGAGACTCAATGCGCCGAGAGCTCCGAGCGTGCCGGCAGCGAGTCCCCAGAGCCCACCGGCCCCCATCGGCTCGAAGCTATCGCCCTTATACCACATTCCGATGAGCCCGCCCATGATGGCGATGACGAGATAAGCCACGCCGATCCCGACATAGGGTTTGAACGGTGAGAGAGAGGCGTCGGCGAGCCGCGCCTTGCCGAGCGTCGGGCCGTAGAGGCCCCAGCAAAGGGCGGTGCCGAGCGCAAAAACGAAAGGGAGGTAGCTCTTCATGTGGTCTCCTGTCGATTCACCCTTAGGCCGCTAACGCGGAGGCGTCTAACTATACCGCAACGAGTTTCGCGCGCCCACTCGTCCGCTCGAGAAGGGACTTCGAGATTTCGCAGAACCGATCTTCGGGCAGGCGCAAGGAGAGCTCCACACGCTCCGCATATTGGCTCCCGAGTATCGTCACGCCGAGCTCTTCGAGGGCTCGCCGGATGAGCGACTCGTCCGGGTAGTCGAGTGTCAAAACGCCGACGCGCTCGGCGACCGCGTCGACGCATTCGAGCGCATCCATCGTCCCGCTCGCTGTCGAGCTATAAGCGCGGACGAGCCCGCCGGCGCCGAGCTTGATCCCGCCGAAGTAGCGAACGACCACCAAGAGCACGTCGCCGACGTTCTTGTGTCGCAAAACGTTCAACATGGGCTTTCCCGCGGTCCCCGCAGGCTCACCGTCGTCCTCCGCACGCATGTTCGAGCTGTTGCGGGGATCCCCCAGCAGGTAGGCCGAGCAGTGATGTGTTGCGTCAGGGAACTCGAGCCGCAGCACGTCGAGAGTCGCGGCAGCTTTTTCCGGCGAGCTCACCCGGCAACCGATTCCGATGAAGCGGCTCCGTTTTATCTCCTGCTCGAAACGCGCTTCGCGAGCAGGAACACGGTATGTCAAGGCGATGGCTTGAGCCAGCGCGGTACGTAAATGACCGCGACCGCCGCGGCGGCGATGACCCAAGGGAGCGCTACGACCGCTGCAGAGCCCACGATCAGAAGCGCGATGCCTTGCCGGAGGAGCGTCCCGAAAACGAGGTCGAGGACCTCTGAGAGACGGAGCACGGAAGCCGCTTCACAACCTGGGCAGATGAGGTCGACTTGAGCTGGTGCTGGCGTTGACAAAACGGCTAGCAGAATCAGTGCGATAACGGCCCACGATCCCGGTTGGTATCTCACGATTATCGTGGATGTACACAACTTCCATGCCACAGGTTCGATTAGAGCAACACATTGGAAACAAATCAGTTATAAGTTGCGATGCGAGTCATGCGCGTAAAGGATCTGTACGCTTTAGGACAGTTTCTTGTTCTTTGGCGGACACTCGAC
>SMVB01409491.1_pt1 | contig 11003 bp, 10 predicted proteins | sample 2456461 | NCBI WGS metagenome assembly SMVB01 (sample SAMN11095934, study PRJNA526329) | marine sediment metagenome | biome: Marine sediment; feature: Surficial sediment; material: Deep marine sediment; isolation source: Hadal surficial sediment | place: Pacific Ocean | collected 2014-05 | depth...
CACCGAGCGCGGCGATTTCGAGCGGCGCCAAGGCCGGCGGCGCGGCGCTGACGATCAGTCCCGGCCGGGCGCTGTAGATGTTGGGTCCGGCGAATGTCTGGAGAAATTTAAGCTGCACCGCTTCGCATCTTTAATCTTATGACCGAGGCCATTCTAGAGCGGGCCGGTCTGGTGGCAAATGAATAGAATGATCGCCCAACGGGCAGATACCTCACATCGGGCTGAACGAGGCGCCGTTGCTGTGGATCGTCTGGGCGCTGATATAGCTGGCGCCCGGGCCGACGAGAAAGCGGATCAAGTCGGCCATGTCCTGCGGCGTGCCGAGGCGGCCGAGCGGGATCGACGATACGTCCTCGACGTTCGCCGCCTTGGCCGAGCCGCTGCCCTCGATCTCGGTGTCGTAATGGCCGACGATGACGTAGTTGGCGCGGACATTGTGCTGGCCGAGATCGATAGCCAGGCCGCGCATCAGCGCGCCGAGCCCGGCTTTCGCCGCCATCACATGGGTGCGCTTGGTCTGGCCGGCATACGAGCCCACGCCGCCAACGCCGATGATGGCGCCGCCGCCGCGTTCGATCATGCCGGGCACGCAGGCTTTGCACATGCGGTAGGCGCCCTGGAACGACGCGCCGAGCGTGAAATCCCAGGTCTCGTCGTCGAGCTCGACAAACGGCACGCGCGAGCGGAAGGCGGCGTTGTTGACGAGGATGTCGATGCCGCCGAATTCGGCCCGCGCTGCATCGACCATGCGCGCGACCGCGTCGGCGTCGGTGATGTCGGCAACGAAGGGCAGGGCGCGGCCGCCGCCGGCGGTGATTTCATGCGCCACTTCCTCGCACAAATCGCCCGCGGTGCGTGCATTGACGACCACCGCCGCGCCGGCGCGCGCCAGTTCGAGCGCCGTCGCCCGGCCGATATTGCGCGCGCTGCCGGTGACAATCGCCACCTTGCCCGCCAGCTCGTTGACCAGATCGACCATGCGCTAAACCCCCCTGAAATCCCCCTGTGGCGAAGATTAGCAGCGCGGCGCCGTCAGGCAAGCGCGTCGATGAGATCGGCGATGATGGCCGACGCGTGTTTTGCCAACGCGCTGTCTTTCGCCTCGGCGGGGTCGAGCGCGCCGCCGCCGGCGGCTTCGTGCGCGATCGCCAGGTACTGGATGACGTCTTCGGCGAGGCTTGCCTTGTTGTTGCTGGCGGCGGCATTGCGCAGGTCGGCCAGGGGGCTGCGCTTACGGATTTCCCGCCACACTTTGTGCGGCGATTCGTCGTCGCTTTCGGCGTCGGGTTCGCCCGATGAACAGGTGATTTTTCCCAGATACTCCATGCCCTTGAGCCGGAACACCCGGCCCAGGTCGGGATGCGCCTCGCCGCCCACCCAGCCAAAGACGAACGCCGTGTAGAGCAGGCGGTACTGGTGGTCGCTGAAGGCGAGCAGGCAGGGGTCGGGCAGGGCCGGGTCGCCGCGGTAGCGGGCGAGGCCAGCGGCGACCGCCGCATTGGAATCGCACGCCTTGGCGAAGGCGCCAACGAAATCGCTCAGTGCGTTGCGGTGGCCGAACAGCAGATGCGCGTGGCTGACCGGTTGCGGCGCCTCGTCGCCGTAAGATGTCATCGCTCCGCGCTCGAAATCGTCCAGATGGTGCAAACCGGTTCGATATCCACCGATAACGCCTTCGACTTGCGGCAAGCGCTTGAGGCCCGCGATGTCCACAGGATCGGCCAAGCCTTCGCAGATCGAAATCAACCGCGACCAGTTCTCCTGCAAAATTACGACGGTCCTCGGCACGTCACCCGTGGCTGTGGCCATGGGAGTGCGCGTGGTGATGTTCGTGATAGGGATCGCCCGGATAATGGTGGTGGTCATGGTCCGAGCATTTGCAGGCGAACGGGTGGCGGGGAATTTTTTTGACCGGTTTTTCCGCGATGGCCACTTCGGTGACAACCAGCGGGCCGGCGACCGAGGCTGCCCCTTCCAGCGCGGCGCAGACCACACCAGCCGGGTCGATGACGCCGCGTGTCACCATGTCGCCGAAGGTCCGCGTGTTGGCGTCGTAGCCGAAGTTGGCGTCGGCGCTGGCGGCGACGCGGCCGATGATGTGCTTGCCGTCGGCGCCGGCGTTATCGGCGATCTGGCCCAGCGGCTGTTCGAGCGCGCGGCGGACCACCTGGATGCCGGCGAATTCGTCGCAACCGGCGCCGGCCAACCCGTCGAGCGATTTCGCCGCGTGCAGCAGGGCGGCGCCGCCGCCGGCCACGAACCCGCCGTCCAGCGCGGCGCGGACCGCGCGCAGGGCCTTATCGATGCGGCCCCTCTTTTCCTGGATCTCGGTTTCGGTGAAGCCGCCGGCATTGATAAAGGCGACCGTGCCGGCCAGTTTCGCCAGACGCCGGCGCAGGGTTTTCAGTTCGTGGTCCGACGTGGCCTTCGCCAACAACAGCCGCAACTGGGTGCAGCGCGCTTCGACCGCCTCGCCGCCGCCTCCGCCACCGATGATCACCGTCTTATCGACCGTGATGCGCACCCTTTTGGCGGTGCCCATGACATCGGGAGTCGCCTCGGCAAGACCCAGACCGGCCTCGCCGAGCACGACCTGCGCGCCGGTGAGGACCGCCAGGTCTTCCAGATTCTCCCGGCGATGGTTGGAGAAACCGGGCGCCTTGACAGCGACCACCTTGAGCCCGCCCTCGCGCCGGTTGACGACCAGGGTGGTCAGCGCCTCGTTTTCCACGTCCTCAGCGATGATCAGCAGCGGCCGCTTGCGCTCGATCGCCCGGTCGAGGAAGGGCATCAGCCCGCCGAGGTCGGAAATTATTTTGCCGTAAATCAGGATCAGCGGGTTGCGCAACTCCGCGCTCAACGTGGCTTCGTCGGTGACGAAATGACGCGAGACATAGCCGCGGTCGAACCACATGCCGTTGACCGTCTCGAGCCGGTCGTCAACCGCTTTGCCGTTCTCGACCAGAATTTCGCCCTGCTCGCCGGTGGCCGCCACGGCGTCGGCGATCAGCGCGCCGATGGCGCGGTCGCCGTTGGCGGCGATGGTGGCGATCTGAGCGACTTGTGCGTTGCCGGCGATGGGCCGGGCGGATGCGCGGATGTGCGCCACCACCGTATCCACCGCCAGTTCGATGCCGCGTTTTACCCCGGTGGCCTCCAGATCGGCGGCGACCGCGGCAATGCCGCCGCGCAGCATGGCATTGGCCAGCACGATCGCGGTCGACGAACCATCGCCGGCGGTGGCGCCGGTTTTGACGGCGACTTCGCGGATCAGACGCGCGCCCATGTTCTCAAAAGTGTTGGAGAATTCAATGAGCTCGGCGATGCGCGCGCCGTCCTTTGTCACCAGCGGCGCGTCGAGGCCGGTGTCGAGCAACACGTTGCGCCCGCGCGGGCCCAACGTCACCTTGACCGCGTCGGCCAACGCGTTGGCGCCGCGCAGCATTTGCAGGCGCGCCGCGTCGCCAAACATCATTCTCGGGCTCGTTACCAATGATATCTCCACCCACGCCCGGCTATTTACGGGCTGCGCCCCAGGTTGGTCCCGAAGCATTCGATCATTCTCGTTACCCTTTATTCGCCGACCGGTCAATGATGGCCCCGTGGTTGGTCCGGCATGAATGGCGGTTCTTCGGGTTTATGAATTGACACGCCGGGTGCTGCCTGAAATGGTTGTCGAAAGGGCTGCAAGGGGATCGTTTCGGCGATTTTGCGGCGCATCCAAGGCACAAGAAAACGATCCGGCAATACCGGGTCTGGGAGAGACTGGCTATGGCGGCGAACGACGGAAATTCGGGCATCCTTCACCTCGACGATATCGACCCCGGACATATTTGGGACCGCGCGATCCCGGCGCCGGGGCACAATAATGTCGACTTCGAAGAGCGGGTAAATTTTGGGCGCTTGCACGAATACCGCCTGGCGCGTTTGCGCGCGGCCCTCGCGGGGTCCGAACTGGGCGCGATGTTGAGCTTCGACAATAACAACATCCGCTACATGACCAGCACCGTCATCGGCGAATGGTCGCGCGATAAGATGACCCGCTTCTCGCTGCTGACCGGCAACGGCGAGCCCTATATATGGGATTTCGGATCGGCCGCCGTCCATCACCGCTTATATGCGCCGTGGCTCAAAACGGATCATTGCCGCGCCGGCCTGTTGGGCATGCGCGGCATGGTGCCGCCGTCGGCCGGGCTGATGCGCGGCCATGCGGAAGAGATCAAGGCGATCCTCGTCGAAGAAGGCGTTGCCGATCAGCCGGTCGGCGTCGACATGATCGAGCCGCCGATGCTGCGCGAGTTGGAGCGCGCCGGTATCAACATCGTCGATGGCCAGCAGTTGATGCTCGATGCGCGCGAAATTAAGAACCAGGACGAACTCATCCTGCTCAACCAGGCGGCCGCCATGGTCGATGGCACCTATCATATGATTCAGGAAGAGTTGAAGCCGGGCGTGCGCGAATCCGACATCGTCGCCCTGGCCAACAAGAAGCTCTACGAGCTCGGTTCCGACGATGTCGAGGCGATCAACGCCATTTCGGGCGAGCGTTGCGCGCCCCATCCGCACAATTTCACCGACCGCATCATACGGCCCGGCGATCAGGCGTTTTTCGATATCATCCAGTCGTACAACGGCTACCGCACTTGCTATTACCGCACGTTCGCCGTTGGCAAAGCCAGTACGGCGCAGGAAGACGCCTACAAGCAGGCGCGCGAATGGATCGATGCGGCAATCGAGTTGGTGAAACCGGGAACGACCACCGACCAGATCGCCGCCATTTGGCCGAAAGCCGAGGAATTCGGTTTCGCCAACGAGATGGAGGCGTTCGGCCTGCAATTCGGTCACGGGCTTGGCCTCAACCTGCACGAACGCCCGGTGATCAGCCGCCTGGTGTCGTTCGACCATCCCCTGGAGATCAAAACCGGTATGGTGTTCGCGCTGGAAACCTACTGCCCGGCGACCGACGGCGTGTCGGCGGCGCGGATCGAGGAAGAGGTGATCGTCACCGATACGGGCTGCCGCGTCATCACGCTGTTTCCGGCCCAGGAGCTGCCGATAGCCAACCGATATTGACGTCGTGGCGGATCGGATTACCTAAACTGCCGCGGCATCGCCTTTGGACGGCATAATTCTGGACTTGCCGGAAAACTCTGGCGGGAACTGACAATAACTTGAGTAGCGGGAGGACGCTTTGGCGAAGAAAGCGGCGAAAAAATCTTCGGCGGCCGATGTGGCCGCCGATCTGGCAAACGACGATATCGGCGAAGAGAAGCGGATCGAATTATGGCGGCTGCAGCTCGAGTGCCGCCATGTGGAGCAACGGGCCCACGATTTGTTCTTTCAGAACCTGATCAAGGGCACCAGCCATTTGGGCCTGGGCCAGGAAGCCATCGCGGCGGGCTTCGGCGGCGCCATGCAATCCGGCGACTACACGTTCTGCACCTATCGCGGCCATAACCACACGCTGGTGCGCGGCGCGTCGATGACCGGTATTCTTGGTGAGCTGATGGGACGCGAATGCGGCCTGTTGGGCGGCAAGGGCGGTTCGATGCACCTTACCAGCGTCGAGCATGGCGCCATGGGCTCGTACGCGATCATCGGCGCCCATCTGCCGATCGCCATTGGCGCGGCGTGGTCGGCCCAATACCGCGGTACCGATCAGGTCGCGGTGTGTTTCTTCGGCGACGGCACCACCAATATCGGCGCCTTCCACGAAGCCCTCAACATGGCGCAAGTGTGGAAGCTACCGGTGGTATTCGTCTGCGAGAACAATCTCTACATGGAATATACGCCGATCGGCGATGTGACGGCGGTGGAACACCCGGCCGCCGACCGGGCCAGCGCCTACGGGCTGGACTCGATCATCGTCGACGGCAACGACGCCGACGCGGTCTACCGTGTCGCTCAGACCTCCTTTGCCAAGGCGCGCGCCGGTGACGGCCCCTCGCTGATCGAGGCCAAGACCTACCGGCACAGCGGGCATTCGCGCGCCGATCCGGGCGCCTATCGGCCCGATGGCGAGCTCGACGCCTGGCTCAAGCGCGACCCGATCCCGATGTACCGCCAGCGGCTGCTCGATTTTGGCATCGCCGAAGCCGATGTGGTGGGCATGGAAGAAGACGTTCTAAAGCGCGTCGATGAGGCGACCGAGGCGGCCAAGGCGTCGCCGCCACCGTCGCCGGATGTCATCCCGACAGATGTGTGGGCAGATGGAGGTTCGGCATGGCGGAACTAACTTATCGCGAGGCCGTTGCGGCCGGTATCGCGCAAGAAATGAGACGCGACGAGAACGTCGTTTTCCTGGGCGAGGATATCGGTGCCGCCGGCGGCGTGTTCAAAGCCACGGTCGGTCTGTTCGACGAATTCGGCCCGGTGCGGGTGCGCGACACGCCCATCTCGGAACAGGCGATCCTCGGCGCCGCCATGGGCGCGGCGATGACAGGCCTGCGGCCAATCGCCGAGATCATGTTCTCCGATTTCCTCGCCGTGTGCTGGGACATCGTGGTCAACCAGATGGCCAAGTCGCGCTATATGACCGGTGGCCAGATGTCGCTGCCGCTGGTGATACGCACGGCCAATGGCGGCGGCTCGCGTTTCGGCGCGCAGCATTCCCAGTCGCTGGAAAACTGGGCCATGGCAATCCCCGGGATCAAAGTAGTGGCGCCGTCGAACCCGGCCGACGTCAAGGGATTGCTCGCCGCCGCGGTGCGCGACGATAATCCGGTCTTGTTCTTCGAGCAAAAATCCCTCTACGCCACCAAGGGCGAAGTGCCCGACGGCGACCATTTCGAAGAGCTGGGCAAGGCCAAGGTCCTGCGCGAAGGCACCGACGTGACCATCGTCGCCCTGGCGCTGATGGTGCCACGGGCGATGGCGGCGGCGGAGCGGCTGCAGGAGGCCGATGGCATTTCGGCGACCGTCGTCGATGTGCGCTCGCTGGTGCCGCTGGATACCCAGACCATCCTGGGCGAAGTCGCCAAGACCGGCCGTCTGATCACGGTCGAGGAGAATCCGCGGTTGTGCGGCTGGGGCGCCGAGATATCGTCGATCGTCGCCGAAGAGATGTTCTACGATCTCGATGGTCCGATTGTGCGCATCACGACGCCGCACATACCGCTGGCCTCGGCCGACGAATTGGAGGATTTGATGATCCCCTCGGTCGACCGCATCTACGAAGAAGTCCGCAAGGCTATCGACTAAACCGGGCACTGAGGAAAATTTATGAACGTCATCATGCCGCAACTGGGCGAGACCGTGGAAGAAGGAACGGTTTCGGTCTGGCACAAGAAAGCCGGCGATAAGGTCACGGCGGGCGAGGATCTGCTCGACATCTCGACCGACAAGGTCGAAATGGAAATTCCCGCGCCGGTGACCGGCGAACTGACCGAAATTCTGGTTGCCGAGGGCGAAACCGTCGCGGTTGGCGTCACGCTGGCGATCATCAACGATGGCTCGAAGGCGGAAGCAGCGCCCGCCGCCGCGGCGCCGGCGGCATCCGCGCCTGCCGCGCAAGCGCCGTCGAAGGCGAAGGGTTCCGGTTCGAAGGGCAAGGTGGGGACCCGTGACGCACAGGGCAACCCGCTGTCGCCCGTCGTGCGCCGCCTGCTCGCCGAGCACAATCTGGCGCCCGAGGATATTGCCGGTACGGGCCGCGCTGGCCGCATCACGCGTGGCGATGTGCTGGCGCATCTGGACGGCGGGGGCGCGAAACCGGCGGCGCCAGCGCCGGCGTCAAAGGATGGCCGCACGGTGGTGCCGTTCGACAACAGGCGCAAATTGACGGCGGAACATATGGTGCGCTCGAAAGCCACCAGCCCCCATGTGCTGCAGGCCGTGGAAGTGGATTTCCACAGCGTCGAGCGCGCCCGCATGGCCGTGCGGGAGGCGTGGAAGCAACAGTATGGCTTTTCGCTGACCTATCTGCCGTTCATCGCCAAGGCGGTGTGCGAAGCCCTCGCCGAATTCCCCCGCATCAACGCCCACGTCGAAGGCGAGAGCCTGGTGCTGTTCGACCAGGTTAATCTCGGCATCGCCGTCGACCTCAATTTCGAGGGGCTCCTGGTCCCCGTGCTCAAGGACGCCGGTGCTAAATCGATCGGCCAATTGGCGACGCAAATTCGCGAGCTGTCGGATAAGGCGCGCACCAAGAAGCTCGGCCCCGACGATTTCGCCGGCGGCACCTATACGATCTCGAACTCGGGCACCTTCGGCACCCTGATCACCGCGCCGGTGATCAACCAGCCTCAGGTGGCGATCCTGTCGATGGACGGGGTGTCCAAGAAGCCGGTGGTGATCGAAAGCGGTGGCAGCGACGCCATCGCCATTCGTCCGGTCGGCGTGCTGGCGCAATCGTTCGACCACCGCGCCATCGATGGCGCCTATTCCGCAGCGTTCCTGAAGAAAGTACGCGAAATTTTGCAGGACGGGGACTGGCAAATCGACCTGATTTAGCCAGGCGCTCCACATCCTTCGACAAGCTCAGGATGAGGGTCGAAGGAAGTGGACTTCGGGATACGTCGATCTCATCCTGAGCTTGTCGAAGGATGGGGTTGACCGTTCAGCCTTGAAAGATGCCCGTTAAAAGGAGAATGACATGAAGGTTGGATTCATCGGACTGGGCCGCATGGGCCAGGCTATGGCCCGAAATGTTCTCGATGCTGGTAACGAGCTTGCCGTCTATAACCGCACGCCTGAGAAGGCGGCGGATCTTGGCGCCGCCGGCGCCACCGTTGTGGACTCGATCGCCGCTGTGACCGAAGGCCGCGATGTGGTGATCACCATGGTCACGGACGACGCGGCGATTGAGGCGATTACGCTAGCTGACGGCGGCCTGATTGCGGCGTTACCGGCGGGCGCGATCCATCTGGGGATGAGCACCAATAGCGTCGACATGACCCGCAAAATTGCCGCCGCTCATGGCGAAGCGAACCAGTTGTTCGTTGCCGCGCCGGTGCTCGGCCGCCCTGACCGCGCGGCGGCCGGCGAGCTGGGCATTATGCCGGCGGGACCCGCCGATGCAGTCGCCACGGTGCAGCCGCTGCTCGAGGCGATGGGCGGGCGCATATTTCCTGCCGGCGACAATGGGGAAGCCGCGGCGGCACTCAAGATCGCCCACAACTTCGTGCTGGGTTGCGCCATCGAGGTGATGGGCGAGGGAATGTCGCTGGTGCGCAAATACGGCGTCGAACCGCTGGTGCTCCACCAGGTGCTGACCGAGGGTGTATTCGGTTGCCTGGCTTATCAAATCTACGGCGATATCATCGTGCGCGAGGCCTATGACGATGTCGGCTTCACCACTCTGATTGGCCTGAAAGACGCCAATTTGGCGCTGGCCGCGGCGGAAGCGGTGGCGATGCCCTTGCCCAGCGCCAATGTCTGGCGCGATCGGCTGCTCGGCGCCGTCGCCCATGGCGATGGCGAGCGTGACTGGGCGGTCGTGGCGCGCGAACAGGCGCGCGCCAGCGGGTTGGAATAGGCTCTAGTCCCGGTTATCCACGCGTTTGTTGAAGGCGCGGACTTCGACGGTTTCCCAGATATCGGCCTTCACCAGCGGATCGTTGGCCTGGAACTCTTCGACCGCCGCGCGGTCGGGCGCTTCGAAGAGATAGAGGCTGCCGACGATGTTCTCGCCGTCGTCGGAGACCAGCGGGCCCGACATCACAATTTTAATCGGCGCGGTGGACAGGTATTCGATATGCGCGGGCATGACTTCCTTGCGCGTTTCCAGCACGCCCGGCTTGTCGATGCAAAACATCGTAAACAACATGGCAGGACCTCCCAAATCTAAATCGTTGGGAGACAGTGTAGAGCAGATAGACGGTGGTTTCGACTACCAGTCGATCTTTTCGATATTATCGAAGGCGATTGTCGAACCATCGTCGAAGGTGATGGTGCCGCTCATCTCGTCGCCATAGTAGAACGACGGTTTGTCGCCGGCGCTGGCTTCCACGCCCGCCCCGGCGCCATCGACTTCCAGCGTCCAGCCCTGGCTGACACCCGTCAAATCGATGACATCCATGTCCCCGGCCTCGGCAGAGCCATCGACCGTATCGGTCCAGGCGGCGCCGTTGAAGTCGGCGTCGGAAAACGTAAAAGTGTCGTCGCCGGCTCCGCCCGACAGTGTGTCGTTGCCGAGCCCGCCGATCAGGGTGTCGTCACCCCCGGCGCCGGTCAGCATATCGTTACCGGCCAGCCCGTTCAGCGAATCGGCGGATGCCGTCCCGGTCAGCATGTCGTCGCCGGCGGTTCCGGCATTAGGCACTATGTCGGCATTGGCCGATATGTCGGGGTCGACGAGCAGCGTCGCCGTCTGGCCGCCGACAGCTTGCGTGTAGATGTGGTTGCCGTCGCCATCGAAGCCGCCATCGATCCAGCCGCCGCCGGCTTCGAGACTGTCGCCAGTGTCGCCGGTGATGGTCAGCGTGTTGCCGCTATCGGTCATGTCGAGCACGTTCTGAGCGCTCAGCGTCACGGTGTTGGCGCCGGTGTCCGACTGCAAATCGATGGTTTCGATGTTGCTGATCGAGCCGTTGTAACTGGTGAAATCGGCATCGCCGGAATCGTCCCGCAATGTATCGGTGCCCTGCCGCCGTCAATTTTCGAGTCGGCCGAATCCCAGATTAAGATGTCATCGCCGCCACCGCCGGACAGCGTGTCGTCGCCGGTGCCGCCGTCGAGCAAGTCGTTGCCCATGCCGGCAATGAGCTTATCGCTGCCACCGCCGCCGGAAAGCGTATCGTCGCCACCCTGGGCATTGATCATGTCCCGGCCGGCGGTGCCGACCAAATTATTGTCGAACCTGTCACCGATAATGGGATTAACGCCATTGCCGCTATCGCTGGCGGCGGGGGCGGGGTCTTCGACATATTCCACCACGTCGTCATCGTTCGATACCGAACCATCGCGGTCGCCGCTGCCGCCGAGTCCATCATTGTTACGGGTAGAGCTGGAAGCAGCATCCCCCGACAGGTCGAATTCCAATGTCGGATTTTCGCCCGCCGAAC
>SMVB01054354.1_pt1 | contig 11002 bp, 9 predicted proteins | sample 2456461 | NCBI WGS metagenome assembly SMVB01 (sample SAMN11095934, study PRJNA526329) | marine sediment metagenome | biome: Marine sediment; feature: Surficial sediment; material: Deep marine sediment; isolation source: Hadal surficial sediment | place: Pacific Ocean | collected 2014-05 | depth 0-1...
CCGCCGTTGGCCGGCACCAGCACCGTATCGCGCATCGCGCCGGAGAAACGCTCGCCGTCGATCTCGACAACTTGGAAGGGCAGTCCGTGAATGTGCATGGGGTGCGCCATCATCGTCTTGTTGCGGAACGCAATCTCAACGCGCTCGCCCCAGCGCAGTTCGAGCGGCTTGTGGTTTTCGTAGGCGACGCCGTTCAAGCCCCAGTTGTAGCCCTTCATGCTGCCGGTGAGATCGACGACGTGGGTGCGGTCGGCCTGCCGCGGACCTAGCGGGTGAACCGCGGCGAGGCGGCGTTCGAGATCGAGGCCCACCACTGGCGCCTTGTGCCCGGCATGATCGGCAAGCCGCTTGACCCGCGCCTTCGACGTCGCGAGCAAAATTCCGGTTCTAACGGTGTCGCCTTCGCGATGGGCGAATACCGGATAAACCCCCTGCCCAGCTGGGAGCACGAGCCGGATGTCGAGTCGCTGGGCGATGGCGATCGGGAAGCGCCGGCCGCGAACCGGCGCGATGGGCAGGCCGTCGACGGCGATCAGTTCGCCCTCAAGCCCGCCGAGGTCAAGAAAGAAGTTGGTGCTGGCGGCGGCGTTGATGATGCGCAGCCGCACCCGTCCACCGGGCTCGATGCCAACCACCTCGGGGTCGGCGAGCGTGCGGTCGTTGGCGAGGTAAGCATCGAACTCGATGTCGTTGAGGTCCATCTCCATTCCGCCCATCGTCATGTCGCCCGTGACGCCGGACGCCATGTCCATGCCCGCCATGTCGTTCGCCTCCGCGTGCCCGTCGCCCGCCGACTTCTCCATCGCCATCTCATCGTGCGCCTCGCCCGCTTGAAGTTCGGCGAGGAGCTCGTCGGGATCGCGGAAGGTGAAGTCGTGCAGCATCACTACGACCTCCTGCTCGTCGAGGCCGAACTCGGCAGGATCTCGGATGATCAGTGGTGCAGCCATCAACCGCTGCTCCTGGAAGCCGACGTGCGAGTGCATCCAGTAGGTGCCGGGAGCGGCCAGCGGGAAGTCGTAAGCGTAGACGCCGCCGGGCTCGAGCGCCGGCTGGGACACATCCGGCACGCCGTCCTGCTGATACGGCGGCATCAGACCATGCCAGTGGACAAGGGTGGGTTCACCGAGATGGTTCTCGAGGTTGACGCGGTATCGGCGCCCGGCCTCGGTGTAGACGCCCCACACCCCGTCTGACCGGCCGATGTGAAGCATCGTCGCCGCCTTGCCGTTGACCTCGATCGTGCGCGACTCCGCACGCAAAACGATCGGCGCTTCCTCGGCGCGGCCTACACTAGACGCCGCGGCTGGCGCCAGCGCGGCACCCGCCGTTGCGGCAAGGAATTCGCGGCGCGTGAACTTGGTCATTGTTGGTTCCCAATATCTCACCCCAAATCTTGGCAGCAGTATCAAAGCATTCGCCCAGGATTCTCCAGACGGCTCGACCTGGTTGCCGACGATAGTAGCACAACGGGTAGCCGTTTAGAGCCGATTTGAGCACTTGCTAGCCCGAAGTTTTATCGCCGCCGCGTCGATCCGATCGCGGATGTGCGACGCGTAGTATTTCTCTATCATCTCCACGCTTGTCCGACAGTTCTTCGCGACCTGATAGATACCCGTGAGAGGTCTGCTCGCGGATGCAGAGCAGACAAAATTTGTGGGAATCCGGATATTTGGCCGTGGCACATCGGCTGCCCTGATTGCCCCTGCGCGTGCCAGCGGTGGGGGAAATAGCCGCCCTCCGCGCGGTTAACGTTCATCGTCGACAAGCCAAATGGGGAATGTCGGGGCAAACAAGGTGCGACTATACAGTCTCTGCCATTTCAATAAGCTGCCGCATCGTCTCCGGGCTGAGATTGCCCCCAGTGACGATGGCGACGGTTGTGAGCGACGTGTCCACTTTACCGGCCAGGAAAGCTGCCGTGGCAACGACGCCTGCTGGCTCGCCCAGAATCTTGGCGCGATAGAGAAGGGTGCAAAACGCATTGGCTATATCCGCTTCTCTGATCAGAACGATGTCGTCGAGATAGCGTTGGAGGTGGCGAAAAGGAAACGCGCCGGGGCGGACGGCAGACAGTCCGTCGGCAATCGAGTCCCAATAATCGATCGCCGTCGGTTTGCCCTTTTGAAGCGAGACATAGGCTGCATTCGCCCGCTCCGGCTGGACGCCGATAATCTTGACGTCGGGCCGCCGCTGCTTGATCGCAGTCGCAATCCCGGCGGCGGCGCCGCCGGAAGATACCGGAACGAGCACCTGCTGCACGTCGGGGAAATCCTCCATGATTTCCAGCCCGATCGAGCCGTGGCCCGCGGTAATCTGCGGCTCTTCCCATGTGTCGATAGCGGTCAGTCCACCTTCACCGGCCAGACGTTCCACGGTCGGCTGGCGTACAAGGGCGTCCGTCCCGCAAAAATGGACCTTGGCGCCATGGCCCTCGGTCACGGCCACTTTGTATGGGCTGGTGTGATCCAGCATGACAACCGATATGGGCACACTCATCATCCGCCCGGCATACGCGAAAGCTTGTGCAAAATTTCCCGAGGATGTCAGAACGACGCCCTTGGTTCGGGCCTGTTCCGGTAGTGCGTTCAGCATCGTAAATGCCGCACGAACTTTGTAGGCGCCGGTGACTTGCAGGTGTTCGCATTTGAGAAAACAGCGTTCCCGACCAATTTCCGCCGATTCACGCGCGAGCGGAATAATCGGTGTTCGCCGGACCGCGGCCGGCAGGGCAGCGCGCGCCGCTTCGATGTCCTTCAGTCCAATATACTCCATATGAGCTCCTGTTCTGAGCATCTGGATGACAAATTGGGATCCAGAAAGCTATAAGGGAATCCCAAAACGATTCCGCAAAACCTCATCCCGCTCTAGCCGTCAAACTAGGACCGTCAGAATTGACCCTTCTTGAGCCAAGCGTCCAGCGCCACGTATGTCGGTTTTGGGTCTTGGGTGTGTGGAAACGCGCGACGCCGGATGATCTGGGATTGGATTGGCTGCGTTGCTGCGACTTTCGGCGTTTACGGACCTGATGTCCGGGTTTTCGGGGTCTGGGCGGTCCTGGGGGCGCGCGGCGCCCCGGAACGGCGATATGAGCCGGAGGTGGGGCGATTTCCGGCTGAACAGGGGCCGATCTACGCCCTGATCGCCGCCATCAGCGGGCGGATGCCGATGATGTTCATGACCCGGGTCAGGTTGTAGGCGAGGACACTCAAGGCCATCTCGGTGCGCACGTTTTTCAGCCGCTTCATCAGGAAATGGGTGGCGCCCATCCAGGCCTTGATGGTGCCGAAGGGGTGCTCGACGGTCTCGCGGCGCTGACGCATCGCCTGCGGGTTCTCGTCGAGCCGGCGCTGGACCGCTTCCAGCACATCCTCGTGCTCCCAGCGGGTTATGCGGCGCTCCTTGCCGGTCGTGCATCGCTCCTTGATCGGACAGGCCTGGCAGACGTTGGTCCAGTAGTGGCGCCGGGCGAGCCCGTTCTCCTCGTTGGTGTAGCGATAGGTGAGGCGCTGGTCGGCGGGACAGACGTAGACGTCCTCCTCGGCAACATAGCGAAAGTCCTGCTTGCCAAAGCGGCCCTGCGCCTTCGCGTATGAGGTCATCGGCTTCGGCAGGGTTACCGTGATCCCGGCCCGGTCGCAGGCCAGGATCTCCTCGCTGTCGAAGTAGCCGCGGTCGGCCACGACATCGAGTTCCTCGGTATCCAGAACAGCCTTGGCCTTCTTCGACATCTCGGCCAGCTGCCCCCGGTCGTTGCCGACATTGATCACCTCATGGGCGACGATCAGGTGGTGCTCGGTATCAACCGCAGCCTGGACGTTGTAGCCGACGACGCCCGAGCCGCGGCCGCTGGTGGCCATCGAGCGCGCATCCGGGTCGGTCAGCGAGATCTGGCCGTCCGGCGCCGCCAGCCGCCGGGCTTCGAGCGCCTCCAGGCGCTGCATCTCTTGGCGCAGTTTCTCGATCTTCTCGTTCAGGCGGTCGATCTTCATCGAGCAGGCTTGCGACGGCTCCTGCCGGTCGGCACTGTCCAACTGGTCGAGATAGCGCGCAACGCTCTTCTCGATCTGCGCCATGCGCCGCCGCATCTTCGCCTCGGTGAAATTGCGGTCCCGGTTATTCACCGCCTTGAACTTCGAGCCGTCGATCGCCACGCTCGCTGTGGCCAGAAGACCGATCTGGCGGCACAGCTCCACGAATTGCGCGCAGACCTTGCGGATCGCGGCACCGTTGTCCTTCCGGAAGTCGGCGATCGTCTTGTGATCGGGCGCCAGGCGCCCCGTCAGCCACATCACCTCGACATTGCGGCCCGCTTCTCGCTCCAGCCGCCGGCTCGACTGCACCCGGTTCAGATAGCCGTAGACATAAAGCTTCAGCAGCATCGCCGGATGATACCCCGGCCGTCCCGTCGCCTCGGGCACAGCGCGACCAAAACCAAGCCCGCCCAGATCAAGCTCATCGACGAAAACATCGATCACCCGAACCGCATTGTCCTCTGCGATCCAGTCCTCCAGGCGCTCCGGAAACAACGTGCCCTGACCCCGATCCACACCCTCGATAAACCGCTTCATGAAACCTCCCCCGTCCGTCGAGGAAGTATACACCGCTCACGCGTTTTTACACAGGCTGGGTCACAAGCACGCGTTCGCCGCAGGGTCCGCGAAGGTCTGCTCGCAGGTGTTCTTCCGACATATGTTCTTTCGCCCTTACCATCATAGGCGCAGGTTACTTATTCGTTAAAATTTTGGTAAATTCTTTAATATCAACAACTTGACCCCCTGCCCACATGTGGACACCCCTCTTTCCACCCCGCTCCCGCCCGGCCCGGCGGTTGGTTAGCCCCGACGCGGTCGGGGGGCAGGGGTCACCGGGCCTCGAGGCCGATATCGGACAGCAGCGCGGCGACGTCGCCGCGCCAGCGCTCCCGCAGGTCCTCGTTCGGGGTCTGGCGCAGGCCGAACCGGCGCGCGGCCTCGAAGCGGGCCGACCCGGCGGCGCCGAAGCTCGCGGCGACGCGCGGATACCAGTAGTCGACCGAGGCCTGCGCCGCGCCGCGCCCGCCCTCGTCGGCCACGATCTTGCGCAGCCCTTCCTCGCCCAGTTCGGCGTGCCGGGTCTCGCGCGGCAGGATCGCCCGGAACGCCTCGCCCAGCGGCTGGTAGGAGACCCGGGCGAACTCGTCGAGTTGGATCATGGCGGCGCGCCCCATCAGCAGGTTCATCGCCACCGCGTCGGTCCAGCCCTCGATCGGGTAGTGGAACACGTTGAGCCGCATGTCGCCGCCGTGACGCGCGGCGCCGATATCGGCGGAACGCTCCAGCCGCGCGGTCCACGGGTGATGGCTCACGTAGCGCCCGGTATCGGCGCCGAACTCGCCCATGATCCGCAGCACCCGCCCGGCGTGGTCGAGTTTTTCCAGCACGATCCGCGCGGCGGCGATGCGCTCCTTGATGCCGGGGCCGTCGTTGATGCAGTTCGCGAACCCGGCCGCCCCCGCCAGCTCGGAATCGACGAAGGTCGCCATCAGCCGCATCAACTCGCCGCGATAGCGCGCCGAGGCGTTCGCCGGCGAGGTCAGCTTGCCGCCCCGGGCGAGGTAGTCGTCGATCCGCATGTCGTCCGTCATGTCGCTCTTTCCCCCGTGCGCGCCTCACTGATCGTAGTCGATGACGATCCTGTCGGTCAGCGGATGGCTCTGGCAGGTCAGCACATAGCCGCGCCGGACCTCGTAGTCCTCCAGCGCGTGGTTGACCGCCATCTCGACCTCGCCCTCGACCACCATCGCCCGGCAGGTCGAGCAGACCCCGGCCTTGCAGGCATGGGGTGCGTCCAGATCGGCCGCCAGCGCCGCGTCGAGCAGCGACTGGCCCCGCTTGGGCACCTCGACAATGCGCGTCGCGCCGTCGAGCATGATCGTCGCCGAGCAGGTGTCGCCCTTGGAATCCCGCGCCACATGGGCCTTGCGCCGGTGGGCGCGGCCGGGCTGGGCGCTGGCGAACAGCTCGAACTTGATCGCCTCGTCGCGCAGCCCGTGCGCCTTCAGGGTGGCGGCGACCGCCAGCATCATCGGCTCCGGGCCGCAGATGAACGCCTGGTCGGCGCTCGCGACATCGATCCAGCTGGCGAACAGCGCGGCGCATTTCGCGGCATCGAGGCGGCCCGCGAACAGCTCGATGTCCGGCGCCTCGCGCTCGAGGATGTGGACCAGGCTGAGCCGCCCGAGATGGGTGTTCTTCAGGTCCTCCAGCTCCTCGCGGAACATGATCGAGCTGGCCGAGCGGTTGGCGTAGACCAGGGTGAAGTCGGCCTGGGGCTCCTCGGCCAGCACCGTCTTGACGATGCCGAGCAGGGGGGTGATGCCGCTGCCGCCGGCGAAACCGAGATAGCTCTTGCAAAGCCCGGGCTCGATGGCGGTGTGGAAATTGCCCATCGGCGGCATCGCTTCCAGCACCTCGCCCACGGCAAGCTCCTCGTTGGCCCAGGTCGAGAAGCAGCCGCCGTCGACCTTCCTGATGCCGACCCGCAGCAGCGCCTCGCCGCGCCCGGCGCAGATCGAGTAGCAGCGGCGCAGCTCCTCGCCGCCGAAGGTGCGGCGGAAGGTCAGGTACTGGCCCTGGATGAAGTCGAACGCGTCCCGGTCCCCGGCCCGCGGCGCCAGCGTCACCACCACGGAGTCGCGGGTCTCGCGCCGGACCTCGGTCACGCTCAGCGGGTAGAATCGCGCCATTCCGGCTCCCGTTTCAGTTTGCCCCGCTCAGAGGCACTTGAAGTAGTCGAACGGCTCGAGGCAGTCGGTGCAGCGGTAGGCCGCCTTGCACGGGGTCGAGCCGAACCGGCTGACCAGATCGGTGTTGTCCGAACCGCAGCGCGGGCACTCGACGACCGGCTCGACCGGTTTGCCGGCCCCGCAGGCGGCGGTGCCCTCGACCGGCGGCGCGATGCCGTACTGGCGCAGACCCTCGCGCCCCTTGGCGCTGATCCAGGCGGTGGTCCAGGCCAGCGAGAGCTGGCGCCTGAGTTCGAGCTTGGCCACCCCGTGGCCGCGCAGCGCCTTCTCGATCTCGAAGTTGATCACGCTGGTCGCCGGGCAGCCGGAATAGGTCGGCGTCACCGTCACCACCAGCACCTCGCCGTGCCAGGCAATATCGCGGATGATGCCGAGGTCGACCAGCGAGATCGCCGGGATCTCCGGGTCCGGCACCTGGTCGAGCCAGTCCCAGACCTGCGCGATCGACGCCAATGCGGTGGTCTCGCCCATCGCCCACCCTCACCAGGTGGCGCCGGGATAGGCGCGTTGCAGAAACTGCATTTCGGCCAGCAGATAGCCCAGATGCTCGCTGTGAACGCCCCGCTTGCCGCCCTTCTGCACATAACCCGCCTCGGGCTGGCTCAGGGTCGCCTCGGTCAGCGTCCGCGACACATGGGCGTCCCACTGCCCGCGGATATCCTCCAGCGCCGGGGCGATGCCCGCCGCAACCATCGCCTCGTCGACCGTGTCGGCCACGAACATCTCGCCGGCATAGGGCCACAGATCGTCGATGGCGGCCTGCATCCGGGCCTGGCTCTCGGCGGTTCCGTCGCCCAGCGAGATCACCAGATCGGTGCTGCGGGCGAGGTGGTAGGACGCCTCCTTCACCGCCTTGCCGGCGATCCCGGCGACCCGTTTGTCGGTCGAACCCGCCAGCGCCGCCAGCAGGTGTCGGTGCCAGGCGTCGAACAGGAACTGGCGCATCATGGTGTGGGCAAAATCGCCGTTGGGCTGCTCGACCAGAAGCAGGTTGCGGAACCCGCCGGCGTCGCGGTGGTAGGCGAGGTCGTCGGCGCCGCGGCCCTGGCCCTCGGCCTCGCCGGCCAGTTCCAGCCACAGCCGGGCCTGCCCGATCATGTCGAGCGCCACGTTGGCCAGCGCGATGTCCTCCTCCAGCACCGGCGCATGGCCGACCCATGCGCCGAGGCGCTGGCCCAGGATCAGGCAGTTGTCGCCCAGCCGCAGGGCGTACTCGAACAGCGTATCATCGGCCATCACATCGCCCCGGCGTCGTCCGGGATGTCGTAGAAACTCGGGTGGCGGTAGACCTTGCTGTCGGCGGGCTCGAACAGCGGGCCCTTGTCGCCCGGCGCGCTGGCGGTGATGTCTGCCGCCCGCACCACCCAGATGCTCACGCCCTCGCTGCGCCGCGTATACACGTCGCGGGCGTTCATCACCGCCTTCTCGGCGTCGGGCGCATGAAGGCTGCCGACATGACGATGCGACAGGCCGTGCTGGCCGCGGATGAAGACCTCCCAGAGGGGCCATTCGTTCATTGTCCCGTCTCCCTGGTCTGATTGGGCACGGCGGCGGCCTTTTTCCTGGCGTGCGCCATCAGCCCGTCGCGGTACCACCGGCCGTTCTCCCAGGCCCGGACCCGGGCCGACAGCCGCTGCTTGTTGCAGGGGCCGTCGCCGCCGATGACCTGATAGAACTCGTCCCAGTCGATGGCGCCGATATCGTAGCCGCCTCTCTCCTCGTTCCACTTCAGGTCGGGGTCGGGGATGGTCAGGCCCAGATACGCGGCCTGGGGCACGGTCTGGTCGACGAATTTCCGGCGCAGCTCGTCGTTCGAGCTGAGCTTGATCTTCCAGGCCATCGAGCGGGCCGAATGCACCGAGTCCGCGTCCGGCGGGCCGAACATCATCAGCGACGGCCACCACCAGCGGTTCAGCGCGTCCTGCGCCATCTCCTTCTGCGCCTCCGTGCCCTGGCGGCACTGCTTGACCAGCGCGTCGTAACCCTGGCGCTGGTGGAAGCTCTCCTCCTTGCAGATCCGGATCATCGCCCGGCTGTAGGGGCCGTAGGAGCAGCGTTGCAGCGGCACCTGGTTGATGATCGCGGCGCCGTCGACCAGCCAGCCGATGGTGCCGACATCGGCCCAGGTCAGGGTCGGGTAGTTGAAGATCGACGAATACTTCGCCTTGCCGCCGTGAAGCTGGGCCAGCATCTGGTCGCGGCTGACCCCCAGGGTCTCGGCGGCGCAGTAGAGATAGAGGCCGTGGCCGGCCTCGTCCTGCACCTTGGCGAGCAGGATCGCCTTGCGCTCCAGGGTCGGCGCGCGGGTGATCCAGTTGGCCTCCGGCAGTTGCCCGACGACCTCGGAATGGGCGTGCTGCGAGATCTGGCGGATCAGGGTCTTGCGATAGCCCTCGGGCATCCAGTCCTTGGGCTCGATCTTGATGCCAGCGTCGATGCGCTGCTGGAAGGCGCGCTCCCGCGCGTCCATCTCGGCCAGGGGCTTGACCCGGTCGGCGTCGGTCTTCACCGTCTGCGCGTACATCTTTTCCTCCCCGGGCCGATCCGCGATGCCGTCAAACCCGCTCCAGAACGATCGCGACGCCCTGTCCGATGCCGACGCACATGGTGCAGAGCGCGTAGCGCCCGCCCGAGCGGCGCAACTGGTAGGCCGCCGTGGTCACCAGCCGGGCGCCGCTCATGCCCAGCGGGTGGCCGATCGCGATGGCGCCGCCGTTCGGGTTCACATGGGGCGCATCGTCGGCGATGCCAAGCTCGCGCAGCACCGCCAGCGCCTGCGCGGCGAACGCCTCGTTGAGTTCGATCACGTCCATCTGGCCGAGGCTCAGCCCCGCCTTGGCCAGCACCCGGCGCACCGCCGGGACCGGGCCGACGCCCATGATCCGCGGCTCCACCCCCGCCGCCGCCATGGCGACGACGCGGACCATCGGGGTCAGCCCGTGGCGCACGGCGGCGGCCTCGGAGGCCAGCACCAGCGCGGCGGCGCCGTCGTTGACGCCCGACGCGTTGCCCGCCGTCACGGTGAGCTCGGCGCCGTTGATGCCGCGCAGACCCGCCAGCTTTTCCGCGTCCGTGCCGGGGCGCGGGTGCTCGTCGGTATCGACAACGACCGGCTCGCCCTTGCGCCGGGGCACGGTCACGGGGGCGATTTCCTCGGCGAACAGGCCGGCCTCCTGCGCCGCCGCCCAGCGCGCCTGGCTGCGCGCGGCGAAGGCGTCCTGATCCTCGCGGCCGACATCGAACTCGGCGGCGACGTTGTCGGCGGTCTCGGGCATCGAGTCGATGCCGAAGGCGGCCTTCATCTTCGGGTTCACGAAGCGCCAGCCGATGGTGGTGTCGAAGAGCGTGTTGGCGCGGCTGAACGCGGTCTCGGCCTTCGGCATCACGAACGGCGCCCGCGACATGCTCTCGACGCCGCCGGCGATCGCCAGCTCGTAGTCCCCGGCCCTGATCCCGCGCGCCGCCATGCCGACCGCATCCAGCCCCGAGCCGCAGAGCCGGTTGATGGTCGCGCCCGGCACCTCGACCGGCAGACCGGCCAGCAGCGCCGCCATGCGCGCGACGTTGCGGCAGTCCTCGCCGGCCTGGTTGGCGCAGCCATAGATCAGGTCGTCGACCTCGGCCCAGCCGACATCCGGGTTGCGCGCCACCAGCGCCTTCAGCGGCGCCGCCGCGAGGTCGTCGGTCCGCACCGTGGAGAGGGCGCCGCCATAGCGCCCGATCGGGGTCCGCACCGCATCGCAGATGAACGCATCAGACATGGTATCCCTCTCCTTCACCGCTCCCGTCTTGGCCAACCTCGTCCGCAATGTCCAATGCTGGACGCCGGGGCGCAAGCTCGTCGTGGCCGAGAAAGTCATGCAGCCTGTGGAACACCCGAGGCGGCGACGGACGCTCGGCCGGCGTGAGCGCACCGAGGAGGATTCGAACCTCCGACCCCCCAGATTCGCAGTCCAGCCAGGGGGTCCGGAAATTGGTTGTGAAACTCCCGGAAAGCCAGCGATCCCGACATTCGTGTTGCCGGTAACACAAATGCCGGACCCGGCCCAGCCCATTGTCGGGGCCGGCGCGGCGCACTACCAATGTCCTCATGAGCATCCCGCCCGCCTGACCAGAACGCCGCGACCGCATCAGAGGGAGTGCCGGACCATGACCAGGGAACGCAGCCAGGGCGGCCGCCGCCGTCGCTCCGCCCGCCCGAGCCGGATCGCCGGC
>SMVB01233850.1_pt1 | contig 11002 bp, 10 predicted proteins | sample 2456461 | NCBI WGS metagenome assembly SMVB01 (sample SAMN11095934, study PRJNA526329) | marine sediment metagenome | biome: Marine sediment; feature: Surficial sediment; material: Deep marine sediment; isolation source: Hadal surficial sediment | place: Pacific Ocean | collected 2014-05 | depth...
ACGACAAGGGCTCTTGCCGGCGAGTCGATTCGGCTCAAGCGATTGACCCGGTTGTCGAATGCGGTGTGGACCGCGGTGTCGTCCACAGTGTTGTCCACGGGCTTCCCTCCCGACACTCTCCCTTTTCCAGGGAGACGCGATCGATCCTACTCCGAGGACGGATCAGCCGGACATCAGATTCCCAACGTGGCGGGTAGGCGGGTTGTTTTCGATTGCTCGAATACGAAACTCCGCGTCGTCAGGAGCCTTCGGCTGCGATCGCGACCTGGTTGACGCCCGCGGCCTTGACGGCCTCCATCACGGTCACGAGAAGATGGTTTTGTGACCGACGATCCGCCTGGATGACGACAGCGCCCTGCGGATTCTCACCATGCAGGCGCTCCACGTGTGCCCGCAGCGAACGCGGATCCACCTGACGACGATCGATCCAGATCTGCCCGTTCTCGGTAATCGCGATCAGAATATTTCCACCGCCCTTGCTGATCGCGGTCTGCGCCGGCGGTCGATTGATACTCACGCCCGACTCTTTCACATAGGACGCCGTCACAATGAAGAAGATCAACATGATGAACACGACGTCCAGCATCGGAGTCATGTTCACTTCGCTCTGCTCTACCTTTCGCCTTCGTCGACCGCGCATCGGGTACGTCTCCTCATCCGTCATCGTTCTTGCTCGAGACAAACCGCGAATCGGGCCGGGTAGCGCGTATCAACTCTCGGCCCCACACGTCGCACAGCGAGAACGCGTTGCCCTGGCGACGCGAAAGACCCGTCGTCACAAGCACGGTAGGGAGGGAGAGTGATGCAGTCGTTGATCAGCGTGGCGATCACGAAGACGACGGGCGCGTCCGAATCTAGCGGTTCCTCGAGTCAGAGATTGGACGCACAGGCTAGGTTCAAGACGTCGGGCTAGCAAGGTGTGGTGTCGAGATCGTGCGGCTCGAGCGGCCGATTTCGAGTCTGGCGAGCCATGGGATGCCGAAATCGACCCACGGATGGGCTCTCAAACGCTCCCTGCGGTACAGAGGGCTCGGCCGCCTTTGCCCTCGCCCGCGCCCTCACCCGTAATAGTATTCCGAGACGAAAGTCACCTCGAGAGAATCGAAGCTCAAGAATCGCCCACAACTCTCCAGCATCCGCTTCACGTTCGCGTCGTATTGGTCCCGGGTCCGGGCGTCGAAAAAGACCAGGGGATCTTCGAGCGCCTCGATCGGAAAGGATTCCTCGACGATCCCCGACCAATGACTCGGCGCGTCGGGGGTCAGGGCGCGAAGGATCTCGTTTCGGACATAGCCGAAGCTTGCTTGGGTCTCGATCGCGACCTGACAGTGGTCCCCGTGCCAGATGCGGATGAACTCCTCATGGCTCAAATCTGCTCGCTTGGCGAAACATGTGATCTGCTTCATGCCCTTCGAACGTCGACCCCGCGTCCGTCCATGGCTCATCGGCCGCGACTCCTCGACGAGATAACCCGCCGAGCCGCGCGCACGCCTAGCAAGTGCCTCTTCCACCGGACCCCGATCGGCGATGTCTTTCAGCCAGAAGGACACCATCGCTCGAATCGGCGGCTCGACATTTCGCACGGGGGAGCCGGCTTCCACGTCGGCGTCGCTGCCAAATACACTGATTTCGGACGCGCCCACGGATTGCATGATCGGAACGACGGCCTGACACAACGATTCCCGCAGCTTCGTGCCATCGACGGCGCCATCGTCGAAGAGGAGATAGAAGAGTTTCTGCATCGAGTCAGAACGCCTGATTCAGCACATCACGAGCCCGCCATTGGGCGAAATCCATTGCCCTGTGATGAAGCTGCTCTCCGAACTGGCCAGAAAGAGTGCGGTCGCCGCGATGTCGGCCGGCGTTCCCGTTCGACCGAGTGGAGTCGCCGCGATCATGGGTTTCAAAACGAAGTCGGGGAGGCCTTCCGTCATCGGCGTCTCGATGATGCCCGGACAGATCGCGTTCACGCGAATGCCGAAGCGTCCGAGTTCTCTCGCCGCCGCGCGCGTGATGCCGAGAATGGCGCTCTTCGACGCGGCATAACTGATCGTGCCTTGTGAAGACAGCCCGGCGATACTCGACATATTGATGATCGTTCCGGGATTGCCCTCCCTTTGCATGAGCTTCACCGCCTCCCGAAGGCAGAAGAACACGCCGTTGACGTTGATCGCCATGAGCTTCTCGAAGCCCTCGTCGCTCATGTAGATCGCCTGTTGGCCGGTTTTCATCAATTGGTCGCGACCATCGCCGGGCACATGGTCGACGCCCGCATTATTGACGAGGCCGTCGACCCGGCCGAACTCCGAATCGACTTCGCCGAACATCGCAACGACCGATGCTCCGTCGGAGACATCCACGAAACGTGCCAAATGGCCCGAACCCGACAACATCGACAGTGTCTCCTCGGCGCTGGTCAGGTTCAGATCGACGGCCGCAATGCGCGCGCCCGCCGACGCGAAGCGCAGGGAAATCTCACGACCGATGCCCGAACCGGCGCCGGTCACGACGATCACCTGGTTGTTGATCTCCATCGAATCTCTCTCCCCATCCTTCCGTTCGTTGGATCGCTGGATCGTCAATCCTTTGATGAACGCGGGAAAGCCGCCTCTTGCCGGGGACAGGGCGCATCGTCCGTCCCGAGCCCGCATCCTACCCTCGTGCGGCCCCTCCGCAGGCAGCGTTCTGCCCGTCGACCGATCTAGGCGAATCGCGATTTGAGGGGGCCGATCCGGGCCACCAGCGGCGCGAGCTTCTCGACATCGAAGCCGTAGAAGCGCGCCGCGTTTCCCCCCAGCATCGCCCCGATCTCGTCCTCCGGCAATCCGTGAAAGGTCTTGAGCATCTGATCGTCGGTCGTCGGCCAAGTGCCTTCGGGATGGGGATAGTCGCTGCCCCACATGATCTGGTCGATACCAATTTCGTGGCGCAACTCCGCTTCACGTCTCGGCATACACGAAGCGCCAATCGCGACGTTGCGCGCGAAATATTCGCTCGGCTTCATCGACAGATGGCTGCGGTAGTCGCCGAGTTTCTGGGAATAGTGGGTGACTTCGAAACGTTGGTCGTGGAGCTTCAGATATTCGGGAACCCAGATGCACGTCCCCTCCGTGAGCGCCACCTTGAGCTTCGGGAATCGCTCGAAGGCCCCTCCCCAGATCATGAACGAAAGCGGGCGTGACAGATAGAAGGGGACCTCGGCCACGTAGACGCCCATGCCACCGGGTCGATCGACGGGCTGCTCGCCTTCCGGGACCGGAATCGGCCCGAAATAATCCTCCGTGGGTGCCGGGCCCGAGTGAAAATGGATGACGACCTCGAGCTCCTGACAGACGGACCAGATCGCGTCGTATTTGGGATGATGATAGGCGTCGAGATCCCCCCACATCAGCGGCAGCAAGATTCCGCCGAGCCCGTTCTTTTTCGCCCAACGAATCTCTTTCACCGCCTCATCGACATCCCACAACGCGGGGACCAGGGCCACACCTAAACGCCTCTCGGGTGCCATCGAGACCAGCTCCGAGATCCAACGATTATGCGCCCGCGCGCCCGCCCATTGCAGCTCGGGTACGACGTTCGCAACCGGCAAGCCCAATCCAGCGCCGAAGGGCGGCGTGTTTTGTTCGGTGATGCCATCGGGAAAGATCACTTCGGCCGCGATGCCATCGCCGTCCAGAACCTTGATTCGCTCTGCGTGATCCCACGCGCCCGACAGCCCCTGGCCTTGGCCGCCGCGCCATTCTTCATTGATCTCATCGATCAGAAAACGCTTCGAAGCCTTCGTCATCGCCGCGATCTGGATCGGGAGAGCGATGTCGAAGGCCTCGCGATATTGGGGATCGAGATACTCTCGATAGGCCTCGGGCAAGAGGCCGGCGTGACAGTCCGATGAGATGACGAGGAAGCGATCCAAACCTATTCCCCCCCGCTCGAGGAGATCGGCCCGAGCGATTCCAGGTGCGCCGGAGCAACCTCCGGATTCGAATAGAATTGCCGCGCCCATTTTCGATATTGCGCGAGGTAGGTATCCGCTTCGCATAGCACGGGATTGGCGCGATAGATCTTGTGTTTCCAGATCGGGAAATCGTCGGTCACGCCCTTCTTCAGAGCAGTCATGATTTCGTCCCCGACGAAGTCGATACAGTTCTTGGTCGCCGTCAACAGCCAGCGAGAATGGACGCGGTTTTCGTCGATCGGTGTCGTCGCGGCGTAGAGAAGCGAACCCACGCCTGGAATCCCCTTCATCCAGATCGCATTCAACCCCAGACCCCAGGAATCGCGGACGAGCGACGTCTGGTAAGTGCCCGACGGCATCACGCTCTTGCTATGACTCACGATCCGGTAGTGCCGTCCGTTCTCGGAAAACGTGATCTCCGAGGGTGGCGTCTCCGGCATGCCATGCACATATTGGAAATGCACAGGGTCATTGTTGTTCTCGTGCGTCTCCTGGATATGGGCGTCGATTTCGAGTTCGAAATACGAAGGTTCGGACCATTCCTCGTTTCCGATCTCTGGAACCACCGGAAAATCCCATTCGGGCGCTTTGCCTTCGACGTGATACCAGGCCCAGACCAGGCCGTTCTTCTCCTGGGTCGGCCAGGAACGGAGGCGGGCCTGATTGGGAATCCGGTCGCAATAGGGAATCCGGATACATTCGCCCGTTTCGCCATCGAATTGCCAGCCATGGAAGGGACATCGCACGGTCTCGCCAATCACCCGCCCCCCATGCCCGATATGGGCACCGAGATGAGGACAAAAGGGATCGAGCACTTTCGCGACACCCGCTCGCGTTCGAAAAAGCAACAGCTCTTCGCCGAAATAGTGGATGGCCTTCACGTCGCCCGCGTGTAGTTCATGACTCCATTCGATGGCGAACCAGCCATTCGGGATCGGAAGTCTGTCGTTCTCGTTCTCTCGGATCGCCATCAATTCGCTTCCTCATCCCCTGTTGGATGAAACGCATCCGCAAGAAAGCGAGACATCGCACCCGCTCGTTCTCGCACGTCGAAGCCCTCGAGGTTCACGAAATCGAAGGTCAGAACGTAGTAGGCGCCAAGGATCATTTCCGTCAGCGTCTCGGGATCGTGTCTCGATGTCACCTCTCCCGCCTCGAGTCCGTCGGAAACCAGCGCACCGAAGGCATCGTGCAGTTTGCGAGCATCGGCTGCGGGTTCACCCGACTCGTGGATGACCTGCACGATCGCCGAAACGAGTTCTTTTTGTGGCGGACCCGCCGCGGACATCGTTTCCGCCAACGCACCGAAGAAGAATTCGAGACGCTCCCTCGTCGACCGCCCCTTCTTGCGAGCGACTTCGATCGAAAGCAAGAGCTCCTCGACGGCGCTCGCCGCGAGTTCCGCGAGGACGCCTTGTTTAGTCGGAAAATAATTGAAGAAGGTCTTCTCCACGACATCGGCGCGTTCGCAGATTTCGGTCACGCGTGTCGCGCCGAAGCCCTGCGTCCTGAAGAGATCGCGCGCGGCTTCGATGATCCGAGCCCGCACTTCCCGCTTTCGACGTTCGCGACGCGTGAGTTCCAGCGGACCCGGCGCGTTCACAGCGGTCACGCGCGGACACTCCCTCGATTCGACTTCGTCACGGTTTCTCCAGCTTCAGGTCGAGGCGCATCAGGCGGAGCCGACCTTGCAAGCTCGGCCTCCATCGCAGGCCACGCGCCCGGCTCGATGAACCCTGCCTGGATAGCATTATTACAGTCGGCTGTAAAACTATTTCCGGGAGCGGAGTGGAGCGGAATGGAGTCTCCCTCGGAGCGCCGCTGGACCGAGCGCGCCCGGTTCGGACTGGATTCCTTCCGCCGGATCGATCAGGACCGCTCGGGCGCCTTCTTCAAGGCCTCCGGCATCCGGCCCGCACTCACGCCGCCGTCGATCACGAACTCGGACCCCGTGCAATAGGAGCTCTTGTCCGAGGCGAGCCAGAGGACGAGGTTCGCGACTTCGTCGGGCCGCCCGATGCGCGGAATCGGAGAGTCCACGGGCGGGCTTTCGCCGGAAGTCGTCGTCACGCCAAAGGGACGCGTCATCGGTGTCTCGATCCCGCCCGGATGGACCGAATTCACCCGAATGCCACTCGCACCCAACTCGATCGCCGCGACCTTGGTCATTCCCCGGACGGCAAATTTACTCGCGGTATAGGAAAACGCGCCGCCGACTCCTTCGATTCCGGCCAGGGAGGAAATGTTGACGATCGAACCCCCGCCCCCACGTCGCATCGCCGCGATGACCGACTTCATACCGAGAAAAGTTCCGGTCTGGTTCACGCCCACCACCGTCTCGAATTCCTCGAGCGAGGTAGTTTCGAGTAGGCCGTAGCGCAGGATTCCCGCATTGTTGACGAGGATATCGAGCGATCCGAAGACCGCCTCTGTCTTCTCGACGGCCGCCTGCCAATCCGATTCGCTCGTCACGTCGAGATGAACGAAGAGGGCGGACGCCCCGATCGCGGCGGCGGTCTTCTCGCCTTCTTCATCGAGCACATCGCCCAGTACGACCTTGGCACCCTGTGATACAAAAAGGCGGGCTTCTTCCGCGCCCATGCCACGCGCCGCGCCGGAGATCAGCGCGACCTTGCCCTCGAGATCGTTCGGCATCAAGTCTCTCCTTCGTTCTCGATCAACGCTAGCACGAGCAGCGGGGCCGCCGTAGACGCAAAATCGCATGAATTGGGATACGCTCTTGCTCCGAACCGGTCCCTTCGCATTCGATCCGTGAGAACGATACATGCCCCGAAAAGACGATATTCGAATGACCCCGGACGAGATCCGCACCTATCTCCGCGAAGGACATACCATGACCCTCGTCACGAACGGACCGCACGGCTATCCGCATGCCGTCGCCATGTTCTTCGTGGTCGACGACGACATGACGATCCGCTTCGCGACCTATGGCCGCAGCCAAAAGGTGAAGAACATCGAGCGCGATCCGAGGGTCACCCTTCTCGTCGAAACCGGATCGGCCTACAGCGAACTACGAGGCGTCATGTTGGAGGGAGACGCCGAGATCACAAGGGACCTCGATCGGACCGTCGCCACCATGGTCGAAGCCAATGCGGGTACGGGCAGTCCGCTTCCCGATCTGGAACGCATTCCGCAGGACGTCAAGATCAAGATGGCGGGAAAGCGTGTACTCGTCAGTGTCAAGCCGAAGCGTTTCGTCTCCTGGGACCACGGCAAACTACCAAGCAGCAAGACCCCCACCGCCCTCGATCGATCGATCGCTTAGGCGTCCCTTCGCGCCGATCCGTGGCGAAGGAATTCGCCGCCCTGGGTGACGCCTTCAAGGAGCTTCTCTCGTCGTGATCGTCCAAGCCAGACGACCGAGCCGGATCCTCTTCCGAGTCCTGCTCCTGATGAGCCTGCTCGCGGCGTCCGCACGGGCCCATCCACTCGCGCCCGCCCTTCTCGAACTCGAGGAACGCGATTCAGGCCTCGTCGAGATCCTCTGGAAACGCTCGTCCCAGAGCGTCCCGGGCAGCGACATCCAGCCGGTCCTCCCCGACGACTGCGCGACGCTTTCCGCGCCACGCCTCGACCGCCAGGGCGCGGCCGTCCTCACGCGCTGGACGATCGATTGCGGTGATCGGGGTCTCGTCGGTCGCGAGATTCGAATCGACGGACTCGGCCGCGCGAAGATCGACACCCTGATTCGCATCGAACTCGCGGACGGGCGTCGAATCCAGCGCGTGCTTCGGCGCGGTGAGCCGTCAATGATCGTGCCCGAGCGGCCCAGCAAATGGAACGTCTTCAAGGACTACCTCGCGATCGGCTTCGATCACATCCTGACGGGGGCAGATCATCTCCTCTTCGTCTTCGGACTCTTCATGCTATGCGCGAAGACCCGCGCCCTGATCCAGACCATCACCTCTTTCACGGTCGGGCATTCGATCACTCTATGCGCCGCCGCGCTCGGCTATTCGAATCTCCCACCCGGTCCAATCGAGGCACTGATTGCGGCGAGCGTACTTCTGCTTGCGGTCGAACTCGCACGTGACGAGTCCGCGCCAACCCTGATGCGCCGCTATCCCTGGCCGATTGCGTTGGTCTTTGGCTTGCTGCATGGCATGGGATTCGCCGGCGCATTGCGCGAAATCGGGCTTCCCAGTGGCGAGATTCCGATGGCGCTCTTCTCGTTCAATATCGGCATCGAAAGCGGCCAGCTCGTCTTCGTTCTCGCGCTACTGGCGTTCAGCCCACTCGTCCGTCGTCTCCCGATCCCCAACCCCTCGCGCATCGCCATCTACGTCATGGGCTGCCTGGCCGCCTTCTGGATGATCGAACGGAGCCTGGCGATTTTCTAGCCTTTCGCATTCCCCCGACGAGTCTTGGGTCAAGCTCCTAGACCCAACGCAACGATTGGCCCGTTCCGAGGTCGACTTCGCGACCGCAGAGTTCGCGACTCATTCCCTCCTCGGCCAGATCGGGATCCTCGACGACACGAAGCGTTCGTCGATGCTCATCGAAATCACAGACCAGCGCGACACGCCGACTTCCGTCACGAGCGTGAATCACGGTGTACCCGGCGACGCGCGCTCGTCCTTCGGCGTCGGGTTCGACGCTCATCCTGGCCTGTTCGGCCCGAACGGCGGATGTCACCGTGTCGAAGAGGAAGGGATGTGTCGCCTCGCGACCGAGAATGCTGACGCCCTGTTTGGTGAGAAGACCACTCACAGCCGTGACCAATCCCCTGCTGCCCGGATCTCTCCTCAGGGTCTCCACCGTCTTGACCCAACTCTGCAGTGTAAAGTTGTTGAGGGGTCCGCCTGCGAAGGTCATGCCGCCGGTCTGGGTCACCTCGCGGCGCGGGTCGATTCCGAGTTCTCTTTGCTGAACACGGACGGCCGCCGGAAAACAGCTGTAGAGCTCAAGGGTTTCGACCTCGTCGATTCCGAGTCCGAGATAGGCGAGCGCACGTTCGCCGGCCCTCTCGAAGCCGTGGGATCGATGCAGATCGCGACGTTCGGAGAGCGACAGCATGTGCTCGGAATCGACCACCACCAGCGGATAGACGAAACGGCTCTCGTCGAGCCCCAGTCGATGGGCCTTCTCGAGCGTACACAGGATCAATCCGGCGGATTGATTCACATTCCATTGGGAAACCAACGCTTTGGTGTACGGGAACGCCAGCATCGGATTCGATTCGCTGGGCGACACGATTTCTTCGGCTGACATAGCGCTTCGATTCCAGGCATCGGGATTCTCCGCAGCCACACGAGCAAGGCCACTCCAGAGCGAACCCAACTCCGTCCGATGTGCGTCGAGAGACTGGCGCTCGTGATAGCGGAGCGCATTGTCGAGGATCGCGTATTGGATCGTGGCCGTGACCAGGCCGAGATCGATCTCGATGCGGCTCATGATCTCCGCCGCCGGTCGCAACACTTCGTCCGGCTGGCTCTCGGTCTGAACCGTCAACGGAACTTCGAGACCCTGTCGCTCGAGGCGCGTACTTCGATCCCGCGCCTCCCCCCCGACGATCATCGCGACCTCACTCTCGCCCCGGGCGAGGGCCTCGGCCGCTCGCCCGAGAACGTGGGTCTGCAGCACGCCGATCTCGGCCACGCAATTTCGCACGCGGGAGGCGCCGAAGCGCTCGGCCAGCAGCCGGCCCGGATTCGAGTAGGCCCAGAATCCGCGCGGTATCCAGATCGAATCAACGGCCGTCAGTAGCGCCGGACAATCGGCATCCTCGGCCGCGCGCTCCAGGGCAAGCGCCATCAATTCGAGCGGCTCCGAAGCCTTCCGCGGATCATCGACCCGATCGGTGACCGCGCCGACGCCGACGATCACGGGCGTGCGTGGATCGAGACTCACGAGAACCCTCCTGTTGACCCGGCCCGGACTCTAGGAGCTTGTGCGGCAGAAGGCGCGTCTGGACGCATTTGCCTTCTGCCGCGCAGGCTCCTGGCCCGCCCGATCGCTGGCGCGCGACGCGTGAAGAGCGTGCCTCGTCGCGCCGGGATCTGGCCTACAGTCGACGTCCATGAGCAAACCGAGACGACAAGAACAGGAAGAGGCCAAGGAAGAGATCAGCGAGGTCGCGAAGGACATTCTTCGCATGCAGCTGCCGATCAACTTGCCCGGGCTGGGGCATGTCAACATGTATGCGCTGATCGATGACGACGGCGCGGCGCTGATCGACCCGGGACTCCCCGGAACGGCGACTTGGGATGCGATCGTCCATCGCCTCAAGCAAGCCGGACTCGAGCCCCGCCATATCCACACCGTCTTCATCACACATTCCCACCCGGATCATTTCGGCGGTGCCGTGCGTCTCCATCAAGAGTCCGGAGCCAAGATCGTCGCGCATCGAGCCTTCCATTTCGGAAGTCCTTCGAATCAAAACCGGCATGCCCATGACTCGCGTCCGCATCAGGCTCACACGCACGGCTCCGACGATCATCACGCCGAGGCCTCGGTCGACGATCTGACGATCCATATGGAGCTGCTCGAGCGCGACCGCCGTCGTGCGCAAAATCCCTTGCGCAATCTATTCGGTGCGCTCAAGCGCATCACGACGCCGGCGCCCTGGAAGGGCCCATCGGAACGGAGCGCGATTCGACAACAGCTGCGCTGGCTCAATTTCGCCACCCTCGGGCGCAAAAAATTCCTGCCGAAAATCACGCACCACGTCGAACACGGCGATGTCATCAAGTTGGCCGGGCGGGAATGGTTCGTGCTCCACACGCCCGGACATACGGCGGACCACATCTGTCTGCATGATCCCGAAACGGGCGCCTTCTTGTCGGGGGATCATGTCCTGCCCTCGATCACGCCCCATATCGGTGGGGTTTCCTATCTCCCGGATCCGCTCAAATCCTTTTTCTACTCGCTCGACCGGGTCGGGGAAATCAGCGATGTCGAGCTCGCCCTGCCCGCCCACGGCCATCCCTTTTCGGATCTGGGCGGCCGCGCAAACGCGATCAAGGAACACCACTACGAACGGCTGCAAGAAATCCGCGACATCGCAAAGGACATCGGCACGGCCGA
>SMVB01100294.1_pt1 | contig 11000 bp, 4 predicted proteins | sample 2456461 | NCBI WGS metagenome assembly SMVB01 (sample SAMN11095934, study PRJNA526329) | marine sediment metagenome | biome: Marine sediment; feature: Surficial sediment; material: Deep marine sediment; isolation source: Hadal surficial sediment | place: Pacific Ocean | collected 2014-05 | depth 0-1...
CGAACTCCTCCTGCTCCACCACCCCGTTGGCGTTGATGTCGGACCAGCCGATGTAGCCCGCCAGCTTCTGCTGATCGGGAACCTGGGCCGGGTCGCCTGCCTTGGTGGGGTCGCTGACGGCCAGGACATCCCCCGGTATGATGTTGCACGGCGGGGTGCACCACACTCCGGCGACGGGCGGGGCAAAGATATAGGCCACCACGATCGTCCCGAAGCCGCCCGGCGACAACGACAACGGGGTCGAGGACATGAAGAACCGAATGTCCGAAGGGCCACCCTGCCACACGTAACAGATGTGGGTCTGCAGAGGATCGCCGGTGTTGCAGGCGTCATCGCCTGCCAGCGGATCGAGGTTGCCCGACAGGTAGCGAAACAGCTGCGTGGTATGGAGTGGATCCCCAAAGCCCAGACCCTGTCCGACGTTGGTGGGGGTGGCGAACAGGTGGATCTCGCCCCTGCCGGTCGGACTTCTCAAGTACTTGACCCCAACGAAGCCGGATCCCTTGAAGAATGGGTCCCCAAAGATGCCGGGGTCGAAGGTCCAACCCGAAGGCTCAGCGAACTGTGCGTGATAGCTGTCGCCCAAGGCGAACGGGAGGTTCACCGATGCGAAGTTGTTGTTGAAGTTGGCAACGTCCATGTCGGTACTGTAGGCCACAAACAGCGGATCGATGGTGTAGCCCCCTTCGGGGAGGGCTATCCCAAACTGCGCGTTGTTGAGGGCATGGAATTCCTCGGCCTGGTCGAGCAGGATGTCGCGCATGGCGGGACGCACGCCGTCGTAGCAGCCACCACACGCGGCATTGGTCCTGGCGGTCACGTTGTAGAACGTGGTGACGAAATAGATGATGTCTTCGTTGCCCTTGGGGTAGCCCCAGCCCAACCCGCGGGTTTCTACCAGCACCCCGAGTGGATGGGGGCGGCGAGCGGGACCGCGGGAAGGATCGCCGTCCCAGGCCAGGAACCATACGTCCCCCTGGGAGGCGCTCGATCGTCCCTGCAGCACCGGGCTGTAGATGTCGGCCGAGGCGTCCTGCACGGCGCCGCCCAGCGCCGGGTCGGTGCAGTTGGCGGTGACCAGCTGGTTGCACGGTACCCGAGCCGCCGCCGGCCAATCGGCCCGGTCACCCAGATCCGCCGCATTGTAGAGGGGCCGCACCTCCTTCCCGTTCACCCCGCTCCCGCCGGGGCCCGAGGCGGCGTCGAAGAAGAAGGCCCCGGTCGTGTCCCCGGCCCAGTCACCACCGTCGCTCCCGATGATACCGGCAAACTGCAGCCCGGAGTTGAAAATGTATTGGTTGACGGTACCTCGGGGCCAGAAACCGCCGGGACCACCAAACCCACTGGAGTCGGTGCAGATATTGCCGGTGGCGTCGATACCGCAATACACTCGGTTGATGGTGAGCGCGCCGACTGGCCTGGCGAACAACCGGAACCCCCGGCGAGCCCTCGGGTCCGGCTCGGCCGAAAGATTCGCGGCCGCGAGGGCGGTTACAGCGATCAGGCAGGCGCACCTGAGGCTTCCGGTAGCAAAGCGTGGGCTGTCCCGTTTCGACCACATTTAGAAGTTCAACTCCACACCTAAACGGACATCCCGGCCGGGGCCCCTGAAGGTGTCCAGGCCATTAAAGGAAAAGAAGTTAGCCTCGGAGGCCGCCCGCTGTTCCGCACCGGAGAACACCCGGTCACCATTGCCGTAGCGCTGCTCGGCCCGGATCAGGTACAAGCAGCTGGGGCTGGCCGCGGTCGTGGCCTGATTTACCCAATCGTGGCAGCCCTCGTTGGCGGTCGGTAGGGCGATGGCTTCATCGGCCGTCCACGCTCCGTTGGCCAGTGCCTCTCCCTCGAACTCCCTGAAGTCTGACAGCCACCGCTGTTCGACTGCCTCGTCGTTGCGCACATCGTTGGTGGCCGAGTAAACCGACAACGTATTGGTGAAGTTGAACAGATTCCGGGCATCGACGTACGCGGTCACATCGACTCCGCCGAGACCAAAGCCTTTCGTCACGCGCAAATTGAATTCCTTGATCATCGGCAGCCGTGACCCATTGAGATCGCCGGCGATCTGGCCGTTGGCACAGCCACCTCCGGAGCGTGCCCTCGCGTTATCGATGGTGTTCGGGCACCGGGTGAAAGCCTGCCCGCTGGCAAATCGGAACGTGGTGAACAGCCCGGCGTTTTCCAACCAACTCACTCCCGTCCCCACCTTCCAGTCGTTGGGGAACGTCAGGCCGAACGAGCCGGCCAAGGTGTGCGGCCGGCTCTGCCGGGTGGGAAGAATCGCCTGTGGCGGTCCGTCGTTATTTCCCGCCAGCGCGTCGATGTTGCCGCGACCGGTGTTGAACGCGCTGAAGGGTCCGGACCCAGTGTTCTTGGCCGCCTCGAAGGTGTAGGCCAGTGTCCCGTTGAACAGATTCCCGAAACGCCGGTCATACCGAATGTCGACCCCCTTCACGTTACCGAAGTCGGCATTGGTCATGATGGCCACCTGGTCCGACGTGTTGGTCGCCGGATTGAACAGCTGCAATTGGCGCACCGCGGTGTTGGACAGGTTGTCCTTGTTGTAGGCCGAGACGTCCAGTACCGCGTCCGCGCTGAAGGAATGGCGGATGCCGAACTCGAACACGATGGTCCTGCCGAAATCGAGGTCCGTCCCAAAACGATCGTACACCAGGCTGAAGTCCGGCACCTGCACCTGGTGGGCGTAGGACAAGCGGAAGTTGGTGGACCGGGTCACGGGGAACGCCACTTGGATGTGCGGACTCAAATAGTCGTGGCTCTGGTCCGTCCGGAAAATCGTCAGCGGGCACCCCCCGGTGTCGATGGGATCAGCGGGATCAGGTGGCCGGTCGGCGCAGTCCGCCGGCCCGTTCCCCTGATCGCTGAATCTCCGGTAATCACTGCTGTTCGGGAAGAACACGTACTCGTTGAACGTGGGGCTGCCCGCCAACTGGTCCAGCAGATAGGTCCGCTCGGCGCCGGAGCTGTAGTAGTCGTACCGCAGCCCGCCCTCGACCACCACGTCTCCCAGGTCGAGCCGGTTCTGAACAAAGCCGCTCCAGCGGACCGGGTCTTCGATATAGGCGCGGGCGAATATGCCCAACCCCACGTTGCCGTTGTACGACCGAATGTCGTACTTCGTGTACTCACCGCCCAGCTTGACGCGGTTGAACCGATCAACTTGCCAATCGAGAGTACCGCGACCCACCCATCGATTCTCGTCGTTCACCCGGTGCCTGTTGGTGGGTCCACCGCCCTCACTCCACAGACTGGTGAGCCCGTAGGGATTGGTCCGGAAGAGGAAGGTCGTATTCCAGCCCACCGTCCCAAACTCGTACGGCGATTGCCGACTGTTGGGTTTGCGGTCCCGGATGTTTTCGACCAGTTCCTGATTGATCGGGAACTGGTCCCGATCGAATGCGTAGTCGAGCGGTTTGATGAGGAATCCACCGAAAGGCGCGTACGACTCCGCCTCACTGGCACGGGTCAGGGCCGATTGGAAGAACCGGTCCTCCTGGTAGGACACGCCGATCTCCAGCGCCAGCGCCCGCTCGGCCGACCGTGTCAGATTTTGGGTCCAATTCAGTGTGTAGATGGTGTTGGAGCCGGTCTGGCCAAGGGCCTGAAGCGGATTGCTGGGCGAGCCCCAGCTCCGCCGTTGGTCCCGATTGAAGATGGCGCCCAACCGAAGCCGTGACCCGGTGCCGTAGGACCAGTTGACGTTGGTGTTGAGCCTCACTGACGACCTCGGCGTACCGGGTGCCCGCACCCCCTGGCATTGGTAGCCATAGTTCGCCGCGATATCCGGATTACTGCTGGCGGCGAAGTGATCGCAGTTGCCCAGGTAGATAGCCCACTTCTGGATCTCTACCCTGCTGGTGTCGGACAGCGGATCCCCCGGGCTGCTGGGGAGGTCCACCACCGTGTCCCTCCCCACCTGCACCGAAATCGGGTAGTCGATCACGCCTTTCCCCTGTTGGGCCGATTGCCGGCCCTCGAGGTCGCCCCCCAGGAAGAACGTCAGATTGTTGAGGATGGGCCCGGACAAACTCCCCGTGATCCGGTTGAGCCCGTAGCTAGCGGAACCGAAGTCGTTGGTCTCGTAACTGAGCGATCCGGTCCAGGAACTGCCGCCCGAGCGCGTCTGCACGGCGATGACCCCGGCCTGGGAGTTGCCGAATTCCGCGGCCGCGGCCCCGGTGGTGATCGACGCCTCGGCAAAACCCACGGTCGACACCGTGTTGACGTTGGGATTGAACCCGAAGTTGGAGAAGCCAGAACTCCCTTCGAATTGGACGGCGTTGCGGCTACCCGATTGGGCCGGTACTCCGTCGAGGTAAAGCACCGCCTCGTCCGCCCTCCCCCCGCGAATGTACAGGGTGCCGCCGCTGGCGCTGGCGACGACCCCAGGCTGCAGCGCCAGAACCTGCGACACGCGGTCGATGGGGAGTTGCTGGGCGTAGTCGCCGTCGACCCGCTGCTTGGTGGTGACCTCGTCCCGTGGCACCAGCGGGTTGACCGCCGCGATCACCGTGATCTCCTCCACCTCGAATGGGGTCGCTTCGAGCGCCACGTCCTGGGTCAGCGTCTGACCCGACAGGATCTTGATGCCTTCGATGCGGGCCGGCCGGTAGCCGATGAAACTCGCCTGCAGGTCGATCGTGCCTACCGGCACGTTGTTGATGAAGTAGAAACCGTCGGCGTTGGTGGTAGTACTGAACGTGGTGTTGACCACGAACACCTGGGCGTTGGCGATGGGCGCACTCGTCTGGTCGCGCACCGTGCCCTCGATCTTGCCGTTGGTGCCCTGGGCAAGTAGCGGAACGCTAACGACTCCCCACGCGGCCGCGGTGATGACCGCCGTGGGAATGACGCATCGAACAGGGTCTGTTCTGCCCGCAACCTGGTTCATGCGCACTCCAAGAACTGTCCCTCCCCAGATGGCACCTCTGACACGCGCCGCGCCATTCGTCCGGGCCGGAAGAAAGAGGGTCAATATCACCCCGAGTATCCCAGGATCGGCTGGCGGCTATGGGCGCACCAGAGTAACTCGCAACAGAGTACTCGGCAACCCTCACCCAGCTCTCACGTGACTCTCATGGGAACTGAGGGACCCGCGTCAATGCTGCTGAAGCGGGGCTCCCCCTGTCCTCGGCTAAAGCCGAGACTCGTCTGCTGTCGCTAAAACGACGGGATTACCGCCTCGCCGCTCGACCGCCTGTCCGCCAGCAAAAACCGTCCCTTCCAGAGGACATTCCCCCAGTCGGTCCGACCCACGACATCAAGCCTAACGTGTTTCATGACAATCACTTAGCTACATGGCACAGCCATTGAACTGTCGGTAAGCACACGCAGTCATCGGTGAACCGCTTCACCGGAGGGAACCATGAACCGAATCATCGTAGCCGCCCAGAGTGTCGCGCTTCTTCTCGCCGCTCAGGTTGCCCCGGTCGAGGGGCAAACCATCCTGGTCGACGCCACGGTTAGCCTGCCGCCCGTTGAGGTGCGAGTCGTGGTGGGACCGGATCATGGGGTGGTGGTCCACGAAGCGCGGGGTCGCTCGCCGCTGGCGAACGCTCGGATGCGCCAAGCCCTGCGTCGGGCCGAGCACGACTTCTCGAGTGATCTGCGCCGGGCCGAACGCAAGTACCACCAGCGGTTGCAGCGCGCCGAACGGAAGCTGCGCCAGGATCGGCGTAGGTTTGGCCGGAGCATCGCTCGGCGGAAATATCAGCGAGCAGTGCGCCAGGCCGAACAGCGGTACCGTCATGAAGTGCGCCGGGCCGAACGCCGCTATGAAGCACGCCGGCGCGAGATCAGGCGGCGGTTCCGCCACCGGTCGTATCGCTACCGCTAGACACCCACCACCCGACGGCCGGGCCGATGTCCTTCTCGAGCGCCCAAGCCTACCAGTCCGTTGGGAACCAGCGCGGGTAGCATTGCTACCCGCGCTTTCCTTATTAACAGTACGCGATTAACAGTACGCGCCATCAGAGTACCCGATCCCGTCCTCGGCTAAAGCCGATACTCGGCTGATGTCGCTAAAGCGACGGTACCCCATCCCCCCCCGCTGCACCATCACCCCGACCCCGACCGCCTGACCGCCTACCAGGCGAGACCGCGGTAGTGTCACTCCGGGGCCGGAAGCCCTATCTTTCCCGCGTGGATGACATTCTGAAGCGCCTGCAGCAGAGCCTGGGCGATCGCTACGCGGTCGAGCGGGAAGTCGGCCGGGGAGGCATGGCCACGGTCTATCTCGCCACCGACCTGAAACACCAGCGGTCGGTGGCGATCAAGGTGTTGCTGCCGGAGCTGACAGCCTCGGTGGGGCACGACCGATTCCTTCAGGAAATCGGCATCGCGGCCAAACTGCAGCATCCCCACATCCTTCCAGTGTACGACTCGGGCCAAGCGGACGGGTTGCTGTACTACGTGATGCCGTTCGTGGAAGGCGAGTCGCTGCGCGACATGATCGTGCGCCAGGGACGGCTCGACCCCGACGAAGCGCTGCTGATCGCACGAGAAGTCGCCGGAGCGCTCGACTTCGCCCACCGCTCGGGCGTGGTACACCGCGACATCAAGCCGGCCAACATCCTCATCTCCGACGGGCACGCGGTGGTGGCGGACTTCGGCATCGCCCGCGCCATCAGCGTGTCGGGGGGTCAGGGCCTGACCCAGGCGGGGATGGCCATCGGCACTCCGTCGTACATGAGCCCCGAGCAGGCGCTGGGTGAAACGGACTTGGACGGCCGCAGCGACATCTACGCCCTGGGCTGCGTGCTCTACGAAATGATGGCCGGTAGCCCGCCGTTCGAAGGCACCAGTCCCCAGGCAATCGTGGCCCAGACCATTTCGGCAACGCTCCCCCAGCTCGAACACGACACCGTCGGCGTGCAGCCCGTCATCGAGCGGGCCATGGCCAAGGAGCCGGGCGACCGGTTCCCAACGGCGGGCGAGATGGAACGGGCGCTCCGCTCGGGAAGCACCAGTCTGTCGGGCCCGGTGGCGCAGTCGCGCAAGCGCAGCTTGGCGGTGGCGGCCGTCGCGGTCGTGGTCGTGGCAGTAGCCGCAGCGATGTTCTGGCCCAGGGGCTGGTCGGTCGAAGGCGATCCCCGGCACAGCATCATCGTGTTCCCGTTCGAGAACAAGACGGCCGACGACGACAAGGACTACTGGGAAGACGCCTCGATGAACCTCCTGGGACTGGCCATCGCCCAGTGGGAGGACATGCGGGTGTACGACGACGAGCGCACCGGCTCGCTGATGCGCCGCCGCGGGGTGGAGTCTGCGCGCGACCTCGACTTCGACGCCGCTCAGGAGATGGCGCGCCAGGCGGGGGTGGGTACCCTGGTGCTGGGCGACATCCGCCGCGAGGGAGATTCACTCTCGATCGAAGCCAAGGTGCACGACGTGCGCACGGGCAACCGCATAGCCACCGAGATCGTGCGAACCGGGCGCGACGCCGACCCACGCCCCGTGTTCGACTCGTTGGCGGCCCGCGTCTTGAGCGTCAGCGGCGCGCCCGCCGGCGAACGGCCCGGCCTGGTGGCCCAGACGACCCGCTCGCTCGAAGCGTACCGGGCCTACCTCAGAGGGGTGGAGGCGTTGCAGCAATTCGAGATCGACGAGGCCCGGGAGGCGTTCACCCTTGCCGTGGAGATCGACACCACTTTCGCGCTGGCCTATCTCAGGCTGCGCGACGTCGACGGTTGGGCCGGGCTCCAGGCTACGCCGGCGAGTCGCAAGGCTTGGGCAGCCAAGGCGCAGGCGCACAGCGCTTCCCTGCCGCCGAGCGTCCGCACGCTGGTGGCGTATTACGTGGCCTACGAGAACGGCGATCTCCAGCGGGCGCGGGAGCTGGCCGAAGAACTGATCGCCAACGATTCGACCGACGCCGAGGCGTGGTACCAGTTGGGCGAAGCCCACTTTCATGACAACCCGGGCCGTGCCCCCCACATGCCCGAATACGGCAACATCGGGAAAGCGTTGCGCGCATTCGAGCGCGCGCGGGAGATCGATCCGCGCTATCTCCTGGCCTACCGTCACATCCTCGATGCGCTGGGGAGCTGCGCCGCCAACGCCCCGTGGCTGTGCCTGGCCGACTCGGCCGTGTACGCCAGCCAGGACGATCTCGCCGCCCGGTATGGCGCGGACGAGGTGGACCGCATCCGGGAACAGGCCCGGTCGGAGCAGATAGACGTCGCCTATGCCTGGGTCGATGCGTCTCCCCAGTCGGCGCTGGCCCGATCGGCACTGATCAAGTCGTTGATGGACCGTGAACGATTCCGGGAGGCGCGGAACCAACTCGGCGCCTTGCGGGCCAGCGGCGACACCACGGAAGCCCGTATCTGGGAGGCGAACCTCCTGCTTCAGGAAGGGGAATACGCCCAAGCGGCTGACACCCTCACCCTGGCGCTCGATGATCCCGCGGCGTTACGCACGCTTCTGACCGACCAGGGGCCGGAAGCGGCCTTCGCCGTCCTGGGCGCGGGCGCCCGAATCGATCGAATCGAGGCGTTCCTCGACCAGATACTGAGTGTCGTGGCGGGAATGTCAGATGTGGCCAACGGTCCCGGTGGCATCGAACTCCCGGTCTCCTTGTTGGGTGAACTCACCGACTTCCAGATGGCGGCCGGACTGGCTGTCGACCCCGACGAAGCCAGGCGATTGGCGTATTGGTGGATGGACACCGTGGACTCGTTGTTTGCCAGTGACAGTGCTGCATGGCAGAGGGCCATGGCAGCCACCAGTTCCACGCTGCTGCAGGCCTATCTCACTACCCGTGATACCACCATCCTGTCGCGATTCCTGGCCCACATCGACACCACCGGTTTCCGGACCTGGCGCACGATGGACGCACACCTGGCGTTGGCGCGGGGCGACACGGCCCATGCCCTCGCGCGGGTCGATAGCCACGTGCGCCAAGGCGACGACTTGGAATTCACCGGCGAACCGGGCGGCGGCCGCTCTTTCGCCTGGGGCGATCTCCTGGTACGACTGGGCGAGCCAGCGGAGGCCATCGACGTCTACGGCCGACTGGACTCGACACGCGCCCGGATAGCCAATCCATTCTTGCAGGTCCGGTCGTGGGCCGAACGGGGCGCCCTGTACCAACAGCTAGGCGATCGCGACGAGGCCATCGAGATGTATCGATTGTTCATCGACGCCTGGTCGGGCGGCGACGACATCGTGCAGCCGCAGGTCGAGCGGGCGCGGTCGGCCGTTGCCGCGCTGCAAGGCCAAGTGGATCTCCCCGCGGAAATACCCGGTCGATAGGACCTGTGCGGTCCCACCCCTAAGTCCTGACCGCCTGTCCGACCGACCGCCTGACCACCCGTACCAGAGTCGACGCCCATTAGCGATGGAGCAGGGGCAGAACCTCTTTCCACGACCCCACCGCAGCGTCGTACTGCGTGGCCATGACCCGCACGATCTGGGCGATGTGGTTCAGGTCGTGCACCACCCAAGCGGCAAGGAGTTCCGACAGGACGACGTCCCCCAAGGTGGGGTGGGCGCCGTGAAGGGCCAGCTGGTCGGGGCCCAGATCGAGGCCCCGCAGCGTCTCCAGGTTGTCCTTACGCAGGCTGGCAAATTCTTCCAGCAGCGATTCGACCGAGCGGCCCTGAAACTTCGTGCGGAACGCCGTCCGGTGTATGGGATCGAAGGGCCGGCCACGGCCGTGCTCCAGGATGATCTTGACCCGGACGAGCCAATCGGTTCCTTCAAGATCGGTCAGGTGGGCGATGACCTCCCACGGGTTCCAGGTATCGGGCCCTTCGTCGGCGGCGAGCCACTCGGGAGACAGCCCGGAGGTCAGTGATTCGAGGGTGCCGGGTGTGCGGTCGAGGAGCTCGAGGCCGCGGTCGAGATCGAATTTCATGAGAGGCTCTGGTGTTGTGGGCTATGGGGCTTTGGGCTGTGAGCTGTGAGCTGAGGCTTTGGGCTGATGGCTAATGGATGCTAGCGAACGTGCTCATTGCCCACTGCTCACAGCCCCTCCTACTGATTCGCCATCCTGGCCTTCACTTCTTCAAACCAGTTCTCCACCACCACCATCTCATCAACCACGGTGTCGGTCTGGTGGCGCCGGATCATCACGAACCGGCCGTCCGCAGCGACGTCGTAGTCTCGGTGGTAGAAGTCGGTGCGATAGGGTCCGGTGGAGAACAGTACTCGCTCTCCGCCATGCTGGAAAGTCGACCCCGGGCGCACCGTCACGGCGACCATCTCGTCGGCACCATTGCTGTAGAACAATTCGGAGCCATCGCGGGCCCACACCGGCCCGGTGCCACCGTTGGTCGACACGCGCCATTGGGCGTCCGCCGAGGGAAACGGCCGGACGTACACGTTGGGCTCCCCGGACTCAACCGAGACGAAGGCCAACCAACGCCCGTCGGGCGACAGCGCCGGAGCCACCTCGTCGAAGTCGGAATTGACCAGTGGGCGCCCAACGCTGTCCTGGCCCACCCTGAGGGCATAAATATCCCTCTGGCCATCCTCTTTCCCACGACGGTACACCAGCCAGGTACCGTCCCGGGAGAACGCCGCCTCATCGATGACGGGCTCGTCGTCCACCAACAACTCGGCCGAGGCGCTGCCATCCGCCAACCGGATCCACACATCGCGGTTGTCACCCCGATCCGAAATGAACATCACCGATCTCCCATCGGGGGTCCAAGACGGTCGGAAGTTGACCGCTCCCTCGAAAGTGAAGCGCGACAACGGCCCCCGGGGGAGCTCCTTGATCCACACGTGCCCGTCGTCGCGTGTGAGGATCGGTCGGGTGTTCACGGCCAGCCAGCTACCGTCGGGAGACAGCGCTACATAACGAATCCCCGTCACCGGATCATCCGGATCGATGGGGGTCTCCACCCCCCGGCGATCCACCCACACTACCTGGTTGATGCTAGCCGGTCTCCTGACCCACACCATGCGCCCGCTGGCTGATACCGCCAAGTCGTGTCGCACGAAATTCGCAAGGGTCACCTGCAACACCGGTA
>SMVB01034068.1_pt1 | contig 10999 bp, 6 predicted proteins | sample 2456461 | NCBI WGS metagenome assembly SMVB01 (sample SAMN11095934, study PRJNA526329) | marine sediment metagenome | biome: Marine sediment; feature: Surficial sediment; material: Deep marine sediment; isolation source: Hadal surficial sediment | place: Pacific Ocean | collected 2014-05 | depth 0-1...
CGGGCCTACTTCCTGAGCCCGGGCGGTTATGTCATCGGGGCCCTGTACCTGCTGGTCAACGGATGGCTGTTCGTTCGCTACGTGTTCAACCCGGGCGAGGTCGCGACGCTGCGGCCCGTCTTCTCGTTCAGCATGATGGCGTTCATGCTCATCTGCCCGGCGGTCACTATGCGTGTTGTCAGCGAGGAACTGAGGCTCGGCACCATCGAGACCCTGTTGACCGCGCCGATCAGGACCGCGGACATCATCATCGGGAAGTACGCCGCATCGCTGGGTTTCCTCGTGCTGCTGCTCGCCCCGACGCTCGTGTTCGTCATCGCGCTGGAGATCTACGGCCGGCCCGATTACGGCGAGTTGCTGTGCGGGTACCTGGGTGTCCTGCTCGCCGGCTCCGTGTTTCTCGCCAGCGGGATCCTGGCCTCGACGCTCACCTCAAGCCAGGTCGTCGCTTACTTGATCACCGTCTTCTTCTGGATCATCGTCCTGTTGGCGACAAAGGGCGTGCTTCAGACCGACCTGCTTCCGGTGGCCTGGCAGGCCCGCGTCGACGACTTCGTGATCGCCGCCGACCCGGAGTTGCGCCTTCGCGATTTCGCGATCGGCCTGTTCGACTCGGGCAACTTGGTCTACTTCGGCTCGCTGACGATCGTCCTGCTGATCGCCGCGGCCCGATCGCTGGAGACGCGGCGATGGTCATGAACGCACGCGGGCTCAATCTCGCGGTCTATCTCGCCGCGATCGTGACGATCGCCGTGGCCGTCAACGCCATCGCCGCCCACCCGGCCTTCCGCTGGCGTGCCGATGCGACAAAGACGCGGGCATACTCGCTCAGCGAGCAGACTCGGAATCTCCTGGAGAGCATCGAGGGCGACTGGACGATCGCGGTGGTCCTGACCACCGAGGGCGTTGATCGCGCCCTGCTGCGGCAGATCGAGCAGGTGCTGGACCGTTATGACCGGGTGTCGCCCAACATTTCCATCGTTCGGATCGACCCCGCCGATCCCGCGTCGCTCGACACCTACGAGGCGTTGCTGTTCCGGCTGCGACGCAGCTATGCCGAACCGATCGCCGAGTACGACGCCGCGTTGGACGCTGGACGCGAAACGCTCGGCCGGTTTACCGTGTTCCTCCAGCAGCAGGCCCGTGCCCTGGTGACGGTGGTCAGGGCGCTGCCCGAGCAGGACGCTGTCCGGTCGCAGATCGAGCAGCTGCTGGGGGTCATCTCGTTGCGGCTCGAAGGGGTCCGCCAGGTGGAGGTCGAACTCGATCGCGCCCTGATCGTCGATGAGAGCCGGCCGCTGGCCGACTACGAGACCGCGCGAAGCATTCTCGCGGTCTCGATGGACACGTGGGCGGATGAGTTCTACAAGATCGTCGAGCTGTTCAACGGCTGGCGGGACGACCCGGCGACCGACATGACCGTCCGCCGCTTTGCCGCCGCGCACCGGGAGGACTACGACGGCTGGGTGCAGGAACTCGCCGGCCGCGCCGACCCGCTCAAACAGTTGCCGCCGCTGGAATTCGCCCGGATCGGTCGCAGCCTCGCGGCGGGTGAGACGGCGATCGTCTTCGGGCCGCACGGCGCCGCCGTCATTCCGCCCCAGCAACTGTTCGCGCGGCTGAACCTCCGCCGACGCGGGTCCGACACGGTCACCTTCGATCAGCGGTTCCGCGGCGAGCAGGCGATCTCCGCCGCGATCCGCATGCTCTCCGACGGCGGCGAGATGCCCGTCGTGGTGCTCGTTCATGCACAGGACGAATCACTGCTGAGCCGCCGCGCCCAGAACATCGACTTCATGGGCTCCGCCGAGATCCTCCGGGCATCGCGTTTCGACGTCCGGGAGTGGATCGTGCCACGCAGCGAGAAGCCCGGCGTGCCGCGGGACCGGGTGTCGGTCTGGGTGGTCGTGCCGCCGCCGATCCCGGAACGCACGACGCTCACCGTCTCCGAGGCCGAGTACAAGCTGATCGATGCGACCCGCGGGCTCATCGCCGACGGGGAGGCGGTGCTGTTGAGCCTGACCCCCAGCGCCTTGACCCGGACGGGTGCGAGTGACCCGTGGCGCACCCTGACCGCACCGTTCGGGCTGACCGTCGACACCACACGCACCGTGTTCGAGACGGCACGCGACGACGCGGGCCAGGTGATCAACCAGCGTGTTCTCCAGCTCTCGGACTACCCGCCGGGATCGGCGATCGGTTCGGCCGTGCACGGTCTGCAGACCGTTTTCGATCTCCCGGTGGTGATCACGCTCGACGAAGCCGTTGCGCCGGACGTGCGTCGGGTTGTCGTCCTTGCGGTCGAGCCCGGCGGGGATCGGTGGCTTGAACCCGACTGGATGCTCAACCCGGATTCGCTGGACGAACCCACCGCCGACCAACGGTTCGATGACCCGGCGCCGCTTGTCGTCACCGCCGAGCGTCGCAACCCGGTGAAGTCCGGGGACCAGCGGATCCTCGTCGTCGGCTCCGGCGGCTGGCTGTTGAGCTATCTTGCCGACGTCGTGGTTCCCGTCGGCGGTGACCGGATGGTCCTGGTGAACCCCGGCAACTTCGAGCTGCTCATGGCCGGCATCACCTGGCTCGCCGGTGACGATGACCGTATCGCGTCGAGCCCCGTCAGCCGGCAGGTTGCGCGACTGGAGGGCGTCACCGAGTCCGTCCAGTCGTTGTGGCGGTGGGTGGCGCTGGCGATCATGCCCGGCGGTTGCCTGGCGCTGGGCATCTTCGTCTGGACCGTGAGACGACAGTGACGTGAATACAAAACCGACCATCGTGGCGGTCGTGCTGGCCATCCTCAGCGTGGTGGGCGCGGTCGCGTTGTACAGCGGCGATCCGGGCGGATCGGGCGGAGTGCTGGTCATACTTCCGGGTGCGTCGAGCATTCCCGTTGACGCGGTCACCCGGATAGAAGTGCGTCGCGCCGACGAGGCCGCGATGCTCTTCGAACGCACGGGCGACGCGTGGATGCAGGTGGAGCCGCTGCAATTCCCGATGGACGCGTTTTCGATCCGTCGGTTGATCATCGAGGCGACCGAGGTGGCGGTTGTTCGTGTGCTTGGCCCCGGTGACGCCGCGACGACGGACCTGGGTCTCGCCGAACCGCGGGCCGAGGTCACCTGGACCTGGTCCGACGGCTCGTACACGCTCCTGTTCGGTCGTCGCAGCGTCGCCGGCCGGTCGTATCTGCGCCCGGCGGGCGACAAGGACGTCTACGTCGTCACCGGCGACCTGTACCAGCGGGCGGTCGAGATGAACCCCAAGACGTGGCGTGATCGCACGATTTTCGCGCCGCTGCCGTCCCAGATCTCAGCCATCGAGATCGACGACGGCCGCCGTCGCGTGGTCATCGAGAAGCGCCGCAAGCGCTGGATGATGACCGAGCCGGTCCGCACGCGTGTCGACGCCGCGGCCGGTGACGCCCTTGAGGGGGCGATCCTGCGAGCGCGGTCGGGCGGCTTCATCCTTGACAACCCTCCCGACCTGTCGAGTTTCGGCCTGGCGGAGCCGTCCGGAACACTGACGATTCGGTCCCCGCAGCAGGTTGCCCGGCTGCTGGTCGGAAGCCGGACCGGCGTCGGCTCGGAGGATCGCTTCGGAATGGTGGACGGTCACGCGGCCGTCGTGCGGTTGCCCGAGGCCGTCCTGGCCGCGTTCTTCCCGAAGACCGTGCACCTGGTGGACCCGACGCCAAGCGGCGTTCAGCCGGCCGATGTCAAGGCGATCGTGATCCGTCACGGTGACGGCGAACTGAAGTTGCGGCGTGAGCTCGAACGGTGGACGGCGCCGGATCTCGGTGCCGACGCAGACCCCGCAATCGTCGAGGGGCTGCTCGAAACGCTCTTTACGGCCCGCGCGGTGGACATCGAGATTGGCGATACGCCGCTGTACGAGTTGGACGGCCGGACGATCACGCTCTACGGCTTCGACGGTAAGCCGATGGACACGATCCGGTTCGCGGCGCCGGGGCCATCGCAGCGCCAGGGCCTCGCCCTGGACAACGGCGACAACGTCTGGCGGATCTTCCCCCCCGGCACCCACATCCCGCTGACACGCGAGGACTTCGGTATCGCCGTTACCAAGAAGACGCGGGCTTCCGATTGACGCCGTACCGGAGGACGACATCGTCGCCGCGTCGGCGGACGTTCCAGAGTTCGAGCCTGCAGCCGTCGGTCAATGTTTCGACCGTGAGGCCGCGGACGCACGGTAACGCCTCGTCGTCGCCGAACAGCAGGGGGGCGACGAAGACCCAGGCCTCGTTGACCAGCCCGTCGCGGAACAGCCGTCCCAGCAGCCCCGCGCCGGCCTCGACCATCAGGTGCGTGGTCTGGTAGCGCAGGACCAGCTCTCGCAGCACGTCGTCGAGCGGAAGCTCGGTGCCGGTCCGCGGGACGGCGATGATCTCCACGCCCGCGTCCTTCAGTGCACGGACCCGGTCGGTGTCCGCCTCGAGGCGGTCGGCCCCACAGGCGACGACGGTCGGCGCCTTGGCCGTGGATGTGACCAGGCGGCAGTTCGGCGAGATTTCCAGTCCCGGATCGATCACGACCCGCCGGGCGACGCGCCGACGAGTGACGCCCCGGGCGGTCAGCATCGGATCGTCGGCCCGCACGGTTCCGATGCCGGTGAGAATCGCGTCCACGCGGCCGCGCTTCTGGTGCACGAGCCGGCGGCTGGCGTTGTTACTTATCCACCGGCTCTCGCCGGTGCGTGTCGCGATACGGCCGTCGAGGGTCTGTGCCCACTTGGCCACCACCCAGGGCAGGCCGGTCGTGATGCGTCGCACGAACGGGTCGCTGACCTCGACGGCCGCACGGCAGCCCGGGTCCAGCTTGACGTCGATCCCCGCCTCGCGGAGGCGGGCGGCGCCGCCGCCGGCGACGGCGTCCGGCTCGGCCCGCGCGTACACGACCCGCGCAACCGCGGCTTCGATCAACGCTTCGGAGCACGGTCCGGTCCGGCCGATGTGGTTGCACGGCTCCAGGGTCAGGTAGACCGTCGCGCCGCTGGCCTTTGCACCGGCGCGACGCAACGCCTCGACCTCGGCGTGTGGCCCGCCGCAGATCCTGTGGCAGCCCCAGCCGACGACCGAATCCCCGGTCCCGCCCCCGTCCCCGGCCACGATGACGCAGCCGACAAGCGGGTTCGGCTCGGCGCCGCCGTGGCCGCGCAATGCGAGTCGCGCGGCCATCGACAGGTACCGGTTGTCCCGCTTGGTGATCATGACCGTGTAATTGCCGGTTTGGCCGTTTGACGCTGCGGGCGGACGGCGGCGAAGGTGAGCGCCGCGACGAGCACATCGTCCTCAGCCCGTCCGACCTTGTGCCGGTCGACGGATGACGCAATGTACTGCGGCCAGTTCCCGGGCGCGGGGCGGCTGTGCAACAGCTCCTTCAGGCGGTCTATTCCGAACTGGCGGCCCACGCGGTCACGGGCCTCGATCGCACCGTCCGTGTACAACACGATGACGTCACCCGGTGACAGCTCGATGGACTGCTCGCCGGCGGTGAACTGGTCGTCGCCCACGGCGCCGAGCATCACGGCGGTGGACGCCAGGAAGCTGATGACGCCGTTGGCGCCGCGCAGCATCGCGGGCGGGTGACCGCCGCTGGCCCAGCGTGCCTCGCCGGCATATGGATCGAGGGTGATCGCGATGCCGGTCGCATAGATGTTGTGGTTCGCCATGGTCAGGTAGATGTAGCGGTTCAGCAGCGTCATCACATCGCCCGGCGTCGCCTTTGGATTTTCGCCGCGAATCCGCTCGATCTCGCCGTAGAGCCGGTTGACGGTCAACGCCGCGGCGAGCCCGTGGCCGGTCACGTCCAGGACCGTCAGGTGGACCAGCCCTTCGGGGCCGACGGTGATGTGAAGAAAGTCGCCGCCGAGCTCCCGCATGGGCTCGTAGGTGTATTGGAAACGCACGAATCCGTCGTCGTACTCGGCGGGGAATATGCTCTCGTGGATCTTCCGGGCGCGGCTGAACTCTTGTCGCAGCGTTCGGTAGTGCCGGCCCTGCATGACGCTGCGGAATTCCCGACTGTGTCGCCGCAACCGCCAGCCGGCAATCAGCAGGCCGGGCATCAGTACCCCCGGGCTGAACATCACTGACAGGATCCTGTTGAGCGGGCTTCCGGCGGTCTCGATCACGATCATGTAAACGGCCCAGACGAACAGCAGCGGGAGGATCGGCCGCAGCGAGTCGCGTGGTGTCCACGGCAGGAAGAGGCATGCCGTGAAGTGCCAGAAGAAAATGGCGGTGATCGTCTCGAGTCCGAGGTCCTCGCCGACGAACCGCGTCGTCAGCGAGGCCGTCCCCAGGGCCACGATCATCCAGGACACGGTGCGAACCAGGTCGTCACGGTTCTCGTCGCGGCGCCCCCGGAGATAGAAGACAACCACGATGCTCAGCGACACGGCGGCCAGACCGGTCGCCACGAACATGGCGGCCGTGAGGCCGGGTGTACCATCGACCCGCGCCGCGGCAAACAACGCGACCGTTCTGAAGACCAGCATGAACGCCCCGAGCGCGAAGTACGCGGCGCACAGCCAGGCGAACCGCCGACGAAGCCACGTCTCGAGCGCGTGCTCGTACTCGTGGCGGAACATGACCTGGCCGGTATCAGGCATCCGATGGAGTCTAGCCGACAGCGGTCTCAGGCCTTCGCCAGAACCTCGTCGCGCAGCCCGTCAGGCATCAGCCGGTACTCGCTCGGTTCCATCGAGCTGGTCGCACGGCCCTGGCTGAGGCCGCGAAGGGTGGTCGCGTAGCCGAACATCTCCGACAGCGGAACCTCGGCGGTGATCACCCGTACGTGACGACGCAGCTCGGTGTCGACGATCTGGCCACGCCGGCTGGCGAGATCGCCGCTGATGGCTCCGAAGAAGTCGTCGGGCGTGACGACCACGACCTTCATGATGGGCTCGAGCAGGGCCAGCTTTGCCCTCGTGCATGCCTCTCGGAACGCCAGGGCACCGGCCTGCTCGAACGCGATCGGGCTCGAGTCGACCTCGTGGTATGACCCGTCGACGAGTTCGACCAGCACGTTGACCAGCGAGTAACCCCCAAGGATGCCGCTCTGGGCGGCGCCTCGAACACCGGTCTCCACGGAGGAGATCATGGTCCGGGGGATGGAGCCGCCCGTGATGCAGTCGGAGAACGCCACGCCGTCGACCAGTTTGAGCTCCCGCTCGACCGCCTGGGCCTCGGTAATCGGCGCGACGTTGATCTCGACGTCGCCGTACTGGCCGCGACCGCCGGTCTGCTTGATGAACTTGCCGCGGACGCCGTCGGCCGTGCCCGTGATCGTCTCGCGGTAGCTCACACGCGGCGTGCCGAAACGCACCGCGACTTTGCGATCGTTAATCAACTTGTGCTTGATGATCTCGAGGTGCAGTTCACCCATGCCGGCGATGATCGTCTCGCCGGTTTCTTCGTTATAGGAAAACCGGAACGAGGGGTCTTCGCGATTGATGATTGCCATCGCGTCGGAGAGCCGTTTCTTGTCGTCGCTGGACTTCGGCTCGATCGACATGCTGATGACGGGGTCGGGGAACGTGATGCGCTCCAGGATCACCGGATGCTCCGGGTCGCTGAGCGTGTCGCCGGTCACGGAGAATTTCGGACCGATGATCGCGGCGATCTGGCCCGCCTGTAGCGATTCGAGCGGGATACGCTCCTTGGCGTGCATCTCGAAGATCCGCGACACGATCTCTTTCTTCCGGTTGCCTGCGTTGATGACGCGGGAGCCACGCGCGAGCATACCGGAGTAGACGCGGACGTAGGTCAGGTCGCCGTGCATATCGGAGACGACCTTGAAGACCAGGGCCGCGAAGGGCGCGTCGGCCGACGGCGGAAGGATAATCTTCTTCGACTCGTCGAAGGGATCCGTGCCCTCGACCTGGGGGACCTCGGTCGGATTCGGGAGATAGTCGATGACGCCGTTGAGCAGACGCTGGACGCCGATGTTGCGTAACGCGGCCCCGCAGAAGACCGGGGTGCAACGCAGCTCGATGGTGCCGCGGCGCAGCGCCGCGCGAATCTGGTCAGCGGTGATCGTTGACTCATCTTCGATGTACTGTTCGGTCAGGGAGTCGTCGAGATCGGCAGCCATCTCGACAAGCTCGTGGTGCCAGCGTTGCGCCTCTTCCAGCATGGGGTCGGGAATCGGCCGCTGCTCGATACGGGCGCCGAGTTCGCTCTGATCGAAGTAGTACGCCTTCATCTCCAGCAGGTCGATGATTCCTTCCAGCTCGTTGCCGGAGCCGAGCGGCAGCTGCACGGCGATCGGGTGGGCGCCGAGCCGCTCGCGGATCGACCGGAAGCACATCGGGAAGTTCGCGCCGACCTTGTCCATCTTGTTGACGAAACAGATGCGGGGCACGCCATAGCCGTCGGCCTGACGCCAGACGGTCTCGGACTGTGCTTCGACGCCCTCCTTGCCGTCGAACGCGGCGACCATGCCGTCGAGCACACGCAACGACCGCTCGACCTCGATGGTGAAGTCAACGTGGCCCGGTGTGTCGATCAGGTTGATCATGTACTCGTGCCCGCCATGCTCCCACGTGCAGGTGGTGGCGGCGGACTGGATCGTGATGCCTCGACGCTGCTCCTCCTCCAGGAAGTCCATGGTCGCGGTGCCCTCGTGCACCTCGCCCATCTTGTAGCTGCGCCCGGTGTAGTAGAGGATGCGCTCAGTGATAGTGGTCTTGCCCGCGTCGATGTGGGCGCAGATTCCGATGTTTCGCAGTCTTGTCAGGTCAAAGCTCATGAGGACTCGTCTCGCCCCGGCAGCGGGGCTGATTCTGGAGTGGCCCCCGCGACACGCCACGCGTGCGGCAGGGTGACCCCGTGGTTTCGTTATCGGCGGAAATCCACCCCTCGTTTAGCGAAGGGTCTCCGGCCCCTGTCATCCGTGGCCCGTCTTGCACCACGGGCCGGGAGGCCGGTCAGTACAAGCGGGCGCTATTGCTTTCGTCAGGCAATTGCCGGCTCCTTTCGAAATCGAGCGCCGTCGACTGGTGGACGCGAATTGTAGGGGGCGGCGGTGCCGAGTCAATGCAGCCGGACCAGCTGGGACTGGGTCACGTTCATCTGCTTGATGAGGGGCTTGATCTCGGTCAGGTACCGGCGGCCGTCGGTGAAATACCCGGCGGTCGGTTTGAGTTGGGGCATCCTGGCCCTGAAGAAACAGTTCAGCCGCAGCATGAGCAGCTCACGGACGTACTTGGCCAGCATGGAGGCAAGTGCCACCGGCAGGAACCGGCCGTCGGCCTCCGTCGCGAAGCTGACGGTCACTTTCGAGCCTGCCCGGCTGAGGATGTAGCGGCTCATCGAGGTCGTCTCGGCCACGACCTCGGCCGTCGTCCCGGCCAGTGCCCGCTCGAAGCCGTCGCCGTACCGGGTCCGCCCGCCATGGCGGTCGATGATGATCCGCGGGTGATCGTCGGGCCATCGGGACCAGATGGCGTCGATCAACCGCACGGCGGCATCGAAATTGACGTCGGCCTTGGTGCCTCGATCGGCGATTGCTCGGTTGAGTTCCTCGGCGCCGATCACCCGGCACGACATCATTTCGCAGCGGATCGCCGCGCGTTGCATCGCTCGCTGGAGCCGAGCCCGTGAGATCCTCAGCTGGTCGGCGGTGTGTGCCAGCGGAAGCGGCGTCTTGCCCGTGAACCACGGATGGCCTGGTACCGCGGCGCCGAGCGGTGCGAAGAAGGCGTCGTCGTCTTCGGGTGCCGGTTCGCCGTACGGGTCGAACGCCAGCACCGCACGCTCAAGGTGACGCAGCGGGTGGTTCGGTCCGTCATTGGGGCCCTTGAGCTTCTTGGAGTCGTTGACGGCGAGACGCCGCTTGCGATCGCTCGGTTTCCGGCACACCGCCGCTCGAAGCAGTCGCCACAGATCAGGCTGTCCGCCGGCCGGATCGTGGCTGTCGAGCACAAAGACGGTCCCGGCCACGCACAACGGCCCGAACATCGGCCCGTAACCGGCCTCGTCGATGCCCGCGTAGATCAGCACGCGGGCAATGTACCGCTTTGGCAGCCGCGTTGGCGGGGTGTGGACAAGGTGTTATACAATCGCTCCGTGACCAGACCCAGGCCCAAGGTGCTCATGGCGATGTCCGGCGGTGTTGACTCGTCGGTTGCGGCGGCGCTGCTGGTGCGCGAAGGCTACGAGGTGGTCGGCTGCTTCATGCGGCTGGGATCGCCCGGCGAGGACCTGGACGGGGCCCAGATCGGCCACAAGGGCTGCTGCTCGATCAACGACGCCGCCGACGCCCGGCTCGTGGCTGCCCGGTTGGAGATCCCGTTCTACGTCTGCAACTTCAAGAAGGAGTTCGGGCGGATCATCGACTACTTCGTCGGGGCCTACAACGACGGGCTGACCCCGAACCCCTGCGTGCGATGCAATGACTGGCTCAAGTTCGGCAAGCTGCACTCCTATGCGAGGCAGATCGGCGCGCGTTACGTCGCTTCCGGCCACTACGCGCGGATCCAGGACGCGACGCTGTTGCGTGGCGTGGACCACGGCAAGGACCAGAGCTACGTGTTGTTCGGCACCCCCCGCGACCGGATCGACGAGATGCTGTTGCCGATCGGCGGGTACCACAAGTCGCAGGTGCGCGAACTGGCCGAGCAGTTCGGCCTGCCCGTCTTCGACAAGCCGGACTCCCAGGAGATCTGCTTCGTCCCCGACGATGACTACGCCGGGCTCGTGGAGCGTCATGGCGGCGACGGTTTGCAGCCGGGCGCCATCATCGACCGAGACGGCTCCACGATCGGAACACACGACGGGCACCAGCACTTCACCGTTGGCCAGCGTCGTGGCGTCGGCGTGGCGCTTGGCTACCCGATCTACGTGGTCGAGAAGAACGCTGCGGCCAATACCGTGATGGTGGGGCCGCGTGAGGACCTGCTCGCCGGTGGGTGCGTTGCCGCAGAGACCAACTGGCTGTGTGAGCACGAACCGGACACCTGGACGCCCTGCGGCGCGAAG
>SMVB01381583.1_pt1 | contig 10998 bp, 8 predicted proteins | sample 2456461 | NCBI WGS metagenome assembly SMVB01 (sample SAMN11095934, study PRJNA526329) | marine sediment metagenome | biome: Marine sediment; feature: Surficial sediment; material: Deep marine sediment; isolation source: Hadal surficial sediment | place: Pacific Ocean | collected 2014-05 | depth 0-1...
AGAGCCAGGTCGGCAAAAGTGATGTTCGACTGATCAACCCATTGCTGTTGATTGGGCGATCTTTTTTCTTTATCGACTTTTCGGGTACATCGACTTACGGCGCGCCGACCATGGTTTCGGGCGAGCTCTATATCAAGCGCGCCGTGCGGATTGCTAATAAACATTCCGACAGCGACTGGACAACTCTTGTAGTTGCGAAGCTCGCGCTCGGCGACTTCTACATGTACGACAGGAATTCGCAACGCGCTCGGGCGGTGTACAGGGAAATATGGAACCTGCTGTCCGAAGACGATGCACGACTGGATTTTCGCCAGGAACAACTCGAAGAAGTTGTAATATTGCAGCAGCGAAATTTACCGCAATACTTGCCCGATTCGAATGCCGACGGAAAAGCGGCAACCGACTCGACCGTCCTGCAGGGCACAGTTTCGATGACCTATGACGTGTCAACCCATGGCCGCGCATTCAATATCAAACTCGTCGAAGCAAACCCGCCTGAATTTCAGGAAATGCAGAAGTTGGTACAACGCGAGATTCGCCGCCGTATTTTCCGCCCACGCTTCGAGAACGCTGAGGCCGTCGTGTCAACGAGTCAATTATTGATACACAGCTACTTTTATCGTCAGTCCGATCTTGACGCCTTGCGCGGTCCAGCCAAAAAGACTGCAAAAAACTGAGGCCAACTATTATTGATACCCACTTTCTGAACGGAACTCCTTTGCGAGGTCCGTTCGACAAGCACTTGCAGCAAGCCGTATTCGCACTTGGGTGCTTTTGGGGTGCGGAGCGTCGCTTCTGGGAAGCCCCGGGCGTTTATACGACTGCTGTGGGATATGCCGGCGGCACAACCCCAGATCCTGATTACCCGCAGGTCCGTACCGGAACGACCGGTCACGCCGAGACAGTCCTTGCTGTGTTCGACCCGAGTGAGGCCAGTTACGACGATATGCTACGTGTATTTTGGGAAACCCACGACCCAACGCAGGGGATGCGTCAGGGCAATGACATTGGCACACAGTATCGATCAGTCATTTTCGTGGGCAATAAATCGCAGCAATTATTGGCGCAACAATCGTTGCAGGCCTACCAGAAGAGTCTTTCGAATGCGGGCCACGCCAAAATCACGACCGAAATAGTGGCACTCGACACCTTCCACTACGCCGAGGATTACCACCAGCAATACCTTGCGAAGAACCCGGATGGTTATTGCGGTCTTGGTGGAACCGGCGTTAGCTGCGTGATGAGTCAGGCCTAGTCTCGGTATACCGGTAGCAGCAATATCGGTACTATCAGGATCGAGACCCTAGCTTAAGAATTGCACGTGGCAAACAAACAAATCAAATCGCCAAAACCGCGCAAACCCAGTCGCAAAAAGGCCGAAGAGGCAGTTCATACATTGCTGCTTTGGGCCGGTGAGGATCCTCGTCGCGAAGGACTCGCTCATACGCCTCAGCGGGTTGCGAAAGCTTACGAGGATTGGTTCAGCGGCTATAAACAAGATCCGATTCGTTACCTGAGACGCACTTTCGAAGAAGTCGAGGGCTACGACGAAATGATCGTCTTGCGGGACATTTCATTCGAGTCACATTGTGAACACCACATGGCGCCGATCATCGGCAAGGCCCATGTCGGGTATCTGCCAAGAAGCAAGGTCGTTGGCATCAGCAAGCTGGCGCGCGTCGTCGATGCATTTGCGCGCCGCTTCCAGGTACAGGAAAAGATGACAGCACAGATCGCCAATTGCATTGAAGAAGTATTAAAACCCAAGGGCGTCGGCGTGGTTATCGAGGCAGTGCATCAATGCATGACGACGCGCGGAATTCATAAGTCGGACGTTACGATGGTGACCAGCCAGATGCTTGGAACGTTTCGCAGGGACGCGCGTACGCGCGCAGAATTCCTGCGCATGATCGACACCAAACGCTAGTCCGTCCCAAGCCGTGAAAACACTGCTCGCATTCATCGGATCACTGCTGATTCTTGTGGCGCTGTATCTGTTGCTTTGGCCTGTTCCGGTCGACCCCGTTGCATGGGACGCGCCACTTAGTCGCGGCCTCGTCGGCGCGTTTGAAACCAATAGCCGCCTGCAGAAAGCCCGCGGTATCGACCTCGGCGTGCACAGAGGGCCCGAGGACATCGCACAAGGCCATGACGGTCGGCTGTATGCGACGACCGCCGGCGGAATTATTTTGCAGATTGACGGCGACGGCAAAGTTTCCGAGTTTGCCAATGTCGGTGGCCGCCCCCTGGGCATTGAAACCGATGCCGATGGTTCGTTGGTCGTTGCTAATGCGTACATCGGCTTGCAACGAATTTCGTCAACCGGCTCGGTACAGACCTTGCTCAGTGAAGTCGACGGCCGAGCCCTCGCCTACGCCGATGATCTGGCAGTAGCTGCCGACGGCACCATCTATTTTTCGGAGGCGAGCACCAAGTTTGGTGCGAAGCAATTTAGCGGAACCTATGAAGGCAGTTTGCTCGACATCATGGAACATGGCGGGCACGGTCAGATCATTGAGTTTACGCCGAGCACAGGCCGCGCCAGGGTCATTATCGATGGCCTCAATTTCGCCAATGGCGTCGCTATCAGCGCAGACCAAACGTATTTACTGATCGCCGAAACGGGCTCATACCAGATCCTCAAGCATTGGTTGCAAGGACCGGATGCTGGCACTACCGAAGTCCTGATCGACAACCTGCCCGGATTTCCCGACAACATCAATACCGGTCAGGACGGGCGATTCTGGGTCGGACTGGTCGCGCCGCGCAGCGACGTACTTGACGAACTGTCGGGCAAACCGTTTCTGCGAAAAATCGTGCAGCGCTTGCCGGCAAGCTTTCGCCCCAAAGCCGAGCCATCGTCACATGTGATAGCGATCAATGGAGACGGCGACGTGCTGATGAATCTGCAAGACCCGCAAGCGCGGTTTCCCGCGCTTACCGGAGTCCTGGAGACTGCTGATGCGCTGTACCTGACCACACTGTTCGGCGACCAGTTAGCCAGACTCGATAAAGAAGATCTGCTAGTTCGGCAGTAACGCCGTATCGCCGTTGTAGTCGCCATTCAGCAATTGCTGACGAATCAACGGAATCGGCGGCTGGCCGTAACTCAGGAACTCATCATGGAACGCGCCCCAGGCTTCCCGACCGCCCTTGTCGGCAGTCCAGTCCTCACGAAGTTTGTTGATCATCAGCTTGCCCAGCGTGTAATTGAGGTATCCCGGGTCGTAGGTGCCACGATAGGCTTGCTGAGTCGCGTTGCCAAAGTCCATAAATGATTTTTCCTCGAACATCGCCTGACTTTCCTCGACCGTCATGCCCTCAGCATGTAATCCAATTGCAGACATATAACGGACGTTGCGTTTCAGTGCGTTCAGCAACTGGCCGATGCGCACTTCAGGGTCGCCATCACCCAATCCGGCATCGACCATCATCTGCTCAGTGTAATGCGCCCAACCTTCACTGAAGGTATACGTGCCGAAATGCCGACCGACGCTATTCTCCGTGCGGTTCGAGTGGAGGTACTGCAGGAAGTGACCCGGCCAGACCTCGTGCACGGATATGCCGAGCAGGTCCATCTCGCCTGGCAGATAATCAAGCTGGTCTTGCTCGGACCACTCCGGGTCGGGCGGTGCTATGTAATACGTGGACGGCATCCCGACTTCAAACGGCCCTGGGATATTGATATACGCGGCATTGAAGCGACGATGCGGCGGCGCCTCATCTACCAGTGCATCCTCGGTTCCGGGAATCGACACGAGATCGTTATCCACGACAAATTTCTTCAGCATTGGCAGTTGCCGTCGAGCTCCGCCCACCGCGCCTTCGGGCGGTTTCCTGGCCTGTGACTTCGCCGTACAAGCCACCGTGCTTTCGCCCGGCGCATATTCCTCGCATGCTGCGCGCATCAATTCCAGATTTCTGTCCAGGTCACGCTGCCCTGCCGCTTTCAGATCGGCGAGCGTCACATCGACGCCCTGACCGGTTCTCAGCATCTTCAGGAAACGTTCCTCACCCAGTGCATAGTCGTTTGTTGCCGTGTCCTTAAGCCCCTCAAGCCAGTCCACAGACTGCTGTACCGCGTCGATTGCCGCATCGTTGGCGACTTTAAACTCACGCTGTAACTGCTCGACATCGACCGGCGAGAAAATTTCCGGGACGGTCGTGGACAAGTACTCCGCCAGCCCCGAAAGGACGCGATAACCCATCTCGACATACGGTGCCGGCAGCGGTGGCTGCAGGTTTTGCTGCATGTGCTTGAGCATCCCTGGGACTTGCTGCATGTACTGCGTGTAGGCCTGTATACGCTGGTCCAGCGGCGCGTATTCCCGATCGACGAAGACACTGATACCGATTGCATTGGTGTAGAACAGTGGATTCTTGGTCGGAAAATCCGAATCGCGCAGCCAGAATAACTGGCCGCTGAGGCTGGTCGAAAGATAATCGCGCTCGAACGCCTCAATATCTTCCAGCTCGCTGTAAGTCGCTGCCTCGGCCAGCACAGAATCGATCCAGCCCGCGTATTCGCTCAGTCCGGCGGAGCTCATGTCCGATATCTGGCCGTCGTATTGATGCAAGCCCGCATCAGAAGCCCGTTCTGGATTCTGTCGATAGTAATCGTCGATGACCGTCGCGACGAAATCAGCCCACGGTTGTTTGGCCTCCGTCACTGGTGCAACAGCTTCGTCTGCGGATTTGTCACAGGCCGCCAATACGAGGCTCGCCGCGATGGCGAGATAAGTGAGTCTTTTCATTTGCTTTCCTTTTCGTGGCTCGTCGCTCTTACAGACCGAGTTCCGCTACGCCTTGATTGAAAGTGATATCGACCGGGATATTGGCGCGAGTCAGGCGATCCAGATCCGCTTGTAACTGGTCACTGATAACGCCCTTGGTGTTGAGTAGTTCGAGCGCACCGTCGTAGTCACCGTCGCCTTGCAAAGTCAGTAACAGAGTCGACAAAGCGGTCATGGCTTCTTGCATACGCTCGAAGTCGACGCTGTATTTTCCGGACTCCGCATCCCGAACGAACGCGCCGTGCTCGATGAAGAAGTTGAAGCGCACCATGTTCGCCCTGCCGTGTGCGCTGCTCGCGCCAAACCGTATTGAGCGGAAGACGCTGGTCATGAACGTGACGTAGTAGTCCCGCAGGTCGACATCGCCGAGTTCGCCCGATCGCTCGAGCGACGTAATCATGTAAAGACCCAGAATGTCTGCCTTACCCTCTTCCATGCTGGAGGCGACATCCAGCAAAGCCTGACGCACGGTGCCACTGCCGCTAAGCGTATTCTTGATGCCCAGTCCATGCGCAACCTCGTGGAACATCGTGTTGGCGAAGAATGCATCGAAGGTAACGTGTTGTCGCTGAGCTTCATCAATCAGCTCATCAGCGATCGGTTCGAGGATCTTGTCGAACTTCGCCTCCATCGCGTTCTTGAGCTGCAGTCGCCGTGTGCCCTTTTGCAGCTGCACTTCTTCGTCATTCGGCAGATTGATCGCGATTGTCTTCGAGCCGGCATTGCTGCGGCCCGCGTAGTAAACGACGTCGTACACGTTCAAATCTGAGTCCGAACCCGGAGATTCCTGTTTATATTTATCGGGCACTGGCAAGCCTTTTTGCAGCTCGGGAAGAAACGTCGTAAATCTTGCGAGACGTGCACTCCATTCCAGATCCTTGATCAACACGTACGATTCGTAGGCCGCCCTGAATCCAAACAAGCGATCCTCGTAGGTTTCGATCGGGCCGATGACGATGTCAATCTGGTTGTCCTTGACGTCCATCCAGTACAGATCACTCATCTGGTAGTCATCGCTGATCAGGGCCGCAGCGCGCAACTTCAGGTAATTGGCGAAGTCCTGGCTCTCGGCAAGATCAGCGGCCTGATGCAATAGTCCGGCTGCAATTTCGAGTTCGTCGGCGTAGGCGACGTGGTACGGCACGATCTTGAGGTCGCCATTTTCTTTGCGGCGGATCAGCGAATACAGCCCGTTTTTGCCGGGCAGATACGCGGCATCGAATTCCTCTTTCGTCATGTCAGTTGGGTAGAAGTTTGCGCCGAGCGGTTTTGCGCCGACACCCTCGATGAACGGTTTCTCGTCATCGAGCCGGTCCCAGGGCCCGTAATTCTGATCGGCGAACAGCGCAGCTTCATCAACGCCGATCGACGCGAGCCAGGCCTCGTAGTCGTCCCCATAAGCCTGCTTCCAGAACAGGTCATCCATGACTTGCGAAGCCTCGATCAGAATCCCGATCATTGCTCGCTGATTTTCTGATAGCGCGCTCAGATCAGCCGTCAGCGTGAACTCGGCAAAGATTTCGGGTCGCGGCGCCACAGTTTCGAGCGTCTTGACCTCAACCTCAGGGGGCGCTTCCGCGCCGCAGGCGGCGAGAAAAATGGTCGCCAGACAGATGCTTGCCAGTCGAAATGAAAATGTGGGTAGCACGAGATTTTCCCCGCAAAAAAAGGAGAGCGATTATCGCACAGGAAGCATTCGGCGTAGCAACGGGTGCGCTTCTACAAGTCGACAAGGCTTATGTCTTCGGCCACAAGCTCCTCACCCAGAAACCGGCCGCCGACGCGGGCGAAGCGCGCCGCACTATCGGTGGCCTGCAGCATGAGGGAACCTGCGGCGGCCCTGGTGTTACCGAGCGACAAGCTAGCCAACAGCTCACGCGCGGCGATTGCCGTGGTGCCGGTTGAGTCGACAATCGACACATCGCTATCGAAGACATCCGCAATAGCACCACGCAACAGTGGAAAATGCGTACAGCCCAATATCACGCTGTCCGCCTTACCCGGCTTCTCATCGAGCCCGGCCAGATAGCGTCGTACGATGGCGCCCGCAATCGTGCCGTCGTGCCAGCCCTCTTCGGCCAGCGCGACCAGCAGTTCGCAGGCGAGTTCGGTCACGCGAGCCTCTGGATCTATCTCGGCGATGGCTTTGCGGTAGGCGCCAAGTCTTACGGTGGTCTCTGTAGCAAGCACTAGGTGCGTGCCACCGGGCCGGGCTCCAACGGCAGCGGCCGCCCCGGGTTGAACGACGCCTAGAACCGGCAGCGGGCTCATTTGCTCGCGCAGCGCGTCCAGCGCTACGGCCGATGCCGTATTGCACGCAACGACCAGCAGCTTGATACCGGATCGTTGCAGCGCTCTCGTGGCCTGACAGGCGTAACGCACTATTGATGCCGGACTCTTGGTCCCATAAGGCAGCCGCGCAGTATCACCGAGGTATATGAAATCTTCATGTGGTAGCTCTACCCTGAGCGCTTTCAATACCGTTAGCCCGCCCACACCCGAGTCGAAGACTCCAATCGGCAGGTCTTTTGCGTCAGAAATGTTCATCAGCGCATTGTACTGTGGAATAATCCGGCACCTCTACGACAAATGATGGCGACGTGCAAAAATTTATCTACGGAACCGGCGTATTTTTCGCAGTGCTGATTATTGTCGGCCTGGCGCTCCCAAGACATGCCCGGATTGATGTCTCGACCCACATTGATGCGCCACCAGCCACCGTATTCGCGCTGGTGAACGACTATCACCGATTCGCGCTGTGGTCGCCCTTGATCGACACCGATCCGAATGCTCGTGTCGTGTATTCGGGCCCAACGCGCGGTGTTGGCGCGACAATGACCTGGGATGGCACGATTATCGGCACCGGCACACAGACCATTACCGCGAGCCGACCGTTTGAATACGTCGAGACCGTGGTTAGTCCGGGGGAGCCTGCCGAGGCCAGATTCTGGTTCGACATCAGGGGTGAAGGTGACGGGACGACGATCACCTGGAGTTTCGAGACAGATTTTGCTTATAACCTCGTCGGCCGGTATCTCGCGCTGGCTGTCGCTGGCGTAATCAGGCGCGACTATGAGCATGGGCTCGAAAATCTCAAAGAACTCGCCGAAACGCTGCCCATGGCTGATTTTGGTGATTTGGAGATCGAACAGATTGTTGTTGAGCCCGTCATAATCGCCTACTTGCCGACCGCCTCAATTCCCCAGTCGGCCGCAATATCCCAGGCGATGGGCGACGCCTATTTCGAAATCCTGAGTTTCATTGACCGGCACGGACTTGCGGAAGCCGGCGCCCCGATTTCGATAATGCGGTCTTTCAACGGCTCGGAAATGCGCTTCGATGCCGCAATTCCTGTACGCGGAGTCAGCGACTCGGCGCCGCAAACCGGCAAGAAAGTTCGACTTGGACAAACGTATTCGGGATCGGTCATTCGCGTTCGCCACATCGGACCGTATCGTGACCTCGGCGATACCCACCGAAAAATCTCGGCATATCTGGCCGCATTGGATTTGGAGCGCGCTGGAGACGCCTGGGAATCTTACGTTAGCGATCCTACGAAGGTGGCGGAGAGCGAACTGCTCACCTACGTTTACTACCCTATTAGACCGTAGGAGCGTGCTCCTATCGCGATTTGACCAGAAAGGGAGGAACGCCAACCCGGTCCTGATGATCGAGGAGCGGTAACGAGGCCTGGCCGCCGTCGCCTATTCGAGTGAGTTCACCGTAAACGGAAACCACGGAGACAGCGCATTCGCTGGCCTCATCGACCGACATTTTGCGCACTGATGCGCAGATAGGACCCTCGCCATTCAGAGGCGTAACCCGATACATCTGATGTTTGATGTCTGAGAACGTCTGCTTGACCGTTATCGGCAGCTCGTCTTCGCTGATCTCAGCGAGATTCTCTTCAAATGCTCTGATAAGTCTTTGTTTTATATGGCCATGGCTGGCCAGCACCGAAACTGCGGCGTAAAAGCGATCGACGTGGTACGACATTTCCACTCCAGCGTGTAATTGTTATTTTGCCGCTTTTGGTCCTTTCGGAGCGACTTCATACGCTTGCAGAGTGACTACCTCCTGTAGTCCCGGTCCTCTCAGCCGGCAAATCCTTTCTTACTCTTGATGTTTCAACTACCTGCGTTGCCTTTCTTATAACAGAGATTCGAAGATGCGCGCAAGTGGGGCTCCTACCTACTGCTTGGTGAGTTCGACCGTCCAGCGCTCGTCGCCCTGTTCTCTTTCGATCGAAAACAGCGGTTTTTCCTGACCCACGACCCACTCTGTCGCCAGTGTTTCCGTCATAACGGTGTCGCGATGGGTTGCCAGTGCCCTGGTGATCGCATCGGATCCGGAAACTCCTAAGGAAATCCGGTCGGAGACCTCGAGTCCGGCCTGCTTGCGCGCATCCTGCACCGACCGAATGATCTCACGGGCCACGCCCTCATCGATTAGCTCTTCAGTCAGCGTCGTGTCGAATTCAGCCAGGTAGCCGGCATCCTCAGCGCAGGCAAATCCTTCGGCGGAGCTCGTTTCGATCAGCAGGTCATCGCCGCTCAATGAAATCTCGCCCGCATCGATTGTTATCGTAATGATTTCGTTGCGCTCGGCCTTGCTGGCAATTTCCGCGCCATCGGCAGCTTCGAGTGCCGCGCGAATCGCCGGGATCTGCTTGCCGTATTGCTTGCCAATACGCGGCAGGTTGGGCTTGATACGATAGCTGACATGGCTCGCGTCCCGAGCGATGAACTCGATAGCCTTGACGTTGAGTTCCTCGAGAATCTGATCCTGATGATTCTCGAGCGACTTCCTGGCCTCTTCACTGGGAGCACGAAGCAACAGCCGCGACAATGGTTGTCGTGTCCGCACACCCGACTGGCTGCGTGCCGCACGACCCAGACCAACGACTTTTTGCACAACCTCGATGTCGAACAGCAGTGCGTCGTTTTGCCAGGACGGCTCCGCCTCAGGCCAACTCGCCATGTGCACGCTCTCGGGTGCGTCAGGATCGACCGTGCGCACCAGGTTCTGGTACACATTTTCTGCCAGGAACGGCACAAATGGCGCCATCAGCTTGTGCGCGACATTCAGGCACTCGTATAAAGTCAGGTACGCGATGTGCTTGTCCTCGAGGTCCGTCGACTTCCAGAATCGTCGCCGGTTACGACGCACATACCAGTTGCTGAGTTGATCGACGAATGCCTCGATCGCGTCGCCGGCAGTCTTGGCATCGAAGTTGTCGAGTGCTTCGGTACAGGTCTTGATCGTATTGTGCGCGAGCGCCAGCGCCCAGCGGTCAATCTCAGGTCGATCCTCGACCGCGACGTGACGAGTCAGGTCAACATCATCGAGACGCGCGTAAAGAATGAAGAATCCGTAGGTATTCCAAAACGTGTTGATAAACGAACTGGCGACATCGGCAACGATCTCCACCGAGATTCGTTTCGGTACGTCGGGCGACAGCCGTGCAAGAAAATACCAGCGCAACGCATCGGCGCCAACCGTATCGAATACGTCGTAGGGGTTAACGATATTGCCCACCGACTTCGACATCTTCTTGCCATCCTTGTCGACGATCAGGTTCAGGCAAATACAATTCTTGTAGGCAACGCTATCGGAAACCAGGGTCGAAATCGCGTGCAAGGTGTAGAACCAACCGCGCGTCTGATCGATGGCCTCGCAAATGAAGTCCGCCGGGAAATGCCGCTCGAACTGATCTTCATTTTCGAACGGGTAATGCCACTGCGCGTAAGACATCGCTCCGGAGTCGAACCAACAGTCGATAACTTCGGGAACGCGCTGCCAGGTTTTACCGTCTTTCTCAAATGTTATTTCGTCAACCGCGGGACGATGCAGGTCGAGATCCGACAACGCTCGACCCGTCAGTTTTTCGAGCTCTTTTACCGAGCCAATACAAACATAATCGCCTTGCCCGTCGGTCCATACGGGTAATGGAGTCCCCCAGAAGCGCTCGCGCGACAGTGCCCAGTCGACGTTGTTCTCGAGCCAGTTGCCAAAACGACCGTCACGAATGTGTCCGGGAACCCAATTGATCGTGTTGTTGAGCTCGGTCATACGCTGGCGAAATTTCGAAGTGCGGATATACCACGCGTTTTTCGCATAGTAAATGATTGGATCTCCGGTTCTCCAGCCGAACGGATAGCTGTGCGTCACGCGTTCTGAACGAAACATCATGCCGCGATCTTTG
>SMVB01173606.1_pt1 | contig 10997 bp, 5 predicted proteins | sample 2456461 | NCBI WGS metagenome assembly SMVB01 (sample SAMN11095934, study PRJNA526329) | marine sediment metagenome | biome: Marine sediment; feature: Surficial sediment; material: Deep marine sediment; isolation source: Hadal surficial sediment | place: Pacific Ocean | collected 2014-05 | depth 0-1...
CAACGACGTCAACAACTATGGGATTCGAGCATTACTACTCCTGCATCCGCCGACGTTGGACATGGAGTGGTTGCTGAACTTCCACGGCGGGCAGAACCTCGGGCACGCCTACCAGTATCAAAACCATGGGGTTCACATGCAGCGCGCAAGCATCAACGACATCAAAGGCCCGACCGTGCTCCCCCCCTCTCCCGAAATTCCCTGGCCGGATAGTGCCGGTTATCTCGATGACGACAACGACCCCTTCGCAGGCGATTACGACATCAACGGCCCCGAGGACCTCGACATCTTCGGCACGAGCCTGACCTGGAACTGGAACTTCGGCGACGGCTTCGCGCTCGAGAGCATCATGGCCTACGAGTGGCACGACCGCTTCACCATCGAGAACAGCGATGGGGGCCCAGCCAAATCCTTCCACAGCCAGCTCGCGGACACCGCCTGGCAGTTCAGCGAGGAAATAAACCTCCGTGGCGAGTGGATGGGGTCCGATTCGGGTGACGGGGGCTGGCGTATCGGAGCGTTCTATCTTCAAGAGGATCTCGAAGTCAGGAATGTCTTCGACGCCAGGGGCTCCGACCAGCTACAGAAATACGACCAGGATCTTCGCAATATCGGCCTGTACATTCAGAGCGATTACACGATTCGACCTGGCTGCGAGCCGATCGGATGCGACTTCAAACTGGACGCCGGGCTCCGCTACAACGTCGAGTACAAGAGTTTCGATATCAAGGGCTGCCAATTCGGCACGGGGATATGTAAGTCCACCGCAGTCACGATCGTCGGATTTGAAGATGAGAAGTGGGACGGTTGGAGTGGAGACTTCATTTTTACCTGGTTCTACGATGACGAGGAGAACAACGTCTACCTCAAATATTCCCGCGGCTGGAAAGGGGGGCACTTCAACGGCGGCGCTCTCAACAAATTAGACATCATCACGGGGGTAAGACCCGAGATCGTCGACTCCTTCGAGATTGGGCTTCGCGCGCAATGGTTCGACGGCCGCCTCTCGACCAACCTGACGGGCTTCTTCTACGACTACCAGGACCTGCAGGTCTTCCAGCTACAGCAGGACATCACGGCGGCTTTTGCGATCTCCAAGCTGATCAATTCCGACAGCGCTGAGATCTTCGGAATCGAGCTGGATATCGTCGCCCAGCCATTGGACGGCATGAATATCACCTTCAACGCCGCCTGGGTGGAGAGCGAGTACAAAGAGTTCGTCACCGAGCTCCCGTTCAAGTTTTTTAAAGAAAGACCCGGCGGAAGGACAAACTTCCCACCGGTTATCGTTTTCTTCCCATTTGACTATTCGGGAAACGATCTGATCGGATCACCACAATTCTCGTTCACGGGTTCGATCGACTACGAGATTCCGCTCCCCGGGCAGATCCTGGACCGCGGACTCGGCTCGCTGTCGCCGCGTTATTCGTTCAGCTGGAAGGACGACATCTTCTTCGACCCGAGCTCCGGTAGAGGAACCTTAATCAACTTTCCCAAGGCGACCTTCGGACAGGAAGCCTTCTGGATTCACAACGCGAGCCTCAGCTGGAAGTCGGAGAACGAACGGTTCGAGGTCTCCGGCTGGGTGCACAATTTCCTCGACCAGCACTACAAGACGGCTTCCTTTGACCTGACTAACGGATTAAACTATATCCAGAATGCGTGGGCAGACCCGAGGACGTACGGTTTCACTATTTCAATGACGTACTGACTGACTCACGATTTTCACGGCCGGGGCGCTTCGAGACGAGACTGCCAGCCGGCCACCCTCGAAGGCGCGCGGTGAAGTTAGTGGAGACAGCTGTATGACCAGCGTGAAGAAGACCGCGGTGATCTGCGCCTGGGCCGCGACGTTCCTTGCGGGCTTCGTCGGCGCGCGGCTGTTCGCGCTACCCGAATCTGCCTCGGCTCCCGACGATTTTGGCGCTGCAATCCGCGCGGCACTCGCTGAAAAGGACGGGCTCGACCGCATGGCGCGAACCGCGGCCGTTCTGCAGCATCTCGATCCCGAAAACGTGGTCGAAGCCACGGCGGTGTACGACCGGTTGCTCAACCTCCTCAACGAACCAGACATCCGCCCGTTCGTGATCGCCTGGGCGCGATTCGACCCCGCTGCCGCTCTCGACCACACACTCAATTGGAGGTTCCCCGACCAACAGAACGCGGGAGCCAATGCGGCAATCGAGGGCTGGGCGATGCGCGATCCAATCGGGGCGCTACAGGCATACGACGAGGCCAAAACCCGCGTCCAGGGAAGCGCAGAAAACCTGTTCCTCCATTTGCTGACGGGTTGGTTGTACTCCGGCGAGGGAGGGCTCGTAGAATACATCGCGGACCTTTCAGACCACAACCGGGAAATCGCGATCTCCCGGGTCGTCGGAAGAGTCATGCGCAATGGCGACGCGGACGCCGCGATGTCCTGGGTGGAATCGCTCATCCGAAATGAGGCATACGAGATGCCGTTCAAGAGGCGGGTGTTTCGCCGCGGAATTCGCATCGTGGGACGCTCGGAACCCGAGCTGACCGCAGCGTGGACGATGGAGCATCTGGGTCAGCCTTACGCGGTCGACGCGCCGCGCATTGCCGCCGGGCGCTTGGCGTTGAAAGACGGCCCGGCTGCGATGCAATGGGTAAGCGGCCTTCCGCGGGAGCAGTCGCCCGAACTCGCAATCCGCGAAGCATTCCTCACCTGGTACAGATCCGATCGAAAGAGTGCGGTTGCGTGGCTAGAATCCGAGACGCTGACCGCGTTTCACGATCCCGCAATCGATTACTACGCGAATGATCTGAGTAGACGCAGACCCGAGGAGGCGATCGTCTGGTGCGAGCGGATTCTCGATTCCGAGCGTCAGCTGCGCTGCCTCAAGCCCGCCGCCGCAAAATGGTTCCAGAGGGACCCAACGGCCGCAGAGGCGTGGCTCGAGCAAAGCCCGCTCGACGAGGAGGCGCGCCGCACCGCACGAATTTCGCCCAAGAAAAAGAAACCGCAGCGCCGTCGTATAAATCCAGGGCGGCCCAAATTTTGACATGAGGATCGAGGACTGATTCCCGGCGCCGCGCACGGCTCAGTCAAGGAGTTGCACGACGCCGCAAGGGAAACCGTCGGCTTCTATCGTGAGTCGGCGTTCAAGCGCGTGAGTTCCGCCTGCGCGTCGATCCTCTCCGCGAAGTCGCCCGCTGCGAGCGCTGCATTCAGCTCTCGTTGCGCTCCCGCTAGGTCGCCCGTCGCGGACAACGCCAACCCGAGCCAGTAGCGGGTCGAAGCCCGGTCGGGCTGCAATTCGACCGAGCGGCGGAGCACGCTGACGGCCTGCCCGGCGGCGGCGCTCACGAGGTAGACCCGGCCCAGTGTCTCGAAGGCGTCCGGGCCGCCGCCGAGACGCACCGCGCTACGCGCCAGCGTGAGGGCGCGCTCGCGGTCGCTCTCGATCAACTGGCGTGCGCGAAGACCTGCCGCGTCTGCGTGAATTGGTTCGCGAATCAGCAGCGCGTCGAGTCGCCGCCCGGCCTCGACGTCTTCACCCGCTCTGACGAACAACTGGATCGCCTGCCAGGCGTATTTCGGCTCATCGGGTTCGGCGCCAATCGCGCGGTCGTAGAGCGCAATCGCGGCGATTCGCTCACCGCGCTCTGCGGCGAGCGAGGCGAGTTTCGCGAGAGCCGACGCGCGCTCCGGTTCGAGAGCCAGTGCGCGCTCGAGCGCCTCGCGCGCGAGGTTTGGCGTACCGCCCGCCCGCAGCGCATCGGCGCGCACTTCGTGAAACAGCGCCAGATCGGGATGTTCGGTGACCGCCGCGTCAGCTGCACTCAGAGCCTCGCCGACTTTCCCATCGGAGACGAGGTACTCCACCAGCGCTTGAAGTGCGGAGCCGTTATTCGGCCGCGTGAGGTCGAGCTTCGACTGACGAATGGAAGCGGCGCCCCGCGCGGGGCCTTTGCGGAGCGCTTTTATCGAGGCGAGCTCCACCGCCAACACCCCTCTGTAGCCCGGGATCTCGCCCAGGCGTCGAACCGCCTGATCGAGGCGCACCTGCTGGCGGGCCCGATTCGCGAATCGGATTGCCTCCACGAGGCTCTCCGGATCGCGAGGCTTTTCTCGCCAATAGCGGTCGAAGACGGCGCCCGCCTCCTCGCCGCGGCCGATCGCCTCGAGCAACCGCAGCAGGTTGAAAAACGCAATCCGGTTGTCGTGCTCGACGCGCAACGCCTCGATGTATTCGCTCACCGCACGGTCGTAATCGCCAAGCTGCTCGGCGGCCGCGGCGATGAGTTCGCGCGCGGCGCTGTTGTCCGGCCACACTCGGAGACCCGCCTCGAGTACCTCGATCGCTTCACGCGGCTTTCCGCGAACCACCAGCAGTCGACCGCGCAAGAAGTTCGAATAGACCGGATCGCCGTCGAATTCCGGGATGGTCTCTTCGGCCTTCTCGTGGTAGCCCGCCCGGATCAGCAGATCGACGTACGAGGCGAGCATCAACGACGGAATCTGTCCCATCCGCTCCAGCCCCGCCGCCATGGCTTCCGCGGCTTTGGTGAGTTCGCCGCGCTGTTCGTGGTAGTCCGCGAGCGTGAACCAGGCCCGGCGATCATTCACTCCATCCTCGGTAGCGGCGAGCAGCAGCCGCTCGGCCTCCTCGGTCTCCCCGGCATTGCCGAGTCGATTTGCGTATGCGTCGATGAAGCCCAGGTGCGTGGGATCCGCTTCGAGCGCGCGACGCAGGATCTCGATCCCTCGCCGCGGTTGGGATCTCTCGTTGAAAAACTCGATCCCGCTGAATACGATGATTTCCTCACCGGGGAATTGCTCCAGGCAATCATTCCAGAGCAGCTCTGCGGCTTCGAGGTCTCCCTTCTCCTTCATGAAGGTCGCAGTACCCCCGCAGACCCGCGGTTCCCACTCGAATCCGCCCTCCCGATTCTTGATCGCTTCGCTGATCTCGGCGAGCGCTTCCTCTGCCTCATCGGCCCGGTCGAGATTGAGCAAGGCAACGAGGCGCGAGATCATTGCGCCCGAATCGCCTGGCTCCAGCTCGAGCAGACGCTCGACGTCGGCGAGGGCTTCTTCGCTCTGCCTCGCCTTCAACCGCGCGGCGATCAGGAGGTTCAACACATCGACGTTTTCGGGCGCGATTTCGAGCACGCGGCTCGCCGCCAGTGCCGCCTCCTCAGCGCTACCGCCATCGAGGATCGCACGCACGAGCAGGATTCCGTCGTCGATTGCGCGGTCGGGATCCTGCGCGGCCTCGCGGAGCGACCAGATCGCAAGCGAGGACTGCCCCGTCTGCAGCAGCGCGAGGCCGTAGAGGTGATTGAGTTCGGAATCCTCCGGGGCCTCTTTGAGCAGCTTGCGCAGCGGTTTGATGGTCGCGGCAAACCGCCCAGTTCCCTGGTAATTGCGGATATCGTCGAGTTGCAGCGCTGGATTGCGGCTGCCCGCCAACGCGACTGCGATGACCGCGGCGAGCGCGGCGAGCGCGGCGATAATCCAGCGGTGGCGGGAAAGATGTGCATCTTTCGGATTCAAGCCGAGTCCTCAGTTTCTCTAATTCGTTTAGCGTTCAATGTACATGCGATTATATGTATATACGGTTAACTGCATGCCGTTAAATCCACAGGTTTGGTCCGCGTATAGCCTACCTGCAATTCTGCGGAAGCCTCTTCCGATTTCGGGGAGAGAATTTTCGGACCGCCTCTAAGGGGAAAGCGTGATCCCTGACGCGAAGAAGTTCCTTGACAGGCAAGCGCACTTTCTGCGACTCTGACCATGCAAAAGGCTGACGACAGAGGGCCATCCTCTGATAAGGAGCCCGATTCGTCAACCATGGGATTTCCGAGTTCTGACAAAGTTCCGACAAAAAGGACGCCGTCGACATGACCGCTCATAAGTGTCATAAATTCGTTACGACTTTTCTAGCAGCCGCAGTCGCGATCGCACCGCTATTAATCGCCGAATCCGCAGATGCCGCCACAACGGCCACGTTTAGAATGAAGCGGATCTGGTGGGGCTTCACGACGACGGCAGGCACGCCGAATCCGTATATCAGCATCCAATATCATCCGCGCAGCAAGGGTCCGAACAAGGGGACCGATCCCACCGTGGTTGTGGGTGACACAACGGTCTCGGGAAGGCCCGCACCAAGGTTCACGGTTCCCGGGTCCGGACAGTTCATACGCGACTACAGCTATCACGGCTTCTGTGCGCCCGGAACGTGCTCCCCGGGCTATCCTCAATTTAGTTTCGATTACTCCTACTGGAACCGACCTGGGAGCTTTCGACCGAACAACTCGCGCTTTGGCGGCGCGTCAAAGCCCACGACGCTGATCTTCCCCACCACCATGGGCAACCCCTTGCCGCCCATCAACTCCGGCAACCCGCTGACGCCGACCACCACACCTTGTGTAGGTGGTGGCTTTACCAATTGTGGCAAGCTCGCCTACGACCTCCCATTCGGCGGCACCCCTGGTGGTGCTCCGCCTGCCAGGCTGGCGGGCGATTCGATCAGTTTTGTCGACGGCAACTACGACTTCGATAAGGCCGGGTCGATCATGATCACACCGGGTAAGAACCGCTTCGGCGGCACGATGCAATTCTTCTTCGGGCCCAACCACCTTTTCTACCAGCGAACCACGATCAATACGGGGTACAGCACGCACGCCTACGGGCCCCAGATGGATGTGCGAACACAGGACAACGACACGGCGATCGGCGACGTTCAATACGGCGGCCCGTTCAACAAGTACCGGATGACGGAACCGTACAGAACGGCGAGAGAGATCACCGCTAACGGCGGGTTCTACCAGATCGTGGCTCCGTATTTCTACACGCTCGTTCCCTTCACAACGGGGATGGTCACCGCCGTAGAGCCGCACGGCGGTCAAGTGAGCGAGTTTACACTCACGGGCTACGACAACCGCACCCCCCTCGGAGTCAACGGGATTATCTCGATGGTGCGCCCGCGAATGGTTCACGCCTACCAGGTACCGCACGACCCGAACGAATCGATCGTGATGAATAATGCAAATGTCACCGCCTGGCAAATGACCTTCCACTTTCGCGAGGCTCCGGAGCCCGGGGGCATGCTGACGCTCAGCTCTGGACTCGTGGCCCTGGCGGGCCTGTACCGCGTGCGGAAACGCTGAACCGAGCCTATCACGCGCAGAGCGCCTGTCCGTCGGAGTTTCCGAGGGCTCGCTGAGGGTGGTTTCCCCCCGACGGGCCCTTGGTCATTTGTCGCAATCCTCCTAACTTCGAGCCCGAATGAGCGAACCCGATCGCCGACTGAAGCTGCGCAGGCGGGTGTTCGAGGGTGCAGCAGCGATCGCCGCCATATCACTCGTCGCCGTAGGGATGCGACAATGCTTCGGCGGCGCGGGTGAGCACCCGGATTCAAGGCCCACCGGCACGATTGAAGACATACTCGCCCTCCGCGACCGAGATGACCTCAACGTGCTGTTCGTGCTCGTCGACACGCTGCGAGCGGATCGGCTCGGCAGCTACGGATACGAGCGCGATACGAGCCCGAATGTCGATGCGCTCGCCGCGACCGGCATACGCTTCGCACAACAGGTCTCTCAGTCGTCTTGGACGAAGTGCTCGATGGCCTCGCTCTGGACGGGGCTTTATCCAGCGCGCACGCGCAGCCTGCGCGCCTACGACGTGATCTCCGAGGAAGCGACCATGCCGGCAGAACTCTTCCGGGATGCGGGCTTTCGCACGGCGGCCGTCTGGAGAAACGGCTGGATCGCTCCGAATTTCGGCTTTTCCCAGGGTTTCGAGATCTATCTTAGCCCTCACGGACGACGCGGCGCCCGAATGAACCAGGTCGACAACCCCAATATCACGCTCGAGGGAAGCGACGCCGACATCATCGATTCCGCACGCGAATTCTTGAGGATTCACGGACACGAGCGTTGGTTCCTCTACCTCCACATGATGGACGTCCACCAGTACGCCTACTCGGAGGACACGGCGCTGTTCGGCGTCGCCTACTCGGACTCGTATGACAACGCGATCCGCTGGGTCGACAGCCTGCTGGGTCATCTGTTCGACGATCTAGAGCAGCAGGGCCTGCGCGAGCGCACCGTGATCGTATTTAGCGCGGACCACGGCGAAGCGTTCGGCGAACACGGCTCAGGAGGACACGCCTACAACGTCTACGGCGAAGTGACGACAACCCCGCTGATCTTGAGCTTTCCGTTCCGCCTGGAGCCCGGGATCACCGTCGAGGCACGCTCGGAAAATGTAGACCTCTGGCCGACCGTTCTCGAGCTCGTGGGCCTGCCGCCGCTCCCCGATCCGGATGGACAATCCCTGGTGCCTCAGATTGTCGCTGCGGCGGGTGGCGGGTTGGACGACGATGCAGAAGGGATCGCGATCGCCCACCTCGACCAGAGTTGGGCGAGAGTACGGCAGAACCCGCGGCCGATGGTCGCCTTCAACGAGGGGCGCTGGCGCCTGATCTATCGCGCACACGCCCCGAAGACCTCAGAACTCTACGACAAGTGGCAAGATCCTCGCGAGCAGCAGAACCTTGCCGATGACTGGCCGGAGGTATTAGAGGACCTAACGGCGAAGGCCGAAGCCTATCTCGCGAGTCGCCCCCCACCCTGGGGCGATGACGCACCCGCCGTCGAGATCGACGAGATGCAGCTGAACCAACTACGCGCTCTTGGCTATGGGGTGCAATGAGCCGCGAGATGCGCGGGTGTGGAACTCGACCGCCCGCTCTCGTTTAGTCGAAACCCACCCAGCTAAATCGCAACCCGCCACCGCCCTTGATGCCGAAGCCGTCTCGCGTGACAGAGTAGGTTGCGACGCCATCGGAATCGGCGAACCGCGTCGTCGAAGCGCTGACCAACCACATGAAACGAGCCTGGGCGTAGACCGAAACCCGGATGGGCCGAACCTTTCGAAACGGAACCACTGCGACCTCGAGCCCCATACCGACGCTGTGATCGGTGGTGCTGGCTGCTGCGCTGCTCCTGTGGATAAAGAATTCGCGGATGCACGGAGGTTCTGCCGCCCTTACACCGCAAGGAAACGGATCCACCATCGGGATCGGTTCATCCACCGTCGTCAATTCCCCCGACAGATCGATCTTTTCCATGCTGTACTGAACCGAAGGCTTGATGTAGAGGAGTCGGTTGATGCCGATCGGCACACTAAACGCGACCCCCAGCCCCGCGTACCACGACGGATCCTGAAAGCGCCCAGTAAGCGCGCTCCCCTGCCCCTCGAAATCACCGGGTAGGTCTTTCGTAGAGAGGCCATTATTATTGTGTTGAATGAGTCCTCTCTCGGGTTGGAGCTGTACGCTAGGATCGCCGGCCCCGAAGAGTTTGTCGCTCGAAAACAACCGGACCTGCAACCCGCCCATTGCGAACAACCGCGGACGTCCGGGCAGATTTTCAAACATCGGCCCCATCAGCTCGCCGCCGAATCGAAACATCGTCTGGCGCGCCGCCTCGGATTGACTCCCGTCCCACGAGGGCGAATTGATCTGGTTCACCACCGTCGACTCGAGGTTGTAATCGAAGGTTTCCAAGCCCACATCGATGGAGGGAATCCAGCTGGGCTCCGGAGGCTCCTGCGCGACCGCGGCGGGCGCCGGCGGATCCGGTGCGGGCTCCGGTTCAGATTCCAGCTCGGGATCGTAGGCGGAGTCGGGCTCGATCTCATCCGCCTCGGCGGATTGCGTGAACCACGCGAGCGTGATGATGGCCAAGAAAAAAACAGCAGCCAAGAGAGCGCCGCCCGACCACAGCCCTTCTTCTCGACGGAGACGAGGCGAACGCACACGCCTGACCTTGCTGGATCGAATGGAACGCACCATCAACGCCATCACCTTTCGCGGTCCGAAGCTAGCCCGTGCTCGACCGGAACCCACTATAACCTGCACGCACGCCGCGTGAAAGCGTGCTCGGACCAACCGGAACGCGGCCCCGTGAAAGCGTGCTCGGACCAACCGGGACGCAAGCCCCGTGAAAGCGTACTCGAATTGGTACATATACCTTGGCGATCGGCCTACTCGCGATGTCTCCCGCAGAAAAGATGCCGCACTACGAGCCGTCGATTTTTGAAGATGGCCCCAATGTGCAATTCGAGATCGATGAACCGACACCTGCGCAACGCTCTATGTTAGGATGGACGCTCCGGTCAAACAGGCTGCTTTGCGCCGAGAGAGCGGTGCAGAAGTGGCAAGGAGCAGAGAGATGCCCCCGAGATTTTCCTCGCATCGCGCCAACGCCGCGGTGCTGACTCCGTTTCTATTATGGCTTGGAGTGCTGCTGTTAGTTAGTACCGCCCACGCCGATACGATCGACCCCTCGAACGCGAACATCCTTTACACCGGCCGTTGGAATACGGCGACCCCCTCCGAGCCCTCGGTCCAGGCGAAGGGATCTTCGATCATCGTCAACTTTCAGGGGACGAGCATCGGCATCACGGTGTACCCGAGGAACTATGGCGAATACTTCCGCATCATCATCGACGACGATGCCGCGGGTTCGACCAAGATCCTGATCCCCTCGACCTTGCCAGTGACCCTCGTCTCGGGACTCACGGACACGGTTCACAAGATCGAGATCATCAAAGAGACCGACCTGGGTCGCGCGACTCTCCTCGCCTTGGAACTCGACAGCGGCAAAACGCTCATGCCGCCGCCAGCCCGGCCGCCGCGCCGAATCATCTTCTACGGGGATTCAAATCTGGCCGGGTGGTCACTCGAAAGTGAGCGCGACGCGTACGACGCCACGCTCACGGGTAGTTACTACACCTATGCGGGCATTACGGCGCGGATGTTCGACGCCGAGTACCACAATATCTCCTGGGGCGGCGCGACGATCCCGAGCCTCAATACCTCCTACGATCGGGTCGAGTGGAACGCCCCCAATCCGATCTGGGATTTCAATCTCTTCGTGGCGGACCTGGTTGTCGTGAACATCGGCGCCAACGACGTGTGGCGCCAAAAAAACAAAATCAAAAGCGACTACGACGA
>SMVB01283383.1_pt1 | contig 10997 bp, 8 predicted proteins | sample 2456461 | NCBI WGS metagenome assembly SMVB01 (sample SAMN11095934, study PRJNA526329) | marine sediment metagenome | biome: Marine sediment; feature: Surficial sediment; material: Deep marine sediment; isolation source: Hadal surficial sediment | place: Pacific Ocean | collected 2014-05 | depth 0-1...
GGCGGCGGGGCTGCACTCCCAGCGGCAATTGACATCGATCAAGAGACGAACCGACAGCTCGCGAGAGGTGTCGGGTTCGCGGACCGACCGCCAGGTTCACGTCGCGCTGTTGCAAGGTGACGAGGTCGTCGTTCGGACCCTCGACGAGGAGCTCGTCGCCGGGACCGAGCTGGGTGTCCGACGGCGGGAACAGCTTGGTCTCACCACCCACGGAAGTCACTCGATCCAGGCCGAACCCGAGCTCGGCCTGGATGTCGCCGATCGTCTCGTGAAAGAGCGGGTCGCTCTCGTGAGCGACCGAGCGGCGCATCACGATCCACCGATCGTCCATGACGAAGCTGCTCACGATCTTGGGCGGGCACGGTCACATTCCAGGCGTCCGGCCGGAGACCGCCAAGTCCATCGCGGCCCCCCCGGAACCAGCACGGTCTGCGCCCGATAACCGTACCCGCGCCGGTCCGCCTGCACGCTAGTGGGTTTCGGCCCGTGCGTTCCAATACGGACGGTGGCCACCCCAAAGGCTACTCCGTTCGCTCGCCTCCGCGAGAATAGAGAAGGGGGCCCAGCACCTGCAAAGCGGTGATAGGATTCATTGTCCCGAACCAGGCAGAACCCCTCTGCCCGGCGGAATCCTACGTGTCCAGAAATCTGGCGCAGGCATCGATTCAGAGGAATTTCGAAGTGATTAAGTATCAAACCAGGTGGGCCGCAACGCTCGCGGCAGGATTCGTAGTCGGTCTCGCGTGGGCCGGCACCGCGAGTGCGCAAGGCAAGAAGTGTGAGGAGGGCTGCACGCCCGGTTATTGGAGGAATCACCCCGAGCGCTGGGACGGCGTGGACGACATCGCGGACTTCACGAACACCGTCGTCCACACGGACTCGTTCAATGCCACGTTCGGCGTGGACATCAGCTTCTCGGGACTCGACGACGCGGCGACCCTGCTCGTCGCGGTCGCCCACGGCGGGGGCGCTCCCTTCAACCTCGGCCGGCACGCCGCAGCGGGGCTGGCGAGCGCCGACGCGGGGATCTGCTACCCCTATTCGACCAGTGAGGTGATCGACATCTACCGCGACGGCATCGGCGCGGACGACGGTCCCCTGAGCCTCGAGGAGGCCAAGGACCTGCTCGAGTCCGCCAACGAGCTCGGCTGCCCGCTGAGCAACGATCCGCCCGACGACCGCTACTGCTTCGGTGACAACAACGACTGCCCGTGCGGCAACGATCTGCCCGGCACGGGCTGTATCAACAGCACCGGCGGGGGTGGTTCCCTCGACCACCACGCCGGCTCGACGAGCGTCACGCTCGACGACCTGGAGCTCGCCGCCACCGGATTGCCGCCGAACGAGCTCGTGCTCTTCATCATGGGCATCGAGCAGATCCGCTTCCCCTTCGGCGACGGCCTGCAGTGCGTCGGCGCCGGAACGCTGAAGATCTTCCGGTTCCTCCCGGCGGCGCCGGCCGACGGCGCGGGCACAGCGATCCTCGGGCCCGGGATCGTCGATTTCTCGTGCACCATGTTCGAGCAACCCATCGGCTGCATCCAGCCCGGGGATACCTGGAACTTCCAGACGTGGTACCGCGACCCCGCCGGTCCGTGCGGTCAGATGTTCAACCTGACCAACGCGATTCAGGTGCCCTTCGTCCTCTAACGCGAAGGGCGTAACGCGAAGGGCTCGCGCCGCGAGCCTGAGAGCGACTGAGAGTATCGGAGAGGGCCCGGCTCGGCGCCGGGCCCTCTCTCTCGTCAGGAGCTCCCCGCGGGAAGACCCTCGACGGCGATCCATGGCGAATCCGTCTGGATCTCGACCTCGTGCTCTGAGAGCCTGAGCCGCCATGATCGCGGACCTCTCCGAATCGACCCCCGACGAGCTGCCCGAGTACGACCTCTGCGTCGTCGGGTCCGGACCGGCAGGGTTGACCGTCGCGAACGAGCTCGCGCGCTCGGGCCTGCGGATCTGCGTGCTGGAGAGCGGCCGTATGAAGCGCACTCGACACGGCGACCGCCTGCGCCACGTCGTGAGCGAGGGGATACGGATCAAGGAGTACTCCCGCGAGCGCGTCCTCGGCGGCGCGTCGACGACATGGGCTGGGCTCTCGAGCCCCCTGGATCCGATCGACATGGAGCCACGGCCGTTCTCACCGCACTCCGGCTGGCCCATCCAGCGCGCGGAGTTGCTGCCCTACTACGCGGAGGCGTCGGAGCGCTACCGCTTCCCCCCACTCGCCTTCTTCGGTCCGGAGGGGTTCGGCGCCCTCAAGCGCCAAGGAGACTTGCAGCCGAGCTGGAGGCAGGTGGAGGAGAAGGTGTTCCTCGCCAGCGCGGAGCCGCAGAACTTCGGGCGCGAGCTCAGGCAGATGTTCGATACGCCCGGCGTCGACCTCTACCTGGACGCGACGCTCCTGCGCCTCGAGTGCGGACCACAGGGTTCACGGGTAACGCACGGCGTCGTGCGCACGCGGCGCGGCGACGAGGTCCGCGTACGAGCGGCCGTATTCGTCCTCGCGACGGGCGGGATCGAGAATGCGCGCATCCTCCTCTGCTCCCAAGACCAGTGTTCCGAGGGGCTCGGCAACGAGCGCGACCAGGTCGGCCGATTCCTCATGAACCACCCGAAGAACTACAACGGCACGATCACGTTCGACCGGCCGGTGGAGGAGTTGCCCTACTATTTCGGATGCCTGTATGAGGGCTTCGCGGGCTACGCGGGGCTGCGCCTGACGGAGGCGACGCAGGCGGCGCGCGATCTCATGAACTCGTATGTCCGACTGGAGCCCCTGTTCCCCTGGTCCGACAACCCGGGCGTCGAGGCCCTCGTCCTCATCGTCAAGCGTACGCAGTTCCTCCTGAGCGGATTCAAGGCGCGCGCCAAGGGCAAGGTCGTGTCCCTACGGGACTACTCGGAGACGGGCGACGATTCGGACTTGCAGAACGAACGCAAGTCCCCTTTGAAGTGGATCGGTCTCGCGCTGAAGATCCTGACCAACGGGCACCGGGTCGCTCAGTACCTGTACTTCCGCCTCTTATCGAGGACCAAGCCGAAGATCACCGCGGCGCGACTGCGCAACTTCATGGAGATGGAGCCCTGCCCCGAGAACCGCGTCGTCCTCAGCGATGAGCGCGACATCTACGGTCAGCCCATCCCGCTCGTGCGCCATCAGAGCACGGCGCTCGACCGCCGTTCCTTGATCGCGCTCCACGACGTGCTCGCCGCGGAAGTCGCGAGCGCGGGGCTCGGGACGCTCACGACGAACCTCGAGCACGAAGATCCCTGGCCCATCCTGGAGGACGCGTCCCACCACATGGGCACGACGCGGATGGGGTCCGACCCGCGGACTTCGGTCGTCGATCCGGACTGTCGCCTGCACGGCATGCCCAATGTGTTCGTCGCGGGCGCCTCCGTGTTCCCCACGAGCGGTTGCGCGAACCCGACCTTCACGATCGTCGCGCTCGCCATCCGGCTCGCGCGCACCCTGCGCACGGACGTGTTCCACCTCGACCCGGAGCCCGCGGAATGACGCCGAGGAACGTGATCATCATAGGTTCGGGGAAGCGCGTCCGAGAGGCGGCGCTCCCCGTCCTGCGCCGACTCGAGGCCCGCCTCGCCGTCCGTGGCATCTTCGCGAGGACCGCCAAGCAGATCGATGTCGATGGGGTCACCCACGAGGTTGGGCGATTCGAGGATCTCCGCGGCGAGGAGCTCGCGGACGTCGACCTCGTGTACCTCGCGGTGACCAAGGACGCCGTCCCCAGCGTCCTCGCCAGGTTGACGAGCTGCGACGTGTCCCGGATCGATCTCCTCATCGATACACCGGTCGTGCGCTTCAAGCACTTCGCACACGTCGACGCGCTACGGCGCTTCCGGAACGTCTGGGTGGCCGAGGACTGTAGCGCGCTCCCGTGGTTCGACGTGGTCCGTGAGGCCGTCGACGCCGGAGCAATCGGCGATCTCCGGTGCGCTCTGTTCTTCCAGTCAGCGTACGCGTACCACGCCATCGCGACGGCCAAGGCGCTGCTCGGCTCACGCCGCATCCGGAGTGGACGGCGCGAGGCGCTCAGCCCGCACTTCGGCTGCCGGCGGCTCCGATTCGCGAACGGCAGGACGGCGATCGTCTACGAGCCTCGGGACTATTCCATCGGCAGACTCGCCCTGCTCGGCACGGATGGCTCCATCTCCGACTACCCGCACAGCGCCCGGGGCAATCTGCTGCTCGAACCGCTCGTCGAGGGCGACGCGTGCGTCGGCTTCCGGTGCGGCGATGCGACCTCCCGGTTGTCGGATGACGAGGTCCAGCTCCTCCGTGGTGGGGACGCGACCGCCAGCGTGACGAGCCGCATGGACGCCATGAAACGCGTCGGACTCCTGCGACTGTTCGAGGGCATCCTCGCGGGTCGGGGTGCGTACCCGCTGGACGAGGCGCTCGACGACATGGTGGTCGACTACCACCTCGAGAAGCTCGGCTGGTACTACGCGAACCCCTTCACGAGCTCGCGCTCTCCGCTGGCCCGCTTCATGCTGAAGTCGCTGACCCGCCGGTGAGCCCCTGACCGCTGCCGGGGCCGACTTTCGCACCCACGCGTGCCTCGCTCAGGTGCCGAGACCTATCATGGCGCAACTCCTTCCATGGACAGGACTCGGGTATCGACATGAAACACAGAGCACCCATCGCCTTGCTGGCCCTGGTCGGTTGCGCGACCGCTCCCAACGGCCCGCAGGTCGTCCCTCGCGAAGCTCACCGGGCCCTGGTAGTCACCGTCGGGGAGCGCAACTTTCACGACGACCTGTTCGAGGATGCCGACGTCGATGACCAGGACGGGATCGGCCTGTCGTACGAGTGGGAGATGGGCACGTTCGTCTGGGAGGCCGGGTTCCTGGGATCGAAAGAGAACGGGCACGGCAACGATCCGATGGCCGGCTCGTTCGACGTGGATACGACGATGACCGAGGTGTACCTGGGCGCCCGCTACCCGTTCCAGGTCGGAGTCTCACCCGTGCGACCCTTCCTCGGCGGAGGCGTCGCGTTCATCAAGGCCGATTTCGATCGGGATTCGGGCTTGAGCGACGACGATGACAGCTCGGCCGGCATCTACTTCCAGACCGGCGCCGACTGGTTCGTGACCGACAGGTTCTTCCTCGGTTTCGCCTACCGCATCCTGGTGGGGACGGACATCGACGTCTTCGGTGAGAACTCGGACGCCGACTACGAGCAGCTCGCGCTCCGGGTCGGGATCTCGTTCTGAGGTTGGGAGCTTGGATTGCCGCGGCAGCGCTCGCGTTCCTGCTGGATCAGGGCAGCAAGCGATGGCTGGCGAAGCGCGTTCCGCCGGGCGAGCGGCGCTCGTTCTGCGGGCTCGTGACGATCCGCGTCCAATGGACCGATGACCCGCGGCCGTGGGGATCTCCGAAGCGATGGCTCCTCGTCGCGTGGTTCGCCGCCGCCGTCGTGAGCGCGTTCGTGCTCGCGAGCTCGGGGTTCGTCGCGAGCCACTGGGCGCAAGCCGGCCTCGGCGCGGCGATCGGCGGGGCAGCGGGCAACCTCCTGGACCGCATCCGTCTACGGGCCGTCGTCGACTTCATCGACATCGGCCTGGGAAGTCTCTTCAACCTGGCCGACGTCTTCATCCTCGCTGGATTGGGGCTGGTGCTCATGTGCGGGGACTACTGCGCCCTCGCTGCGTTCGTGGGCGTAGGGACGTGAGGGCTCTGCACCGCCACGTGCCGGCCCGCCAAAGCTCCGGGCGCGAGCGAGCACATGCGCCTATCCGTCGCTGGGTTCGATCTTCCAGAACGTGATCCCGCCCGCCTGGAGGCCGAGCTCGACGGTCGCCACAAGCTCGTTCCGGGTGAGGTCGAACACATCCAGGGTTCCGTTCTCACCGCCGATCCCCTCGCACGAGACGAACGCGTAGCGACTGTCCGGGGCGATCACGACCCCGTGCGTGACCCTGCGACTCGAGGGAATGCGCGCGAGCTCCACGCCCTGCTCGAGGTCCCACAGCCCGACCGCGCCCGCGGCCTTGTAGCTGACGACGAGCCGCTTGCCATCCGGTGTGACCACCGCATTGTACGGACCCTTGTCCGTGGCGAATCGGCGCACGATCTTCCAGCGCTCGAGATCGACCTCGACGACCTGATCCATCCCGCTGAGGGTCACGTAGACGAAGGGAAGGGTCGGGTGCGGGTGCACCCAGGTCGGCTTGGTCGATGGTCCGTGGTCGTGGTCGTGGTCGTGGTGTCCCTCGTGTCCCTCCTGCCCATCTTGCCCGCCGTCGACGGACTCTTCCTGCTCCCTCGTCTCCAAGGGCACCGCCTCGTTCATGTCGAGGTCGAGCACCCGTAGCACCCGGAACCGGGCAGTGTCGATCTCGAACAGCTCGCCCGTCATCATCGAACAGGAATAGTGGCGCAGACCATCGGGGGAGATGCGCGAGCCGTGCGGCATCGGTCCCGTTGGCGTGCGCGCCACCTCGACCATCGCCTCGGGGTCGACGATCGAGACCGTGCTGGGCGACATGTCCCCGTGCAGGTCGAAGTTGACACAGTAGAGGAGACCCGTCGCCGACGAAATATCCATCGTGGCGGGGAAGAGGCCGAGCTGGACCTGGCCGACGAGTTCGTCCGTGCCCGTCGCGTACTTGTAGAGCGTGCCGAAGGGCTTGCCGTGCGCCATGGTCAGGTACCAGTGCCTGCCATCCAGGGCGACCGTCATCCCGTGCGGTCCCTCGATCTCCGTCGGCTGGTACCCGACGGCGATCTTCTTCCGGACCTCGGCCCGCTCGCCGTCGAAGCGGACCAGGTAGACCACGTCAGCGGACTCCGCTGAGACGTAGATCCAGTACGCCGAATTGCCGGCAGCGGTCGCCGATTCATGCTCGGCGGCCTTGGCGGGGAGGGGGGAGAGCGCGCACGCAGCGAGCAAGCCGGCCGCGGCCCAGTTTCGACTTGCGATCATGGTGCTCATTTCCACACGGTCTTCTCCCCGAGCCGGATGGCCCAGAGGCCTGTATTCCAGTCGGTGAAGAAGACGTTGCCCTTGTGCGGCTGCGGCCCCCAGACCATGGACGCGTTCGCGATGACGCCGTCCTTGTCCGTCGGCAGGAACCACCCGATCTCGCGGCCCTGCCGGTACAGGTCACCCATGAGCTCGCCCGAGATGTCGACGATGCGCAGACCGGCGTTGTAGTACGCGGCGTAAAGGATGTCGTCCTCGACCCACAGGTTGTGCGAGCCCGCCTCGGGCACCTGGTAGCGCGCGACCTCACGCGGGTGCTCCATGTCCGTGAAGTCGATGAAGTGGAACCAACCGCGCGGGTAGTTCGGCGTGTCCTTCACGTGCAGGCCGTAGGGGAACGATTCGTCGCCCGCGACGACGTAGAAGGTCCCCGTCGACGGGCTCTCGTACGGGAACGCCGCGTGGTTCCAGCCACTGGGGTAGGCGTAGCCCCCGACCCGAACGGGGTTCTCGGGGCTCCCGCCCGCGATGCCGTTGCCCACGTCGACGATCTGCACCCCGTCGCCCCAGTTCGAGGAGTACGCGAGCCCGTCGACGACCCAGACGTCGTGGATGGAGTGCCCGGGCGAGTCCAGCTCGAACGTGCCCACGCGCCGCGGGCTCGCCGCATCCTCGATGTTGATGACGTCGTAACGACGTCCGGCGCTCAGGGCGAATACGTTGCCGTCGTAGATGAATACGTTGTGCACGCCGCCCGTGAGCTTGTCGTCGAAGATCGACAGGATCTTCGGGTCGCGGGGGTCGACCACGTCGATCACCACGAACCCGTTCTTGCGGTTGGACGCGCCCTCGCGGCTGAGGATGCAGAGGCGTCCATCCGCGGAGACCTTGACGTCGTTCACCGTCCGGGCATCGACGGTGACGCGGGAGATCTCCTCCATGTGCGCCGGATCCGTCACGTCCCAGAAGATGGCGTCGCCGTTCGCGCCCCAGGTGCCGGTCACGGCGTAGTCCCTGCCATCGACGCCTTCCCAGACCCAGAGGTCCGAGGTGTGGACGTCGAACACCTCCGCGTGCCCCACGACCTCGAGCTTGCGGCCGACGTCGCGCGCCACGATCCGCACGGCAGCCCGCGCCGTCACCCGCCCGCAGCTCGCGAGGATCGTGTAGAGGCCCGGCGTCTCCGCCACGAAGCGGCCGTCCTGTTCGATCTGTCCCGACGCGGGCGGCCCCAGCGCGTCCTCGGGCTCGGCGACGAACGCGAGGTGGATCGGCGCCCCCGCGACCTCGGAACCGTCCGCCGCGCGGCCGACCGCGGAAAAATGCACGACATCCCCCGTGCGCGCCGTCTCGCTATCGCAGGCGAGCTCGATCGTCGCCACGGGGTTGGTGACGACGCGCAGCTGGATCGTCGCCGCGAACTCGCCGATGCGCGCAGTCGCCGTCACCGTGCCCACCGAGTGGGCGGTCACGTGGCCGAACGCGTCGACCGTGGCGACCGACGGCTTGTCGCTCTCGATCCGCACCTGCTCTTCCGGGCGGCGCGCGCCCGTGGCATCGAAGGCGACGGCCGTGACGCGCAGGGTCGCCCCTTCGAAGATCTCCGCCGGCGGGTCGACGAACAGGATTCCCGTGAGCGGCGGCCGCGCGATCTCGACGGGAACTTCCACCGTCAGCCGATCCCCCTGCTTGCGCCGAGTGCGAACGACGATGGTGAAGGAGCCCGGCTTCACAGCCTCGACGTTGCCGTCTTCGTCGACCGTCACCGAGCGGCGCGCGCGGGAGAAGAAGAACACTTGCTCGTCGAGCTTCTCGCCAGCCGCGTCCTCGACCCAGGCTTCGAGCTTCACCTCGTCCCCCAACTCCAACGCGAGGGATGCCGGCGATACCCGCAGCTTGCGGCCCGGTTCCGGCTCTTCTTGGGCGAAGGCGGCCGAAGTGGACACGACCAGGGCGATGGCTGTCGATGTGATGAAGCTCTGCATGCGCCCATGGTACTGCCGCCGGCCCGAACGCCGCCAGCCCAGCCTCAGTCGAGGGCCAGGTCTGCCGGCTTCACGCCCGGCTTGAACTTACCGTAGCCGAACGGCGTGGGGACGTAGGGCCCGACGATGTCCACGTCGCAATCCGCCGGCATGCGCTCCTCGAGACCGAGCCCCCAATAGCACGCGTTCACGAAGACGCGCCGAAGCCCGGCGCTCGCGAGGTCCTGGGAAGCGCCGATCGTCGAGCAGATGACACGCCGCACCGTGCCCGAGTCCTGCGCGATCTCCCGGCTCCACACGATCGGCATCATCGGATCGTTCTTCGCGCCTTCCACGGGGGGCGAGTCGGGCTTCATCCCCTCGAGCACCTGCCCGCGCAGGAGCACCGTCGCGTCCTCGGGGAGAGTCCGTACACCGTACACGTCGGTGGGTCCCCAGACATCCACGACGCCTTTCAAGATCGGGTGCTCGCGCGCGCTCTCCTCGACGACGCCGCGCGTGCTCTGCGACCCGTGCCCGCCGTGATGGTTCACCCAGGTCTCGCCGAGGATCTGACGCCCGAAACCGCCGGGCCACTCGTCGTTGCGCCAGGTGTACCTCCGATACGGGCTCTCCATGTTGCGCGTGTAGTCGAAGGCATGCGTGGCCGTCCGGATCCCGAACACGGGTTTGCCGGCCTCGACGAAGTCCACGAAGTGCTTCATGTCTTCGTCCGGGAGCTCGCGGAACCGGGTGAAGATCACCACCATGTCCGCGGAATCGAGCTGCCCCATGCCCGGGATGTGCGTCTGGTTCATCGGGTCGATCGTCCCGTCCTCCGAGTTCATGGAGAACAGCACCGTGCACCGGAAGCCGTGGTGCACCGCGAGGATGCGCGCGAGCATCGGCAGGCCCTCCTCGGAGCGGTACTCCTCGTCGCCCGCGATCAGGACGATGTGCTTGCCGGCCCCCGGCCCCTCCCCGCCTTCGTAGACGACCCACGGATCCCCGGCGACGGCGCGCGGCGCTGCGAGTGAAAGGAGCGATAGGGCGCCGAGAGCGACGAATGGCTTGGAGTCGCGGTTCATGTTCCTGTCTCCGTGTTGGATTCACCTACCCGACCAGATGGGCATCCAGAGTGTAGGGCGCGACGCCGGCCAGACCGGCAAACAGCCGGGCAGAGCCCGGTACAGGCGTCCGGGCGGGAGACCGGACTCCGTGGTCGCGGATCAGGGAGTGTCGGGGTCCGACCGCTTGCCGTGCTGGCGCCCCTCCGCCCCTCAATCCAACCCATTTCTCGAAATCGGGCTACAACCGGTAGTGGCTCTCCCTTTCTCCAATCGGATCTCAGCATGCAACGGCCCAATCAACGCCCGAAGTCTGCCCTCGCCCTGCTCTGCCTGCCCGCTCTCGCGCTCGTCCATGCGGAGGAACCGGCACCGTCGGGAGGCCGTGCCGGGGAGCCGAACACCGCGCGTATCTCCGCGAGCTTCTTCTGGGGCGACTACGACGCCGACGGCCTGCTCGACGCCTACGTGATCACGCCCGCGGGATCCGGGATCCTCTTGAGGAACTCGGGGAACGGCGGTTTCGAGAACGTGACGGAGAGGTCGGGGCTCGGGGGCGCGAACCGCGTCCAGGCCGCACTCTGGAACGACTTTGACGGAGATGGCCGGCTGGACCTGTTCGTGTGGGCCTTCGGAGGCTCCAGCAGGCTCTTGCAACAGAGCGAGCAGAGGACGTTCGAGGACGTGACACAGCAAGCCGGCATCGATGGGGGAGCCCAGACGATCGATGCCGAGTGGATCGACTACGACATGGACGGTCGCCCCGACCTGCACCTCACGCTCCTTCGTGACGACAGGGTCTACCACAACCTCGGGCACGGGGCCTTCGCGGCGGTACAACTCGAGGTCACGGCGGCGACGCCCTACGACCACGCGACGCTCACCGACGACCCGCGAGCTGCGCGAGCACGCCTGCTCACCGGGGCGGCGCCCCCCGCCTCAGGCGATTCCGGCCGGACGGGCGACGATTCAGACTTCTCGATGGGCAGCACCTTCACGGCCACGCCCATAGCC
>SMVB01275188.1_pt1 | contig 10995 bp, 8 predicted proteins | sample 2456461 | NCBI WGS metagenome assembly SMVB01 (sample SAMN11095934, study PRJNA526329) | marine sediment metagenome | biome: Marine sediment; feature: Surficial sediment; material: Deep marine sediment; isolation source: Hadal surficial sediment | place: Pacific Ocean | collected 2014-05 | depth 0-1...
CTTATCAGCACATTAAGAGAGCTTCTTGTCATAATTAATCGTTTATAATCAACAAATAATATATAATATCTAAAGTATTTTATCACACAAAAGCACGGCTTCCTTGTGGTAACGGAATGCCTGCTCACGGCTTTACAAGACGTTTCGCCCAAACGTACACTGACTGGCCCGGTTATCGAACCCTGTCAACAGGATTCGCTATATAACTGTATCAGAATGGCAATTTACAACGGAAACAGAGTTCAAGTTTATGGATTTAGCTGATTGTGGATTAAAGGAGCAACCGTTTCGCGTTCACGGGAAACCGCTGTTCTTTGTCTCGTATGAGGCCCAGCAGAGCGCGCACGCGTTCCTGCAGGATATCTGCAACCATCCGACCGGCATTGGCCTGTTCCGCGGGTCGCCGCTTTCCGGTAAAACCACCATTATTCAAGAGTTCGTCGCGAAACAGGATGGGATCGCCGACATAGCAATTGTTGACGGGGCCGGGCTCACCACAACTGCCCTTTTGGACGCCGCGCTGACGCAATTCGGGTATCAACTCGAGTTCAACAGCGTCAACGAGCTGATCAACATGCTCAAGGTGTACGTAATGCAACGTACAGCCTCAGCCAAGGCTCCTGTTCTGATCGTCGATAATGCTCAGGCGCTAAACCCGACCGCCTACAGAGTGCTTTGTGAACTGGCCGAATTACGCGTTCGCCAGAACAGCGCGTTGCGTCTCGTGCTGGTCGGTGACAAGTCGATCGACGCAATTCTTCACACGTCACCTCTGCAACGAATTTCCCAGCGCATGGTCGGCAAGTTTACGCTGGGCCCATTGGCGCAATACGAAACGACCGACTACTTGCACGAAAAGCTGGCCGCAGGCGGTTGTCCCGATCCGGAAGAGGTCATTCCGCTAGACGTTTGCGATGAATTTCACGCCGCTTCAGGGGGATGGCCCGGCGTTCTGGACCGGCTGGTCCTGCTGGCCCTGGCCAATGCACCGCATAGCCCGATTAAAAAGGAGCATGTGGAACACCCGCTGTTACCGGAAGATGCGTTGCCGATTGCAGTGGAGTCCCCGGACGAATCAAGACCGCCACGTCTTATACTCACAAAAGACGGAAAAACACTCTCTCAAATGACGATCGATCAGCCGCGAGTCATTATCGGACGATCTGCCCACAGTGACGTGCAGGTGGACAGCCGTTTTGTTAGCCGACATCACGCGATGCTCATCCGTAACGGCAATTCAACATTATTGATGGACTTGAACAGCACCAACGGAACGATTGTGAATTCCAGACGAATTTCCAACCAGGTCCTGATGCACAACGACATTATTTCGCTCGGCAATCATCGCCTGAAGTTTGTGCATCCCGCGGCCACAGACGTGATGATGCATGAGGCAACCGGCATGGCCGACACCATCATCATGAAGAGCTTGCAGGATATGCGCCGCATGCTGGCGCACGAAAATACGCAGGCGCTGCCGATCATTTCTGAAAAAGATGTTTTTAGCGGTAACAACGACCGCTAACGCCCGTTAGCGTCAGCCGACGCCTTTCAATGGCGCGGATCGCTCTTTTCGATAGAAGTTTTCTTTGAAATGCTTCCTGCACATCGATATGTAGCGATCGTTTCCGCCAATCTCGACTTGTGAACCGTGCGTGATCGCGTTGCCGTTCTCATCCAGGCGGATGACCATGGTCGCTTTGCTGCCACAATCACAAATTGCCTTTAATTCCTTGAGATTGTCGGACCATGCAAGCAGGTATTTACTGCCTTCAAACGGCTCGCCTTTAAAATCGGTGCGCAGGCCGTAGGCGAGAACCGGGATATTCAGATCGTCTGTGACATCGCTTAATTCGGCGACTTGCTCTTTGGTCAAAAACTGTGCTTCGTCGACGAGTACGCAGTGCAAAGGGTCTTCCTGCACGCACGCAGTAACAATCTCGAACAAATTGTCCGCTTTCGTGAAGGTCGTCGCGGCGGCCTCCAGACCAATTCTCGAGGTGACTTTGCCAACGCCGTAACGATCATCGAAATTCGGCGCCAGCACCAGCGTGTTCATGCCGCGCTCTTTGTAGTTGTAGCTTGATTGCAAAAGCGCCGTCGATTTTCCGGCATTCATCGAGGAATAATAAAAATACAGTTTGGCCATGGTGCTCGCGTTCAGTGCGGTTTAGACAAGTCGTTTAAGTCTAGCAGAAAACCCTTTATGCCCGAGCCCGAAAATGTACAGCAGCATGAGAGCCAGGATCGATAGCGCGGCAAGCGTACCGCCGCCACCACCGCCGACACCGTCATTCACTTTTACCGTAACTTTTCTTTGCGTTGAACTGCTATTGCCGGCCCGGTCCGAGACGGTGTAACTGATATTGTACGTTCCGACAACCGTTGCGTTAACGGTGCCGCTCGTAACGATCTCTGCATCCAGGTTGCCGTCAATATCGTCATTTGCCGTCGCACCCGCATCTTCATAGGCGGTTCCCGCTGCAATTGTCATTATCGCTTCGCCAAGCAAGGTAATGTCCGGGGATCTGCGATCGCCAAGGCCCAGTACGCCGATGCCGTTATTCGCGTGGACTTCAACCGCGTCGATGCCTGCCATAATCAGGTCAATTGACTGATCCGCGTTGAAGTCGACAAGAACGCCGGTCTGCATGCCGGAGCTGACAATTTGTTCGTCATGCAGTGTGAAATTGCTGTTGGCGTCGCCACGGTACAGTTGATGCACTCCTGCCGCGTTGACGGCGACGATATCCATAAAGCCATCATCGTCCACGTCTCCGCCCAGTAACCTGGACACAGCAGAGGCGCCGAAGGAGCTACCAACGGTGTATCCGCCACCGGCTTGCCGGAATAAGACCTTATTCTCGGGCGGTGACAGGTCGGCTCCGTCAATAGCCAGCATCAGGTCGTCCAGGCCATCACCATTCAGGTCTGCTGAACTGACGTGGCCAACGCTGCCATGACGCTCGCGTGTGCGGCTGAATGTATCCCCGCTGCCATTGTTAATCATGACCGCGACTGCCCGGTCGGACGCCTCCACAACTACGAAATCCGGGAAGCTGTCATTGTTGAAGTCGCCAACAGCGACATCGATACCCGCCCCAACCGGCAGCAAGATAACCTCGTATTGAGTCGCGCCCGTTCGTCGCAGGATGATAGTGGCATTCGATCCAGTGAGGATAAGCTCTTCGCTGCCGTCAAGATCCAGGTCAGCTGCCGCTATTGCACGCACGCTTCCGACACCGCCGTTCGCAAGCTGCGCCACACTGTTAAATCCGCCACTACCATCATTGGCAAAAATTTCAGCTGTGCGCCCTGGCAAGCCGCCCACGGCGATATCAAGTAGCCCATCGCCATTCCAGTCGAGTATCGCCACCGCGCTGCCACCCGGAGCGATCGTCTGACCGGGGACGGTGAAGTCGCGATTGCCGCTGTTATAAAACACCAGCGTTTCATCTGCGCTCAACAGCATGTCAATATTGCCATCGCCGTCGAGGTCGCCGACGTCCATGCTGATCCCGCGTGAATTGAGAATCTGTGTCGGTCCTTCGCTGAAATTCTCAATGACCTGAGATCCTGCCAGCGCGGAATTATCTTCAGGTCTGGGATCGTCTGCGACGGCCACGGCGATAAGCGTATTGTCGCCGTCTTCGTTCTGCGTGCCCTGGAAATCCATCCGCAGGCTGCTTCCTGCCACGATGCCGGCAATATTGCAGATAGCGGACGGTGCGCTGCTCGCATTGTTCTGGATCGTACATGCCGAGGGAGCCGAAATGGTCAGCGCGGGACCGCTGGTCGACCAGTTGGCCATCAAGTTGCCCTCATCCAGGTCGGCAGGACCTTGATTAAACACATCCACCAGCCATTTGGCGGCCTCTCCAACCATGACCGGATTGACTGCGACAGCGACCGACAAGGTCAGGTCGGCGCGGTCGTCCGGATAGATGATGAGGGGAAAATCGAGCTTGGCCGAGGCGCCAGCCGAATCGGTTGCGGCGATGGTAACGTTATAAGGTGTATCCCGGCTGTCGCCGCGCCGTGGGGTACCGGAAAGCACGCCCGATACCGGGTCGATACCAAGGCTGTTGCTCCGCGGCAATCCGCTCGCACTAAAACGCAGGACGTCTCCTTCGTCAATATCGTCGAAAAATCCGGCGAGTGACAAAGAATACGACACGCGTTCAATTGCCTCCTGGCCAGGAGGTACGTCAACGACAAAGGGTGCGTCGTTTCTCGGTCGAACCGTAACAATGAGCTGAAACAGGTTACTGAAATTACTGCCATCGAAAACACGAACGGGAACGATCAGTTCACCGTTGAAATCTGCGACCGGGGAAATCACGGAACCACTGCGTGAGTAATTGGCTCCATTGTTTACTTCGATGATGAAGTCTTTCGGGAAGTTGCTGTCAGGATCGAGTACTTCCAGATCTCTCGGTTTCAGTTCCTTTGCGGAATCCTCATCCATCTCGACGAAATTTTGTCCAATGATTTCCGGTGGGATCGGATCGCCTTCCAGTACTTCGATTTGAACTTTCGCCTCGCGAGAAAATCCGGTGCCATCGAACGCGCGGTATTTGAACTCGTCATTCTTCGACGATTTTCCGTCATGTTTGTATACGAAAGTTCCGTCGCGTTCCAGAATGACAGTACCGTGTTTCGGATTCTTGCTCAGAAACGCAGATAATTCGTCGCGTTCAATATCAAAGTCGTTATCCAAAACGCTGTGCGAGCCGCTGTCCAGGATAGAGACGGTGCCCCCCTGCGTTACTGTCGCCCTGTCGTCACGGGCGAATGGCGCCCAGCCGGATGCCCATAGCGTGCCACTGGCACCGAGTATTGCGACGCAGAAGAGAAATCTGCTGATAAATTTTGAGCGAACAGATCGCGATGAGAATTGAAAATACTGCAAAACGCTGTCCCTGCTTTTTGATTGTTGTTTTGGCTGGCTGCGTTCGACTGAGTCTAGCGCAGACAGGCGTTTTACAAAAGAAGAATAAGCCTTCGATTGTTATGGTAAATCGTTGATTTAACGCTCGCTGCTGCTGTATTCAGGGGGCCCTGATAAGGGCGTGGTGCCCGGGGCGGGACTTGAACCCGCACTCGATTTCTCGAAATGGATTTTAAGTCCACAGCGTCTACCAATTCCGCCACCCGGGCCGTGCGCAAAAGGAACATTGAAGACCGAAAAAGCGCTCTGAAAAGCTCCAGAATGCCGCTTGTAAGCACTGTTTGTTGTAGCCTTGCCCTGCGCTGGCGCAGGGTAACAGAAACGCGCCCTGTCGCTCCACCCGAATTAATCACCAAACTTGATGACAGCACAGGAGACCCAGCAATGGAATCTATTCGCACTCGGGCCATAGACCAATTTCCTACCGTCCTGATCACTCTGCTTAGCATCGTGCAGGCTCTCGCACTCGAATTTCTCTGGGATCATTTACACCATCGCCCGGATCTCTATGTGTTGTCACTCGAGTCACTGCTCGGTTGGATGCAGATCACAGCAAGCCTGGTCGGCCTGATTCTGATTTGGCTATCCTACGCGAGCATGGTCATGCGATTTCGCTGGGTCCCATCAACGCTGGACTCGATGCTGCCTTTCTTTATCGGGCTGATACAGTTCCTGATGATTGATCTGATGGGCCCCGACCGATTCGGACAATGGCTGCTGGTGCTCGCTGTGGTCTTCGCAACGATGATTCTCGGGTCACACCACGTGTTTCGCCGCGCCCGAAAAGAAAAATCCAACAGTGAATTTTTTGACCGCTACGCACCGGCGGTCGCCCGCGATTTTTTACCCCACACCGCCGTCATCGTCTTTCTCGTGTCATCCGGCGGGTGGCTCTGGATCAGCGACGCGGGGATTTGGGTCAAGCTGCCCATCATCGCAATGGCGCTGGTAATACTATTACTCGAAATTCGTAATGCGGCGCGCTTCTGGAACGAATCAATGGGTTCCCAATAGGATAATGATGCGGAAAACGATAGAGTACGGCACCTTTAACGCACCTGAAGTACCCGCGGCATAGTCGGAGAACCCATGAACAACAAGATCAAGGTCGAAAAGCCACTCGTCATCCTCCACGGCGACGAAATGGCGCAGATCGCCTTCGAGCGTATCCTGGAGCAATTTGTCACCAGTCGGCTGGACATCAACCTGATCGAGATCGACCTCACCGCCGAGAATCGACTGGTAACGAACGGCCAGGCCGTAGTCGACGCAATTGATGCATTGAAGACCTACGGCGTTGGCGTCAAGAATGCCGGCATGACCGTCAACCGGCAGCAGCTGGATGAACTGCTTGCCAAACACCCGGAAATAGACGAAGAAAAGTTGGACAGGCTGGCGACCAAGTCTCCAAACGGAGCAATCCGCAAAGGCATTGGCGGCAATATCACGCGTGAAGACATCAAGTTTCGAAACCTGCATGTCAATCAGCCGGAGTGGATTGGTCGCGATATCGAAGTGGACACGATGGACAGCGGTGGCATTAAAGACAGCCACAATGAATTATCCACCGCGACGGGTGTGGTGAAACTCATATTCGTCGGCGAAAGCGGCGATCCAGTGGAACTGCACCGCCGTTTCATTAATAAGGGCGATCCCTGGCTTCTTGCCACCAACGATATCGATGCCGTTATTGATTGGGCCCACAAGTTTTTCCAGCGTGCGATAAAAGAAAAACGCGATGCCTACCTCGGTCTCAAAGACACCGTGATTGCGGGCTACGACGGCGTAATGCGTGCTGCGATCGAGGACGTTTATGCAAACGGCTACGAGAGTAAATTCGAATCCTTAGGCCTGGCATTTCATTACGAACTGATTGACGCACAAGCGGCACGCATTGTTGCAAACCCACCGGAGCGCGCACTCTGGGGTGTGCCGGACAATAACACCGGGCGAAAGCTGTACAAACTCGTCAAGCAGCTGAAAAAGTATGGCATTCCCAGTAATGAACACCATGTTTCCATTTCACGCATGAGCGCCGGCGGTGGTGACCAATACGGCAGCTTCAATATGCCAATGGAAGAAGATGGCATATTGAAAGTGATAGTCGATGGCGAAGAAAAACACGCTCGCAGCGTAAAGAAAAACGATCCGGTGTTGCTAATGTCCAATGACCGTCAGGCGATCAAAGATTGGATTAGCCAGGTGTTTCGCGATGCTTCCGTGAACGACAAGGAAGTTTATTTCGGTCTCAAGCGCGAATACATGGAGTACGACGAGGTATTCAGCACCGTCATCACCGACGTGCGCCACGAATTGGCGAAAGCCGACACGCCTCCACCCTCTTTTATGATCATGCGCCCTTCCAGCCAATTGAAAAAAATGATCACCGATCCGCCGCGTAACGCCCTGTATCCTGCACAAAATCTCGACGGCGATATATTTTCGGATATATCCGCCGCGCTCGGTGGAAGTCTCGCAACGGCCAGTTCCATCATTGAGAGTAAAGACGGCACGATGCTGTATGAAGCACCGCATGGCACGGCGCACGACCTTTATCTCAAGTACCTGGAGACAGATGGCAAGGAGGCGTACTTCAATTCCTCGGCGTTGATCTATGCGCTCGCCAATGCGCTTGAGACGCTGGCGCGGCGGGAAAGCAACCAGGCGTTGGAAGATTACTCCGGAAAACTGAAGTCGGCATTAATTGAGACTGTCGCACAGGGAACGATTACCGGAGACTTGAAAGGCAAGACATCGGACCCGTCCTCAGAGAATATCGTTGATATGGTTGGGTTCATCGATGCCGTTGCAAAAAATATCGGAGCCTAGTCTGAGCAAATACGAAACTACCGTTCCGACCAGTTTTCGGTAGATTGCTCAAGTGAGCCTTCAGCCAGTCCTTCCACCCATTCGTCGCGTACGTTCTGGTCTGCAAACACGTACAGCTTTCCATCTTCAATGTGCCACGCGTCCGTTGATATATCGGCCGTGAATCCTTTGCTGACGGCAAACGAGCAGTAACCACCAAACTGGGGCGCGTAGTCTTCCGGGCTTTGAGCGAAAAGATTTCTGTTTTCACTACTGGAAAACTGCCAGGTGACGCCGTTCCACTCCTTGGTGAATTCGGCTGACCCCTTCTTTGGCTCACTGCTATTAAAGTATGCAACAGGGTCATAGCCTTTCAGTCCAACACCTTCCGACGTATTGGTATCACCCCACCAACCCCAGCCAACCGGCGAAACTTTTTTAACTGTCATGAATGAACCAATCAATACGACAATTACTCCGGCAACAATAATCAGCCACTTTTTCATTTCAGCTCCCCCTTCGTTACGTTTCCGGCAAACCCTGTAAATTCATCAGGCTCCACACTTAACTGTGTTCGTTATACGCGCAGGTGCCATCGGACTCAAAGTTTTCAAATGTAGCGGGCGAAGTCCAGTGCCAATCGCGGAATAGCTCAGGTTGTGACCATTCGGGTATTAGCAATGAATTCGTTACTCGCTGATTCGAAATACATACGGGAATGACTGTTCCCCGGTATTATACCCGTGCACCGCGAAGTAATAGGGGATGCCCGCCGTCATATCCATTACGAAATGTTGTTCGGTAACTGTGCCGACAGGCGTACCGTCGATCGAAGTCTGGTTTTGGTCATAAACGGAAATATGAACCGCGTCGTCAACTACAAGCTCCAGCCTTGAGCAGGTATCGTTGCATGGATAATAAAGAGACACGGAAAACAATCCAGTGCGCGATGGGGAAACAATAAAATAATCCGACGGATCGTCATTCTCATGAACGTTGCCGTAGATAGTGATATTTCCTTCTACGTCCGGAAATTGAACGGGGTTGGCATTCTCGAAAGTGTTGTTGGGTTCGTACTCGTCGTATATTTTCGATCCGTAAGGTGTAACTACGACCGGGCCACCCGAATTGCCGCTGCCATCGGTTCCTCCAGTGCTACCACCTGAACCAACGCCACTCGAGCCACTCGAGCCACCACCACCGGAACCCCCTCCTGTCAAAATTTGTTCAATAACGATGTTTAAGCACGCAGACGTAACGAAATCAAGAAATCCGCATTGCCCTTTTTCCTCCTCGTGACCACAGGCTGCAAACAAAGGCAGAGCACATAGTAAAGCGATGTGCCTGATTTTCACTTGTCGGTAACGTTTAATAGTCATCTTGCTTCTCCCTTCCATGGCTGGTCCCACTTGACGCCAATGTGGATATTGTCCACACGCGACGGAACCTGTGCCTGAGGGGCGAGCAACTATTTGGTGAGTTTAGTGTGAGGAAGAGATGGCGCCCCGCAGGTTGCGGAGTATCGTTATCCTGATTGCGGCATTAAACGCGATAAATCAGTTATTTATCAGCCTATTCTCGATATCACTAGAGGTATGAAAATAGAAAAATTGGAGGCTAGGAACGGAATCGAACCGATCTCCGCGGCTTTGCAGGCCGCTGCATAACCACTCTGCCACCTAGCCAAGGTGCTGCCGACAATGATCTTCGAAAGATCAAAAAATAATACACGTCTGCCGGAGGCGTCGCAGTATACCGCCCTGCCCTCTGGAATCAACGCGCTTCACATTTATATCGTACGTCGGGCTACTCGGGCATAATTACAGCATGAACAAATGCCATCGCCTGCTATTACAGATCACGCTAATCGCCCTTCTGGTTGCTTGTGAGCGCACGATGGAGTCGCCGCTTGCCGTAAGCGGTATAGGCCCAAACCTCGCCGTCAGCCCAAATGGAACGGCTGTGATCAGTTACATTGCACCTACCATAACGGGGCATTCACTTCAGTTCCACGTCGTCAAAGATGGGGTCTGGGGACCGGCGCAAACCGTGGCAACGGGTGAGAACTGGTTCGTCAATTGGGCGGACTTCCCCTCGGTCACACCCATCACCGACTCGATGTGGGCCGCGCACTGGCTGGTCCGTCGAGAAGCCGGTGGTTACGCCTACGACGTGCATGCCTCTGTGAGTGAGGATGCCGGACATTCCTGGTCAACGCCGTTTCTGCTGCACAGTGATGGCACTGACACAGAGCATGGATTCGTCACCTTGTACCGGGCAGGTGATCAGATAGGCGCGGTTTGGCTGGATGGCCGCAACATGGCCGAAGAATCCGAATCGCTTCGTGGCATGACATTGCGCAGCGCCCAATTCTCATTGTCCGGCGTCGCGAGCAACGAACAGGTCGTCGACGAGTTGACCTGCGATTGCTGCCAGACGGACGTTGCGATTACCAGTGACGGTCCGGTGGCGGTGTATCGAGACAGGACCAGCGACGAGATCCGCGATATTCATGTCAGTCGCTATATCGATGGCACATGGCAGCCCGGTCAGGTCGTAAATGATGATGGCTGGAATATTGCGGGATGCCCGGTCAACGGACCGGTTGTCAAAGCAATAGGATCAACTGTCGTCGTCTCATGGTTTACAGCTGCAAATAGTGAACCGAAAATCAAGACAGCGTGGTCGTTTGACGCCGGTCGAACATTCGCAAAACCGATAGTGGTTGCCAACGAAAACGTAAAGGGTTATGTCGGTTCCGCATTATTATCGGATAAATCCTTGATCGTCAGTTGGATTTGCAAGACATCGTCAGAACGCAACGCGATTTGCTATCAGGAAGTAAATGCCGGAGGCAGTCTTGGTCCCTTGAATTCCCTGGAGACCCAGGGCGTGGTTGCACGATTGAGTGTGCCACAGCTCGCAAAAGTGGACGGCAACCTGCTGTTCGTTTGGACAGACAAGGTAGACGAGCGGCCCATGATCAAGAGTGCTGTCGTCCGGCTGAATTAGAACTCAATATACGCGTAAGCCAACGTGTGAAGCTTTACATCGACACTTGCTGTAGATGCCCTTGCTCAATGTAATGCGCAAGATCCTGCTCAGTAAGCTCCAGCTCGCCGTCGACTGACAAGTGTTCATTCTCGATACAGGGCACATAAATGAGCCCGTCCGGTCGGACGACAGGGTCGATGCCCTCTTCAAACAGGAATCGAATCTCTTCCGGCGACTTCGGA
>SMVB01260372.1_pt1 | contig 10993 bp, 8 predicted proteins | sample 2456461 | NCBI WGS metagenome assembly SMVB01 (sample SAMN11095934, study PRJNA526329) | marine sediment metagenome | biome: Marine sediment; feature: Surficial sediment; material: Deep marine sediment; isolation source: Hadal surficial sediment | place: Pacific Ocean | collected 2014-05 | depth 0-1...
AACAGTCAATAAATTTATTGCGAATAATGCATTTATGATGCGGATCTGATTGAGTTTCAGTTGCATAAAGTCCAACAATCGGCTTTCATATTTGGACTAAATACGATGTTTATAAATATTTCAAGTCTAAATGAATCAAAGTTGCGGATTCCTGTAATTATCAGTTTCGTACACTCGAAATCCATTTTGTATTAGATAATATTTTCACCGTATTTCGATTTACGTTTCATAAATGGCCATGAAACATAAAATAATTTTTAAACTAAATAATAAGTAACATGAGCAGTATGCAGAACAAAGTACAGCTAATCGGAAATTTGGGGAAGGACCCTGAAGTGAAAAACCTGGCAAGTGGAAAAATTAAAGCAAATTTCAGTCTTGCTACTTCTGAAAACTACAAAAATAGCCAGGGAGAAAAAGTAACTGAAACTCAGTGGCACAACATTGTCGCCTGGGGTAAAATAGCTGAAATTGCTGAAAATTACCTACAGAAGGGCAACAAGGTTGCCATTGAAGGGAAGCTCATTCACCGGGTTTATGATGATAAAGATGGTAATAAAAAGTACATCACTGAAGTTGTAGCCAACAGTGTGATGATGCTTGACAGCAAACCAAAAACTTAGGTTGAATGGTTGGTAGAGTTAGCCTGGGGGTGTGAATCCCTGGGCTATTTTTTATTAGGAGAGAAATTCCTCGTCAGATACTAGAAGAACGGAGTACAATCAATTTGACTCATACCTGAAAGTCTCATCTTCGGGGAAATACTTCTCCTTGATCTTACGGTATTTTTCATACTTCTTTCCTTTGATTTCCTTACCGTTGATCTCCATAGAGTCCTCATTTAATTTTATATTCAGTTTTTCATCCTCATTCCAGTACCCGTCCTTTTTCAGTACTTTTTTCAGTTCAATTTCAAATTCCTTCAAATATCGTGTCTCTTTTTCAATAATCCTGATCATTTCTTCAAAATCAAAATCAAAATTCATATCCGGAAGGTTAAGCATTCGTTCATTCAGCTCTTTCAATTGTAGATTGATTGATTCTTCCATCAATTCATTGATTTGTTCAAATTGAGCCTTGTATTCCTGATCAAACTTGTCCCACTGAACCTCCTCCATACGCTCCATGACTTCCCGTTGGATCATCTCAGCCATTTCCATCTGCTTTTCCATTAACTTTTCATTGGATCTTAAATGGCTCATCAGTTCATATTGTTCCAATTCCATTCTTTCCATCATTTCTTCCATCTCCAACAATTTTTTCATAGGAATAATGGTATCAAAATTCATTATTGGAAACGGAGGAATAGAAATATCCGGCATCTCAAAATCAGCAAGTACGGAGATTAATTCCAACATTTCAACATTGACAAAATCATCAATATCCTCATAATCGAATTTGAAATCGTCCCTAATTGTACGTTGCTTGATTTCAGGAATTGTATCCATGTATTCAAACCCACCAAGGTCAATATTGAAACCAACTGGTTCAAGTGATATTGGATTGGTTACGAATGAAGCAACGCGAACATTTTGTTGTTCTTTCGTTTCCATCAACCCATTCTTTTCCACCATTACGAAGCCAATAAAAAGAGCTACCAAAATTGAAACTGATAGCAAATTCCCTTTTTCTTTTGTTGTTTTTCTTTTCATTATTCTATTGATTCTGGTTGTAATATTTTGTCCTTTCCCTCCCAGTCCGAGTGTTAACACAGGTGATTGGGCTTGATCATACCCTGCGAGTAATGCTTTTGAATACTCCCTGGAATCCGTTGAGGCAAGTACAATATCATCGCATGCATATTCCCTTTCAGCATTCAAGATTCCAGATATCCACCAAACAAATGGATTAAAAAAGTATATAGATGTAAATAGTTGTTGGAGAAAGTGAACGATGAAATCATTTCTTTTGATGTGTGCAAGTTCATGCAGAATAATCATTTTTAAATGCTCAGCACTCATACCGGCAGCATAACCTACAGGAAACAAAATGAGTGGTCGTAGATGACCCAAAACTATTGGGGATTTTATCCTTTTTGTCTCTCCCACCTCAACATGTTTAAAAATTCCAAGTTGAGAACAAAGTTTATTAACCAATTGCTTCTGGTTGTCATTTGAAATAAATGAGTTGCGAAGCCTGTGAATCCCAACTACACCAAAACCCATTCTAAGAGCACCAACAAACAAACCGATGGCCCATATAAATACCACTAAATCCATGTTTGTATTTACAATTGAAAAGAAATATTCCAAACTGGATACATTTGTTCCCTGCAGTGATATAAGGTCAAAAGATAATGTTGAAGATTCGGAATTTCCAACTGAACTCCCCCCGAGGCTTCCCCAAAATGTATGCGCTGACCAGACACCAATAATCCAAAGAGCGATTATCGATAGTGAATACCTGGTAGTAGAAGTGAGCACCCGCTTTCCAATTAACAGTACTGTGTAAAGTACCAGAGCTACTATAGCTCCCTGCCAAACAGAATGTGCCAGTGCCCATCCAAATGTATTTATAATACTACTCATTATCCCTGTTGTTTTTGTCTTCCAATGAATTCAAAAATGCTCGTACTTCTTCAATATCCTCTTTACTGGACTTGGTGGAACCTAATGCGTGCATGGCCAATCTAAGGGCAGAACCCTGGAAAAGCCCATCTGCCAACTTCTTCACAACGTGATTTTGGGTGTCATTTTTACTAATATTCGGTTCGTAAATATGTGATTTCCCTTCTTTAATACGTTTTAAAAGTCCCTTTTGATGCATGATTTGCATGATTTTCAATGTGGTGGTATAACCAATTTCCCGATTTTTTGATTGTTGATCATTTAACTGTCTGACTGTTGACGGGCCGGAATTCCACAACAAGTTTAATATCTCAAGTTCTGCTTCAGTTGGTTTTAACGCCATAATATTTATTTTCTACGAATATATTCGTACATACAATAATTAAATACGACACTCTTCGTAAAAGGTTTCATATTTCATTGATTTTTTTTCAGAAACAAAAATTAATTACATTTAGCAGATCATTAACCTGTTAGGACTTGACCAGATTTTTTACAGTTACGATTTTCAGCCTTTATGCTTACGGAGCTTTTTCACAATCACTTGATGGTCATCAGGTAGGTAAAAAATCCATAGAGTTCCATGACCCTGATGGCAACTGGGCAACCACTCATCTCATACTGGATCTGAATGAGACCAGGCCAAACGGGCCAGATAGAAACACGTTGGTAGAAATCGACAATAACAGGGGATATTTTAATCTGATACGCAGCCTGAATGGGAATTCAGTTCGGTATCAGATCCAGGATGGTATTTGCCAGACATTCCTGAATGATAACCCGGAACTCACAAATGAACAAATTGAATCTTTCAACTTAACATGCGAAAGGGCGGAAATGCTGAGAAACTACTATACTTACTTGTGGGGCATGCCAATGAAATTGAATGACCCGGGAACGAACATTTCAAAGGATGTTGTAGAGCTTAAATTTAACGAAAAAGACAGCTACAGGGTAAAGGTTACTTACAATGAGGATGTGGGGTCTGATACCTGGTATTTCTATTTTAACAAGCATGATTTTTCATTACATGCCTATCAGTTTTACCATGATGAGTCTGTTAACGACGGAGAATATATCATGTTGAATGATTTAAAAAAGGTAGGAAGGTTTTATCTTCCAGAGTCCAGAGCCTGGTATGTAAATAAAGATAGCAAACATTTGGGTACAGACACCTTACAGAACGCAATGATAATAAAAGAATAAAATGGCTCCTTCTCAAAACAATATCAGGCATGTAAATTTCCTGACAGTTGGATTGATTGCAACAATTTCAATTTTGGTTTATCTGGGATTGATATTTGCAATTGTTGAGATTGAAAAAGATGCACCGGGAACAACAATTGAAGATATTTCTGATGCTATCTGGTGGTCTGCGGTTACAATTACCACAGTTGGTTATGGCGATGTTCATCCGGTTACGGATAGCGGTCGCTTGATAGGATACGTATTCTTACTGATCAGTTTATCGTTTTATGCTATTTTGATTGGTCGAATCACAAATCTTATTTCAAATATTTTAGAACATCGAAAAATGGGTTATTACGGTATGAAATTTAAAGGACACTCAGTGATTATCGGATGGGGACCATTCGGAAAATTGGTTACAGACCAATTAGTTTCAGCGGGCAAGCAAGTTGCCATTGTAACAAGAGACAAGAATGATCTCGACTTGATTAGGGAGGCATATGGTACATCCAATGTATTTATACTTTACAGTGATATGTCGAACATGGATATACTTAAGAAAGTAAATATCGCTGAGTCCTCTATCGTATTTGTAAATCTTAGGGATGATACCCAAAAGTTGGTTCAAATTCTAAATATCAAAAAACACTATGAGGACCTGCAGTTTATTGTAACAATAAACAATGGCGACCTAAAAGATACGTTTCTTTCCGCTGGTGTTAAATATGCCGTTTCTAAAACTGCCCTGGCTGCTAAGTTATTGGCCAGTTACATCTTCGAGCCGCATGTAGCTAGTTACAATGAAGAAATTATCTCTTACGCTGAAAACGAGGAGATGTACGATATGAAAGAATTTATTGTGATGAAGGGTTGTCCGTATTTGGGTCAAATTTATGAAAAAGTTTTCTTCGATTTGAAAACAGAATGCAACGCCATACTTGTTGGGATTGCAAAACTAGAAGATGGGAAACGCATCCTGCTCAAGAACCCGGAAGGTGATGTGAAAATAAATGAGGGGGATTACCTCCTAATGATTGCCAATCAAAAAGCTGAACGTAAGATCGTCAAACTTTTTGGTACAAAAGAAGGCTACCTTGGCTAGATATTCTTGTTATCTTAGGCCTTCATGAAACACCTTTTGTGTTTATTTATTTGTATTGTCTTATCATTTGAAGCCATCCCGCAAGATGCTGATATTGAATCCTACGAACAAATTGACAGCCAGATAAAAAGGTACGATCAGAGTGGAAATAACTTCAGGGCAATTATTCACGCGAAAGAAGGGCTTTCAGAATCTAGAAAATTTAAAAATCTTAATAAAGAGGGGTATTATCATCTTCGGTTAGCTAAGTTTTACTATAATTCCGGCAACACGAAATCTTCATTGATGCATTTCAGGTTGTATGCTGTGATCAGAGAGCAGGAAGTAAGCAATTTAAAAAATACAGAGATGCTTTTACTTGAAAATGCCTACCTCGAGCAACTTACTTTTTTATCAGAAGAACTTGATCTCAACAGCAAATTGATTGATCGAATTCAATCTGAAAATATTACTTATGAAGAAAGTCTCAGATGGATTTACACGGCAGCAAAAATTGGAATTGGCGCAATGGTTTTAATCTTTGGACTTCTTTATTACAACAGCAGAGTAAAAAAACAAAAAAATAAACAAGACAATGATTCGGAAAACCAGGAGATAGAAAGATTGCGGTCAATGACTCAAATGCAGGAAGAAGAGCAACAAAGGAACCAGGAAGAAATTCAACTTCTTAAAGGAAAACATCAACGTCAAGCGTGGTACACCCGTCAACTTCAGCACTCCCTACTTCCTGATTTGGAAAAAAGTGAGTTTCTTAAGAATGGATTCTTCCTTCAGCTATCGCAGAGCTCATCCAATGGTGATTTCTACATTGTTCAAAAATTTGATAAAAAAATGGTGATTGCCGTTCTGGACTGTCCGGGGCATGGTCCGGATGCCGTTTTCAATACGGTTACCGCTTATCATCATTTGCAGGCCATATTCCAGGGCGGGATATCAACGCCATCAATGATACTTACCTTATTGGATCAAAAAATCAAGCATAGTTTAGAAGATACAGGACTGGATAAAAACGAAATTCACGGATCAAAAATTGCAGTGTGTGAAATTAATCTAGAAACAAAAGAGGTAGAATACGCCGGTGCTGGGTTTCCTTTATTTTACGTCCATCTGGATGATGTACATATGGAAAAAGGAAATCAATTCCCTGTCGGGGATACTGTATTCTCAGACTCTTATTATTCTTCCGTACACATCCGGCTATCAGACGGGGATATGATCTATTTTTTTACTGACGGTTATTATCGTCAGTTGGGGGGGAAGAAAAACAAAAAATTCATGAGATCATCGTTATCCAGCTTACTTAAAAGCATGCATAAGCAAACACTCAAGGAACAAAAATTTATTCTTGAAAAGGTTTTGATGGAATGGAAAGGAAAAAACGCACTCACAGATGATGTACTCGTGGTTGGGTTGAAAGTATAGGAAACCCATAAAAGTGGATTCCCTAATTTAGTTCAACCTTCACATGGTTGTTAAATTCAATTTGACCCTGTTTATTCACGTCTATTGAGATAATACCATTTTTCAAGATCTTTCCCGATAATATTTCTTTTGACAATTTATTCAAGATCTCTTTTTGAAGCACCCTTTTTAGCGGGCGGGCTCCAAATTGTGGATCGTAACCCCAATTTGCCAATTGTAAAAGAGCGTCTTCAGTTATTTCAACTTCTACTCCATTCTCATTTAATCTCTCTTTTATCAGACCAAACTGTATGTTCACAATCTTAAGTAAATCCTCTTTGGTCAGTGGGTGAAACATTATTAATTCATCCACGCGATTTAGAAATTCAGGTCTTACTGTTTTTCTTAGTAATTCAAAGACCTGGGCCTTTGTTTCCTCAATAATTCCAAGCCTGTTGGTATCATTTAATTTCTCAAAATTCTCCTGAATCAGGTGAGCACCAATATTGGTAGTCATAATTACAATTGTATTCTTGAAATTTGCAACCCGTCCTTTATTATCGGTTAATCGTCCATCGTCAAGAACCTGTAACAGAATATTGAATACATCCGGATGTGCTTTTTCAATTTCATCCAATAAAATAACAGAATATGGTTTTCTTCTAACAGCTTCTGTTAACTGTCCTCCTTCGTCGTATCCTACATAACCCGGAGGAGCTCCTATAAGTCTGCTTACTGAATGTCGTTCCTGATATTCTGACATATCGATACGTACCATGTTATTCTCATCGTCGAACAAGTACCCGGCAAGTGCTTTTGCAAGTTCTGTCTTTCCAACTCCTGTGGTACCCATAAAAATAAAACTTCCAATTGGTCTCTTAGGATCCTGTAATCCTGCTCTGCTCCTTCGTACTGCATCAGATAGGGCTTCAATTGCCTCTTCCTGTCCTGCGACCCTCTTTGTCAGCTCATCTTCAAGGTGTAATAGCTTCTCACGCTCACTTTCCATCATTTTTGTAACAGGAATCCCTGTCCATTTCGCGACAACTTCAGCTATGTCTTCGCTGTCAACTTCCTCCTTTAACAATGACTCACCATTCTCATTTGCAACCCGTATCTTAAGATCTTCAAGTTCGTTCTCTTTTTGAGCAAGGAGCCCGTATCGAATTTCAGCAACTTTACCAAAATCTCCTGATCTCTCTGCCTGGTCTGCTTCTAGTTTCAGGCTCTCAATTTCTTCTTTGGCTTGCTGTAAGGAAAGAATAACTGATTTTTCATTTTCCCATTTTGCTTTCAATTCATTCCTTTTACCGGTGAGTTCTGCAAGAACTTTGTTAAGCCTATCTTCTTTTGAATGGTTCTTTTCACGACGAATAGCTTCCCGTTCAATTTCGAATTGCATGATTTTTCTCTCAAGCTCATCAAGCTCTTCGGGCATTGAATCAATTTCAATCCTGATTTTGGCAGCCGCTTCATCCATTAAATCAATGGCTTTGTCTGGTAAGTGTCGCTCTGAAATATATCTGTGCGATAATTCAACAGCCGATATGACGGCATCATCTTTTATTCGTACGCCATGATGCAGTTCGTATTTGTCTTTTATTCCCCTTAATATCGAAATTGAATCCTCAACATTTGGTTCATCCACAATTACTGTCTGGAATCGACGCTCGAGAGCCTTATCTTTCTCAATGTATTTTTGATACTCCTTTAATGTTGTGGCACCGATTGCATGTAATTCACCACGGGCAAGTGCTGGTTTTAATAAATTTGCCGCGTCCATCGCTCCCTCACCACTACTTCCCGCACCAATCAAAGTATGAATCTCATCAATGAAAAGAATAATTTCACCATTTGAATCGGATACTTCTTTTATTACGGATTTCAATCGTTCCTCAAACTCTCCCTTATATTTTGCACCGGCTACAAGCAATCCCATGTCCAAAGAAATCAATGTTTTTGATTTTATGTTTTCAGGTACATCCCCTTGAATTATTCGCTGGGCCATGCCCTCAATAATTGCGGTTTTTCCAACACCTGGTTCTCCGATTAGCATCGGGTTGTTTTTTGTTCGGCGAGAAATAATTTGCAGTACTCTCCTGATTTCATCGTCACGTCCGATCACAGGATCAATCTTCCCGGCCTTTGCCAGCTCATTCAGATTTTTGGAATATCGTTCTAAAGATTTGTATTTGGATTCAGCATTTTGATCGCTTACAACATTACCTCCACGCAGTTCTTTGATAGCTGAGATTAAGGACTTTTTGTCTATCCCCTCACCCTTCAGTAACTGAGCTACTTTATCCTTTCCATCAAAAATTCCAAGTAAAATATGTTCTACTGCAACAAAACTATCTTGGAATTCTTTAAGGTATGTTTCAGCATTTTGAAGTGATTTTGTTGAATCATTGGAAAGGTATGGTTGTTGACCAGAAACTTTCGGGTAAGTGTCAACAATTGCACTAAGCTTATTAGAAAGGGCTTCTAAATTTACATTCAGTTTCTTCATAATGAATTCTGAAATATTGGTGTCAGTTTCCAGAATTGCCCTTAATAAATGTCCGGGTTCTATTGCCTGTTGCGAATTAGCGATTGCTACTTCGGACGCTTTTTGAAGTACTTCCTGCGATTTTATCGTGTAATTATCGATTTTCATAAATTTCCGTTCTTCGTTTTAGCTCAAGTGCCTATCCTATTGATTTTCAATTCAAAAACTAAAAAGCAAAAAGTAATCCATATCAACAGATGGTCCCAATTCGGAAGTAATGTCAGGTTTTTGCAAAAAATTGAATTATTTCAAGACAAAATGTCAGTCAGTAGAAATTATTGTTACTAACTAAGTTATTAGTTATCTTTATTGTATTGCGTTTTTTTAAATCAACAAAAACCCATACTTTTGCACGTTCCGGTGATTAAATAACGGTACAATATTTGCCAACTAACTACCTTGACCTATTAGAAATTTTGAGGGAGCTGAATAAAAAACCAATGAGATTTAACGTATTAGTGATATTAGTGTTTTGTGTTTCTACTGCTTACAGCCAGGGTACATGGAAATGGCCGGCAGATGAAGGGATGAAGGAACAAGCAGAAGAAAAGAACGTCTTGTACAATGATGCCCGCAAACAGAAGGATTATGTAAATGCTGCAGACAACCTTCAATGGTTGTTGGAAAACACCCCTGAGCTCAATGCGTCACTTTACATCAATGGTGTAAAGATTTATAAGGAAATAGAAAGGACCGCAACTGGTGATGAGAAGATTGCTGCACAAGACAGGGTGATGGAAATGTATGATCTACGTGTAAAGTATTTTGGAGATGAAGCCAAAGTGCTAAATTATAAGGCGTATGATGCGTACAAATTCTACAAAGACGATAAGGAAAAATCTGAATGGCTTTTTGAGTTGTACGAAAAAACATACAAACTAAACGGAAATAACGTGGGATCTCAAAACCTTGTTGCATACATGGATGTAATCAGAAGGTATAAGATAAGAGGTGGAGACATCTCTGATGATGAAATTCTCTCCCGATATACGAAGGTAATCTCAATTATTGACTATAAGATTGAGAATGGTGGAGATGTTGCAAAATTTGAAAAGACAAAAAACTTTGTTGATAAAATGCTGACCGGCATGGTAACAATCGATTGTGCTTTCATCGAAACCAATCTTGGCCCTAAGCTTGGGAATGATCTGAAAATGGCAAAGAAAATAATGGGATTGGCTATACCAGCTAAATGTACCGATCTTGATATATTTCTTGATGCTGCCATCATTGTTCAGGACAACGAACCTTCGTTTGGAATTGCCAAAGTGATTGCTGCTAAATATGCAGGAGTAGGGAGATATGATGATTCTGAAAAATATTATAATATGGCCCTATCCCTGGCTGATAACAATATTAAAAAAGCTGATATTTATTTCGAGTTGGGACGTCAGGACGTTCATCGTGGCAGAAAATCTTCCGCCAGAACAAATTTTTTAAGTGCTGTTCGGGAAGATCCAACAAGGAAAAAATCATACAAACTCATTGGTGACCTTTATATGACGAGCTATAAGGATTGCAAGAAAGGTAACAGCAGGGTTGAAGATCGTGCAATATTCATTGCTGCTTATAATATGTACGTAAAAAGTGGTGACAAAAAAGCAATGTCAAATGCCAAAGAGCAGTTTCCTTCTATGGAAGATATGTTTAATGAAAACCTAAACGAAGGCGATTCATACAAAGTTGGTTGCTGGATCAACCAGGTTGTTACACTTCAGCGAAGGACCGAGAGTTAAAAACTAAAATTAAGTCAAAAAATTGGCTAACTAAAAAGGCAAGAAATCACTTTCTTGCCTTTTTTTATTTGATAAAATGAGTGTCTATTCAGATACCCAAATCTCATCAACAAAAGAAGAATCAATTGCAACACCGTTTTCAACTTGTTTTACATAGCCAAAATGAAACCACTTACCTTCCTCAAATCTATAATCAAATGTAACGGATGTTCCAATTTGGTTGGATCCCTTTGGGTGCCATAAGTTGATGTTTTCGACATAATTGGTACCATCAAAACTCCAGGTACCGGAGCCCAACCTGATTATTTCCCCACCGTTATCTCCACTATTGTACTGGATCCAAACAAAGTGCGATGGTGTTATTAGTTTCATATATCCCACGAAATCAGGATGGCTGTCATACGTTCCTTCAGGATCTTCTTTGTAGCTGATTAGGTTCCATGTTCGTATA
>SMVB01250651.1_pt1 | contig 10991 bp, 15 predicted proteins | sample 2456461 | NCBI WGS metagenome assembly SMVB01 (sample SAMN11095934, study PRJNA526329) | marine sediment metagenome | biome: Marine sediment; feature: Surficial sediment; material: Deep marine sediment; isolation source: Hadal surficial sediment | place: Pacific Ocean | collected 2014-05 | depth...
CGCTTGCCCGTGGCCAAATCATATTCCAGATTGGAGGGATACCTGGCCGCAGTAACTACCGCTTTCAGTGCTTCCTCAGGCAAGGTCGCCCGACCAAGATTGGTGTGTAGTACGGTGCCGGACAAATTGAGAACGGGCCGCAATGCACTCTGGTTGTCTAGCGCCAAGCTGGCCGCTACGGAGGATTGGATGGAAGCGACCTCAGTATCCACCGCCTCGCCACGGCCCAGTTGTTCGCGAATCGACGCAAGCTCGTCGCGCAGGGCGGCGGTCACTTGTTGGTGGCCAAACTGCGCCAGTAAATCCGCTGATTGCTTAAGCAGTGCGTCGATTCCCGGCAGTCGTCGCTGCGGATTTAATGCGCTGTCATCGCTCATGGTTCGCAGGTTCCGGCCGCTTTATTCAGGGCCTGCACTTTAACACCGGCCCTGTACCATTTGTAGTGCCGTACCGGTCGCCGTTGCTAAAGGTGTTAGCTGCCTGTATCGCTGCCACTCACTGCACTGCTTAGACTGATGACAAAAGGCACACATATGTGCTAGCCTTTATTTAATGAAAGTATTCAATTGGAACTCCGAGAAGAATTGTCAGCTTATCGAGGAACGAGGCAGATCCTTTGAAGAAGCCATTTTTCATATTGAGAACGGTGGACTCCTCGATGACATTTGCCACCCAAATGCAGTGGACTACGCCCATCAGAAAATATTTGTCGTGGCGATCGACAATTACGCCTACTTGGTGCCTTACGTCGAAAACGGAGATGAGTTTTTTTTAAAGAGCGTAATACCGAGCCGAAAATTTACCAAGTTATATTTGAGAGGTCCTTCATGAGCAAAGTAAAACTTTCCAATGAAGAAAAAGCGCTACTTGCTTCTGTCGAGTCGGGAAATTTCGACTCGGTTCTCACGGATGCTCGCAAGAAAGAGCTGGAGGCTGCTGCTGCCTATACATTTAAAAAGGACAAACGAATTAATATTCGGATTTCTAACCGCGACCTTGTGGCGGTAAAGTCTAGGGCTTCCGAAGAGGGCATTCCCTATCAGACGTTAGTTTCAAGTATTATTCACAAGTACGTGTCTGGTTCCTTGCGTGATATCGCAGCTAACAAGAAAAGGCAAAGCGACGCGTAAACGCACGTTTGCTTTTGGCGTTAAAACCCCGGAGTACTTGGAAACATGGATAATCATTTAACCGGCGAGTGCTTATGTGGCACAGTAAAGTTCTCCGTAGCAGATAGATTCAAGGCTTTTTATCAATGCCACTGTAAACAGTGCCAACAACTAACTGGTTCTGCATTTGCATCTAATATATTCACCGACCCAGGCAACATCGAATGGCTTAGTGGCCAAGACTATATTACGAACTATGAGCACCCTTCACGAGAGTTCTCTAAGGCCTTTTGTAAAGCATGCGGCTCTGCTGTACCGTTCATAAACAAAACTAAAACGTCATTAATTGTGCCTGCAGGCTCACTAAATGAGCTTCCCGAACTACAGCCGCAAGCCAATATTTTCACCGCTGAAGAAGCCTGTTGGCTTAAACAAGGCTTGCAGGCTGAGAATTTCAGTGGCTTCCCGGAGTAAAATTTTTAACAAGGCCGGCCAGAGTATGTACCTGCTATGTGCTAAGTGTAGATGAAACTGCGGCCATTGAGGTGCTTCAATATCCCTAAAAATATTGTTTTAGTATCAAGATGTCGCCACGTTGGGTAAATTCAATGTGTTTCAAAAAGGACATGCCTAGTAATATTTCGTCACCCTTAAAGCCTGGGGAGATTCCGGCGCTGACATCATTGAGAACAATGTCTCCCACACTCACCGAATCCAGCCTGGCCGAATAAGATATCGCCGTGCCATTGGCTGTTTGTACCTGAAATGCCCGGCCTCTTCTAATGCCCAGTTTTCGGGCGATGTGGTCGGGAATGGCAACACCGGTGGCCCCGGTGTCCAGCATGAACACTACCGGCTGGCCGTTAATCCTGCCACTGGTGACATAGTGCCCGTACTTGTTGCGCTTTAGCGCCACTTCCCGCACATGACTTTCGACGTAACTCGTTTGCAGGGATTGATTGGGGTTTTGCTGCTCATCCAGCATGTCTTTAAAATAGAAGCCCAAAAACGCCATAAGTGAAACCCATGCCAGGGCACTCATTACGGTGCGTATATTGCCCGAGTCGTGTGGCTTGGCGTTTGGCTTCTGGATCATGCGTGTTGACGTTGCGGGGTGGTTACCCGCTGGCGAGTGAAGGAGGTGAAATTATAACAGCATCGGCGGTACACTTCGCCAGCTGGCAGGTTCAGACGGTTTTATTCCTGTCCATTGGCGTTAATTTCAAGCCGTGATCATTTGCCAGGAAGCTGGAGTTCTGTAAACCAATGTAGATTTCCAGGTGCCTTTCCGCTAGGGCCTCGCTCTGGTAGGGCCCCTCAACGGATTTCTCTCGGGTGTAGAAATACCAGGCACTACCATCCCTGAATATTCTGCCGGTGCGGAACCAGGTGCGCTCGTTTGGGTCGGATTTGCGTTTGTTCGCCATGATGCGGTATGGGCTCGATGTGAAAATCAGCAAGTAATAGTATAGAAGAGCAGTGCCGAAGTGGATTGGAAGAGTGTGATGCAGTTCTCATTTTGGTAGATTTTTTCCCCCGGGATTGCTTTACTCGCATCGATTGGCCGATAACCCTCGGTTTTGGTAGTTATTTATTCGGAGATTTCAGTTTATGAAGGAAGCACGCCGCCCCGTCACGCTTGCGGAAATGGAGCTCTGCATGGGCCGATTGTTCACCAAGGCAGACCTGCAGCAGGGTTTGGAACTTACGCTTAAGCCCACAGACGTGGTGATTACGCCCTATTCCAAGTGCGGCACCACCTGGCTACAGCAAATTGTGCATACGCTGCGCACTCGCGGTGATATGGATTTTGATGACATCTCCCGGGTAGTGCCGTGGATAGAAACCAGTGCCGGCCTGGGTCTGGACCTCGACGCGCCGCAAAAGGCCAAACCCAGGGCCTATAAGAGCCATCTGGACGCTATTACCATTCCCCGGGGTGGCAAGTACATTAACTCAGTCAGAAACCCCGGCGATGCGTTGGTTTCCATGCACAAATTTTTTGAAGGTTGGTTTCTGGAGCCCGGCGCGGTCAGCATCGAGGAGTTCGCGCGCGGGCGGTTTATTGCCTCGGGTAAGTACTGGCAGCACCTGTTGTCCTGGTGGTACCGGCGCAATGATGCCGATGTGTTGTACCTGGTTTACGAGCACATGAAAGAAGACCTGACCGGCACCATTCGACGGGTTGCCAACTTTATTGATATTGAGCTGGATGATGAGCTACTGGCAATCACCGAACAGCATGCCTCACTCGAATTTATGGTGCAGCACAAGGACCGATACGACGATTTGCTGCTGCGCGTACTCAGTATAGAGCGAGCGGGACTGCCCGCCGGCAGCGGCAGTTCAAAAGTTCGGGAGGGCAAAGTGGGCTCGCGCAAATCCGGTATTGGCCAGGAGCTGAAAGAGGAGCTACAGGCGGTGTGGCAACGGGAAGTCACCGACGTCATTGGCTATACAAGCTACGAGGATTTGATAGCTGATCTGAAATAATAAAGCCCGTCTACACAAGGTCACCACACTAGACATAACTCACCACTAGTAATGCGGCCTGCAGGCCATCAGTCCAGTATTTAGTGTCCCGATTAGTGTCAGGGGTGGCGTGTATGGCCATGAACATGGCGTGTTCGGCCATGCTCATTGATGCCCGATATGAGGATAATTATCGGGAGGTGAAATGATATGAGCAGCACAATGATTTATTGGATCGTCCTGGTGAGCATATTTACGTTCGGTAATATGGCGCAGCACGTGCCCATTTAATTGAGGAGGGTGGGGTGAAGACTCTCCGGTATACTCTCTGCACAGCTTGGCATAGAACCTGGACTCATCGGATCGGTGAGGCTCATAGAATACCCGCTTAGATTGTACGTCATGACTCGGGAAGCCTTGAAAATCAAAGCTTAGCCGCGGATTGGCGATCATATGGCGGTACACACATAATTTTCCCATATTTTCCCATATCGAAGATTTCAGTCTAGACTTGTTTGAAAGAAAGAAAACGCTGTTCATACGGAACGCTTTCTATGTCTGAACGATATGATGTCTCGGGATATTTTTACTCTGAGCAAGGCTATAACTTTCGATCCTATCTCAATATCCGGCGCAAGAGGCAAGGATTTAGGCGGCTGATTGAAAGTTTCATTAGTAATGATGAACCGGATTTGATGGTCGTGATGATGAATCCTGGTTCATCAGTCCCTCTTTCGGGGGGTGATGATGCTCAGTCGGAAGTAAGTGCCAAGCCTGACCCGACCCAGTTACAGATTATGAAGGTCATGGATGCGCGTAGTTTCAGGTTTGCGCGCATCTTGAACTTATCCGATTTGCGGAGCCCCAATAGCGCAGATTTTATATCTACAATCAGCTATCTGGACCAGCTAAATATACGTCACTCAGTTTTTGGGCCCGATAGGGAGAGGGAATTTGAGAAGCTCTACGTTCAATCCGTTCCAGTGATAATAGCGTGGGGTGCAGATGATCGCTTAAAACCGTTGGCTCGGCGCGCATTAAGCCTTATGAAGAATAAAGTGAAAGTAGGTCAGAGGAAGCCCTCCGCGGACTGGATTTACTATCATGCTCGCCAGCGGGGTCGCCCACTGAGGCTGTGGGTCGAGGAAGTCCTAAAGCAGTTATAGATTTAGAATAGGGATGATAAAGAGTCTGATAGTTTTATCGGGCAGGAGTACTGGGCGTCAGATTGCCTTGACTTGTTAGGCGTCATTGGTCGGACTCCGAAACGATAGAGCGGGATAGAATTGAGATCTTATAGGGGAATAGCTCAGCGCTCATAACTCCGCCATTTACGGCGGGGTCGTTATTCATGATGTCGCGTGCTTTTGATTCAGAGTCGGCCTTTAGGATTACTATGCCGAACGTGGAATCGTCCGTCGTTTGTGTTCGGCCAGCCAGGAGAACAACATTTTTTTCGGAAAGCTGCTCAAGGTATGCCACGTGATCCAGCAGTATACTTGACTCGGAGTCAGTAGAGCCCTGTGTCAACATTTCAGGACGCACTGGGTGTAGTTTGTAGATGTATTGATTGGTCTCCATGGGTATAACGCCTAACAGTTTATTATAGAGCGTCGCGCTCTATATATTTTTGGCTACCTATATCGGGCGGTCAAAGAGCGACGTTCAATATTTCTATTTAATAATCAAAGAGATGTCAATGTCAGGACTGGTAGCGTCAACTAATAGAGTGCGCGTCCAGCGTTATAATGATCTTATCCCTTGCTCTTGATCATAATGCCCTTCTTATATAAATCAACAACCTAGTGAGCCAGCATTCTGGCTCGATTGTACTTGCGTCCAAATTTAGTACCAGCGCCGTGTAGAAAGTACATTAATAATGGGCTCTGACCCCTAATATTGAGAGGTTGGTCACAGATATGTCCATCGATTGTTGATCGTTTTTATCGTTATGCTAGCGTGTAAGCAGTGCCTTAGGCACAAAGGAGAACTAGCATGGACAAGACCCTCAGGGGCTCATCACTGTTTCCGGGCGTGTTAAAATTTTTTAACCCCCAACCCTCCAAAGTCCGAAGCCAGACTGTGAGAAAGCGCAGTGCACGGATACTGGCTAAGGGGAAAAAATAGGCCACTCCAGACAAATCTGATGCCTACAATTCGGCCGAGATCATATTTCAGGATTGTGCATGCGAAGCGGTAAAGGAAATGGGAGGAAGATGTTTTCTTTCATGTGAGGTACCGCTTATACCTTTATCCGATTGCACTACTCCCAACTGTAGATGCACGTATATTCGTTACAAGGACCGACGCGACTTGTCCGAAGACCGGCGCGAAGCCCTCATATCACAGAGCAACCAATACACAGCTGGCAGCAATGACGAACGTCGAGAGAAAGAGGATCGGCGAGTCGACGAGGAAATTGCTTTTGCAGCGTCTGATGAAATTTTTGATTTTGATTCCTGGGAGAAGTAAGCCCTCGGCACATTTAGAGGGGGGGATGTGAACGAAGAGCAGCGCGTCACGGAGCGGGACGTGTGCACGGTCGTCTCTAGTGCAGCCTCCTACCTGTGTACTCTGGTGGAAAATTGGCGTCGCAGTGGCATAGCCAGTTAGTCAATCAGCTGATAGCAGGGCTGATATTCGCCTTCACTCAACTTCATCCGCCCTTCGTGCACGAATGCCCGCAGTAGTCTGTCAATACTACTCATTAAGTTCTTGTTACCTGTCAGTCTATAGGGGCCGTGGGTTCGTACTTGCGCAATACCAAATTCCTTCACATTCCCAGCTACGATACCGGAAAAAGCACTTCGCAGGGAGGCGGCCAGTTCATGCCTGGGTGCCGACGGGTCCAGATTTAGTGCAGCCATTTTTTCATGGGTAGGAATAAAGGGCTCTTGTAGGCCGGGAGGAATATTGAGTTCCCAGTTGAAGTAAAAAGCCTGGTTTGAGGTGCTGCGACGGTCGTGCACTTCTTCCACTGCGGCTTTTATACTTTTTCCGACCTCATGCGGTGAGCCGAGGAAAACCTGAAAGTAGTTTTCAACATCATCGCCCAGGCAATCTGTTAGAAATCGAACTAGCTCCTGAAAATATTCGGTGCAGGTTTCAGGGCCAGCGAATATAACAGGAATTGCCTCATCGTTGTCGGGGTGCATGAGAATACCCAGCAGGTACAAAATTTCCTCTACCGTTCCAACACCACCGGGAAAGACTATGATGGCATGGGCAAGCCTGACGAATGCCTCGAGACGCTTTTCAATATCCGGCATGATAACCAGTTCGTTCACGATAGCATTGGGTGATTCAGAAGCGATGATTCCCGGTTCACTGATGCCAATATAGCGACCGTCCTTGATTTGTTGTTTAGCATGTCCCACTGCTGCACCTTTCATCGGGGCCTTCATGGCTCCGACTCCACAGCCGGTCACGATATTGAGGCCGCGCAAGCCGAGTTCATAACCTACCTGTTTGGCGTAATCGTATTCCTTGCGGGGAATGGAGTGCCCTCCCCAGCAGACCACCATATTGGGTGGTTCGTTAGGGCGAACAACATGGGCATTGCGGAGGATGCGAAATACTGTATTGGTGGTATCTGCTGAGCTGGTGGGTTGAGTCTGGGTCCCGGTAATCTTAAAGTCGGTATATATAATGTCCCGTAGCGCCGAAAATAGATGCTCCTGGATACCACGTATCATCTTGCCATCTACAAATGACTGGGGCGGAGCGTTGAATAACTCCATTCTAAGGCCGCGCGGCTGAGGTGTCAGCTGAATGTCGAAATCCTGATAGTCATCGTCAGTCTTTTCATGGCCATCCTTTTCGCTATCCGTGTTGAGGATAGCGAGGGCGCAATGACGAAACAATGCAAATAAATCACCTCGACTGGTAATGAGACCATCCATGTCTGACTGCGAAAGAAGGTTCAGAGATTTAAGCGGATTTACGATAACGTGAGATATTTTATCCATGTAAGGCATCATGCCCGTAATGGTGAAAACACTCAATACATACCCTGTCCAAATCCTATCTACGCGGTTTCGGTACCTTCCGCATCCCAGCACAATACGAAAAACCCCGGTGAAACAAGCATAAAACGCTTGCCTGTGGCACCCTCCGGTAGTAAATTATACTGTATATAACCACAGTGTAAAAGGGTGCCGCAATGACTAGTCTCGCTCTGCCTCCGTTGAAAAACCACCTCACTGATGATGAAAAACTGGGCCAGGAAATTACTCTCCTCGCCGGTCAGATGAACGCGCTTAATCATCGCCTGCTAACACTTATCGCCGAATTCGACCTGCGCAAAAGTTGGAACGTTGACGGCACCGTGCGCTCCTGCGCCCACTGGCTCAACTGGAAATGCGGTATCGCCCTGGGAGCGGCGCGGGAGAAAGTGCGGGTGGCCCAGTGCCTACAGCAGTTGCCATTGATTGACGCATCGTTCGCCAGTGGAGAAATTAGCTACTCGAAGGTGCGCGCCATGTCCCGGGTGGCCACGCCAGAAAATGAAGACTTCCTGTTAATGATTGCCCGGCACGGCACTGCAAGCCATGTAGAAAAAGTGGTGGCCAAATACAAGCGCGTGCAAGCAAAGAATGAGGACGTGCAAGAAGCAGAGCAGGAAAACGACCGCAAACTTGTTTACTATCAGGACCGGGATGGCATGTGGATTATCCACGCCAAACTACCGCCAGAAGTCGGTGCCGTGGTAGTCAAGGCCATTGAGGCTGTGGCGGCACCAGTGCAGCTTGAAAAGCAGCAAGCGCTGCAAGATACTAAAAAAAGCGTCTCCGCGGAGACGTTTGCCGATGCCGTCGAAGAAGAGCAACCCGTACATTTCCAAGAACTGCTGCAACACACGCGCGCCGATGCCCTGGTCGCAATGGCAGAGCATTTTCTCGCCTCTGCCAACCAGAAGGCCGAGCTTCAAGGATTGAAGGGCAGCGAACGCTGCCAGATCATGCTGCACGTAGATCTCAGTACTCTGAGTGAGCACAGCCGGGTAAACCACCCTGTCAACGAGCAGTGCAACATGGATGATATGCACTGGATATCACCCCATACCGCCAAACGCTTGTCCTGCGATGCCAGCTTGGTAACGGTACTGGAAGATGAAAAGGGCAGGGTGCTCAACATAGGGCGCCGTACCCGCATCGTGCCAGCTGCCATCAGTAGAGCATTAAGCATAAGGGATAAGACCTGTCGGGTTCCCGGGTGCTGTGAATCAAGATATGTGGATGCCCACCATATTAAACACTGGGCCGATGGCGGCGAGACCAGCCTGGACAACCTTGTAATGCTTTGCCGTGTGCATCACCGACAGCTGCACCAGGGTTGTTTCACTATCAGCGTGGAGAAAACAGCCAGCGACCAACAATTGGTGTTCGCCACGCGTTCTGGCAGGAAAATCCAGACCAGTTTCTTTCCACAGTTTTTAGACGTCTCCGCGGAGACGTCGGTGGATGCTAGAACCTGTGTCCCACACTGGAACGGTGAAAGCTGTGACTACGAGCTGGCTGTTGCTGCATTATTGCAGCGTGATGGGCTTTCTTTCAAAAATTATGCTGGGGCAATCTCCGGAGAAGCGAGGTAAAACCCCTTGCCGATATATGCCTAATAATGGCATCATATGATGTATATATTGATGCTAACATTTACGTGTAGGTACTGGAGCAATGAGAACCACATTGAACATTGACGATAATTTACTGGCCGAGGCCCAGCGTATTTCTGGGCTAACCGAAAAAACCGCAGTCGTGCGGGAAGGGCTTAAGGCCCTGATAGAACGTGACAGTGCCCGGCGCTTGGCGTGCTTGGGTGCATCGGAACCGGGTCTCGCGCCTAGCCCAAGGCGGCGAAGTTCTGGCGGATGATATTGGTTGATACCTCGGTGTGGGTCGACTTCCTTCGGGCCGGAAGCGCGCAGCTCAGTAAATTGTTGGACAACAACCAGGTGCTTACCCACGCGTCCGTCATTGGGGAGTTGGCTTGTAGGAACTTGAAGAATCGCCAGGAAATACTCGCCCTTCTTGAGCGCTTGCCCAAAGCAGTGGGCGCCACTGACGAAGAAGTTCTTACCCTTATCGAGAAACATAAACTAATGGGCAGGGGGATAGGCTATATAGATGCCCATTTACTCGCCTCGACGCGCCTCTCTCACGGGGCCCAATTGTGGACACAGGACAAGAAACTGGCAGCGTTGGCTGCAGAGTTATCTGTGTTGCATTGAGCAATCCCATATCTCGACATGTTGATAATCGAATTTATGCGAGTATCTGCAGTGCCTTGTCTGCTACCACGTTCAGCAACTTCTTGATCCTGCCCACTAATGATGAACAAACAATACACGGAACTGTCCGGCTCAGATTTGAAACAATGAAGCTGGTATAACTGCTCAAAATCACCTGAACCATCGCAGGGCGCTATCATACCAGACTGGTATTTTCTCCCAGATCCAATCGCCTTTCTCAGCGACCAGTCGCAAGCCAAGCAGGTAACCGAGATAGGACGCACCCAGCCAGATCAAGCCGTTATCGATGCTTATGTACTCTGGTAGCGTGTTAAACCAAACAAAAGCGGCCACCAGATTGGTGATGGAGTTGACTAAGAATTCGATGATCAGATCGACCCCGATTTTGTTGAGCCAGGTAGAAGGGCTCAAGAGATCGAGCAGGAACTTCCAGATCTCGACAGTCTCAATTAGCAAATAGGTGAGCACCGCCATGGTGCCATAATAGCCACCGCCAAAAAAGGTGACCTTGTTGTGGAACAGATCGCCCGCCGCGCGCTTGTGAAACAAAGGCTGATCGTCGTCTTCCGGGCCGGTCTCCCTGTTTCCCCGAAGCTTCCTGGCTTGCCTGGCGTGTTTTTTATATTGCCGGTGTAGGTTTTTATCACGGTCAAACCTGTTCAGCCGACCGCTCGCAATAGACCACTGCAAAACGAGGAAGGTAAACAGTGCCACTGGCACCGTGCCGAATATACCAGCTATCACAATTTCAAGTACCATGTGCGCCACCCTCAGCTCAAGCGACAGTTTACATCAGTACCATATTTGACGGCGGGATGGGGTGATCTGTGTGCAGCTTACTGAAAATGGTGGAGGCGGCGTCAATTGAAAAGTACTCATAACTTATTGATATATTTAGTTAAAAAATTTAGTTTTTCACTAAATATACCCCCAATATTTTTCAGTACGGGGGTTCAATTCCAGATTTCTTGAATTCGGATTGTAGCGAGGGGCGAATCACCTCCATACATATCGTTGGTGAATGAGTATTTCGCCATGCACAGGTCGTGGCAATGTGCCTTTCTCAGCCAGGGCCTTCCTGGCGGAGTACAAGGTTTTGACGTTGATGCCGTGTGTTCTGGCATAGTCGATTGTCATTTTTCCCGCCGCCTCACACGCTC
>SMVB01347139.1_pt1 | contig 10991 bp, 6 predicted proteins | sample 2456461 | NCBI WGS metagenome assembly SMVB01 (sample SAMN11095934, study PRJNA526329) | marine sediment metagenome | biome: Marine sediment; feature: Surficial sediment; material: Deep marine sediment; isolation source: Hadal surficial sediment | place: Pacific Ocean | collected 2014-05 | depth 0-1...
GCCGAACACGGTCACGTTCGGGGGCGTCGCGGCGACGAACGTGGTGCTCGTGGACGACTCAACGATCACGTGCGACACGCCCGCGGGCACCGCGGGCACGAGCGTCGACGTGGTCGTGACCAACAGCCACGGAGTCGCGACGATCCCGGGCGGGTTCACCTACCACGACCGGCCGACTGTCACGGGCGTGGTGCCGGGGTCGGGCACGTCACTCGGCGGCACGAACGTGACGATCTCCGGGACGGGCTTCCTGAACTTCGGAGCCGGGGCGAGCTCGGTCAGCTTCGACGGCGCGGCGGCCACGAACGTCGTCGTGGTCGACGACGTCACGATCACCTGCGACACGCCGCCGGGAGTGCCCGGAGCCCTGGCGCTCGTCGACGTCGTCAATGCGAACGGTTCGGCGTCGTTCGTCGGCTATGCGTACCATCCGACGCCGACCGTCACGGGCGTCGTGCCGCCGAATGGACCGGCCGCGGGCGGTACGAGCGTCACCATCACGGGCACGGGCTTCCTCGTGGGCGGCGCGGGACCGGTGACGGTGACGTTCGACGGCGTGCCGGGGACATCAGTCGTCGTCGTCGACGACACGACGATCACGGTCGACACGCCGGCCGGCGTGCCGGGCGCGAGTATCGATGTGGTCGTCTCCAACGCCAACGGCGCGGACACGCTCGTGGGCGGGTTCACCTACGACGCGGGGCCCGCGGTGTACTACGTGCGCGAGACCGGCTCGGACCTCGAGACCGGAACGAGCCCGTCTCGCGCCTGGCGCACGGTCGGGAAGGCCGCGAGCACCATGCTGGACGGGGACACGGTCTACGTCGGCGCGGGCGTCTACACCGAGTCGGTGACGGAGACGACGGATGGGACCGCGATCGGCCCGATCCGCTACATCGCCGACGTGGACGGCACCCGGACCGGGGACGCCGGCGACGTCGTGATCGACGCGGGCGGGGCCGAGTTCGCGTTCCGGATCGACGACTCGGCATACATCGTGCTCGACGGGTTCACGATCCGCGGCGCCACGGGGGGCGCCGATCCGGCGGGGATCCAGGTACGTTCCGACGGCAGCGACAACGTCGTCATCCGGCGCTGCCGGATCTACGGCAACCAGAAGGGCCTCTCGATCCATGACGGAGGTGCGGCGACCATCGAGGACAACACCGTCTCCGGCAACGCCGCCGAGGGCGTCGAGCTCCGTGATTCGGACGGCACCGTCGTCGTGAACAACCTCATCTACGGGAACGGGGCGAGCGGCCTCGTTTCGGACTCCGATGCCGGGCTCCTGGTCGAGGCGAACACGGTCTACGCCAACGCGGGGGACCAGATCGACGTCCGTACCGACGGCACGGTCACCGTCCGCAACAACCTGGTCACGGACGGTCTGGCGGGCGGGATCGTGAAGTCGGGCGGTGCCGCGGTCGTCACGAGCTCCGGCAACGATGCGTGGAACAACGCTAGCGGTGACTGGGTCGGCACCGCGCCGGGCACCGGCGACGTGAGCGTGGACCCGGTCTACCTCGACCCCGACGGGGTGGACGGCGTGCTCGGCGGGGCGAACGCCGTGGATGACAAGTTCCAGGTCTCGCCGGCGAGCCCCACGATCGACACAGGCGCCGGAGTGGCAGCCTCGATCGTGCTCTCGGACGGCTCCACGCTCGCCGATCGCTCGACGCGCTGGGACGGCCTGCGGGACGGCACGGGATCCGACGGGCCGACCGTCGACATGGGCTACCACTACGAGATGATCCTCAGGCGGGTCCCCTCCACGGACGTCAACGGCGACGGCATCGGCGACCTGATCGTCGGCGCGCCGACGGAGAACGCCTTCGGCTCGGGGAGTGGGGCCGTGTACGTCTTCTTCGGGAGCACGGGGCCGCTCGTGGACCGCGCGTCGTCGGCGGCGGACATCCAGCTCCTGCCCACGGGCAACGGGGCGGCGTTCGGGACCTCCGTGACCGCGGGCGACGTGTCGGGTGACCGCATCCCGGACCTCATCGTCGGCGCCTGGTCCGACAACGGCCCCGGCGCGAATCGCGGCCGCGTGTACATCTTCTTCGGCCCGCTCTCGGGGCCGGGCCCCATCAGCGGCGCGTCGGCGGACGTCATCCTGGACGGCATCGTCAACAACGACAACTTCGGGATCAGCGTCGCCATCGGGGACGTGAACGGCGACCAGATCCTCGACGTGATCGTCGGCTCGGACGGGACGCTCGGCGGCGCGTCGAACGCGGGGGGCGCATTCGTGTTCTTCGGGGGAGCGACGCTCACGAGCGGCAGCGGCGCGATCGCCGACGTCACGGTCGCCGGCGAATTGGCGAGCGACTTCCTCGGGAACGCCGTCCTCGCCGCAGACCTGAACGCCGACGGCACGCAGGACCTGATCCTCGGGGCGCCCGGGGCGAACTCGGATGCGGGCATCGTGTACGTGTTCTTCGGCGGACCGGGAATCTCCGGCGGGTCCGCCGCCTCGGCCGACGCGACGATCTCGGGCGTGGTCGCGGGGACCGATTTCGGAGGCTCGCTGGCGGCGGGGGACCTGAACGACGACGGGTCGGCCGACCTCGTGGTCAACGCGCGGCGTACCGCGGCCGGTGACGTCTACGTGTTCTTCGGCGGGACCGGGTTCTCCGACCAGACGGTATTGGCGGCGGACGCAGTCGTCGACGGCGAGGCTGCCGCCGACGAATTCGGCGCCGACGTCTCCGTGGGGGACGTGAACGGCGATGGGGTCGCGGACCTTCTGGCCACGGCGCCCCAGTGGGACTCCGCGAACAACGACGTGGGACGCACCTACGTCTTCTTCGGAGGGGTGCTCTTCGGGGACACGCCGGCCGGCGCCGCGGACGTCAGGTTCACGGGTCCAAACACGACCGGTTACGAGTTCGGCGCGACCGTGCGAACCACGGATCTCGACGGGGACGGGATCGGAGACGTCCTCGTGGGGACGGTGAGGGGCACGGGCTTCGTCCACGTGTTCCTCGGCGATCCCGCGCTCGCGGACACGCCGGTCGCGGCGGACGACGTGACCTTCACGGGCACCGCCGGGAGCGCCTTCGGCACGGGACTCGTGGGCGGGAGGTAGCCGCGGGCTCCGATGTCGCGCGGCAGCGCCGCGCGACGGCTCACAGGTTGGGCTGAGGGGTCACCCGCAGGTAGGGCTTGAGGGTCTTCCAGCCCTTCGGGAACTTCGCCTTTGCCTCGTCGTCGGAGAGCGTGGGGACGATGATGACGTCTTCGCCGTCGTTCCAGTTCACCGGAGTCGCCACGCTGTAGTCCGCCGTGAGCTGGAGCGAGTCGATGACGCGCAGGATCTCCGCGAAGTTCCGGCCCGTCGAGGCGGGGTAGGTGATCGACAGCTTGACCTTCTTGTCCGGGCCGATGATGAATACCGAGCGCACGGTCATCGTGTCGCTCGCGTTCGGCTGGATCATGTCGTAGAGCTTCGCGACGGCGCGATCCGGGTCGCCGATGAGCGGGAAGTTGAGGGCGACGCCCTGGGTCTCCTCGATGTCGGCGGCCCAGGCGTTGTGGTCCTCGACGGAGTCCACGCTCAGGCCGATGACCTTGCAGTTGCGCTTGTCGAACTCGGGCTTGAGCTTGGCAACCGCTCCCAGCTCGGTCGTGCAGACCGGCGTGAAGTCCTTCGGGTGGGAGAAGAGCACGCCCCAGCCGTCGCCGAGCCACTCGTGGAAGTCGATGGTGCCGACGGTCGTGTCGGCCGAGAAGTTCGGGGCGGTGTCGCCAAGTCGGATGCTCATGATCTGGTTCTCTCTCGCGAGGGGGCTTGCGGGTGGGAATCGGGTCGGCGCTCCCGGACAGGGGCTCGCGCGAGGGACACTATAGGGGACACTTCAGAAGAAGAGGCGCGGGGTTCGGTCGCGGGGCACGGCGCTAGATCTCGGGCACGGCGCGCAACCGGGGCGGTGTCGGGCCGGTCTGCCCCGGGTGGGTGGGGGCGGCGGTGGGCGACTCCGGCGGTGCCGGCACTCCGGGCCGGGAGGGCCGGTGCCCTGGCGCGGGTGCCGACAGCCTTGGGTCTCACCGGGCCTCCCCGATGGGCCCGGGCCCGATCCGTTTCCGACTCTCGGGGACCGCGGTGGGAGTCGGACGGCGGAAACGGATCGGGCTCGGCACGTTGGTGAGTGCCGCCGTGGCACCGGGCTGGAGGCAGTGTGTGGGGCCCTCCCCCCCCCGGTACTCCGGCAACTTTCGGCGAATGGGGGTGTACAGACTCCCCGTGACCTCGTCTCTGGAGTCCATGCGCGCTGCTGACGAAGCCATGCTCTCGGGCCCGGACCCCCGGGGCGGATCCGCCGGGGCTTGAGATGGGCACGGTCCTCGACATGACCACCGACGCACCGGCCGAGCCGCGCCTCGTCGAACTCGCCCAGGACGGGGACCGGGAGGCATTCGACCGGTTGACCCGCGCCCACTTCGGGCGCGTCTACGGCATCCTCTTCCGACTCGTCGGCAACCACGAGGACGCCGAGGACATGGCCCAGGACTGCTTCGTGCGGGCCTTCAAGTCGCTGCGCTTCTTCCGCGGGGAGGGGTCGTTCGCGGGCTGGCTCACGCGTATCGCGCTCCACCTCGCGCGCGACCATCAGCGGCGAAAGGGGCGGGGGGCGCGGATCATCGGGCTCGAGGACGTGTTACAGGAGCCGGCGGCGCCGGTCCGCGGGCCGCTGCGGGAGGCGACGAGCCGTGAGCTCGTGGCCGGCCTCACACGGGCTATCGATCGCCTACCCCACAACCTGCGCGCCGCCCTCGTTCTGCGCGTGATCGAGGGCATGGAGTACGACGAGGTCGCCGAGGTGACCGGCATGCGTCCTGGCACCGTCCGCACGCAGGTGATGAAAGCGCGCCGCCTGCTCGTGCGCTCCATGCGGCCGTGGCTGGAGGCGGGCGCGCGATGAAGGCCTGCCGTCGCACACGCCAATTGCTCGAGCGCTCCTTCGACGGACGGCTCACACTCGACGAGGAGTTCCGCCTGGAGGAGCACGCCCATGAGTGCGACGCGTGTCGGCGGCTCTTCGAGGAGCACGAGCGCCTGTGCGAGTCGCTGCTCAACCTGCCTTCCCCACCGGTCGAGCGCCTCGACGTCGAGCGCTCCCTGCAACGCATTCACGCGGCACTCGACGAGAGCGTTGGCGCGGGCGATGCGCCAGAGGCTCACCGCGCGCCGTGGTGGCGCTCCGCTTCGGCGGCAGTGGCCGCGTCGCTCGCGCTCGGAGCGCTCTACTTCGCGAACCGGCCCGGGGCGCATGAAGCGCCGGGGGAGCCGGTGGGCACCGGCGACTCCGTCGTCGCGGCGCCGGCCGAGGTCACGCCGGCTCCGCGGAATCCAGCCGTCGCCCGTGTCGTCGACCCTGCGCCCGCTCGGCACGCGGTATTTGCGGCGACCGACCTCGACCGCGTGCGACTGGCGTCGGCGCGCGCGGAGGTGCGCGAGCTGTTCAGGCGCGCGGCGCTCGAGCTCACGCCAGATGCGCCCGCCGCCGCGGTGGTCGCGTTCGCTGACCGCTTCGAAGAGCTCGCCGGACCCCTACTCGACTCGTCCTGGCCCGTCGGCCGGATCGCCGAGCGCCTCGTCGTCTCGACGCCCGACCCCATCGTGGCCTGCGCCGCCGCGCGCTACCTCGGAGTCCGGGGTAGCGACGCGTCCGTCGGCGCACTCGTCGAGGCCCTCGCGTTGGAGGATCGCAAGCAGGCCGCCACCCTCGCCTTGTTCGATGCCGGCGAGCGTGGGCGCGCCGGGCTCGCGCGCGCCGTCTGGGATCCCGACCTGCACGAGCTCGTCGTGGAACGGGCGGTGGAGTTCGCGCCGGCCGGGTGCGTGGCGTGGGTGCGCGAGGCCCTCGCGTGCATGCCGCGGGGCGGCTCGAGGGCGAAGGTCTCGGACCTCGCGGGCGGCCTCCTGCGCGTCCTCTCCGGTGCGGGGGCAGCGGGCGCGCGCTCGCTGCTCGGGCTCGCGCACCATCCGGCGTTCGGCGAGGCCGACGTCATCGAAGCGCTGGCCGCGACGGAGGACGCCGGGGCGGCCGTCACGGGCCTGCTCGAGGCGCACCACTCTCCGTCGGAGATCGCCTTCCTGTTGCGCGCCGTCGACCGGCTGCACCCGCCCGGTGCCGTCGGTTGGGTCGCGCAACAGTGCCGGTCGCGCCGGTACGGTGGGCGGGCATTCCGGATCCTCGCCACGTTCGGTGGGGATCGGGCGCTGTTCGCGCTGCTCGACCCGCGCGTGAGCGGGCGCGCGTCCGCGGCGGAACTGCGGGGCGTCTGGCGGCTCGCGATCGATCATGATCTCGATCGGATCGAGGACCTCGCGCGGCGGATCGCGGACGCGTCCGAGCTCGAGCAGCCCCGGTTCGGCCGGCGCCTCGTCGGCCGGCGCCTGCTCGAGGCGCTCGTGTTCGCCGAGCACCCCCGTGCCGTGCCTGCGATCTTCGAGCTCGTCGGCGGCGACCTCCTTCAGGACGACGACCGCGAGCGCGCGCTCCTCGCCGCGGCGGCGTTCGCGGGTGACGAGCACTACCCCCAGCTCCGGGAGCTGTTCCGCGGCCTCGACTCCAAGGAGTGCGACCTCGCCGCGGCGTGCGTCATCACGGCGCATTCGCTCCTTGGCGAGCCGGCCGTGCGCGACCTCCTGTCCGAGGTCCCGGCCCGCAGGCAGCGCAGCATCCTCGCGCTCCTCTCCCGACCGGGCGCTCGCGGCGGCACCGCCGTGACACTCTTCAAGCTGGCGCACGAGCTGGAGCCCGTCCTCGGCTCCCGCGCCGGTACCGAGCGGATCAGCCCGTGAGCGCCGCCGGCCGGCCGTCCAATCTGCCTCACTCGAACGACGGACCAAGCTCCCCACGGAGGGATTCTCCATGATCGCCGCCTTCTTTCCGCTGCTTCTCGTACTCCCGATCCACGACGGCCAGACGGCGACCGACGACGAGAATGCCGGCGAGGAAGTCGACGTCGTGCGCTTCTACGACCTGTCGACGCTGCCCATGTCGTACCAGCCCGAGGGGGACGCGCTGAGGCTCACCCTCCTGCCCCAGGTGGAGTTCGATCAGGCCGATGAGCGGGACGCGTACACGGAGTCGGATCAGGACCTGGGCGTCAGCTCGGTGCCCGACTTGATCGAGCAGCTCTACGGCGATGAGTTCGAGTACGCCGGCCGCCGTATGCGCTTGAATAGCGACGGCCGCATGATCGTGCGGGCGCCCGAGGCGCTGCACGCTCGCGTGGCGGGCATCCTCGCGTTCCTCGACGGGACCATCAACGCCCAGACCCAGATCCGGATCGACGTCTTCCAGGTGTCGGCGTCGTCGGGGGGCGCGGCGCCGAGCGGGTCGCTCATCTCCGCCGCGGAGGCCGAGACCTGGGTCGCCGCGGCGTCGCGTACCGGCCGGCACGAGTCGTACGTGCTGAACCTGCGGGCCGACCGCCCGAGCGTGCTCGACCTCTCGCGCGAGCTCCAGGTGGTGGTCGACTACGACGTCGAGATCGCCCAGGCCACCGCGATCGCGGACCCGATCGTCGGCACGGCCTCGGTGGGCACGCGCATCGCCATGCGCGGCGCCCCGACGGCCGACGGTCTCGCGCTGGCCTTCTCCTGGAAGCGAGGGGAGGTGCTCGCGCTCGAGCGCAAGGACATCGACCTGTCCACAATGGTCACGGCGACGGACAAGCCCGCGCAATACGTGGAAGGGTTCTCGGTCCTCCAGAACCTCCAGGTCATGACGCGTTCCTTCGCGCTGAACACGATGATCCCGCGCGGGCAGGCGATCGTGCTGCACAGCGTGGTCGAGCTCCAGCGCGGCGCTGCGAGCGAGGTCGTCATCATCCGGCAAGTCGGACCGGACCTGCCCATTCTCCGCAGTCTCCTCCTCAACGACGAGGGTGCCGAGCTCGTCATCGCGGACCTCGGCTCGCTCACGCCGCCCGCCCTGCGGGCATGGGGCACGGGCCTCTGGCCCGGGTTCGTTCCGAGGCAGTTGCGCAGCAAGCTGTGGGCCCCGGCGAGCCTCGCGGTGATGAGCAGCGAATGGAACCCGGGTGTGTTGCTGGACATTCTCTTCGACGACGTGGAGCACATGAGCTGGGAGGAGACCGGGCGCTGGCTCGTCATGTACCCCGATCTCTACTCGTTCGCGGAGCGGCAGGCCGAACGAATCGATGAGCAGAAGCAGGTGGTCGCTGCGTTCACCGCCATGCAGGCCAAGCCCGAGTTGCTCGATCTCTCCGTGACGGTCTACCGACCGGGCCACAAGGACGGAACTCCCCTGCAGGCCCGCGTCCCGGTTCGCATGGGCGAGTCGTGCGCGATGGCGCTCGGGATCGAGGACAGTGAAGTGGCCGACTACGATGTCGAGGTGGCGCAGTTCGCCTCGATCGGTGATCCCACGATGCATCGGCTGTTCGACGGCCTCGCGATCTGGATCAAGCCGAGCCGCGACGTGCACGGCCAGCTAGTGCTCGACGTGCGCGGCGGGGTCCACCTGCTCACCGGCCGCGAGCGCTTCGACCTCGGAGGTGGTATCAGCGACTTCGTCGAGCAGTCGTCGTTCATCCACCTGTTCGTGAACGAGGTCCAACGCCTGGAGCAGGGCCCGAACGGCGAATGGCGCGCGATCTTCGGCGACCTTTCGGAGGGCGGGTCGCCGGACGCCCTGCGAATCGAGATCGTGGTGCGGTAACGACGAGGCACTCCCCCCCTCTCCCTTTCCGTTCCGTTCCCTTCCTGCTCTTCCTGTTTTCCTGCTGTGTCTGCTTCTGGTCAGGCATGGGCGCCCGCCCATGCCTGACCAGAAGCAGACATAGCAGGAAAACAGGAAGAGCAGGAAGGGAACGGAACGGAAAGGGAGAGGGGCTACGCCTTCGCCGTCTTCGTCCTGCGGGACTCCTTGCGGCGTTCGGTCTCGGAGAGCATGCGCTTGCGGAGGCGCAGGTTCTTCGGGGTGACCTCGAGCAGCTCGTCGTCCTCGATGTACTCGAGCGCCTCCTCGAGCGAGAGCGCGCGTGGGGGGGAGATTCGCACGTTGTCGTCGCGGCCCGCGGCGCGCATGTTCGTGAGCTTCTTCGTGCGGCACACGTTGAGGGGCAGGTCGCCCTCCTTGTTGTTCTCGCCCACGACCATGCCCTCGTAGACGGCCGTTCCCGGGCTCGTGAAGAACGTGCCGCGGTCCATCAGGGCGTCGAGCGCGTAGGGCACCACGTTGCCCGCGCGGTCCGAGATGAGCACGCCGTTCGTCCGGCGCGGGATGCGGCCGCCGTCCTTGCGCCAGTCCTCGAAGACGTGGCTGAGGATGGCCTCGCCTTGACTGAGGGTCAGGAGCGCGGTGCGCGCGCCGATCAGGCCCCGGGCCGGGACGATGAACTCGATCCGAGTGTGCGGTCCGGCCGCGTCCATGTGCGTCATCTCGCCGCGGCGCCGGCCGAGGTACTCGATGATCCGGCCGGCGTGCTCGGACGGCACCTCGATGCTGGCACGTTCGAACGGCTCGCACGTCACTCCGTCCACGTCCTTCAGGATGACGTGCGGTTTCCCGACGCCGAACTCGAAGCCCTCGCGGCGCATGTTCTCGATCAGGACGGAGAGGTGCATGACCCCGCGGCCCTTGACCTCGAAGGCGTCCGAGGCTGGTGTCGGCGCGAGCTGGAGGGCCACGTCGCGCAGCGCCGCGCGCTCGAGTCGCGCGCGGATCTGGCGGCTCGTGACGAACGAGCCCTCGCGCCCCGCGAACGGCGAGTTGTTCACGTAGAAGACCATCGAGAGCGTCGGCTCGTCCATCCGGATCGTCGGCAATGGATCGGGGTGCATGGGATCGCACAGCGTGTCGCCGATGAAGAGCTCCTCGATGCCGCCGACGACGGCGATGTCGCCGCACAGCACCTCGGTGACCGGCACGCGATTCAGCCCTTCGTAGCGGAACAGGCTCTTGATCGGCATGACCGGCACCTCTTCGCGCCCTTGGTGGCAGACCGCGAGGCGCGCGCCGTTGCGCAAGATCCCGCGCGACACCCGCCCGATGGCGATCCGCCCGAGGAAGTCGTCGTGGTCGAGCGTCGCCGCCTGGAACTGCACCGGCCCCTCGAGGTCGACGGTCGGGGGGGGCACCTCGCGCAGGATCATCTGGAAGAGCGGCGCGAGGTCTACGGCCTCGTCCTCGGGCTCGGTCATGGCGTAGCCTTCCCGGCCCGAGCCGTACACGACCGGGAACTCGAGCTGCTCGTCGTGCGCTCCGAGGTCCACGAAGAGGTCGAACACTTCGTCGAGCACCTCGTGCGGCCGCGCGTCCGGCCGGTCGGTCTTGTTGACCATGACGAGCGCCCGCAGGCCGTGCTCGAACGCCTTCTTGAGCACGAATCGGGTCTGTGGCATCGGCCCCTCGAACGCATCGACGAGCAGGAGCACCGCGTCGGCCATGCGCAAGGTCCGCTCGACCTGGCCGCCGAAGTCGGCGTGGCCGGGGGTATCGACGATGTTGATGCGCGTTCCCGCGTACTCGATCGCCGTGTTCTTCGCGAGGATCGTGATGCCTCGTTCGCGCTCCTGAGGGTTCGTGTCGAGCGCGCGCTCCTGCACGATCTGGTTCTTGCGGAACGTGCCCGCGAACCGGAACATCGAGTCGACGAGCGTCGTCTTGCCGTGGTCGACGTGCGCGACGATCGCGATGTTGCGGACTTCCTTGGAGGTCATGCCGGCACCCACGGAAGGCGGATTGCCCCCGACTGGAGCAGGTGGGCGGTGGCGGTATCGGTGTCGAGCACGACGATCGGGCGGTTCATGAGAGTCTTGTTAGCAGGAATGAAGCTCGCCAGTCTACACGCCCCGTCCCCGTCCGTTCCGGCCTTTTCGTTCCGGTTCCGTTCCCTTCCTGCTCTTCCTGTCTTCCTGCTATGTCTGCTTCTGGTCAGGCATGGGCGGCCGCCCATGCCTGACCAGAAGCAGACATAGCAGGAAGACAGGAAGAGCAGGAAGGGAACGGAAC
>SMVB01032277.1_pt1 | contig 10986 bp, 8 predicted proteins | sample 2456461 | NCBI WGS metagenome assembly SMVB01 (sample SAMN11095934, study PRJNA526329) | marine sediment metagenome | biome: Marine sediment; feature: Surficial sediment; material: Deep marine sediment; isolation source: Hadal surficial sediment | place: Pacific Ocean | collected 2014-05 | depth 0-1...
ACGGGGGAGGGTGTCGCTCGCGGGCTCGCCTTCGAACCGCGTCCGAGTGATGTCTTTATCGCCACCTATCCGAAATGTGGCACGACATTGATGCAGCAGATCGTTCATGGGCTTCGGACCGGCGGAGACATGGACTTCCGGGACATCTCGGAGGTGATTCCGTGGCTCGAACTCGCCTCGGATCTCGGTCTCGATCCGACGGCCGAGCAGCGCGCCGAGCCGCGCGCATTCAAGACGCATCTGGGTTGGGGCGGCCTGCCCAAGGGGGGGCGAGCCATCTACCTGCTGCGTGATCCCGAGGCGGCCCTGGTTTCGTTCTATCATTTCTTCTCGGGCTGGTTCTTCGAACCCGGAGCATTCGACCTCGAGACCTTTGCGCTCGAGTTCGTGCTCGCTCGGGAGGGCGATGGAGACTATTGGACGCATCTCGTTTCGTGGTGGCCGCACCGAAACGATTCCGACGTCCTTTACCTGTTCTATGAAGAGGTTGTCGCTGATCTGGCGCGAGCCGTGGGGGACGTCGCTTCGTTTTTGAGGCTAACGGTCGATGCGGGTCGGATCGAACTCGCGACGCGCCAGGCCTCGATCGATTTCATGCGTGGCTACCCGACGCTCTGGCAAGACCTGCTGCTGCGTGAGAAACGGAATGCCGCCATGGGAATCCCGGTGGACGCGGGAAGCACGAAGCTGCGCAGCGGCGAGTCGGCGCCGCCGGTGGGGGAGCTGACGGATGGGGTGGCGTCCGCGTGGCGGACTCGTTGGGCGGAGACAGTCGAGCCGGTGACGGGCTGCGCCGACTACGCCGATCTTCGTCGAACGGTCGCGGCCGAACGCGATTAGCGGGTCGGGCCCGGTTCTCTTGCTGATGAGAACCCCTATGCTGGGCCCCGCCTGAGAACGCGGAGCCAACTTGCCCCCCATCGATCCTGAACCGTCGCCGCCGCATTCCCACGGAGCCCATAGGGGCGGAACGAGCAGCAGAGGCTTCGGAGCCGCGGCCGAGACTTTCAGGCTTCCCTTCTACGGGAGGTTATGGACGTCGAATCTCGTCCAATTCATCTGCCTTCACGTTCTCTTCCTCGCGATGCAATGGCTCGTGACCTCGCTGACCGAGCTTCGTACCGCGGTGGGATTCATCGCCTTTGTCCAGGGCGGCACGATCGCATTCCTGTCGCCGATGGCCGGAGTCATCGTCGACCGGTACCCGAAGCGAAATCTCATTATTCTCGGCCGACTCGGCCTCGCGTGTGTGGCGGCGTCGATTGGGCTGCTCGTATGGGCCGACGTGATCGCCTATTGGCAACTCTTGGTCGTGTCGGTGGTCGGGGGCCTGCTCGCTTCGGTCTTGAGTCCGGCAACCCAGACATTCGTCGTCGATGTCGTCGGACGAAATCGAACCGAGCATGCGATTTCGCTCAATGCAATCGGCTCGTCGTTCGGCACCATCGGGGGTGGGGCCTTGGCGGGTGTGCTGGTCGGAGCGGTCGGGATGGTGTCGACGTTCCTGTCGGCGGCGGTGGGTGTCGTGATCGCAGGGTTGATCGTGCTGACGATCCCGATCGAGGGCCGGACCAGTCGCTCTGAACCCACCTCACTCTGGAAGGATCTCAAGGACGGCTTCGCATATGTGCGTGAGCGGCCGCCCCTGATGCTTGCGCTGCTGTGCTGTGCGATGGCGTTCTTCAATGGTGCGATCAGCCCGATGCGCGTCGTCTTTGCGCGACACGTGCTCGAAGTCGGTGCGGAGTCCTTCGGCGTGATGTCCGGGGTGCATGGGATCGGCACGATGATCGCGGCGCTGGCGGTTACGCTGCGGCCTCCCCGTCGGAATTTCGGGCCGCTGATCGCGGGCACGATGCTTCTCTACGCGGTCGGACTTCTGCTCTACTCGTTCGCGTTCTCGTTCGAGTGGGTGCTGGCGGTCGAGGGATTGATGGGTTTCGCCGGTCAGCTCTGGCATATCTGCGCGCTGATCGGTTTTCAGCTCTCGGTACCGGAGGAGATGCGCGGTCGGGTGCTCGCCATGGTCTTTACTCTGGCCCAACTGGGTTTCGTCGGCGGGCTGCTCGTCAGTGCATTGGCGGACCTCGCTGGCGACCAGGTCGCCCTTTCGATTTTCGGTGCAATTCCGACGCTCCTGCTGAGCGGGATCTTCATTTTCGGCTGGAAGACACTCAAGAAGATGTAAGGCGTCGTACAGCCATCTGGGAACACTCCGCGCCAGCGTTCAGAGATCCGCGTACTCGAAGTTCCGGATCGGATCGCTGCCGTCCCAGTCGGCGGCGGCCGCGATGCCGTCTTCGAAGATCGTGTGCAGGCCAGGGTAGGACTCCAGGAATTCGATCCAGACGTCGGGCATCGCGGTGGACTGACAGTAGGCGTAGCGGTATCCGCCCTTGTCGCGCATCACGCAGGTGCGCTCGAAGCCCTGGCGTTTGGCCTGGTCGATGGCCGCATCGAAATCCTCGGCGAAAAACGCCATGTGATGGACGCCCCAGCGGCCGGCTGCGACCCAGGGTTGGTAGGGTGTGACGGTTTCGGGCGGATCGAGGGATTGCACGAGTTGGATCTGGAGTTCACCCATATAGGCGAGCGCCTCGTGAATTCGCATCGTGAAGTCTCGACCGTCGAAGTGTGTATCGAGTTCGATGTTCCGGAAGCAGGTCCAGGGGCCGAGGCCCGCATTGCGGAGCCAATGTTCCATCGCAACGTCGATATCCTCGACGAGGTAGGCGACCTGAACCACGGAACCCAAGCCATTGCCGATCGGAATCACTTTTCTTCCTCCCGGAGGGCCGACGCGTCGCCGAGGATCACGCGCGTGCCATCGGTCTTCTCGACCCAGACATCACAGTGCACGCGGGTCTTCGTTCCTTCCGGCAACTCCTCTCGCACGCGGACGTGCGTCGTCACGGTTTCGTCGACCCACAACACGTTCGTAAGTTTCACCGACATCTTACCCCCTTGGAGCCAGCCCATGCCGAAATGTTCTTGCATGAGCTGGGATACGAAGCAGGTCGACATCATCCCCTGGACGACGATCGTCGGGAAGCCGAGCTTCTTCGCCTCCTCGCGGTCGGTGTGATAATTCTTCCCCGGCCCGGAGAACATCCAGCAGCGGCGCTCGTCGATCTGTTTCTCGATCGAGCCGAGATCCGGACCCTCCGACGTCGGGAAGAGCGGGCGCAGCTTCTTCTTGGCGGCGCTCTGCTCGTCGACCACGAATCCGTCGCCCCGTTTCTCGTCCTTGCTCCCGATCGGAAGGAAGGATTGATAGGTCCGGCCTCGAACGAAGAGCTTCCCCTCTTCTCCGGGTGTGGCGCTCGTCAGGTCCGTCTCGTTGACCACCCAATCGCGTCCGCGGCGCGAATAGCGGTCGATGATCGTTGAACGTGTCCGCACGCGCGCGCCGATCGGGATCGGCGCGAAGAGTTCCCAGTCTTGTTGGCCGTGGAGATTTCCGAAGAGGTTCGCGAGATACCATTCTCCGAGGAACGCGTAGCACTCGGAGTGGTAGAGCAGCGGAGGCGCGAAGCGCTCGTGAAGCGGATGCGTGTCGCCGAGGGCGTCCTGGTAGAATCGGACGGTCGTAGCGTCGATCGTATAATCGTTTGTGCCGCAATGTCGACCGACGAATGCGGCCTCACCTTTGAGATTCATGCCTTGCCTTTCGATCCGTCGAATCGCTCAGTCGAGTTCGACGACGCCAGAGACGTGGACTCGGAGCTCGCTCGTTCCCGCCTCGAAGACGGGCGCCGCCGCCCGAGAGCGTGAGAGCATGGCCGACGGGTGCGAGTCCATTTCGACGCGATGAGGCACGCCATCGGAACCGCCCACCGAGACCTGGATCAGCGACCAGTCCTTCGAGCCCATCCCCTTGGCAACGAGACTCGCGCGAGCGCGAAAGCTTTCGAGCGCCTTGCGGGTTTCGCGTCGGACCGAAAAGGCGATGCTCGAGAGCAGAACGGAATCTCCCTGGAGTTGCCCGATCAGCTTCGCGAGGCGATCGACATCCCCCGACTCGATGCGCAGCTCCTGCCGGGCACGCCAGCGAACGACTCGTCCATCGTCGTAGACCGGCTGGGTGACGTAGGTGCCGCTTCGTACTTCGATCTCCGAGACGCGCATGGCTTCTTTCGTGGCTCGGGCCATCGCCTCGTTGACCGCGTTTGCGACCTTGGCCGGGTCCTTGCCCTCGGAGACGACTGATAGGCGAGCGGTGACCCAATCGTTCGCGATCTCCCTTACGGCCTCGACCTGGAAGGATGCCCGATTACGTGTTGCTTCCTGGCTCTCCGCCCGAGCGGATGCGATGGGCAGTGCGCAGCCCAGAAGCGGGACGAATACGGCGATGATCGCGTATCGGACCGTGAACTGGATGTGGACTCTCAAGACGTTTCTCCCGGGGCTTTCTGGCGGCGCGGTCGAGGCCGACCTGGGGGTGAGGTCGCTCGCTCGACCGATGGCAGGATACCACCTGGTCGCTCGTGATGAATCGGCGGCCGCGCAGGTGGTCCTGCTGGAGCGACGTCAACTCCGCGCTTCGAGGTGACTGAGCAGCTCACGCCGAACCTTCGGGTTTCGGAGCTTCCAGACCGCTCCATCGATGAAATAGTGGTGGATGGCCACGCAGGCCACGAAGCCGGTGAAGAGCGTCCGAATGGTTTCGCTGGAATACCAGCCCGGGCCGAATGCGGTCGCTGCGAGCGGGGGTCCATGCAGGAAGACCAGGCCCGAGACGACGAGGCCGATGTAGACGCAAGCCATCCGTATTCGCTTCTGGGCCCGTGTGTGAGACTTCGTGCGATCGTACCGATTCAATTCGACCCGCAACGGAAAAGCGAGGTACTGGAGCGCGTGGGAAAGTTGGACCCACAAGAAGCCGCCGGGGATGAAGTACCAGAAGGGGTACCAGAAATACAGCGCGAGCCAGGGGAAGACGGCGCGAAGCGGGATGTGCTGGCCACGCGACCGCGCTGATTGAAACGCCCAGCCACCCGCGAGCAAGCTGACACAGACGAGGCCGAGGACGATCTTGAAAGCGATGCCATAGGCTTCGATATAGCTCGCGGGCGCGATCCAGTCGGCGGGCGGGAGACGGCCGGACAGGGCGAAGAGCACATGAAGCACGAGCAGCACGCGCATCCCCGACCGGATACAGACGCGCTCGATCCCGTTGTACTCGACGCCGAGGATGCGACTGAACGACGAGACCATGCCCCAGGCTTGTCCGGTATAATGCCATGCCAGATAGATCGAACTCGCCAGGACCAGATTGCGCACGATCCAGGCCTGGGCGCTGCCGAACGCGGCCCAGCCAAGGATCGCGAGAAGCATCGCGGGGACAAAGATCGCGGACCAGCGATTCCGGAGGATCTCCTGCCGGGAGACATAGAGCAGGCGATAGGAGGCCGTGAAGTGGCTGGAGTTGATCAGGATCATCAACACGACCCAATCGCCGTCGACGAAGTCGACCGGGCCCTTGAAGGCCAGCGCCCAGAGGAGCAGTACGCCCATCGCCAGGATCGATAGCCCGCCGGTTGTGATCAGGTCGACGAGCGGAGTCGTGATCGAGGGCGCTCGCTCAGTCACGCGGCGCGTCTCGCATGGATCGAACGTCTTGTCGCACGGATCGGATGTCCTCAACGTTGGCGCAAAATGTAGCGGATCGAATGCCGACTCCGATTGTGGCATCGTTTCAGGACTCGCCCTTGTGTCCCGATTCTCTCGATCTTTCCGAGCGGCTCGAAACGCGGGCGACCGAGGAGAACGAAATGGCCGCGATTGTCGAACCCCATGCCCCGGATCTGACACTCCGCCTCATGCGCGTTGCGGTCGCCGGCTACTACGGTCTGAGCCAGCTGATGCGGCGTCCGCCGAAGGCGCCCGGCTCCGTGACCGAGCACGCGTACGGAGCGCACGCGGATGAGCGGATCGAGTTCATCGAAGCGCGAGCGGGCGCTCCGGCCCGAGCGCCGATCCTCTACATCCACGGAGGCGGCTGGATTCTCGGGAAGAAGGAGTCCTATACCCGCTATCTCTCGTTCCTCGCCGAGGCGGGTTACCCGGTCTTCAATGTCGAGTATCCGCTCGCACCGGAGAACCCGCATCCCGCGCTTCTGCGTTCGCTCTTTCGCGCCCTCGATTGGATCGGGACCAGCCATTCCGAGGTTGCGGGGCTTCACGTGATGGGAGATTCCGCGGGTGGGAACCTCGCCATGATGCTCGGGCTTCTGGCCGCCAACCCCGAGTGCGTCGCGGCGCTGGATCCGGAGAGGCGCGAAGGGCTTCCGCTTGCCTGTCACAGTGTCGTGTCGCTGTATGGCGTGCTGGATCGGATGAGTTGGATCGAGGACGGATTCCCGGGCGCTCGCAACATGATGGAATCGTATGCCGGGAAGGGCGCGTTCGAGGCCGAGGTGGGACCCGAACTCGCCATCACCCCGATGGATCTCGACTTCGATTCCGCGCCGCCCAGTCTGCTCACGGTGGGTATGGAAGATCCGCTGCTGCGATCCTCCCGGATCTTCGCGGAGCGCCTCGGCAAGGTTTCTGACAAGGTCGTTCTTCGGGAATATCCCGGCGAGGGTCACGGTTTCTTCAACCTGGGTCGCTCGAAGTCGGATGTGCAGATGAATGCGGACATTCTGGAGTTTCTCGAAGCAGAGGATCCGACCTCCGCCTAGCATCGGCTGCGCAGAGGAGTTCTTCCGGCGGCGGAGGGGTCAGTTCGCGTCGTCGCCGGCGAGTTCGCGAATCTTGATGTTTCGGTACCCGACGAGATCGCCGTGGTCCTGGAGCGTGATATGGCCGCGTTCGGTCATGCCGTAGCCCTTGATGTCAGCGAATTTGCTCGCTTCGAGGGCGCGATTCCACTCGGGGCTACTCCGGATGATGTCGGCGAGTTTCTGGTCGTTCAGCCAATGCTCGATATGGTCACCCTCGACCCGGATTCGCGCGGTATTCCACTCGCCGACCGGGCGGGCTGCATCGCGCGCGAGGGATTGGAGGTCGTAGAGGTCGCCAGCGCGATGCCGCTCGATCTGGCCATCGCTGTGGCCGGCATCATCGAGGACCTGCATCTCGAGTCCCCGGTCCCAGGAGAGAGGCGATTGCTCGTCGGGGACGAGATAGAGGATCCCGCTATTTCCACCGGGGGAGATGCGCCAATCGATCGACAACTCGAAGTCGCCGAAGCGCTCCTTGGTCATGAGATCGACGGCCCCGGGCACAAAGGGGTTCAGATGGTTCCAGATCAGGCCTGCGAACGAGACGTCGCGGGTGAACTCGAGCGCGCCGTCCTCGATCTTCCAGAACTGGATCACATCGTCGTCTGCGCCGTAGATCTTCCAGCCGTCGAAACTCCGGCCATCGAATAGAAGACGCCATCCCGCGTCCTGCTCGGCGCGTGTCAGGACGTTATGGGCGTCGCTCGAGTTCGACGGATTCGATTCGGGGGCGTCTGGCGTAGCCGTGCGCTCGTGCGTCGGCACGACGTTCATCGTGTACCACGCCTCGTTGACCCAGAGCGATTCGTTGCGTTCGGATCGGATCGACGGGCTGAGATGCAGGTAGACCACACGCCCGGGCTCGAGGTCCCCGACCGCGATCGAGACGACTCGGCGGTTCGCGGAAAGGCGGACGTCTTCGACCTCGAGCTCACGAAGGTCGTATTTGGGTCCACCGTAGATCTCCGACGGAACGTAGAACCAATCCGAGAGCTGAAAATGGCCGGGCTCGAGGGCGAGGTCCGACGCGAGCGCACGACTGAAGTGGATCTCGAAACCCCGGGGCGTCGCAGAGACGCGCATCGGTTCGAATGCGCTCTCCCTCGTGAAGCGCAAATATTCGAGACCGAACCAGTCCTTGCCGCGCTCGCCCCAATTCCCTCGGCTGCCGATCTGCCCGACGATGAACCCGCCGCCGGGCGCCTCGAGGAGGCGATTGACGGGGCCTTCGAGGCCCCCCGAAAAATGAAAGGCGGCGCCCTGGAGCTGACCGTCGATCTCCTCGAAAACGGCGCGCTTGAGTCCGCCGTTGAAGATGTCCCCGAATACGATGTGGCCCGCGTAGGGGCCTTGGGTCAGGACGAGAGGCTGCGTGGGTGAGTTGCCGACTTCGTTCTGGGGCAGCCAGAGCGTAGGCGGCGTGACGCGATCGAGATCGGGCTCTTCGCCGGGCGCGCGCCATCCGTAGTCGTCGCCGGGCCGTACGCGGATCAGCTTGCTGGCTGGGAGCCAATCGCCCTGGTTGTCGGCGACGAGGAGTTCTCCGGCGGGCGTGGCGGCGAGTCCGTTCGGTGTTCGCAGGCCGCGGGCGATGAATTCGATCTCTCCGCTCGGCAGCGAGACTCGAAAGATCTTGCCCCGGTCGGGGGTCTGTTCTCGGCAGCTCTTGCCCCCGTTGAGGACGCAGACCGAGAGCGAAGCGTAGAGGTCGCCGCCGAGGGCGACGAGGCCGAAGCCGAATTCATGAAAATTCGAAGTCACCCGCCAGTCGTTGGTGAGGGTTCGATACTCATCGGTCCAACCGTCGCCGTTGTGATCGAGAAGCTGCGTGATTTCCTGCTTCTGCATGACGTAGAGCGCATCGTCCAGGACCGCGAGGCCCAGCGGTTCGTGGAGGCCTTCGGCGATTCGCTCGACCCGCACTTGATCGCGTGGCCCCTGCCAGCCGTCGATCGCAAAGACCGAGCCATCTCGATCCCAGGTGGAGACCGCGAGGCGGCCGTCCGGGAGCCACGCCAGCCCTCCGACGCGTGGCGTGAAACCGGGCGGATCGATGGGCATCGTTCGGAGCGAGGGATGGAGCTGTTCGGGCGGCGGCTCGGTCTGGGATCCGAAAGTCCAGGTCGCCTGGGCACCACCGGCGTCGACGACGAGGCTGGGGGCTTCCGAGGGCTCGGTCTCGAGAATGATCCCCGCGAGCAGGGCGGCCTCCGTTCGGTCGAGATCGGGATGCGGGATCATCGCAACCGATCCCCATCGCCCCGTGCTGCCCTCGCGGATCCGCGTCGCGAGCTGCCCCACCGCAATCTCGCGGTTTGTGCCCGCGTAGCGAAGTGCGATCTCACCCCACGCGGGACCGACGACACGCTCGCGGACGTTGTGGCAGGTGTGGCAGTCGTGCTCGGCGAAGGGGTCGCTCGCGAGGGCCTCGGGCAGGCTGCGATCGATCGGGATTGGGGGGGCGCCATACCGATGCACGATGCGCGCGCTCTTCAAGCCGAAGAGGAGCAGCTTTCCTTCGGCGTCGCTCACGATTTCGGCGCCCGACCCGATCTCGAGTGTGCCGGCTCGCGGGTCGAGGCGCAGCGCGATGGCGGGTCCCGGTGTGAATTCGAAGCGGCGCTCGAGCGTGACCGGGGAGGGCTCGTCCTCGAGGAGGTGCTCGGGCCACTCCGTCACCTGCCGAACGAGTTCACCCGTCGCGTCGCGAAGCTCGAATCGAATCCAGAGGGCGCCGTTTGCGGGATCGAATCCGTGGCCTCGCCATCGGATGTCCGCCGGATTCCATTGCCCGCCGCTTCGAATTCTCCAGGCGGTCGGGGTGGGCGGTCGCGCGTAGGTCTCGCCGCGACTGGTCGGCTCGAAGCCGTGCCGGGCGTCGTAGACCGGGCCCGTGAAATCCACGTCGCCGCGCCAGAATTGGTGAATCGACGCGGTTTCCGTGCTGTACGCGAGCCAAAGGCCTTCCGCGAGGGCGATCGAGAGCATGCGCGGCCGACCGTCGAGGCTGCTGCGGATCACCCAGGGAGAGTGTCCGCGGCCCGGATAGTCCCGGCGACCCCAACCGGCCCGATCGGGAAGCGGCCGAGGAAACGCGTAGTCGTAGACGACCTCGAGGAACTCGAGGGTGCTGAAATCTTCGATACTCGCGCGGAGGGTATTGGGCTGGCTCGAGAGCCAGAGCCGAAAGCCGCCCCATAACAGGAACGGAATCACGAGCAGGCCGATCAGGCCAATCTTGAGTAGACGAATCAGAGGCACCTGCAAATCTTCAGCCCGCGATTAGGAGCCTTCAGCCCCGCGAGTCTTCAGCTCGCAATTAGGAGCCTTCAGCCCCGCGAGTCTTCAGCTCGCGATTAGGAGCCTTCAGCCCCGCGAGTCTTCAGCTCGCGATTAGGAGCCTTCAGCCCCGCGAGTCTTCGGCTCGCGATCAAGAGCCTTCAGCCCCGCGAGCATCAGCTCGCGATCAAAAGCCGGATTCGATTTCCCGCGCGCTCGGCGTAGTCGGCGATGTCGCCGATCCAGTTGATGATCTCGTACCAGTAGTGGGCACCGACGCCGATCTCGTCCTCGATTGCGAAGAGGGCCTTGAGCGCTTCCTCGCCGCGTTTGTCGGCTTCGCTCTCGAGGCCATTCAGCTTGCCGATCATTTCTTCGACCCGCGCGACCTCGTGCCGTCCGAAGCCGGTCTCGATCAGTTCGTCGAGCTCGTTGACCACGGCTTCGCTCTGGCCGCAGGTCGTGAGGGCCGCGGCGGCGAGCGCGGCGAGGGGTTCCTTGAGCGTGTCCGGCGTCGTCATTCCGCGGAGCGCTGCCATCTCCGCGATATCCTGGGACACGTCGGCGATGGAGTCCTGGGCATCCAGGATCTCGAGCATGTCGCGGCGCTCGACGGCCATGAAGAGTCGTCTGGGAAGATGGATGCGAATCTCGTGTTTCAGTTGGTCGGCTTGATGCTCGAGATCGTCGATGCCGACTCGCGCCTGATCGATTCCCTCGAGGTCGCCTGTCGCCATCGCTTCCAACAAGCCGGGAATACCGCGGGCACAATCTGCTGCGACCTTCATGTGGGCCTGCATGGGGCGGATCGGGGATCGACCAAAGAGATTGGCAATGACGCTCATGGAGTTTCCTCGCTCGGAATTCGTGGGTCGTGAGGGCGCGATTACCCGAGAAGCCCCTTGAAGAAGTAGAAGAAGAAAATCGAGAGCATCGCGGCGATCGGAACGGTTGCAACCCAGGAAATCAGGATGGTACC
>SMVB01086960.1_pt1 | contig 10985 bp, 7 predicted proteins | sample 2456461 | NCBI WGS metagenome assembly SMVB01 (sample SAMN11095934, study PRJNA526329) | marine sediment metagenome | biome: Marine sediment; feature: Surficial sediment; material: Deep marine sediment; isolation source: Hadal surficial sediment | place: Pacific Ocean | collected 2014-05 | depth 0-1...
CAAACCCAATGCGGGCAAGTCGAGCCTGATGAACAGGTTGAGCGGCGAAGAGACGGCAATTGTTACCGAGATTGCCGGCACGACCCGAGACATCCTGCGAGAACAAATCAGCATCGATGGGCTGGCGGTCGAGCTCGTCGATACGGCGGGGCTACGCGAGAATCCGGATCAAATCGAGGCAGAGGGCATGCGGCGGGCCCGAGCGGCCATCACCAGTGCGGACGCGGTACTCTGGATCCAGGACGCCACAGAGGCAGATGTGCCGGACATCGGCGAAGACATAGGCGCGGGCGTTTCGGTAACGATTGTGCGCAACAAGATCGATCTGACCAATGAGCCCGCCGGCGTCGACCCCGAAAAGGACACGGTCATTCGCCTGTCGGCAAAGACCGGCGACGGCATCGATGTGCTGCGCACCCACTTGCGTGAACTCGCCGGCTACAAAGATCTCGGTGAGGGAGCGTTCACGGCAAGACAGCGCCACGTCGAGGCATTGAATCGAGCTGCAGTGCACTTCGAATCCGGAAGGCGGGCGCTCGAGGAGCGACACGCCGGGGAGATTCTTGCCGAAGAGTTGCGACTTGCGCACCAGGCGCTGGGAGAGATAACAGGTGCGACATCATCTGACGACCTGCTTGGGCGAATATTCTCAGAATTTTGTATCGGCAAATGAAGTGGTGCACACGCCCGGCTGTGTCTGGCCAAGCAGTCAGGGGCGAAAGCGCGGCGCCGTAATCGATATTTCAGTTACCGGCCCGTATTTCGTGATGGACTCGCGAATGAGTTCGGCGTCGCCCAATAACACGAAAACGAGGTCATCGAGGGCCGGGTACACGTCATTGATGACAGTGGCGATGATCTCGCTGTCGGCGTCAGCGATATCCGCCCCATACTCGTCGATGTAAGACACATCGAGATTCATGTGCTCGAGCTGTGTCAGGATGCCGGCAAGCTGCGAGGCAGTTTCAAGGCGCCGCGGGAACTGGCCGAGAATGTAATTCTTGGCCGACTGGATCATCTTAGCGTCGATGCCGGAGGTGCGAAGATCGCTGAGCACACCGAGCGCCATGTCGATTGCAGCAACCGTTGAGTCGGTCTTTGTGTAGGAATAAATCGCGACTGAACCGGGTTGTGCCGGCCGCGTCAGAGTCGACCTGGCTCCATAAGTAAGCCCGGATTTAATGCGTAGCTCGGTGTTCAGCATCGACGTAAACCTGCCGCCGAAAACGGTATTGGCAATATCGAGCTCGGCACGCCGAGGATAATCGATTGCCACGCCAATATTGGCTATCCAGAAATAGGTTTGTGTGGCGCCGGGTTTGTCGACCAGCAAAACTCGGCGGCCGGTCTGCGGCACTGGCGCGGCGACCTCGATCAGCGCCGCCGGCGCAGTGCGCCAGTCGCCGAAGGCGGACGTAAGCTTCTTTTTCATCGCCGTGGAATCGAAGTCGCCTGCAACGGCGATAATCAATCGATCCGCGCCGATATAATCGCGGTAGTAGCCGAGCAAATCACGATGTTTGATTTTGCCGAGAGACTCCTCGCTGCCGGAGGCCGGGTTCCCATACGAGTGACCGTCAAACAAGAACGCGTTGCCGTAAAGCGGTACGAGGGCGCCCAGGCGGGAGTCTTTTGCTGCGCGGATGAAATTGATCAAGCGCTTGCGGAGCTTGTCCATCTCTGCTGCGTCCAATGCGGGCCGGCGCAGCATGTCCGCCAGCAGTTCGACCATCAGGTCTGCGTCGTCGGCCAGAAACTCACCGGAAATCGTGATGGCTTCAAGCTCGCCGTTGGCTGACAATTCGCCTCCGACTGCGGCTACCGACTCGGCGAATTCGGCCGCGTCGCGGTCGCCGGCACCCTTCTCAAGCAGGCCCGCAAGAAGACCCGATAGCCCGGCCAGGCCCTCGGGATCGCTGCTCGCGCCACCGCGAATGATTACCTCAACACCGATCAGCGGAACGTCGTGTTTCTCGTGCAGTAGAATGATGGCGCCGTTGTCGAGCTCGATGCGCTCGAACTCTGGCAATGCCATGCCTTGACCGCGAGCGTTTGCCACAATCAACAGCGCGGCTATAGCCAGAAAAGCAAGTGTTGGTCGGTTCATTCTTTCGTCTCGGCGTCGGGCGGGGAGCGCAGGATGCCGACCGTCATGTTGCTCGCTCGAAAAAATTTCGCAGCGACGTCGCGAAGATCATCGGCGCTGATTGCCGCGACCTGTTCGGGGAGCTTGAACAGCAGCTCGTAGTCACCATTGAAAACCTCAAAGTTGCCCAATGCGGACGCCTTACCGTTGATTGTCGCCAGGCGCCGCCAAAAGTCGGCCAACAGAATATTCTGTGCTTTGCTGAGCTCGGCGTCAGTTACGCCGTCGTCGGCGACGCGCTGCAATTCTTCGAGCATGCGTTGCTCCACGGCCGCCGGATCGCCGCCCGGAGGCAGCGTCAGGTAGAAATAGGCAAGGCCGGGGTCGAAGCCTTCGTCCTGGTAGCCGCCGACCGAGATCACGGTTTGCTCCTCTTCGACGAGCAGTCGGTGCAGCCGCGACGAATCGCCTCCGACCAGTATATTCAACAGCAGGGTCAACGGCAGGGTCTCCGGATCCGTGGCGCTGCCGGCGTGAAATGCCATGTGCAGCAGCGGCGTTTGCGCATCGGCTTCGACGATGATCCGACGCATGCCTTGTTGCTCTGGCTCGATAGTACGAATTTGCGCCGGCGGTTCGTGCGCAGGAATAGGCCCGAAGTATTTCTCGGCAAGGTCGAAAATTTCGCCGGGCGTCACGTCGCCCGTAAAGATCATCGTGCAGTTGTTCGGCGCGTAATAGGTGCGGAAATAGTTGCTCAGATCTGCGGCGGTCCAGGCCTCGATGTCGGAGGGCCAGCCAAGGACCGGAAACTGGTACGGGTGTGCGATAAACGCCGTGGCGTACATTTGTTCGAGCAGGCGCCGAAAATTATTATTATCGATGCGGGTACGGCGCTCGGAGTAAACGACGCCGCGCTCGCTTTCGATAACATCTGCATCGCTTGTCAGGTTTTGCAGTCGGTCCGACTCCAGATCAAAAATCAGCTCGAGCGCCGAACGCGGGAACCAGTCCTGGTATACCGTGACGTCGTTCGAGGTATAGGCATTGTTGGCGCCGCCCGCTGCCTCCATGACGCGATCGAACTCTCCGGGCTCTCTGTTCGAGGTGCCGTTGAACATCATGTGCTCAAAAAAATGTGACAGACCGGTGATGCCTGGATATTCATTGCGGCCGCCCGCGCGCACGAAGTTGTACATGACGACATTGGGAATATCGTGATCGGGCCAGACAATAATCTTGAGTCCGTTGCCGAGCGTCAGGCTGCGGATTTCCTCGGGGGCCGCGGCAGTAACAGGCCGCTCGCCTTGCGGTGTGGCAGGCACGAGAAACTCAAATTTCGGCAGCAAGCGCTCGCCAAAAACAGCCAGCAGGCCGAGCACGAGCAGGACGGCGACAGCGGCGTTGAGTTTTTGCCCGGTCTTGTAGACGATTGACATGGTTTGATCGACGTCGACGGCTTTCTTGAGACCCGCCGGCGTTATTTCGTATGTCCAGGCGAAAATCAACGCAACCGGAAAGCCGATCGCGACCAATAACAACACGAAGGGCTCTGTCCAGACGGGCAGGCTGCGCGTTACAGCGCCGGAGCGGACAATCCACAGGAGCAGCCAGCTGGCGACAACATATAGCAGCGCAACCTTGAGAACGTTGCGCCGCCTGAGTTCGGCGAACAAGGCCATGGTCGAATCCTAACCCAGCAGGCCCTCGCGGCGATACAGGCGGGCGCAGATCCAGGTAAGTAAGGCACCAATCGCGAGGGTGCTGGTCACGGAGACGGCGACATGGAGCATGTTGACGGGTTCATTTTTGACCATGTCGACGAGCAGCAGGTGCTGGCTGAGGCTGGGGATGAACATGAATCCCAGTTGTGGGCGCAAGGTCAGGATGCTGACGATAAGAATTGGCAGGGTTGGCGCCACGAGCACAATGCTGAGCCAGGTCTGTGCCTCTTTGTAACTCTTCGTAAAGGATGCGACGAGCGTCATGACCGAAGCGCCAACCAAAATAAACGGGGCAAGAATGAAGAATGCTGCAACGACGACCGCAGGCCCGAAATTTGGCGTCATGCCAAGCTGTGCGAATGGCATGAACTTCAGTGCTACGTAAAAGGAGCACAAGCTAAGCAACAGAGACAGCGACATGAAAAGGCAGGTCGCTGCGATTTTGCCGAGTATGAGTTGATCGCGTGTGACGGGCAAGGACAGCAAGGGCTCGAGGGAGCCGCGCTCACGTTCCCCCGCGGTCGAATCGATCGCCAGGTACATGCCGCCCATCAACAAGGCAAAGATCAGGAAGTAACTCATCATGCCGAGCAGAATTCCGGCGCGGCCGCTGGGCGTCGAGACGTCGACGTCATCGATATCGATTGCGCGCATGACGAGCGGACTGACACCGCGGGCTACGAGCCGAAGCGTCGAAATCTCCTGGCTATAGGCACGTAACGCGCTGCGCGTACGACGCGCATCGCGCTCAACCTGGGTATTCGCGCGGTCTGCGATGACCTCGATCCTGGCCGGAATTCCATCAGCGAGTTGCGAGCCAAACGCCTTGGGGATGACGACAACGACATCGAGTACGCCGGTCTTGACGCCCTCGATTGCCGCATCACGGGTCGCTGGCCCGCCGACTATTTCGATGTTGCGGCTCTCGAGATAGCGGATCAGATTCGGCGCATTCTCTGCGCCGATCACTTGCAACTCCATCTTGCTATCAACATCGGACAGGGAGCGCTCGATCGACAGGTTGATCACGAACGCGAACAAGATCGGGCCGAACAGCGGCCCCATTATCAGCGCAGAAATGAGTGTGCGACGGTCACGAAAGTTATCGAGGACTTCTTTCGCAAAAACGGCCAGCACGATGCGCATCACTCGGGCTCCACCCAATGAATGGCGCGAACGAAAGCGTCCTCGAGGTCGTCGCAACCCGTGCGGCTACGAATGCCATCGATGGAATCGTCGATAGCGACCTTGCCATGCGCAATTATGACGATGTCGTCACAAAGTGCGGCCACCTCTTGCATGACATGACTGGAAAACAGAATGCAGCGGCCCGTGTCCTTGAGTTTGAGCATCAGATCGCGCAGTGACCGTGTTGCCATGACATCGAGGCCATTGCTTGGTTCATCGAGAATGATGTTTTGCGGGTCGTGTACCAGCGCACGGGCCAGGGCGACTTTGGTTCGTTCGCCGTGTGAAAAGCCTTTCGTGCGCCGGTCGGCGAAGTCGCCAATGTCGAGCAGGTTGATGATGCTGCTGACCTTATCGTCAATAATGCCCTTGTCGATGCCGCACAGTGTTGCGAAATAGGCGATGTTCTCGCGCGCGGAAAGGTGTGGATACAGACCGGCACCATGCGGCAGAGTGCCGATACGCTGTCGCGCCTTAAGGCTGTCAGTAACAACGTCAATACCATCGATGGTAGCGGCACCCAGGTCGGGAGTCAGCACCGTGTACAACACACGCAAGGCTGTAGACTTGCCCGCACCGTTTGGACCCAGCAGCCCGGTTATCTTGCCATCAGGGGCATCGAAGCTGACGCCGCGTAAGGCCCGCACTTTGCCAAAAGACTTGTGAATGTCACTAACAATGATCACGGAGCCGGGCCCGAATAGTCGACAAAGAACGGCATGGCAAAGGCCTCCTCGAGACAATCGCCGTCGTCCTCGGCAAGCTGCATATCCGTCACAAACTGGCCGATGAGTCGCGGCATGCAGCCAACGATCGCAAGCCCGTGGCCCTGGTTCCTGCCGGTCAACAACCACGCTTTCGAGAGATTGATGGCCGCGAGTTCGGCGTAGCGCGGCGGGGTGATTGGGTCGGCGTCGCCGGACAGTAACAGCACCGGCTTGTCGATCGACAATGGTTCGCGCAGGTTGTCGTCGAGAATGCCGGCGGGCCAGATGGAACACATGGTTTCAATCGCGTCGAGCTGAACGGGCCCAAGGTAGCTCGCGGCGATGGCGTCGTGGTCCAGGCGGTCCCGATCGATAAACGGCATGTCTTCGGTGCAGACGACGGCATTGTGCATGCCGATGTTCATCGATTCAACCAGCGACGATACGGCCATCTGGTACTGGGCGGCGAGGGGCGCATAGTTGCCGTCGCTGGCCGAGGTAATCAACAGCGGCAGCAATGCAATCGTGCGCGGGCTATAGAGCAGCAAGCGGATCGCTGCGCCGAGATGCTCACTGCTAAATTCGAGCGTCTCAACTTTCGCCGTGACAGGGTCAGGCAATTCAACTGAGACAGGGCCGTTGTCGAGATCGGTGCGCAGGGTCGCAAAGTCCTGGCGCAGATCTGGAAAGCGCGCGTTGCAGCCGACATCATCACGACAGCGGTCGAATACGCGATCGATTGCACGCTGTGATTCAGTAGCAATTTCTGGGCCGAGCGGGAGTTGCGGAGGTACTACGCCATCGATGATGAGCGTGCGGGTAGACTCGGGGTAACGTCGGGCAAAGTGTTGCGCGACTCGTGTGCCATAGGAAATACCGTACAGGTTCAGCATTTCGTAACCGAGCGCAGAGCGTAGCGCCTCGAGGTCCGCTACGGCCACGCTCGTGGTGAAATATCTTGGATCATGCGGCAGCGTTTCGAGACATTCCTGCGTCGCTTGAAGCGTCAGCTCGCGGGAGTATTTGCCTTCTATAACGTCATCATCAAACTCGCAGGCCATTGGTGCAGAGTCACCGGTGCCGCGTTGGTCGATAAGGACGATGTCCCGGTCCTTGCGTATGCGTTCGAAAGCGGCAGACCATCCAGCATAGAATTTGATGGTCGACTGTCCCGGACCTCCGGCTATCGGCACGAACGGATCTCGCGCCGGCTCGAGGCTCAGCGCCGGGACGATGGCGATAGCAAGAGCAATTTGCTCGGAGCTGTCGTCAGTCGGATCAAGCGGCCGAAGCAACGTGCCACAGCGAGCGACAATGCTCGGATGGCCGGGGCCGGCGCTGATTCGGCAGTCGGTCAACGCGATAACAGGCGCGCTGTGGACGACCGTCAAGGCCATCAAAAACAGGGCGGCGGAAGCAAAGATGCGAGTCATTAAAGCTCTGCGAGTCAGTGAAGCGGCGTTATCTTGTCGATATGGCACAGTTAAGTAAAGGACAACGGCCCGCATCGACGGACCACGATCAATCCAGTTTGTGTCGAATTCGCTGGCGACTGCTGCGATCAACGATTAAAATGCGCCGCCCTGACCTCGAAAACATGCGCACTTTTTGATCAATGCCAAAACCTTATGACGTCATAGTGATCGGTGGCGGCCACGCCGGTACGGAAGCCTCTCTGGCTGCCGCGCGTGCGGGCGCGCGGACGCTTCTGATTACGCAGAAAATATCGACGCTGGGGCAGATGAGCTGTAATCCGGCGATCGGTGGCATCGGCAAAGGTCACCTGACAAAGGAGATCGATGCGCTAGGCGGCGCTATGGCGATGGCCATCGACCGCGCAGGTATACAGTTTCGTACGCTCAACGCGAGCAAGGGGCCAGCAGTGCGGGCCACCCGGGCGCAGGCCGATCGCGAACTGTATAAATGTGCTATCCGCAATATTCTCGAGAACCAGCCGCAGCTGACGATCTCCGAGCACTCGGTTGAGGATCTGATCGTCGAGAATGGACAGGCCACGGGAGTCGTGACAGCACAGGGCCTGAAATTTCGCGCTGCGGCCATCGTGCTGACGGTGGGTACATTTTTAGGCGGAAGAATTCTGATCGGGCACACCGAGAAAGCCGGCGGGCGCGTTGGCGACGCAGCGTCGAATCGCCTGGCGAAGCGCTTGCGCGAATTGCCGTTTCGCGTTGCACGGCTAAAGACCGGAACACCGCCCAGACTCGATGGACGAACGCTCGACTTCGATGCGATGGTCGAGCAGCGAGGCGACGATCCCAGGCCAGTATTTTCATTCCTGGGGCGACGCAGCGATCACCCCAGGCAGGTCTCCTGTCACATCACGAAGACCAACGAAGAAACGCACGACATCATTCGCGATGCGCTCGATCAATCACCGCTGTACGGAGGAATTATCGAAGGTGTCGGTCCACGCTATTGTCCGTCGGTTGAGGACAAGATCGTGCGCTTTGCAGACAAAGCCTCGCACCAGATTTTTGTTGAGCCCGAGGGCCTGAATTCGGACACGATTTATCCAAACGGAATCTCGACGAGCTTGCCTTACGCAACGCAGCTTCGATTTGTACGGTCGATTCACGGATTCGAGAATGCGGACATTACGCAGCCTGGCTATGCAATTGAATACGATTACTTCGATCCACGCGATCTAAAGCCGACTCTTGAGACCAAGCCGGTCGCAGGACTTTATTTTGCCGGGCAGATTAATGGCACGACGGGTTATGAGGAAGCGGCGGCACAAGGGTTGCTGGCAGGCATCAATGCGGCCCGGCGGGCCGCAGAAAAAGAACAGTGGTGGCCGCAGCGCCACGAGGCTTATATTGGTGTGCTGGTTGACGACCTCGTTACGCGTGGCGTCAGCGAACCGTATCGGATGTTTACGAGCCGCGCTGAATATCGCCTTATGCTGCGCGAAGACAATGCGGATTTGCGGCTGACGCCGATTGGGCGCGATCTCGGCATCGTCGACAACGCGCGGTGGGCCGCGTTCGAGACCAAGCGTGAAGCCGTAAGCAGCGAGCGAGAACGCCTTGCGGGTATTCTTGTCAGTCCTGTCGACATGACCGACGCCGATGTAGCGCTGCTCGGGCAAACCTTACAGCGCGAAAGCGTGGCGGCTGACTTGCTTAAACGTCCGGAGCTTAGCTATGCCGATATTGCCGGGCTATCCATGGTTGGTGGTTCGGATTCGCACAACGCCGCGCACGATGAACTGCGCGAACAAATTGAGTTGCAGCTTGAAGTCGAGATGAAGTACGCAGGTTACATCGAACGACAACATCGTGAGATCGCGAAACACGCGAAGCAGGAGTTACTGCGACTGCCCGAAGACATTAATTACGCAGTGGTTGATGGACTGTCCAACGAGGCGCGACAGCGACTGACGTCATCGCGCCCCGTGACACTTGGACAGGCATCGCGACTCGAAGGCGTGACACCGTCCGCGGTTTCGATTTTGCTGGTTCATCTGAAGAAGCGGCAGCTGCGCAGGTCCGCATAAATACTCGGGCTTGCGACAATCAACATCGCGCCCGGCAGCTAATCGTGTATCCTTCCGCGCATTCTGGTCGCGAAGAACACCCATGAATATCAGTCGTAACGTGTTGATTGCGCTTGCAACTTTCGCAATTTTGGCTATCGCGCTCTACTCCTATGAGGACGCGGAAGATTCCGGACCAGCGATTTCTACGCTGAATCGCGGACTGTCCACGGACCCCGAGTCTCTGGATCCGCACAAGATGCGCAGCGTACAAGCAGGAGAGGTATTGCGCGACATCGGCGAAGGCCTGGCTGGCTACACGGCGACAGGTGAGTTGATTCCAGCAGCAGCGGATGGCTGGACAATTTCGGACGACGGACTTACCTACACCTTTAATATCCGCGCTGATGCGCGGTGGTCAAATAGCGACGCGGTAACGGCGCCGCACTTCGTATTCAGCCTGCGCCGACTCGTCGACCCGGCGACGGCGGCATTCAATGCACACCTTATCGCTGACATTGAGAATGCGAGCGCTATTGCGTCGGGCGAGATGGAACCATCGGCGCTCGCGGTCGAAGCAAAAGACGATCAAACGCTGATTATCAGGCTGTCACGGCCCACACCGTACTTCCTTGCGCTGTTGACATATCCAAGTACGTTCCCGGTTAACCCGGACTCATTGGCAGAACACGGTGACGCCTTCACACGCCCCGGCAATCTGCTGTCGAACGGCGCCTACAAGCTTGATTCATGGGAGCCTGGATCGTTGCTCAAGCTCAGCCGCAATGAGGAATACTGGAATAACGCGGCAACAGCGATTGATGCTGTGAATTATCATGTACTGACGCAGCCAATGACCGAGCTCAATCGATATCGCGCCGGGGAACTTCACGTTACTGCAATCGTGCCGCCGGAGAGCTTCAAACGGATTCGCGAAGACCGCCCAGACGAACTGCACGTTGCGTCGTACCTTGGCGTGTACTACTACGGCTATAACCTGAGCAAACCGCCGTTCAAAGACAGCCCACAACTTCGCAAGGCTTTGTCGATGGCAATCGATCGCGATGTTCTCGTAGAGAAGATTACGGGTCGCGGCGAGGCTCCGGCTTATAGCTGGGTGCCGGCGGGAATCGATAACTACGAGCCGCGACGCTTTAATTATGCGGACCTGAGCCAGGATGAGCGCAACGCAGGCGCAAGGCGGCTGTATCGCGAAGCGGGCTATAGCGCGGAAAACCCCGCGCAGTTCGAGCTTCGTTACAACACGTCGGACACACAACAACGAATCGCGCTCGCCGTGCAGTCAATGTGGCGTGAGATTCTTGGCGCAGAGGTGACGCTCGTCAACGAAGAATTTCAGGTGTTGCTTTCCAATATGCGCGAAGCGGAGGTGACGCAGGTATTTCGCTCGAGCTGGATCGGCGACTATAACGACGCACACACTTTTCTCAACATCCTGCAGGGGGGCAATCCCGCTAACATGCCGCGTTATGCCAGCGACGAGTACGATGAACTGATGCTTTCGGCGGCCGAGCAGACGGATCCGAAGCTGCGGCGCGTATACCTCGAAGAGGCTGAGCGTGTGCTGCTTGCCGATCACCCGGTCATACCGCTGTATTTTTACGTCAGCAAACATCTCGTCAGTCTTCAGGTTTCTGGCTGGGGAGACAACGTGCTGGATTATCATTACAGTCAGCACCTGAGTCTCGCAACAGACTAGTCTCAGAACTGGATAACGCTTTGCTGCGCTACACCTTGCTTCGAGTGCTGGGTGCAATTCCGAC
>SMVB01280492.1_pt1 | contig 10985 bp, 7 predicted proteins | sample 2456461 | NCBI WGS metagenome assembly SMVB01 (sample SAMN11095934, study PRJNA526329) | marine sediment metagenome | biome: Marine sediment; feature: Surficial sediment; material: Deep marine sediment; isolation source: Hadal surficial sediment | place: Pacific Ocean | collected 2014-05 | depth 0-1...
CTCATCACCTGATCTGATACACCTTAGAAGAGGCGTACAATAATATCCGGCCAAACCGGCACAGACATTGCTTTTTCATTTGCTATGTGTGTAATATCTGCATGATCTATGCGTAATTACAGTAATTAACGCCGATAATCATGCAACCTGTTCATCTCGACCCTACCGACCGCAAAATTCTCGAACTGCTGCAGAAAACGGCTGGAATTAATGCCTCAGGCATCGGTGACAAGATCGGTCTGTCGCAGTCAGCTTGCTGGCGTCGCATACAGCGTCTGCGCGACGAAGGCGTCATCAAAGAGCAGCCCGTCAAACTCGATCGCGAGAAGGTCGGTCTCAACACGATGGTATTCGCACACGTAAAACTGACCTCACACGGGCGCGGCAATCTTGCGGCTTTCTCCGCCGCCGTTAGCCAGTATCCGGAAGTTCTGGACTGTTACGTATTGCTCGGCAATGTCGATTTTCTGTTACGCATCGTGACCGAGGACATCAAGGCCTACGAGCGATTCTTCTTTGAGAAGCTCTCGCAGTTACCAGGCATTCAGGAAGTGAACTCAAGTATCGTTTTATCTGATATCAAGCACACGACAGTCCTGCCAATTTGAAGGGGCCGCTACGGCTCTTGTTTAGCCTCAAGCTAGACACTACTCTCTCGCTCAGATTCCTTGGTGTATCAGACCAGTGACAACCAAACCGATGTCATTCAAGAAAGCCCTGCGCAGCAAAGATTTCGTGGTCATGGCCGAGTTACCGCTAATGCCCGATTCCACGAGCGATACGCTACTGGCGGACGCGAAGTTACTGCGTAATTGTGTTGACGGTTACTTGCTGACTGACAATCAATACGGCCAGCCGCACATGGCGCCGTCAATGGCTGCCAGTATTCTTTTGCACAATGGCTTCGACCCGATTCTCCAGTTGAGCTGCCGCAATCGCAATCGAATCGCATTGCTGGGCGAGCTCTTGGGGGCACGGGCCATCGGAGTGGAAACCCTGATGATCGTGCGCGGCAACGTACTTCCCGAAGGCTACCGTCCTCGCCCACAAGCCGTCATGGATATAGACGCGAAAGATCTCATGGCGACGGCGAAACGGATCAATGAAGATGAAACACTGGGTGCGTCCAATGAATTCCTGATCGCTTCCGCAGCAACGGTGCACAATCCCCGGCCGGACTGGCACGCCGAGGAGTTGCTGGCAAAAGCCGATGCCGGCGCCCACCTGATCATCACGCAGCTGTGTCTTGATGTCGACATACTGCGGCGCTACATGGAAGCGCTCGTATCGCTGAAGCTACTTCGGCGTGTCAGTGTCATTGTCAGTGTCGCGGTGGTTCCTTCGGCCGAGTTGGCCGTATGGTTACGAGAAAACCGCGAGAGCGCCATTGTTCCGGATGCAATGATCGAACGACTGAGAAAGGCCAAGGATCCGCAGAGTGAGGGTATTGCGATGTGTGCGGATCTTGTTCGGGATATCGCTGAAATACCGGGCGTTTCGGGTATTAATTATGCCGTTTCCGCAGATCTGGAGTCAGTGCAGAAATCAATCGAGATGTCGGACACTACGCGTTGATCGGAGATCTGCGCGTACTATAGTAATCCTGACCCAGGGAACCCGGAGTCAATAGATTGGATCCTGAGAAAAAACTCGAGTTGCAAGAGAGACGGAAACGTGTGCAGGACGAGAAGCAAACTCAGGCGTTCAGGCGCGCCGCAACCTTTCTCCAGGGCGGTGACGCAGAAATGGCAGAGCGGCTATGCCGCGACGCACTGGAGGAGTTTCCAGACGACACCAATTTTCTCTGTCTTTCTGCACGGGCGCTGATCAAACTCGGCCGGCAAACCGACGCTGAGGAAAGACTCATCAGCGCGATGGCCCTGCATCCGGAGTTTCCGCGACCGCATAGTATTCGTGGTGAAATGTACCTGGCGCAGCAAAACGTCGACCGGGCAGTCGAGGAATTCCGGCGCGCTATCGAGTTGGGCGACGATGACTCAAACACACAAGTAAAACTCAGCAAAGCGCTGGTGATGCAGGGTGACGGCGATGCTGCAAAAGCTGCTCTCGATGAGTCAATGCGCTTGAATCCAGAGCGCAAACTGCTGGTCAAGGCATTCAAACTTGAAGCAAGCGGCGAAATTCGGGAGGCCGAAACAATCTATCGGGATTTACTCAAACAGAATCCCGAAAATGTAGAGGCGATGCGGCTCCTGGCGCGCATTGCTACCAAGGAAAATCAGCACCGGAATGCAGAAACACTGCTCAAACGTGTTTTGGAAGTGGCGCCCGACTTTGGCAAGGCAATGGCGAATCTTGTCGAAAATCAGCTCGAGCAGGAGAAGATCAAGGAAGCGATTGCCACAGCGAAACGATTGATTCGGATCGGCGTTGATAATCCGGATTCGCATCTCTTTATGGGAAATGCATATTCGGCGGCGTCACTTTACGAGGATGCGATCGACGCCTACAGAAAATCACTGCGGTTGAAGCCCGATCACATCGGATCGCTGTCGGGACTCGCACACAATCTCAAAACCATTGGGCGTCAGGACGAGGCGATCGAATATTATCGACGATGCATCAAAGCCAATCCGTTCTACACAGAATCATACTGGAGTCTCGCCAATCTAAAGACGTTTCGTTTTACGGATGAGGAACTTCAGTCGATGCAAGAACTCGTGGTGCATCCGGCAATTCCGGATGAAGAGCGGACTCAATTATGCAATGCGCTCGGACTCGAACATGAAGGTCGCAATAACTTCGACAAAGCCTTCGAATATTTCGACCAGTGCAATTCCATTCGGCGCAACAAGGAATACTATGATCCGGCGGAAACCGAAATGCGGTACGACGAAATTATCGAGGTTTTCGATGCAGAATTTGTGCGGCAACCCAGCGCGGAAGTGACGTTCGCCGCCGCACCGATATTTATCGTCGGACTGCCGCGCTCAGGTTCCACATTACTTGAACAAATACTGGCGAGTCACCCCCTCGTGGAGGGCACGCACGAACTCAGCGATCTGAGCCGTGTCGTGAATCAAATTCCGAAGCTGCTGAACAAGCGCACCAGATATCCGAAATCTCTCGATGGCCTCGATGCGGAAGAATATGGCGTATTGGGGCAGGCTTACCTGGATCGCACTGCTAAGTATCGCTCGGGCAGCGATTTCTTCACGGACAAGAACCCAAACAATTTTGCGCACGTCGGTATCGTGCACCTGATGTTGCCGAATGCGATATTCATCAACGCGCGCCGCCATCCGCTGGACAGCTGCCTGGGCAGTTTCAAACAGCTGTTCGCCAAAGGTCAGACCTTTACCTATGACCTTACGGAACTGGGCGAATACTACCTCGAGTATTGCCGCATGATCGATCATTGGCATGACGTTTTGCCGGCCAAGGTGCTCGATGTGCATTACGAAGATGTTGTTAACGACCTTGAAACGCAGGTGCGGCGTATTCTCGAGCACTGCGGCCTGCCGTTCGATGAGCAGTGTCTGCGGTTTCACGAAACGGATAGAGCCGTGAAAACGCCAAGCTCAGAACAGGTGCGGCAACCAATTTACAGCTCATCGGTCAATTTGTGGCGGAAATACGAAAAACACCTGCAGCCCCTCATCGACATTCTGGAGCCGATTCTTAAAGATTTGCCGGAGGCGGATCGTCCTGAATCGGTGCAAGGGTGCTGAATTGACAGGATTTATGGGCTTTGTGGAACATTTTCGGCACGGTATTTTTGTTTCAACCGCAAGTAGTTGTTGTATTGACACCGCATACGAAACCCAGCAATTACATGGCTTGAAATTAAGCTGTGTCTAATTTACATTGATATGCAGGGAACATGTCAGTGCGTGACCGACATCAGACCAAAGGCGGAAAACTGCAGGCCAACGCAGTTTGCACGTCACCGCCAGAACGCTTAAATCGCGATGATTTTCAGGGGGTACGACAATGTCCAGCAAATTGGGAAGCACTATCACTCCGTTAGCGGCCGCAGTCACTGCAGCACTGGTGCCAGTCGCTACGGCACAGGCGCAGGACGAAGGCGCAAGGGCGATTGATGAAATCATCGTCACCTCGCGTAAACGCGAAGAAAATCTGCAGGACATTCCTGCCAGCGTCCAGGCAATCCCGCAAGTACTTTTACAGAAAATGGGCGCCCACAGCATCGAGGATTACACACGATTTATTCCGTCGGTCAATGCCGTGACTTACTCACCGGGCAATTCAACCATCGTCTTCCGCGGCATCAGTAGTGGCACGATCGGAACAGGGCAGTCGCCTGCGTCGATGTATTTCGATGAGCTGCCAATAACGACAACCGGCGAACAACCGGATATACGCATGATCGACATCAACCGGATCGAAGCATTGGCCGGGCCACAGGGTTCGCTGTATGGCGGTTCAGCCCAGTCAGGCACGCTGCGAGTCATCACCAATCAGCCGGATCCCACGAAGTTTGAGTCGATCGGCACCGTAACGGTCAAGCAAGGATCGATGTCAGCGGCGAGTCATGAAATATCGGGCGTATTGAATTTGCCAATGGCGGATGGCCGGGCTGCCCTGCGCCTGGTTGGCTATACGGCTACCGACGGCGGCTATATCGATAACGTGTTTGGACATACGCCCGACACGCTTTTCGGCGTGACGTTGCCAGCAAATTTTCACACCGAAGACAACGCCGGCATTCTCGAAAAGGACTGGAACGGCACTGACTTTATCGGCGGACGAATTGGATTTCGTTTTGATGTCAGTGATAAGTGGTCATATTCGCTCACCTACAATTACGCGAAAACCGAGGGCGAAACAGGCGGCGGTAATCGCTACGACCCGTTCGCTGGTGATCTCGAAATTATCAGTTTCAACAAGGGATCTCAGGGCACGGAGTGGAGTGCCATTAATCTGGTTGTCGAAGTCGATCTGGGTTGGGCCCAGCTGATTTCGGCGACATCATTTCTCGACTCGGAAACCTTTCAGCATGAAGATGCGACCGTCTATATCAAGTACTACCAGTACTGGGCATGCCTGATTCCTAATTACTGGTCGCGTTACTGCTTCGGCACCATCGAGACAGATGACGTATTGCAGATGCAACATTTTCTCACGTCAAAGGACAAGTTTGCACAGGAATTCCGGCTGTCTGGCGGTAACGACGAGAACATGAACTGGATGGTCGGTCTGTTCTATGAAACGACCAACGACGACTGGAATTCTCCATGGGGTGATCCTACCAACTACGATTACCAGGATTCGTTCGCGCTTACGTATTGGGAAGCACAGACCCAATACGCGTTTTTTCCGGGGTTTGCGCCGGATGCCGAATGGGGCTGGGAATCGGTTTCCAGAGTTGAATGGCAGAACACGGCGGTGTTTGGTGAAGTCACCTGGGATATCAACGACAAGTGGACAGCGACCGCGGGTGGTCGTTATTTCGATCGCACGATGCGTAGTGTTTACCATGTCGAAAACCCGAACACGATAATCTCTTCGCCCGACCTGATAGCAAACGGCGGTCCACAGGACAATAAAGGCGGCAGCTCGGATTTCGTACCGAAGATCAGCCTGTCGTACACTACCGATGACGACAAGATGTATTACGCGCTCTATAGCGAAGGATTCCGGCCGGGTGGTGTCAACCGCGGTCGTGGCAATCCTGTTTTGCCCAAAGTTTTTGACGCCGACAAGTTGCAGAACTTTGAGATTGGCGCCAAGACTCGATGGGCGGATGGACGCGTTCAGCTTAACGTGACGTACTTCAACATGCAGTGGAAGGACTATCAGCTGCGGGTGCTTGATCCCAGTTATAGACTGGCTCCGGACCCAGGCGATCCGCCCAATCCGTGGCAGCAGGTTATCTTCAATGCCGGCGATGCCGAGTCGATAGGATTCCAGGTTGAGTTGGACTGGATCATGACCGACCACGTGAGCTTCGGCATGAACGTTGTAAGTCAGGAATCGCAGAACCTCTCAGATATCAGCACCGACGGGAGAGATGGCGCCGAGATTTTTGCTGGAGAAAGATTACCGCTCGCTGTGGATTTCAAGGCCGCGGCCTGGCTCGATATCAACTGGGAGTCCAGTTTCGTCCCGGGCGCCATGTATGCGAGACTGCAATGGTCGCACACGGGAGATTCGGTTAACCAGCTCGAGGCAGATGCCACAACGGCGAATCCGCGGATTGTGAATGAGTCATACGAGATCGCCGATTTGCGAGTCGGACTCATTGCCGATGCCGGATGGGAGCTTGACCTCTTTATCAACAACCTGACCGACGAGCGTGCGCAATACGACCAGGGCGGTAATTTCGAGATCGCGTTTTCGAGCGTGGAAGATGGCCGCAGCAATTATCACCGCGTGTACACCAACCGGCCGCGTGAGTACGGCATGCGCTTCTCGAAGCGCTGGGGCGAATAGCAGAACCCAGGCAGTAAGGACAAAAAACCCCCGCTTTTGCGGGGGTTTTTTATTGCGGTGCTGAGTCGGGAATTTTATCCAGCACAGACGATGGCACATAGTCGAAAATAAAAGTAATTCGATCTTCGGCACCCTTGTTCACGACGCTGTGCATTTTCTGATTATTGATTTCGTAGGCCTGACCCACTTGCAACTGGTGCGGACGACCGTCAAGCATGAACCGAACCCGGGGGTTGGTCGTAATCGGGACGTGAATGCGATGCGCGGCAGCGAAAGATGGGTGTTTGTCGCGGTGCGGCGTAATCTTGCCGCCGGACACGAGCTTGGCGGCCATTGCCCGAATTATAGTGCCACCCGGTGTGTAGTGTTTCTCAACGATCGCCTCCATTAACGGAATGGCGGCGTCTGCCAAACGGTCCCAGCCAGGCTCACGGCGTATTTCAGAATTCGGCCAGTTATCGCCATGCGTAAATACCATCACGATCGATTGCGTTTCGCTATGAACATCGTATTGTTGCTGGCGAAATGTGTCCTCATGCCAGGCCAGCTCTTCCTGGCTCAGAATTAAATCTTGCAGCGGCTTCGAGTCAACATCCCCGAGTTCCAGCAAGGCTGTGTCGATGTCCATAGTGTGCTTAGGCTGATGGTAGTGCGTAATCTTGGACTTTAACCTCGCAGTCCGGGAAAGTCATCGGAATCTTGGCCCGGGCAGGGCCATATACCATCGAGGAGTGTGAAATGAGAAACGCGTTGTCACTGCTAATCCTTTTCCTGTCAACTGGGTTGACGGCAGAGCCGTTGGCAATGATCACACCTGAAGACGCTGGTTTCTCGAGCGAACGCTTACAACTGGTCAGCGAATTCACACGACGTCATATTGACGAGGGCATGCATACTGGCTTCGTCACCATGATTGCCCGACACGGTACGATCGTGTACTTCGAAGCCATTGGCAATATGGGCGTGGGAAACGATCAGCCCATGCAAAAAGATACGCTGTTTCGAATATTCTCGATGACCAAACCCGTCGTGTCTGTTGCGATGATGATGTTGTACGAGGAAGGCAGGTTTCAGTTGACCGACCGGGTATCGAAATACCTGCCCTTGCTCGGCAATTTTGGTTTGTACAAGGACGGCGAGACCATCGATGCAGGCCTGGAAATCACGATCGAACAGTTGCTCACGAACACGGCCGGCCTGAGTGACAGAGCGGACCGCTCAAATGCGATTTATCAGTTGTATCAGGATTCCGGACTTCTGGATAGTCATGACCTGGATCAATTCATAGAAATCCTGTCCACGTTGCCACTGCGCTATGAACCGGGCACTCGTTACCATTACAGCACCGTTGGATTCGACGTGCTCGGTGTGTTGGTAGAAGAATTCAGCGGGCAGACTCTGGAGACTTTTCTTGAAGAACGGATTTTCGCTCCGCTGGACATGAGTGACACGTTCTTCTCTGTGCCGGACGATAAATTACACCGCTTTGCCGACAACCATATCTGGAATCGCGAAGAGCAACGCATCGATCTGCTGGCGGAACCGGAAAGGGGCGCCATGTGGTCGTTCCGCAATGTCACCTATTTCTCAGGAGGCGCCGGACTCGTATCAACGGCCATGGACTACATGATTTTTTGCGAGATGTTGCGCCGCGGTGGCAGCTACAACGGTATCCGGATTCTCGGGCCAAAAACGGTGCAGTTCATGATGTTGAACCACCTGACGGACGAAGTCCGAAACAATGCTGCGCAGGAGTTTCCGGCGCTGCATCTGTATCCTGGGCAGTCCTACGGACTCGGTTTTGGAGTCATCACGAACCCGGGCATAAGCCGCGTTATTTCGTCGCGAGGCGAGTACCACTGGGGCGGCGTCGCCGACACCAAGTTCTGGATCGACCCACAGGAAGACCTCGTCGTCGTGCTGATGACGCAGCTAATCCTGGCACCGACAAATACGCGCTATGAAATGAAGGTGGCCACCTACCAGGCGTTAACTGAACTGCAGTGACACGAATTCAGAGTTGCTTACCCTGAGATCGATAGTTCGTGGCGCCGCGTAAACATGTAGTAGTAGACCGTCGCGTACAGTGCTACAACGACAAGGCCGATCCACTCGATTTTCAAGGGCGTAAACTGATACAGCAATACCAGTGAGCCCATGGCCAGCCAGTTGCCGGCTACATACCGCAGTCGCCCGAAGCGTTCGACCGATAAATTCAGGTTGTCCGTATACAAGCGGATCAGTGAGTCGAGTGAATTGATGACGAAGAGTACGCCAACGACCACCATCGCCAATTGCAAGGTGTCGCCAACTTCGATGCCAGTGCTGAAGTAGTAGTACAACACCGAAAACCAGATTGCGATGGGAACAGATGGAACGATCAGCAACGCCAGTAGCAATTGCCAGGTTTTCAGGCCGCCGACGAAGCGCGACACGAACTGACCGATCATAATGCTCCACGCGAACCACCAGTACAGGTAGAACTGGTGATAGTCATTAATCGGTGAGACGAAGCGATCGATGTTTTCGAAGTAACTGCCAATTTCGGTCATGGATTCAAACAGACCGCCAACTCCCATTCCCGATACGAGCCACGCCCCGATGATCAACGCAAAGAACAGCAACGTCGATGAAACGCTCAACACTTTTACAAACTTAATATCGGTGCTGGACGTTGCTGCGAATAAGATGACCAGCGCGACCAGCCCATATCGTGACGCGTCACTAATTCCATCAATGTAGGATGGCAGGAACGAGAGAAACAGGAATGCTGTAAACGCGCAGGTACCAATAATGACGATGTTGTTAGCGACTTTAATCGCTGGTATTTCAAACAATTTAAGTTGTGGCTCGACGACGCAAAAGTAAAAGGTCGTCAAAAAATAACCCACCCATGTCAGGAAGGCCCAGAAACCAAACTCAATGGCCAGCGGGTTCGAAAACGCGTAGATTTCCTCGGCTCGGAATAACTCAAAGTCCACCAACGGAAACATGATTAGCCCGACATCCAGACCGGATGTAAACAGGATGGCCATAAAGGTGAACAGTGACACCGGCATCGGGCCGGTGCAGCGAACATTGCGCCACTTCGTAGCTAGTACAGCCGCGGTTAGCAGAGTAATTATTATGGCGATGGTCAGAATCAATTTCACTGCATTTATTTCTCTACTTGTACCCATATCGGGTTCGAAAATGCCTGGCGGCCATCCGCGTCTTCCACGATGACGCTATACCATGTATCTGTGGCGGGTTGCACTGTGAACGAAACTTGCTTGACCGTGGTCTCATTGTCGAACTCACGCCGCTTCACCTCAATGCCCTTCTCGATAACGCGGATCGACCGAAGTCCTGTCACCGCCTGTACCTCATAAGCCAACACGAGATCTGTCGCGCTCGGATGCGATAGCTCCTGGCCAAACAATATTTCCGGAAACACGAGTGGGCCCTGGCTGGCGAACGCGCGGCCGCGTTTAAGTGCTGTCACGAAGCTTGCCACGTTCAGATCGCCTTCAATGTAGGCATAGGTGCGCGACGTGCCGGACTCTTCATTCCAGACGTCGTGAACATCCGACCCACCGGCAAGGTAGGCTCTCTTGCCGCTGTTCCACAACTGCCAGGTTCGTTCCAGTGTCAAGCTGTTGTCACCTGACGTGATTTCTATGACGTCGAAACTTTCATCCAGTCCGCCCGGCACCGCTGAATCGATCTTACCGTCGTGTTCGACTTCCAGCTCGAGGCTGCGAAAATATCCGTACTCGCTGTAAGGGTGATTCACATGCACGATGTCGGCTCCCAGGCGCCGCGCTTCCGCAAAAATCTGTTGTACGGTCGACGCGCCGACGTCGATTTCAATGTCTTTACCCTCGTCCAGTGGATATGCGTTGAAGTGCGCCCAGGATGGCGACAGTTCAGTGCCGGGAATAAACTCGATGCCCCGCGCGCGGGACAAGCGACCCAGCTCGGCATTATTGATGATGGAATCGTGGTCGCTGAGGAACGTAATGTCGACACCCGACGCCAACTCGGAACGTAATACATAGCGAGGTTCGGAAAAACCATCCAAAACGTCCGAATGGTGGTGTAAATCCGCACTAAACCAGCCATGGTCTTGCGGTCTTGCGATTACTTCAATTTCGGCCTGCAGATCCAGTGACTGCCCGGCCGTGACCGACACATCGTAGAAAGCCGGCATGGACGAAAAGCCGGCGCCAGCCGAGATACGTAATTGGTACTCGCCGGGCGCCATCGTCATTTCGGCATGTCCCTGGGTATCGAGCTCAGTGAAAAAGGTGTTCTTACCAAAAAATTGGATAGTTGCCTCGCTACCTGCTTCGATGCTGATACGCGCGTCCAGTGGCGCATGCGCTTGCTGGGTGATGACGCTGACATTTATCGTGCCGGGCGGTTGCAGACCCGAAAAATCTTGTGTGACACGCGCGTCGGGCGTGATTGTCACGTTGACGGTGCCAGAGCGCGAGTACGCATTAGCTGTCGCATAGATTTCGTATTCTCCGACAGGTAGTTGTAAGTCGTAATGTCCGTTGTCGCCGATCGTCCAGGCGATCACC
>SMVB01166895.1_pt1 | contig 10983 bp, 11 predicted proteins | sample 2456461 | NCBI WGS metagenome assembly SMVB01 (sample SAMN11095934, study PRJNA526329) | marine sediment metagenome | biome: Marine sediment; feature: Surficial sediment; material: Deep marine sediment; isolation source: Hadal surficial sediment | place: Pacific Ocean | collected 2014-05 | depth...
CTGAGGATACGGCCACCGGCGCCTATTGATTAAGGTCTCGTATTCCGGAGTTAAATTTGGTGGAGGGGGAAAATGCCGCTTCAAGACTTGATCCAGGAAACGCAGCGCATTTACAAGGATATGCCGGTCGGCCTCTGCTATCTCGACACCGACCTGCGCTTCATTCACATCAATGATTGGCTGGCTGAGATCAACGGAATACCGGCTGAAGAACACCTTGGGCGGACGCTCGGTGAGCTGATTCCAGATGTCGCGGCCGGGGTGGAGGCCCAGTACCGGCAGGTCATTGACACGGGCGAGCCGATTATCGGGGGAACAGTCGAAGCGGAAACCCCTGCTCAGCCGGGAATCAAAAGACACTTCCAGCATAGCTACTTCCCGATCAGGTCCGATGATGGCGCGGTCATCGGGATAAGTTGCGTGGTCGAGGATGTCACCGTTCGTAATGAGGCCGTGGCGGCCCGTAATGAGGCCGTGGCGGCGCTGCGGCAGGCCAATGATGAACTTGAGCAGCGGGTTCAGGAAAGAACGGCCGAACTTCTGAAGGCCAACGAGAGCCTGAGCCAAGAAATCACCGAGCGTGAGCAAGCGGAGGAAAGTTCCCGCAAATTTATCGCCGCCATCGACTCCATGAACGAAGTCGTGAACTATTTCGGTGCCGACGACAGGTTGGTTTTCTGCAACGAGCGGTATCGGGAGATCAACTCTGCGGTGCCTGAAAATTTGGTTCCTGGAGTCACGTTCGAAGATCAAATGAAGGCCATAGTGGCGCGCGACCTTGTTCCCGAAGCCCAGGGTAGGGAGGACGAATGGTTGCGCGAGCGCCTGGAGCGTCACCGCAGTCCTAAGGGGCCGTTTGAATTGCTGCGCCAGGACGGCATCTGGCTGCTCATTCACGAACAACGCCTGCCCGACGGTGGAATGATCACGTTGGGGACCGATATTACGGAACGCAAGGCTATCGAGGAGTCCCTGCGCGAGAGCCGGGACCAACTTCGCCTGGTGACGGACGGCCTGCCCATCAGTATTACCCGAATCGACTCGGAGCAGCGTTATCGCTTCGCAAACAAATGCAGCGCGGGGTGGTATGGCCGTTCGTCCGACGACGTTATTGGAAAGCACGTCAAGGAAGTTATGGGAAGCGAATACGAGAAGTTCCGGGCCAACGTCGAGTTGGCCCTGTCCGGCGAGGCAGTCACCTATGAGCTGGCCGCCACATATCCAGACGGCGTGACGCGCGACGTTCGGGTGACCTACGTTCCCGAAATGGGGACGGACTTACGGCCCCAGGGGTTTTTCTCGTTCGCCGAGGACATCACGGAGGATAAGAAAGCCGAGGAGCAACTCCGCCAGGCCCAGAAGATGGAAGCCGTGGGGCAGCTCACGGCCGGGGTGGCGCATGATTTCAACAACATGCTGGGGGTGATCTCGGGCAACGCCGAGCTGCTCGAAGATGAGCTTGGCGAGGACAACCCGCGGCTGGCCACCATGTTCCGCGCGACCAAGCGCGGTGCGGAGCTGACCCAGCGCCTGTTGGCCTTCTCGCGCAAACAGGTGCTCAACCCGGAGATCGTCAACGCCAACAATCTGATCTCCGACATCACCGGGCTGCTGCGCCGCACCCTGGAGGAACACATCGACATCGAAACCGTCACCGCCGCCGGCCTTTGGAATTGTGAGGTGGATCCGGCCCAGCTCGAAAACGCCCTTGTCAATCTCGCGCTCAACGCCCGGGATGCGATGCCGGATGGCGGCAAGCTGACCATCGAGACCGCCAATGCCCGGCTCGACGACGACTATGCCGCGGCCCAGGCCGAGGTCAGCCCGGGTCGGTATGTCATGCTGGCCGTCACCGACACCGGGACCGGGATGCCGCAGGAGGTTCAGGAGCATGTCTTCGAGCCATTCTTCACCACCAAGGCGGTCGGCCACGGCAGCGGGCTCGGCCTCTCCATGGTCTACGGTTTCGTCAAGCAGTCGGGCGGGCATGTGACGGTCTACAGCGAGGAAGGCGAAGGCACGACGATCAAGCTCTATCTGCCGCGCTCGACCGAGTCGACGGCGGTCGAGCGGAAGCCGGTGACGGACGAAGTGCCGGTTGCGAGAGGTGAGACCGTGCTGGTGGTGGAGGACGACCCGGACTTGCTCACGCTGGCGGTCGCGCTGCTGAGCAATCTCGGCTACCAGGTGATGGGGGCGGGCACCGGGGCGGCGGCGTTGGAGCAGCTGGGTTCGACGACGCGGGTAAACCTTCTGCTGACCGACGTGGTGCTGCCCGGCAGTATGAACGGGCGCGAGTTGGCCACCGAGGCCGAGCGGCGCGCCCCGGGAATCCAGGTGCTGTTCATGTCAGGCTATACCGAGGATGCCATCGTGCATCACGGCCGGCTCGACGCCGACGCGAAGCTATTGCAGAAACCATTCCGTCGGGCCGACCTCGCCCGAGCAGTGCGAAGCGTGCTCGACGGCCCATAAGCTTAGCCGAGCCGTGGTCACTCGCCTCACTTCCGTTCAGCGCCAAAACCGGCTGTTCTGAACTCCACTATTGTACATCTGAAATTGGGCCGGAAGCAGGCATTGCCGGTCGCGAAATCGGGCGATTGGGCCACGACCTAGCCTTCTATTTCTTCTTCGGCGCGTAGGGGTTTTGGCCTTTGCGCAGGGCGAGGCGGATCGGAGTGCCGGGCAGGTCGAAATCCTCGCGCAGCCCGTTTTCCAGGTAGCGCAGGTAGGAATCGGGCAGTTTGTTGGGCCGCGAGCAGAAGATCGCAAAGCTCGGCGGCCGGGTTTTGGCCTGGGTCATGTAGCGCAGCTTGATCCGCCGACCGCCGGGTGCGGGCGGCGGATGGCGTTCGATCATAGCGGCCAGCCAACGGTTGAGGGCGGCGGTGGGGACGCGCCGGTTCCAGATATCGTAGGCCGTGAAGACCGCGTCCAGCAGACGCTCCAGCTTGTTGCCCCGGAGCGCCGAGATGGTCACCACCGGCACGCCCCGGGTCTGGGGAAAGGACCGTTCGAGCCGGTCGCCGAGGGCCTTCATGGTGCCGTCGCGGTCGGCGCAGATGTCCCACTTGTTGACCGCGATGACCAGCGCCCGGCCCTCCTCCACCACTTGGCGCGCAATGGTGAGATCCTGTTTCTCCATCGGCATCCCGGCGTCGAGCAGCAGCACCACGACATGGGCGAAGTTGACGGCGTGCCGGGCATCCGCGGCGGACATCTTCTCGAGCTTTGCCACCGCCCGGGCGCGGCGGCGCAGGCCCGCGGTGTCGATCAAGCGGATCGGCCGATCTTTATAGCGCCACTCGATGGCGATCGCATCCCGGGTGATCCCGGCCTCGGGTCCGGTCAACACGCGCTCTTCGCCGACCAGCTTGTTGACCAGGGTCGACTTGCCCACGTTGGGGCGGCCGACGATGGCGAGCTGCAGCGGCCTGTCGTCGTTCAGCGCCTCGTCTTTGGGTGCAAACTCGCCGCTTTCGATGACGTCGGCGATGGCATCTCGCAGATCGGAGAGGCCCAGGTTGTGTTCGGCCGAAAGCGGCAGCGGCTCGCCCAGGCCGAGCGAAAAGCCTTCCATGCGCCCGGCCTCGCTGTCCCGGCCCTCGCATTTGTTGGCGACCAGCACCACCGGGGTCGATCCGCGCCGCATCCAATCGGCGAAATGGCGATCGAGCGGGGTCAGCCCGGCGCGGGCGTCGATCAGCAGCAACGCTAGATCGGCGGATTCGATCGCGCGGTCGGTCTGGGCGCGCATGCGCGCTTCCAGGCTCGCCGCCTCGGCGTCCTGGAGCCCGGCGGTATCGATCACCGTGAAGCTCAGGTCGAACAGCCGCGCCGCCCCCTCGCGCCGGTCGCGGGTCACGCCGGGCTCCTCGGAAACCAGCGCCAGGCGCTTGCCGACCAAGCGATTGAACAGCGTCGACTTACCAACATTGGGGCGGCCGACGATGGCGACGGTAAAAGTCATGCTGGCTCGATATTGTGGCGGCGATTAGCGCAGGGCTATTAGATTGGCGCCCTCGGTCAGAAAATACAGGGTGTTGTCGGCGACCACCGGGGCCAGGAACACAGCGTCCGGCAAATCGATCACGCCCAGCACTTCGCCGCTGTAGGGCGAGATCGACAGCGCTTGCCGGTTCGAGCCGGCGACGATCAAGCGGTCGCCGGCCAGCACCGGCCCGGCCCAGTGGATCGGGTCATCCTGCTTCTCGGGCTTGGCGAAACGGGCCAACGGGCGGATCCAGCGAATGCGGCCCTCGCGCCGGGTCAGGCACACCAGCTGCGCATCGTTGGTCAGCACGAAGATAAACTCGCCGCCGACCCAGGGCATCTCGATACCGCCGAGCGCCACCTCCCAAGCGCGCACGCCGCGGCGCAGATCGACTGCAATCATGCGCCCGGAATGGCTGATCGCGAAGACCACGCCGCGGTCGATCACCGGCGCCCCGCGGATGTGGGCGATATCGCCCAGCGGATCGACACGGGTTATGGAGGACAGGCTCTCGCTCCACAGAACGCGGCCGTTTTCAGCCAGGAGACCGACAATCTCTCCCGAGGAGTAGGGCACGATCACCGTCGAGCCCGAGACCGCGGGACTGGCGCCGCCGATCAGACCGGTCGCCTCCTGCAGACCGCTGTGGTTCCACAGCCGCTCCCCAGTCTCGGCGGACAGCGCGACGGTCTGGTTGTCCAGCGTGACCACGAAGACGCGCCCCTTGGCCGCGGTAGGCGCGGCGCGAATCGGCGCCGGCACCGGCTGCTGCCAGATCACAACACCGGTTTCGGCGTCGAGCGAGAACACACGGGCAAAACCGGTCGAGACATAGATGCGTCCGGCATCGTAGGCGATGCCGCCGCCGAAGTAGCCGTCGTCCTCGTACTCCGGCTCCAGATCGCTGCGCCACAAGAGTCCGCCGCGCGCGGCGTCGAAAGCGGAGACCGTGGCCAGCGAGTCCATGGTGTAAACCACGCCTTCGACCACCAGCGGCTGGGCCAGCAGGCGGCGGTCGTCGCTCGATCCATCGCCAATTTTGGCGGTCCAGATCTGCCGCGGAGAATCGCCGAGCGCGAGATGGTACATGGCGTGCTCGGGATTGCCGCCGAAATGGGTCCAGCTCCGGTTGACGTAGGGCTCGGAAAGTTGAACCTGCACCTCGGCCACGGCCGGATCGGGGCGCAGCCCGCGATCGAGGCTCAGGATCGCGATTCGCTGGCCGGGCAGGATCTGCTCCGGCGTGCCGCCAAAAAAGTCTTCGTAAGCATCCCCGACCGTGCTGCACGCCCCGAGCAGGCCCGCAATGCCAAGTGTTGCGGCAATTCTGGCGATGGATCGCGTCACAGGCCGGCTATTCCTTGAGTGCGGCCAACATCTGGGCCGCCCGCTGGCGCAGGCCGGCCGGCGCCTCCCGGTCGTCGGAAATTTGGGTATAGAACGCGCGTGCCGACGCGGTGTCGCCGTCGCCGAGTGCGATCACCGCCAACAGCTCACGGGCCGTGGAACGGAACGGCTGGCTGTCGGCGGCGAGTGGCTCCAGGCGTGCCCGCAAGGCCGAGGGATCGCCATTGTCGATCTGATGCAGGACCGAAAACAAGGTCGCAGCCTCCTTGAATCCCGGACCCAGCCCGGATTCCCCGGCGATCCGGTCCCAGAGCGCGATCGCGCCCGCCGTGTCGCCGCTTTCGACTCTGAGACGGGCCTCTTCGAAAGCTGCAAGCCCGGCATAGCCGCTGTCCGAAGCCTCGCTCATGTCGATCATGGCATCGAGCCCGGCCGCCGTATCGCCGCCCTGGGCCAGATCGAGCGCCGCCCCATAGCGGTCCGAGAGCTTGCCGCGCTGGTCCAGATCGTAGGCCTGCCACCCCTGCCATCCGGCCACGGCGAGCACCACTGCCACGGCCATCCCGATGAACTGGAAGCCATACTTCTTCCACAGCTTTTCCAGATTATCGCGACGAAGACCCTCATCGACTTCTTTGAATATGTCGGCCACGTAACCTCTCAAGAGCGCGACCGTTTCAAATCGAATCAATTCGAAACGTGAATCGCCCTCTAACTCCAATAGTTAGGGCTTATTCACGTCTTAGATCGTTTCGATCTAAGACGATAAGACCCTATGAGCCTAATAAAGGGACGCCAACATAGCCCGGCGGCGCCCCGCGATAAAGCGTTTCGCCGAACGCGCGTTCTCTTTTGCGGTGGATCAGGCGGCCCGCCACTTGATCGAACAACCCATGGAGGCGATCTGCTCGTCCGGACCCCGGGCAGTCTCGGCGATCTGGACCATGGCTTCGTGCAATTCGCGCCGGGCGCCTTCGATCAAAGTCGTCTTGGACTCGTCCAAACGGCCCCGGTACTGGAGCTCCAGGTCCTGGTTGAACCCAAAGAAATCGGGCGTGCAGACCGCGCCGTAGGCCCGCGCCACGGCTTGGGTCCGGTCCACCACATAGGGGAAGGAGAGCCCATGGCGGGCGGAGAATTCCTTCATGTTGTCGAAGGAATCCTCCGGATAGTCTTCGGGATCGTTGGCGTTGATGGCGATGACGCCGATGCCCAGGGCCTGCAGCGCCTTGGCCTCCTGGGCGATCCGCCCGATCACCGATTTGACGTAGGGGCAGTGATTGCAGATGAACATGACCAGCGTACCCTTGGGACCGCGCAACTGCGCCAATCCGTGGGATTTGCCATCGACGCCCTCGAGGTCGAAATCAATGGCCTTCCAGCCAAAATCGCAGATTGGTGGTATCGCCGCCATGTCTTATCCTCCCGCCTCCCCCGCCGCACCGGCTTCGGCTTCGGCTTTTGTTATAACTGCCGCCAACGGCCTGAAAAATCAAGGGGTTGCATCCAGATAGGAACGATATTGGAACAATCAGGGCCTTCCCAGAGCGGGCGCATACGCGGCATGCATCCCCGATAAATATATCTGAATCAATATGTTACAGGAAATTTGGCTTAAACTGTTTGTTTACACCCCGGGGCGCAAACTCAGGTTCCGGACGGACTACGAAGGAGTCAAGGTATGACCCGCGTTTTCTTCATCTGCGCCAGCCTATTGGGCCTCAGCGCCTGCGGCGGCGAGGTTGGCCTGGTGATGTTGGGCGGCAGTCTGGCCACCCTCATTCACACGGACAAGACAGTAATCGATCACGCGGTGGGCCTCTCGACCGACCGGGACTGCTCGGTCCTCTACCTGGCCCGGGACGAACCCTACTGCAAACCGCCGGTGCCGATCGAGCCGGGCCAAGTCGCCTACATGGCCGGGGCGCTTTATTGCTATCGGACACTGGGCGGTGTGAGCTGCTACGACCGGCCCGACTACACGGCCAGTAGCCAGACCCGTATCGTGTTCAGCGACACCGTGATCCCGCCCCTGGCATCGACCCCGATAGTCAGCCAATCGTTTCAGTGAGGGCCACCGGCCGCGAGCGAAATATAGCTGCCTGACCGCTGGACGGGGCCGCTAATTTCAGGGAGACTGGCGCAGTACCTATCGCAGATCGGGTCGGACCAACGCAGACATGGCCAAGCTCTATCGTCTCACCGAGATTCCCCCGTCGAACCGGGCAACCTTTTTCGATCGAAACGAGCTCAGCCAACTGCTTTCCCTCTACAGCCGCCAAGTCGCCAACGGTCAGTGGCGCGACTACGCCATCGACCAGCGGGGCAGCGGCGTGGTGTTCTCGGTGTTTCGCCATACCCACGACGCGCCGGCGTTCCGCATCGTCAAACAGTCGGCGCGGGGTGCGAAGGAAAATGCCTACGTTGTCTCCAGCGGGGCGGAAACCTTGATCCAGGCCGAAACCATGGCCGAAGCGCTGAGCGTGTTCGGCGGCGACCTGCGGGTCGTTTCCTGAAGGATTTGCCGTAGTCGCCGCGCTGGCGGAACCTGTTGTCTAAACCAGCTTTTCCACGGTCACCTTTGCGGCTTCCCGGGCCATGGTCCGGTCGAGCAGCTTGGCGCAGGCATAGACCGCCTCGATTTGCGGCGAAGGCGTGCGGGTAAGCCGGCCCATCTCGATCACCGCGCCGACCAGGGCCTCGATTTCGAGCGAGCGCCCGGCTTCGACGTCCTGCAGCATGGAGGTCTTGTGGGCGCCGACCCCGCGCGCACCTTCGATTCGGCGCTCGATGGTGTGGCGGAACTCGATGCCCAGCTTGCCGGCAATCTCGGCCGCCTCGCGCATCATGACCTCGGCAAGCCGCTTGGTCTCGGGGAACTCGGCCATGTCGACGAGGGTCGCATGGGTCAGCGCGGAGATCGGATTGAACGAGAGATTTCCCCAGGCCTTCAGCCAGATTTCCGAGCGGATGGAGGTCAGCACCCGGGAGCGGAACCCGGCCTCGACGATGAGGTCGTGGATCCGTTGCAGGCGCTCGGACTCGCTGTTGTCCAGCTCGCCAACCGGGAAACGGTCGCCCTCGACGTGACGGATGACACCGGGCGCAGTGACACCGGCGGCCGGATAGACCACGCAGCCGATGATGCGCTCGGCCTCGATGTGGGCCGCGAGCTTGCCGTCCGGATCGAGACATTCGAGGCGGCGGCCGTCGAACTCGCCGCCGTGCTTCTGGAAGTACCACCAGGGAATGCCGTTCTGCACGGTCATCACCATGGTATCGGGGCCGTAGAGCACCGGCAGCCGCTCCGCGACCGCGGCAAGGTAGTGGGCCTTGATCGCCAGGATCACCAGGTCCTGGGGGCCGGCCGCCTCAAAGCTGTCGGTCGCGGTCAGGTCCCTGGCCAGGTACTCCGTGCCGTCCGCCCAGATCAGCTTCAGGCCGTGGCTTTGGATCGCCTCGAGATGGGCGCCCTGGTCGATCACCGTGACCTGGTTGCCCGAGAGCGCCAGCCTCGCTCCGAGCAGGCCGCCGATGGCGCCGGCGCCGACGATGCAGATTCGCATGCTTGCCTCCTAACGTCGCGCATCCAGCAGCGCGTCTACTGTACGAACTCGTTGCTCAGGGCCCCCACGCCCTCGATGGAGACCTCGATGGTGTTGCGGGGTTCCTTCATGGACCCGACGCCCAGCGAGGTGCCCACGGCGATCACGTCGCCTGGATGAAGCGTCATGTCGTGGGACAGCAGACTGACCAGGCGCGGCGGGGGGAATATCATGTCTGCCAGCGGGTAGTTCTGGCGTTCCTGCCCGTTGAGGACCGTACGCACCGACAGCGCCGCGGGATCGAGCCCGGTTACCACCGCCGGGCCGAACACACCGAAGGTATCGAAGCTCTTGGACCGGACCCACTGGGCGAAGGTCGGGTCCTTGCTGATCAGCTCGACCGCGGTCACGTCGTTCACGCAGGTGTAGCCGAAGATGTAGGGCGCGATCTCGGCCTCGGGCACGTCCTTGCATTCCTTGCCGATGACGATGCCGAGCTCGCCCTCGTAAGTGACCTTGCCGGCATAGGCGCGCGGCCGCCGGATGGTCTCCCCGGCGGCCAGGAAGGAGTTGGACGCCTTGAGCAGATAGAGCGGCTCCGCCGGCTCCGCCACCTTCATCTTGGCGGCGAGCGCGTGGAAATTGTTCCACAGCGCGATCATCTTGCTCGGCTCGGTCGGCGTCAGCAATCGTACCTCCGAGAGCGCCAGGGTCCGCGAGGTGGCCTGGGCCTCGGCGAACATATCGCCCTCGTGCTCGATGATGCGGTCGTCCGCCAACGTGCCGAATCCGATTCTGCCGCCAGCCTCGAAACGAACCCAGTGTGTCATGCCTGCCCCCAATGCGACGGCCGATCCGCCGCGCCGTCGCGTTAACGAAAATGGTAATGCCGCCTGGGGTCAAGGAGAGATCAACGCAAAGTGACCGACCGGTCTGACAATCAGTCCGAAAATCCTCTGACTTGTTGGCCTAAGTTACTTGTGTACCGCAATTGTTCCTGTTATGTTCTTTTTAGGAACAAACCCCTGAAAATTGTACGAATCATGGCGGGCTTCAAGCGCAGGGAGATGGCGGAGCGGGACCGGCGCCTCGGCGCCGCCACCCTGGGCGAGATCGCCACCCGGGGTGTTGCGGTGTTCTGCTGGTGCAATCGTTGCGACCACAATTCCGAACTCGCCACCGAAACCCTGATCGCCAAGCTCGGATCGGATTTTCCCGTGCCCGAAGTGGGCGCGCGGCTGCGCTGCTCGGCCTGCCACGGCAAGGACGTGGCCACCCGCCCCGCCTGGCCCAGCCTCGGCCAGGTCGCGCGGCATGGGTAGGGCGGATCGCGCGACAGGTCCCCTCCCCCTACTCCCACTCGATCGTGCCGGGGGGTTTGGAGGTGACGTCGTAGACGACCCGGTTGATGCCGCGCACTTCGTTGACGATGCGGGTTGCGACCTGCGCCAGGAAGGCGTGGTCGAAGGGGTAGCTCTCGGCGGTCATGCAAATCAACGGGTTAGCAAGGCAACGCATTCTGGGTTCATTCTAGTTCATTCAAGGCACAGCCACTTGCAGGGATGAGTCTACCCCTAGAATTACCCCTAGTTCCAGCCCCTATGTGCTCCGTTGCCCAGGGCCACCTCGATGCGCTCAGGCACCACGCGCCACTCTCCTGCCTTCAATGAGAAAGACCGCCACGCACAAGGCGGGGTTTTGATCCGCAGGCTGCTCTTCGTCGGCAGGCCGCATGGTGGTGACGTGGGGAGTTGCGGATGGCTTGGAGGTCGCACGGGCCCATGACGAGAATTCAATTGAGAAGCTCTGGACCTGAGGGCTAGCCCGAACAAGCCCCAACGGACAGTTACGTCGGTTTTCCTACGTTTTCATCCACATTTATACGTTGATGCATAGCGGCCCTATGATCCCGCTTTATTCCCAGCGAATGCAGTGCCCCTGACTTGACGCGCGTGCGAATCTTTTGCGTTCTGCAAGCGTTTGGTGCAATCGCTGATCTGTGATGGCTGGGCCGCAGACTAGGCACCAGAGACAACAATTGGGAGATGTATGGGTGGGGTGGTGGCGAAAACACGTAACGGGAGGCAACAAACGAAA
>SMVB01186874.1_pt1 | contig 10983 bp, 7 predicted proteins | sample 2456461 | NCBI WGS metagenome assembly SMVB01 (sample SAMN11095934, study PRJNA526329) | marine sediment metagenome | biome: Marine sediment; feature: Surficial sediment; material: Deep marine sediment; isolation source: Hadal surficial sediment | place: Pacific Ocean | collected 2014-05 | depth 0-1...
AGCCCGGGGCCACCCTCGTGACGCAGGAGTCCGGGCGAGACGAACAGGTCCAGCAGGGGGACGCCCTCCTGGACAGCCTCGTTCACCAGCTTGATTCCTTCCACCAGGTAGGCTCCGGACTCACGCCTGGCCGCGGCGCTCCGGCACAGATCGAGTGCCGCTCGCACCCGTGCATTGCGTGGGCTGACCAGGTCGCCGGCGAAGAGGTCTTCCATGGCCGCCATCATACCTCCCTCGGGTCAAGGGTCTTGGTACCATGAGCCCATGGTGCTTCGCGTGGAGATCCTCAAACGTCAGATTCCTCCAGAGCGGGAGGAAGCCGTGAAGCGCTGCTTCGAGGATGGCGGCGTGGCAGTCTTTCCCACCGAGACCTTTTACGGCCTCGGCGGTGATCCGCGCAAGCCAGGTCTCGTGACGCGGGTCGCCGCTCTCAAGGGACGTTCCAGGGGCCAGGCCCTGCCGCTGCTGGCTGCCGATGGTGAAGTCGCGGCGGCGGCTGTCCATTTCCTGGATGAAGAGGATGAGAGGCAGTGGCGGCGGCTGGCGGACGCCCTGTGGCCGGGGCCGTTGACCTTGGTGGCGAAGGCGTCTCCCGGCCTGGCGCCGGGTGTTCCGGCCGGCGACGGCAGTGTTGGGGTGCGGGTCCCGGGTCTCGCCCTGGCGCGCCACCTGGCTCAGCTCTGTGGCGGTCTCTTGGTGGCAACCAGTGCCAACCGGAGCGGCGGCACAGCACAGGTGACGGCTGAGGCTGCGGTGGCGGGTCTGACCGGATCCATCGATTTACTCGTGGACGGTGGCACCACACCCGGCGGCCGTCCCTCGACCGTTCTCAGGGTGGGTGGCGGCCGCCCACGGCTGCTGCGGGAAGGGGCTGTTCCCCGCAGTCGCATCACCGAAGTGCTGGGACTCCCACTGGCTGAGTGAGTTGTTCTGCCGCCAGGTGAACGGGCTTGATCCCCGACCGGTGAGGTCGTCATTATAACCCCATGAACCTGCCGGAAGTCGACCTGGATCTGCGCGCTGCTCTGCGGCTCATGGTGATCTCGGACGTGCGCCTGGCCCGGGGACGCACCCACGTGGAGGTCGTGCGCCAGGCGTTGCGCGGGGGGGCCACGGCGATTCAGTTGCGTGACAAGGAAGGTGAGGATCGCGACGTCCTGGCCGCGGCCCAGGAACTGGCCGCCCTCTGTGCCCGTGCCCGGGCCCTGTTCCTCGTCAATGATCGGGTGGATATCGCCCGTCTGGCCGGTGGCGGCTGTCATCTGGGGCCCGACGATCTGGGCATCGCGGAGGCGCGTGGCCTGCTGGCGTCGCCCTCTCTTCTCGGTTTCTCGGCGGGGACTCCGGCAGAAGCCGTGGCGGCCGCCGAGGCCGGCGCCGACTATCTGGGCGTTGGTCCCATCTTCGCCACGAGTTCCAAGGCAGATGCCGGCGAGCCGCTGGCTGTGCATGGCCTGGCGGAGATCGCGGCGGCGACATCACTGCCGGTGGTCGCCATCGGCGGCATCACTGCCGGCAATGCCGCCGCCTGTATCAAGGCCGGTGCCTGTGGTGTGGCAGTGATTCGCGCCGTGGTGGCGGCCGCCACGGTGGCGCCTGCGGCACGTGCGCTGAGGCGTGTGGTGGACAGGGCCCTGGAGACGGGAGAGTGACCGGGCGCGTCTGGCCTGTGGCCTTGACCATTGCGGGCTCGGACCCTTCCGGCGGTGCAGGCCTGCAGGGCGACCTCAAGACCTTTGCGGCTCTGGAGGTTTATGGTGCCGCGGCGGTCACGGCCATCACCGTTCAGGACACCAGGGGCGTGGAAGATGTACATCTGCTGCCGCCCGCCCTGGTGGGCCGCCAGGTGGAGGTGGTTCTTGATGATCTCCCGGTGGCGGCGGTGAAGATCGGCATGCTTGGAGACGGTCCACAGGCTCAGGCCGTGTTTCAGGCACTGTCCGGAAAGTCGGACATTCCTGTTGTTCTGGATCCGGTCATGCGCTCCAGCTCTGGTCAATCATTGCTGGCGGAGGAAGGTCTGGAGACTCTGCTGAATCGCCTGCTGCCTCTGGCCGCCTTGGTGACTCCCAATCTGCCGGAAGCCAGGGTTCTGGCAGGCGAGCCGGATGCGCCGCCGGCGGAGTTGGCCCAACTCATTCTGGCGCGCGGCGCCCGTGCTGTGCTGGTGACAGGTGGCCATGGAAGAGGGAACAGGGTGGAGGACATCCTGGTCACCAGGACCGGTCGGCGTATCTTCAGCCGGGTACGGCTGGATACCAGCTCGACACATGGAACAGGATGTACGCTGGCTGCGGCGGTGACCGCCGGGCTGGCCCGGGGCATGACCCTGGAGGACGGAGTCAGCATGGCGTGGGAATACGTGGGTAGAGCCCTTGAAACAGCATGGTCCCTGGGCCATGGCAGAGGGCCGCTTCATCATATGCATCCGTTCTGGCCGGAGCGGGTGTGAGCGCCGCCACCCGGCATCGGTTCTGGCCGGCCCTGGTGATGGCGGTCTGTGTCGCCGGCTGTGCCTTCGGACCCGGTGATGGCGCCGCTTCTCCTGGCAGCGACCCGGCGGCAGAGGCAGGCGAGAGTCCATCGGTGGCGGCCCCCCTCGCGGCAGGAGCCTCCCGCCCCGGACCGGTGCGACAGCCGTCTCCGCCGGACCTGGACCCGCCGGCGACTGTGGCCATCCGCTACTTTGCTCATGCCCGTTTCTCGCTGGTCCGGGACGAGCAGGGGCAGCCGCTGGGCGTGCGCGTGGAATCGGTTCTCGACAACGGCCGCGTGTACTGGGCCGGTGTCCGTGAGGGGGATCTGCTCACCCGCATCAACGACGTCCTCCTGAATGATCCGCGCACCTTCGAAGAGGCCGTGCGCCTGGTGGAAGATCAATTCCTTCTGGGGCGGCCGCAACGCATTCATATCGTCCGCGGCGGCAAGGCCTCGGCCCTGGTGCCCATGGGTCTCATCAAGAGCGAGCCGGTCCCGCAGACCCAGCCCTAGCAGTTCCCCGGGTTGCTGTCTCGCAGCGGGTCGCCGGCCGGTGTCAGGTAAGTGCTGTCGCCACAGCCGTTGATGGTGTTGAACATGTAAACCTGGATCTGGCCGGGAGCCGGCAGGCTGCTGTCGGTCGCCGTAGTGGACGCGACGCCGGCGAAAAGACAACTGCCGAAATCACCACCGGTTGAACTGTTCAGGATGGCGCCGTCACCCCTGACCACGTTGTAAGCCGGATTGGTGCCGCCCGGGTCGGCAGGTGCCTCCCAGTCGAAGCGCACACCGCCGCCGGCCGCCACGGTGGCCACCACGGTGTTCTCGATACTGCCCGGCAGGGCCCAGAGGTCGGGGTCAGCGGCCGCACAGTCGCCGGAGTCGGTGTATCCGTCGCCATCACCGTCCGCCCCCGCGTTGAGGGTCATGAGGCGGGCGCGGTTGGGGATGACGACTTCCGGGTTGCGCACCTGCACGTCCAGGAGGCCGGGAGTGGCGTTGGCGGCCACATCCACAGTCACTTCCAGGGTGGATGAACTGACGAAACCGGTGGAGATCACGGTGACTCCGCTGGGCTTCGTACCGCCGATGCCGGGGCTCAGGAAATCAACCTGGGCGCCGTTGCGAAAGCCGGCGCCGCTGATGGTCATCAGCACGCTGCTGTCATCCTGGTTGAGAGTCGCCGGGGAAGCGCCGGTGATGAGGACCGCGGGAGCACTCTCGGTGCGTACCCTGTAGACGATGTCCATGACGCCGCTGGGTTCGAAGGTCTGGAAATTATCCAGGGTGGAGAAGGTATTGCCGCTCCCGCCGATGCAGACATTGCTGGGAGGGCCGCTGCAGTCATCACTGCCATCGGGGTTGATGGTGCAGGGAACGCCGTTTCTGGAGCAGGCCAGGGGTGAGATGTTGCCGACAATGAAATAACCATCGACGATCTGGATGGCGGAACTCTCCGGCTGCTTGACCACGAAGAGCAGGTCCCGCGCCTGGTTCACGGTCACGTTGAAACGCTCGCGCACGTCGACCTGTTCTGCCAGGCCGGTGCGGCCGTTGGCGCTGCCGGCGACGAGGCGCGGGGGGTCAAAGACGATGAAGGGTTCGATGATGTTGGCATTGGCGGGATCGGCCAGCATCAGGCCGCCTGTGTACGGCTGATCGGATCTCCCGCTCTTGGTCCAGATTCCCTCGATGACGTTGTACGGAGGAGCAGGCAACTCACTGGCGGGAAAGCGCATGAGCCAGAAATTGTCGTCGGTGCCGTCTGCAGGCTGACTGACGCCGCTCACCAGGTTGGTGGCGGGATTGACAACATCGTGACGGCTGATGCCCGTGGGATTCTCCCGCTGGGATACCGCCTTGCCGGTGTCCGGGTCCAGGTTGATGGCAATGTCCACGCCGGTGATGACGTCGCCGGGGGCGATGCTGATCATGGTGGCCTCGTCCGGGTTGTCGACGGCGCTGCCGGCGGTAGTCCCGTCACCGCCGGCAGCCGATTCAAGGGTGTTGTAGAATTCGAACCGCTGGGGCAGAAAGCCGAGGCTGCCGGCGTAATCGGCGGTATCGCCGTCGGCCACCCTGCTCTGGAGGGTCGTCAGGTTGTGGTTCCAGTCCAGGCGGTTGAAGGGTTCGTCGGTGCCGTCCAGCCACTCGGCATAGATGTAATAGTCGCCGGGCGGCAGGCCGTCCAGGCGGTAGAAGCCCGTGCCCTGGGCCAGGAAGTCGGCGCCGTCCACGGCATCCAGAGGATCCAGGAAGCGGGACATGCTGAAGCGCGCAGCGACAGCATCGAGATTGTCGGCGCGCAGTGCACTGACATGGACTCCGCCGGCCCCCAGTCCGTTCAGGGAGATGACCCCGGTGATGGTGCCGGTATTGGCGTCGTAGCCGGCATCTTTGTAGATGTGGCCGGCCGCGGAGATGTCGTCGCTGTGCACCGTGCCCGTACTGCCCGTGCCGTCCCCGGGCGGATTGACGTCAGGGAAGGGGTAGAGGCTTGCTTCATGGAAGAGAGTGTGGGAGAGACTCAGCCAGTGGCCGATCTCGTGGACAGAGATACCCCGTATGTCCTGGGTTCCAGACGTGCCGTCAGCGGTGAACGTCGTACCGAAGACCTCGTAAGTGATGTCGCAATCGATGTTGGTGCCAGGAGCGTAGGTGCCCACCGGTGCCAGAAGAACGTTGACAGCGCCGGCCCGGAGGAATCCCAGGCCGTTGCCGGGAGTGCCGTCGGAGGCATCGGTGACGATCTGCTCGCTGGTGAGGGTGGTGCAGGTGGCCGCCGCCACGAAGTTGCCCGGGTCGATGGGTGGGTTGAAGATGAGGACATTCACGCCATCGGCGGCAGCGGTGTTGACGGCGGTCGTTCCTCCCCACGCGAAGTCCAGCATGTCGTCCGGCAGGTCTTCCCACTGGGCAAAAGCGGCATCGATCTCCGGCTTGACCACGATGAGGGTCAGGCCCAGTGCGGCATTTTCGTTGAGCTTGTAGCGGATGGGAAAAGTGCGGGAATCCCAGAAGACGTTGATGATGTCGCCTGTATCGTTGAGCCATTCAATGTTGCCGCCTCCCTGCACAGGTGTCGGCATGAGGAAGGCCGCCATGGCCAGGGCCAGCGTCAGGCAATGTCCATATGGATTCATGGCCGCGCGGGCACGACGCCCTGGGGGGGGGCTCGCAGGCTGATGCCGGCTGCCACGTGTTGCGACCATGAACAGAATCGTTGATTCCTCCGGCCAGGCCGTGACCCTGTTGACCCTAGCAGTTTCCCGGGTTGCTGTCTCGCAGCGGGTCGCCGGCCGGTGTCAGGTAAGTGCTGTCGCCACAGCCGTTGGTGGTGTTGAACATGTAAACCTGGATCTGGCCGGGAGCCGGCAGGCTGCTGTCGGTCGCCGTGGTGGACGCGACGCCGGCGAACAGACAACTGCCGAAATCACCTCCGGCTGAACTGTTCAGCGTGGCGCCGTCACCCCGGACCACGTTGTAGGCCGGATTGGTGCCACCCGGGTTGGCAGGTGCCGCCCAGTCGAAACGGACACCGCCAGCTGGCTGTGCCGTGGCCACCACAGTGTTCTGGACGCTGCCGGGCAGGGTCCAGAGGTTGGGGTCGGCAGCCGCGCAATCGCCGGAGTTGGTGTATCCGTCACCATCGCTGTCAGGGCCCGCGTTGAGGGTCATGAGGCGGGCGCGGTTGGGGATGACGACTTCCGGATTGCGAACCTGCACGTCCAGGATGCCGGGAATGGCATTGGCGGCAACGTCCACCGTCACTTCCAGAGTCGATGAACTGATGAAAGTGGTGGACACCACCGTGACCCCGCTGGGCCCTGAACCATTGACGGTGGGGCTCAGGAAATCGACCTGGGCGCCGGCGCGGAAGCCGGCGCCGCTGATGGTCACCAGCACACTGCTGGCATCCTGGTTGAGAGTCGACGGGGAAGCGCCGGTGATCATCACCGCAGGGGCGATCTCGGTGCGCACCCTGTAGGGAATGTCGATCACGTCGCCGGTAAATCCAAAATAGGTCTGGAAGTTGTCTTCGGTGAAGATGGTGTTGCCGGTTCCTCCGGTGCAGACGTTGCTGGCCGGGCCGGTGCAGTCATCGCTGCCATCGGGGTTGATGGCGCATGGAATGCCATTGTTGGAGCAGGCCAGATCAGAGACGTTGAGGATGACAAAATAGCCGTCGGCGATGGTGATGGTGCCGCTCTCCGGCTGCTTGACCACGAAGAACAGGTCCCGCGCCTGGTTCACGGTCACGTTGAAGCGGTCGCGGACGTCGACCACTTCCGTCAGGCCGGTGCCGCCGTTGGCGCTGCCGGCGACCAGGCGCGGCGGGTCGAAGACGATGGCCGGTTCGATGATATTGGGATTGCCGGGGTCGGCCAGCATGAGACCGCCCGTATACGCCTCATCGGAGCGGCCGTTCTTGGTCCAGATCCCCTCGATGACGTTGTATGGAGGTGTGGGCAGGTCACTGGCGGGAAAGCGCATGAGCCAGTAGTTGTCGTTGTTGCCCTCCTCGTTCAGGCCGAAGCCACCAAAGAGGTTGGTGGCGGGATTGATAAGATCGTGGCGGCTGACACCGGTTGGGTTTTCCCGCTGGGCGTCCGTCTTGCCGGTGTCCGGGTCCAGGTTGATGGCGATATCGACGCCACCGATGACGTCGCCGGGAGCGATACTGAATACGGTCGCCTCGTCCGGGTTGTCGCCGGCGGCGCCGGCCGTGGCTCCGTCACCTCCGGCAGCCGATTCGAGGGTGTTGTAGAACTCCCAGCGCTGGGGAAGAAATCCGAGGCTGCCGGCATAATCGGTGATGTCGCCGTCGGCCACCCTGCTATTCTGGACCGTGATGTTATAGCGGTTTTCCAGGCGTCCAAATCCCTCATCGGTGCCGTCCAGCCATTCGGTGTAGATGACGTAGTCGCCGGGCGGCAGGCCGTCCAGGCGGTAGTATCCCGCGCCGTGAGCCAGGAAGTCGGCGCCGTCGAGGACATCCACTGGATCCATGAAGCGGGACATGCTGAAGCGCGCGGCGACGGCATTGAGATTGTCGGCACGCAGGGCGGTGACGTGGACGCCGCCGGCTCCCAGTCCGTCCAGCGAAATGACCCCGGTGATGGTGCCGGTGTTGGCGTCATAGCTGGCATCCTTGTAGATGTGGCCGGCCGCGGAGATGTCGTCGCTGTGTACCGTGCGCGTACCACCGGCGCCGTCTCCGGGCGGGTTGGTGTCGGTGAAGGGGTAGAGGCTTCCTTCCTGGAAGAGTGTGTGGGAGAGGCTCAGCCAGTGGCCGATCTCGTGGGTGGAGATGCCCCATATGTCCTGGGTGTTGGTCGTGCCGTCGGCGGTGAACGTCGTGTCGAAGACCTCGTAGATGATGTCGCAATCGATATTGGTGCCGCGGGCGTAGGTGCCCACCGGCGCCAGAAGAACGTTGACGGCGCCGGCCCGGAGCCAGCCCAGGCCGTTGGTGGGGTTCCCGTCGGACAGTTCGGTGACGACTTGTTCGGTGGTGATGGTGGTGCAGGGTGCCGCCGCCACGAAGTTGCCTGGATCGCTGGGCGGGTTGAAGATGAGGGCGTTTGTGCCATCCGCGGCGGCGGCGCTGACGGCGGTCGTCCCTCCCCACGCGAAGTCCAGCACGTTGTCAGGCAGGGCTTCCCATTGGTTGAAGGCGGCATCGATCTGGGGTTTGACGACGGCGATGGTCAGGCCCAGGCCGGCATTCTCATTGAGCTTGTAACGGATGGGAAAGGTGCGGGGATCCCAGAAGGCGTTGATGATCTCCGTGCCTGCAGCGTTGACGGTTTCAATGTTGCCGCCTCCGCGGACAGGCGCCGGCATGAGGAAGGCCCCCACGGCCAGTGCCAGCGTCAAGGACAGTCCGGCGCGCTTCATGGCCGAACCCCGCCCCGGCGGGCCAGATCGCGCAGACGAGCCATGAAGGTGTCCACCGGGAGGGCGCCCGGCGAGAGGATGCCGGTGCGTTGCTTTATCTGGTCAGGCGCACGCCTGCGGCCCACGGCCGGGGAGGCGTCCACGGGGGCTGGCGTCCCGGCCATGTGCAGGGCTGATTTGCCAGTGCTCACGGGATGAACCACTTCGTTTCGCAGATCGGCTGGTGCACTGACGACCAAGAGCCCGGCGCCGCCGGGGCGCAACCGCACGGCACCCTGGAAGAACCCGACAGGCTGGCGGCGGTCGTCACGGGTCGTGTAAATGAACAAGACCAGTTCCTCATCGCGCCTGAAACGGGGAGCGTCGGCCACCACCGTCGCATAACCCGAGCCAGGGGCTTCGCCGCCAATCACCTCCATGTCGAAGATCTCCCCGGCTCGCATGGGTCCCTTGACCGTGTCCAGCACCTGAAACGAAGTCACCGTCCAGTGGAGGTGGGTCACCGGGTCGGTGCGCACCAGGTTTTCCAGGACGCGGGCGCGGACGACATCGTCGGATCGTTCCACCATATCGGGCAGAGTCATGCGCTGCACCGTGGTGGCGTGGACACTGGCGATGCAGGCCCCGGCCAGAACCAGCAGAGCGGCCCGGCGCAGGATGGTTCTCCGACGGGGGAGGCTGAAACGCGGCATGGGAAATCCTTTCGGGAGAGGGCCCGAGGCACACCTCACCACCGTGACCCATCTCACAATGTATACGAGTAGACAGATGCGGGGGCAACCTCGATTTTGCTAGATTCCGTCTGCCCTGGCCTTTACCCAGGCACCGGGGAGCGATCCGTGGCAGCGGGCGAGCTGGAGCCGCCTTGTGGGAGGGATCGTCTCTCAAATAGTATATCGACTTCATGTATCGACGCCGGGCAGGGGCGCGGGAAGGAGTGCTGGGTGAAGGGGCTTACTGTTTTGAGGACGGCGGCGACACTGGCGATTGTCCTCCTGGCGGCGGGTGCCATGCCGGTGCCGGGTGCCGATGGCAGGTCCGGTCCGCGGGTCGTGGTTCTTGGCTTCGACGGCGCCGACCATCGCCTGGTGGAAGAATGGATGGACAGCGGCGATCTCCCCAACCTCGCTCGTCTGCGTGACACCGGTGTCTATTCGCCCCTGATGCCCACCAACCCGCCCCAGACACCGGTCTCGTGGTCATCGTTTGCCACCGGGCTGAACCCCGGGCGAACGGAGATCTTTGATTTCCTCAAGCGGGTGGAAGGAACTTACCTGCCGGACTTCTCCATGGTGACTCCGACCCATCGAAAAGTGGGGTTCGGCCGCAAGAACCCCCTCTATCTCGGTGTGGGTGGTGCAGCAGGATTGGGCCTCATGGTCTTTCTCATGTCGGTCTTCCTGCGGGCGCGCGCGGGCCGCGCTCTCCTGGCCGGGCTGATCGTGGCAGCGGTCCTGGCCGGACCGGGGTATGTCGTTTTCTCGCGCCTGCTGCCGCAGCGCACACCCTGGGCGGAGAATGGGCGGAGGGGCCGTGCCGTGTGGGAAATCATGGCGGAGGCGGGCATGAAGGCGACCATCCTGCGCCTGCCGGTCACCTTCCCTGCCCCGGACCTGCCGGGCGGGTACATGCTCTCCGGGCTGGGCGTTCCGGATATGCGTGGGGGCATCGGCACGCCGACGGTCTATACAACCGATGCCGGCCGTGATCCCGCCGACAATGAATTCGCCATCCGCGTGGTCATGCTGGATGACGGCACTCTGGACGAGGCCGGTGCCTTCGAGACCGATATTCAGGGACCGGACAACAAGCCGTTTTACGCGTATCCCATCAAAATGGCCGGGGAAGAGATCGAGTCCCGGACCGATCGGCGGCGGGCAGAACGCGCCATGCGCGAGAGTCTGGATGCTCGCGGCGTGCCCAAGATTCTGACCCTGCCGCTGCACATCAGCGTTGACAAGGACAAGGCGACCGCCACGGTCACGGTGGCCGGAGTGCCCCTCACGCTGGAGGTGGGCCAGTGGAGCGAGATGGTCCCGTTCACATTCCCTGTGAACTGGCTGGTGGATCGAGTGCAGCCGGTGAAGGGAGCGGCCCGCTTCCATCTCATGTCGGTGGAGCCGGAGTTGAACCTTTATCTGGCGCCGGTGAACTTTCATCCTGAGTTCCACCCGGTGCCGTTCACCTACCCGCCCAGCTGGTCCGAGAAGCTGGAGGAGCGGTTCGGTATCTACAAGACCATCGGCTGGGCCATCGACACCTGGACCCAGAGCGCGGGCCTGGCCGATGAATCCCTGATTCTGGATGATGTCGCTTACACCGAGAGCCACTTTGCCAGGATGATGGAAGCTCTCCTCGAGGAGAGCGAGAGCGATCTCTACGTCCAGATCTTCACCGGGCCGGATCGAGCCGCCCACATGCTCTGGCGCCTCATAGACACGGGACATCCGCTCCATGACCCCGTGCGGGCCGCAGAATTGAAGGATGCCCTGAAAATCGTCTACCAGCAGATGGATCAAATCGTGGGGCGCGCGCTGGAACTGATTCCCGAGGATGCTCTCTTCATCGTCTGCTCGGATCATGGGTTCGCGTCGTATCGCCGGG